>Ga0116160_1000652_pt1 | contig 39740 bp, 42 predicted proteins | sample AD_JPNAS2_MetaG_FD_89879 | JGI IMG/M metagenome (GOLD analysis project Ga0116160, IMG submission 89879) | Active sludge microbial communities of municipal wastewater-treating anaerobic digesters from Japan - AD_JPNAS2_MetaG | ecosystem: Engineered > Bioreactor > Anaerobic > Digestate | place...
GAGATCTTTTACAACAGGATCAGGCGGCATTCCTCGTTAGGTTATCTGTCGCCGATCGACTTTTTGGCGCATATGTCAACCCAAGCAGCTTAACCGTGTGTCCTCTTTTTCGGGGGAACATCAGGAATGCAGAACGCCGGATATTTTGTTCTTTTGTTTTTTGTGGGTCTTTCAAGCGCTCAGGTCTCCGAAGGACGCGTTCTCAGTAGAGTTGCTCAAGGTGGACATGGAGTTGACCGCAGGAAAATTATTTCACGCTTCCCGAGAACACAGAAAGCAGTCAGCATGGCAATTGGTGAGAGTGATGCCGCTGTTCCGACCGACAACAGCCGGCCGCCGAGATAGGCATTCACGGTATGCAGAGTTCAGTTGAAGCATCGGGTGATTTACGACAGAAGAGAGGTGCCTGGGAAGAAGACGGCACCTGAAATATTAAAATGGCTTGACAAAGTATGCCCTCATTCAGGGAGTTCCTTATAGGTCAAACAAATGGCAGGCTTTATTATCAGTAACAGAGAACGGCAAATGAACAGGACGGGGAGGAAGAATACCCGCCCGCTCTGCACGGACATGCTTGAAGGTGCTCGTTCGCCGATGTGGCCTGAAGTATTTTACATCTAATCTCGCCTTATAAAACAGCTCCAAGAACCAGAAACCAGAACCAGAAACCAGAAACTCCTACTCCTGCTTCCGGAACTTCTCCAGGAAACGCGGCGTGCGGTAAGGCCGCCCCGTAAGATCGCAGAGCCTGCGGTTGATTTCGTCAAGCTTCATGAAAGCACCGTAAAGTTCTTCTATCAGGCCGAACACGATTTCAGGACTGTACCTGGGGTCCACGCCCACCCTTGAGCGTGCGATCCGCAGGCTTCTGTCCAGAGGATACTGCAGATCAAGCAGTATTCTCGTATCAAGAGTATACGCGAACGTTACTCTCGAGTCGCGCTCTTCGGCGAGGCTCACTTTCCGCTCTATTCGCTTGCGGATCCTGTCGTCGTACTGTGCTTTAGTTGCTTCCGCCTGCGCCGCCCCGTTTTCTTCCGTCATATGCGAATTCCTCCTTTCTTTTTCATCCTGTCGTCTCTCCAGATCCTCAACCCGATGCTCGCGAAGGGAACCGACAGGTAACAGATGGTCGTGATCAGGACGAACCAGGCCGAGATGAGATAGATTCTCCTGAAATTGAGCAGAAAAAAATACATGGATTCAAGCCGCCCGGGCGAGATCCACCCGCGGGCAAGCAGGATGAAATTTCCCAGCCGAACCGGTTCCGAGACATAAAGGGCGAGAAAATGGAACAGGATGAAAGAGAAAAAGACTTTCAGGGCCGAGCCAATCGCGATCCCGCTCAGGAAGCTCCTGATCATGGTTTTGGTGTACATGCCTTCATAGAACTTTCCCAGCCGGCCCAGGAATGCGGCAAAGCCGAGGGTAAAGCTTACAGCCAGGAAAAATACGAGGACCTGATCGAACGCCCTCGGCTCGTCGCCGCCGAATACCGGAATCATTCTTTCGATGACGCCGATTGCGAGGGGAGTGAATGATACAGTCAATAATCCGCTCCAGACACAACTGATGAAACCGGCCTCCCAGAATTCGATTTTATTCTGAGTCGTAAACATTCCGCCCGGAATTTCTCCTCCGCGTGATTCCAGTTCATGGCATCGCTCAATCTGGCTTATCGCCTCAAAAAAGCCTTTCGGCTTGGCGGCAACCCCCTGAATCGTAATTATCGGACCGCCGCCTTTTGTCATGCTTCTTATGAAATCCTTTTACTTGAGATCAGTCCGGCGTCCACGTCTGACTTTGGCCTTCCAACCCGGGACTCCGGACTTGGAACTCAGAATATTTTATAGAAGGCCGAGCCACTTCAGCAGTGTGGCGCCGTAAATCACACCTGCCGCCAGGAAAATAAACCATATTCCGAGCTGGAAACGCTGTCTTCTGATCCCCAGGTAAAACGCAAGGACAATAAGGATGACGGCCAGCGATCTGCCCCAGAATCCGCGAAGTATTGTTGAGAAGAGGCCGGTCCAGAATTCCGTATAATCCGATCGGGATATGTAGTGCAGAGGATCAATGCAGTCCAGCAGGTGCATGGTTCCTCAACACGGTTGACCGGTTCTTGCTGCGGCAATCTCCTTCTCCCGGCATTCTGCATCGGCCTTTTGAAGGGTTTCCGCGAGCGCGCCGGGCCTGTGTCGATGGTGGTTCGCCACTGCGTCTTCAATTTCCCGCGCCATGCCGGAGGGGAGAAGAGAAAATGACGGCATTCCTTTCAGGATCAAAGCGCTTGACCGGGCATGGTCGATCGAATGAAAGGAAGGCTTTTCCCGATAATGGGGCAATTTCCCCAGATCGTGGGCGAGCGCTGAAATAATGATCAGCGGTGCGCCGCTTCCAATGCCGCACCTGCGGACGGACGCTTCCGCAACGGCGAGCGAATGGTCCCGCAGGGACGTGCCGGAAAGAATTTCGAACACAGTCCGGCCGCCGCCGGCTCTCCTCCTTTCCGCGTCGGACTCCTTTTTTCCTGAAACGAATCTCATGTCGCAGTCGACTACCGACGGACAATCGCCATGCAGGTCGAGTACCGAGAGCAGTTCCAGCACGACGGCCCTGGAAGCGGCCTGGCGGGGAAAAAAGCAATCATTGCCGATGTTTTCTTCAAAGAACTTGCGGATCGAGGCGTTCCTGAAAATTGCTCTGTCGGTTTTCTCCGCAATCTTCATTGCCCCGGTTTCCTGTCTGGAATCCGGCGAAAAACTTCCTTTTCCGGACGGCCTCCATATTGCGGCAAGTTCCGCGAGCGGTATTTCTTTCCTGGCGCATGCATGGGGACTTTTTTCCGGCTCGGGGCGACTGCCGCGACGGCGACATGCCGGCAGCGCCGCTCCCGCGCACAGCGCGGCCGATAACGCAACAAGGGCAATCAGGAAAATCAGGCCTCCGTGCTCTTTCAGCAGAAACCCGAAAAAAATTGCGCAGGCCGAGGCCGCAACGACGGCAAACGCGGCGGTTATTTTTGTGCGGCCCGTCATTCCGGCGCCGCAGCGGACGTTCCCGAGCTGATCCGGGGCAGCTGGATGCGGATACGGGCGGGATCCACCCGGGACGACTCCCCCCTGTATAAGCCCGAGTATGTCATCAGGTAAAATTCCCTCTCGCCAAGGGAGAGAATGTCTTCCGGCTTGAGGCATTCGGTTTCCTCCTCTCTCATGGTGATTCCTCCATCCGCCCCGAATACGCCGGAATACCTCCTTTTCCACCCGAAGTGGGAAGCTGCGTACTGCGCCGTTTCATAATCAGGGACTTTCATGAAAATTTTCGTATTAGTGTTGTCCAGAACAGTATTGGCGTAGTCCCTGCCGATTGAAGAATACAGCTGGGATACGGACTGAACGAATCCGTGGACCCAGATATCCGCGCCGCCGGCCTTGGCAAAGAGGTCGTCAATCATGAAATAGAGGACGTTGTGCGCTTCATCGATATAAAGGGAGAGGGGAGGGGAAACGGTTCTTCCGGAGGAAAAAACCCGCCCGACAAACGACTGGATCATGGACAGAATTACTTTTCCCAGAGTATATGCGGCCTTCCGGATCATCAGGCTTCCAAGGTGGACGAGCATGATCACCCGCTCTCCTTTTTCCAGACGCTCGATGAAAAGGTTATGACGCTCCCTGCCGATAATTTTTCCGATATGTCCGGTTGTCAGCTCCATCAGGGCGACTCTCAGGGAAGATGAGACCTTGCCGTAGTAGTCCTGCGGAGAATCGATTATCTTCCTCATGTCGGTGTAAAGCTGTCGCGCATCCGGAGAATCGGCTTCAGCAACTCTCCCGGCCAGGCGCTCAAGCTCCGATTTGGACATGCAGTTTTTTATATCCGTCAGATTGAATGAGGGACCCTGCCTTCCATTGGTGAGCAGGAGCGCCTGAACGATGGCGATGCTGATTTCGTAAGCCACATTGTAGAAGAAAGGCTCGCGCCCGACCTGCACGCCGCTGATGATATGGGCCACCAGCTCTTCAGGAATGTAATAATGGGCGAGCGGGTCCACCGTCATCGAGTATTCCGGAAAAACGGGAGAGATGAACATCATTTCATCCAGTCTTCCGGCCTCCCGGGCCGTCTCGACGGTCTTGGCAAAGAGTTCCTGGTCGCCTTTAGGATCGATAATGACGACGCTGTTCCCCCTGTGAATGTCCCGGCTGATCATGTTTTCTATTATTCTGGTTTTTCCCACGCGGGTTGTCCCGAAACACCAGAGGTGTCCTTTTCTCCAGGCGTCAGCCAGAATAATTTTTTCCGGGAGGATGTAGCCGGAGGGCGATGCGGAATCGAGACGGTAACCGGTTCCGATTGCGACGCCGTCATCCCGTACGGAGGATGCCTCTCCTTTTCCGCATATAATGCGCTTCAGCGTTGTGATCGGGCTCAAATAAATGTCACCTGGAGATATTCGCCGATCTCCTGCCTGACGGCGAGGAGAACCTCTTTTGGCAACGGATCGGAAACGACGACCTCCGTCCTGTAACCGAGGACGCGGCGGACGCAGCGGATTACTCTTCGGCTGTCCAGTACTTCACGGCATAGATCTTTCATAAGTGTCTCGGGAAACTTCCTGCTCGTTCTGCTGAGCTCGATCGATATGCCGAGCTCTCTTCTTTTTTTCGCCAGCCGAACTTTGCTGACGTAAAATTTATGCACCTGGCCGAGAGCATAAGATCCTCGCTCACGCGGCGGTTGAAATCTCAAAGGACAGACGGCGGTCACTGTCTGCACGGAGTTTCCCGCACATGTATAAGTCAGGTCCACGATGAGAGGCGCTCCTCTCGCGGGCGGCTTTGAGATCTGTCCGTTAAATACTCTGTGATGGAGGCGCAGGAGCGATCCGAAATGGTCAAGCACCGAATATTCCCTGATCAGGGCGCGGATTCGGCTGCTGATCCATTTGGCCGCATTTGTGCTTATTTTATCCGGTGCGAGCCGGCGGATGACCGGATCATGCCATGGACCGGAAATGGCCCAGATTACGATGGCGGTCCCCGACTCCCTGCGCGTGACCCAGGTCTCGATTTCATAGCCGGTGATTCGGGCAAGCACCTCGTTGCAGGCCTGTTCCAGCTTCTCTACGGCAAAATCGATGGGGACACGGTATGAATCGGTAATTTCCTGCAGAAATATTTCAATCTCTGCGGGATCCATCCTCGGACCGCGCGATTTCGCGCAGCGTGACGGAAACTTTTCGCGCATATGCCAGACGCTTCTTTCTGTGGACGGCGTTATAACAGCCCACAGCCTCCCATGTATATCCGTACCGGCCCATGCACTGCGAAAGGATCCATGCCCCGACGTGGATGTTGTAACAGGGCTCTCGAAGATGCAGCCAGCCCCTGCGGCCGATCTTACGCTCCCATCGTGAATTGATTTGCATAATGCCGTAATCATATGAACCGTCAGAATTGCGGTGAATTGCGGAAGGTACGAAGTTGCTTTCTGTTTTCGCCACGGCTCGAAGCAGGAGAGGCGAGATGTCGTACTGCAGTCCGGCCTGCTCGAAACAGCGTTCATAAAGGCCCTGAGCGAGACCGGGGCATCCACAGATAGCGGCCGCCGCGCACAGCACGAGAACCGCTCTTTCATGTCTTTTCAAAAATACTTTCTCATTGTTTTTCTTCCGGCTATTCACAATCATTCCTACAGTAAATTGTCCAAGCCCGTTAAAAAACGGAACGGGAGGCTTTTGTTTTATTTTCCGTATTCGCGGAATTCTTCAAGGATCTTCGTTGCGGTTCGGACATGATAGCGGACTGCGCCTTCCGTCAGGGAAAGCTCGTCTGCAATCTGCCGGCGTGTTTTTCCTTCCAGTATCGAAATGACCGTCCTGACTTTGATTCCGGACAGTGCGCACGCGGCATAGGAAATGGCCATCCGCTCCATGCCGGCCTTTTCCCGGATTTCGTCAGGCGTGAGAGCTTCCGACGGTATGGAAAGATTCTCCAATTGCTCGATGGAGATCGTTCGAATGGACGTGGAGCGGAGGTTTTTCATATGAAAATTAAACAGCGCCCAGAAGCAGCGCTGGAACGATAATTCACCTTTTTTTCGAATCATCAGCGCAACGGCGTCAAGAGCGATGCAGTATGCCGCCTGTACGCAATCCTCCAGGGAATAGGGAGTGCCGGTGATAAGTTTTCTTCCCGCTCTCTTTACTCTCCGCATGTTTTCCTTCTTTTCCAGCCACTCGATCGCTTTCTTCCTCAGTTCTGCAACGGAATGGCGATCCGGCGTATTGACGTTGAATTCAGGCATTTTCACTTCTCCCTTTTTGCATCTTGAGCGATAGCTTCATTCCTTCGGGGTTGTCGTATTCCTGTTGCTGTCGGGAGGGCGATCCAGGGCTTGAATGGTGGAGGCCACTATTTCCGTAAAAAGCCCTTTGTCCGCGGATTCCCTGTTGGATAGATGGCCTTCGACAAGCACAAGGCGGCCTTTGGTCAGGTATTTTCCGCAGAAACCGGCCAGGTTGCTGAAAGCGATAATGCGGTGCCAGTCGGTTTTTTCTTCCTTCTGACCGGACTTGCTTCTCTTTGACACCAATGTGGCGAGCCGGAAACTGGCTACGGCAACTCCCGATTGGGACTGGCGCGTTTCGGGATCCGCACCCAGGCGGCCGACAAGTACGACTTTGTTGAACATGGCTGTTCCTCCTCTGTTGTTTTTTGAGATTTTGCTGAATTAGTGAGGAGGTCCGGTGGATAAATATGGAAGCAATCGGGACAGAAAATTATCCGATGCTGTAAGACGCGCAGAGGCGCCGTCGAAGGTAAATGATTGACTTCGACGATCTTTTCCTGTAGGCTGAATAACATAGGGGTGTGCCGGACAGGTGTTCTCCCAAGTACGTCTTCCGGACCCTCTCGTTCACCTGTCTGCGTTGGGGGTCAATTCGGGCAGGTGAACTTTTTTTTGATCCATTTCAGATTTATTTCGGCTGCTCACCCTCCTTATCTTTTTTTGCGAGCCGGTGTTTAATTACGGCAAGGACGTGATCTTCTCCCAGGGCCTGGGCAAAGAGCTCGGCTATCCGGCGCTCGTGCAGCGGCATAGCCGTAAGAAGAGCTTCCAACTCAGGGTTTTCTATCCGCATATTCACTCTCCTGACGAGGATTGACCAAACCGGCTGAAAGCCGTTTTATATTCTTGAAGTGCCGGGCCGCCGGAGCCGGCGGCAGCGAGGTCTCGTTTGCCAGCCTTCAGGGCTCGATACAAAAAAAGGCGTACAATGCGCCTGCACTGTACGCCTCCCCTGATTGTACATTAAGCGGTGTCCCGCATGTCCGGGATTTCCTGTCCTCTATAAGGATGCCGCACTCCGGCACTGAATGCGGTTTTCCGGAAAGCCCTCAACGAACCGCGCCCGGTTCGGATTTTTACAGCGGGCGTAACGCCCTCCGCTGTAATACACCGAGCATGCCCATTTCGCGCCAGCCAGCTTCATGGGTAAAGACGAATGCGTCGGTTTCCTTCGTCCAAGAAAAAAAGTGGAATGAAATTTACACCGGAGCTTGTGAGCTGTCAAGCAAAAAAGGGGTGTTTTAAAAGAAAAAAAATATCAGATTTTCAGGAAGCAAAAACAGTGAATAATTGCGCGCTCAGCGTAAGCAGTTATTCAATTAAATTATCCTCTTATCGATAATCGTGCCTTCGCCTTCCGGGATGCTCCCCGGCTCAACAAGTTTCACCGTCACATGGATTCCGATAGACGCCTCTATCCTCTTTCGGACCATCTCGAGAAAAGACCTCTGGTTCTGAAGCTCGGCGGAGAAAATCTTTTCCGTGACCTCGATCCTGACTTCGAGGGCGTCTTTCGAATCCATGCGGTCCGCTATAATCTGATACCGCGGTTCGCCCTGGGCCGCGGCGAAAAGGACCTCTCTTATCTGCGCCGGGGATACGTTGACTCCCTTGACGATCAGCACGTCATCGGAGCGGCCCGAGGGTTTTTTCATGCGCACGAAGGTCCTGCCGCATTCGCATCGCCCGTAATCGATGCTGGTGATATCCCTGGTCCGAAAACGTATCATGGGAAAGGCCTGTTTAGTGAGGGTGGTAAGGACCAGCTCGCCCGTCTGTCCGGGGGGAAGCGTCTCGCCCGTCAGGGGATCGATGATTTCCGGAATGAACGCATCCTCTGCTATGTGCATGCCGCATTTATGGACGCACTCGCCGGCGACCCCGGGACCGATTACTTCCGAAAGCCCGTAATTGTCCGTGGCTGTGATCGAAAGCCTGTTTTCGATATCCCGGCGCATGGTCTCCGACCACGGCTCGCCGCCGAAAAGCCCGACTCTCAGCGACAGCCCCCTGGCATCGACACCTGTCTTCTCCATGCGCTCCGCCAGGGTGAGGGCATAACCGGGAGTGCAGACCAGCGCGGTGGTTTTATAGTCCTGCATGATCATGATCTGCTTTTCCGTATTCCCGGTGCTGATCGGAATCACCGATGCGCCGATCGCCTCGGCGCCGTAATGCAGGCCGAATGCTCCCGTAAAGAGCCCGTAGCGGAAGGCGATCTGCACGACATCGTCCCTGGTGACGCCTGCCGCCGTCATGAACCGGGCGACCAGGCCGGACCACACGCGTATATCGTTTTTCGTATAGCCGACAACGACCGGCTTTCCCCCTCTCCCCGAAGAGGAATGTATGCGGACGACTTCCCGCAACGGTACGGCAAACATACCGTACGGGTAATTCTTGTCCAGGTCTTCAGTCGTCGTGAAAGGAAGCCGCTTCAGATGAGCAAGGGACTCGACGTCTTCAGGAATTATTCCCAGCCTGCTGAATTCCCGGCGATAGAACGTGACGTTCTTGAAGACCCGGTTGATGGTCGCCTGGAGCCGCTCCAGCTGAAGCTGTTCGAGCTCGTCCCGGGACATGCATTCCTGAGCGGGTTCCCAGATGTTCATTTCAGTCTCCTTGTTGGTCGTAAGACATTGGGCAATAATTTAGTTTCAAGTCTCAAGTTCCAAGTCTCAAATTAAAAAACTCCAGTTGAATCTCTGCAGGAAAAATGTTGACGGGAACTTGAGACATGAGACTTGAGACTTGAGACTCAAATTATCGCTCCCAAATCTCCTTTTTATCCCGGCCTAAATACGCCCTCTGGACATCCCTGTTGACCAGGAGGTCCGATGCCGCGCCCTCCATGATGATCTTTCCCGTATCCAGTACGTACCCGCGATCCGCCAGGTTCAACGCCGCTTTTGCGTTCTGTTCCACGATCAGAATGGTCGTTTTCCTTTCCTCCACCAGGCTCCTGATGACCCTGAATATTTCCTGGACGATCAGCGGCGCCAGGCCCATCGACGGTTCGTCCAGCAGAAGAAGCCTGGGTCCGGCCATGAGAGCTCGCCCGACGGCAAGCATCTGCTGCTCTCCTCCCGAGAGCGTCCCCGCGGGCTGCCTGCGCCTTTCCGCGAGCACGGGGAAAAGCTCGTAAACCATCTGCAGGTTCTTTTTTGCTTCCTGCTTCCCCTCTTTGTTCCGGTGCAGCAGATATGCGCCAAGCTCCAGGTTCTCCTCCACAACGAGGGGCTTGAATACCTGTCTTCCTTCGGGGACCTGCGAAACACCCAGGCCCACTATCCTGTGGGGCGGAAGATCCTGAACCGGCAATCCCCTATAGGATACAATGCCGCTGCGGGCGGGCGTGATTCCGGACACCGTATTGAGCAGAGTGGTTTTGCCGGCGCCGTTCGCCCCGATCAGCGCTACGATCTCTCCTTCACGCAGGTGCAGCGATACGTTCTTTAAAACGTGCACCTGACCGTAGTATGTATTCAAGTTTTTGATGACAAGCATGGCAATTCAAATCCTAAATCCCTGTTGAAAATCCCAAATCCCAAGCACCATCCTTCAACATAGAAGGATGACATATAAAATAGAAAGACCGGTTCCTTGAAAGACATGTTCTGTGATTCGAATTTTGAAATTGGAATTTGTTTGGGATTTGGGATTTGGGATTTGGGATTTATTTTGCATCTTCGTATCTTCGCAATTTCGCAACTTCGGTTTTATTCTTCCCCCAGATAGGCGGCGACTACAGCCGGGTTCTCCTGAATCTCGCGCGGAGCGCCTTCCGCCAGCTTGCGTCCGAGGTTCAGGACCACTATTGTCTCGCATACGTCCATGACCAGTTCCATGTCATGCTCCACCAGGACGACGGTAGTGCCCGCGTCCCGGATCTTTCTGATCAGGTCCGCCAGATCGAGAGTTTCCCGGCTGTTGAGGCCCGCCGCGGGCTCGTCCATGAGCATTATTTTCGGGCCGGGGGCCAGGGCCCTGGCGATTTCCAGCCGCCGTCCCATCCCGAACGGGAGGCTTCCCGCCGGGATGTCCGCTATGCCGGTCATTCCGGTGAATTCAAGCCGCTGCATCGCTTCATCCCGAATGCGCTTCTCTTCCATGATGTGCGTGGGCCATTTGAGGCTGCAGGAAAAGATACCGCTCCTGCTTCTGGTATGGAGGCCGACCATCACATTCTCCAGCACGGTCATTTTTCCGAACAGCTCTACATTCTGGAAAGTCCGAACCAGACCGAGCCGGGCAAGATTCTCCGGGGCGTACCCGGAAACATCCGTCCCTTCCAGGTAAACCTCTCCCGAGGAACGGGTATAAAGGCCGGTGACTATATTGAAAAGAGTGGTTTTGCCGGCGCCGTTCGGTCCTATTATTCCGGTTATCGAGCCTTTCCCGACCGACATCGAAACATCATCGAGAGCAATCAGCCCGCCGAATTTTTTTGCCATTCCCCTGATCTCAAGCATATCAATCCGCGCCCTGTTTTCTTGACCGGCTCAGGCGTTCGAGAGCCGTGCGGAATCCTCCCGCCAGTCCGCCCGGCATGAACATGATTATTAAAATCAGGAGGAGCCCGTACACGATTATATCGTAGTCGTGAAAAATCCGCAGGAATTCCGGAAGCAGAGTCAGAATGGCGGCCCCCATGAAAGATCCGTAGACGCTTCCGAGGCCTCCGATGATCACCATTGTCACCAGTTCCACGGAAAAATTGAATCCGAAAGAGGCCGGCGAGATGAACGTCATCGTGTGGGCGTACAAACTGCCGGCCAGTGCTGAAATAACCGCGGACATGGTGAAGATCTGCACTTTAAGGTTTTTGACGTTTACGCCCGCAACCCTCGCCGCAACTTCGGAATCGTGAATAGCCCGGAGCGCCCTGCCGATTCTCGACCGGTACAGGTTCAGTGAGATCCTCATCGCCAGGAGGGTAAAGGCCCAGATCAGGTAAAAATTTTTAATGTCGTTGTCGAATGAGAATTCTCCCAGAGAGAGATTGGGAATTCCAGGCAGGCCGGACGGTCCTCCCGTGAGATCGACTGTCTCATTGAAAACTATATAGACGATTATTCCGAAGCCGAGAGTGGCCATGGCGAGGTAATGGCCTTTAAGCTTCAGGATGGGAAATCCGATTATGAACGCCGCAACTCCCGTTGAGACGGCCGCAATCAGCATGGCGAGCCAGGGATCGAAGGAATGGGCCGCAGTCATTACGCCGGAGATATATGCCCCCAGGCCGAAGAAAGCCGCGTGACCCAGGGATATCTGGCCGGCGAATCCGAGCAGGAGGTTGAGAGCGACTGCCAGCAGCGTGTTGATGCCGACAAAGACGAGCACATTCAGAATATAGCTGTCCGCGAAGAAAAAGGGCGCAATCAGAACGGCTGCGGCAAAGAGCAGGAATCCCAATATGTCTCTCTTGGCTTCGGTCATACCCTCCTAAACCCGTTCCGTCTCATCTTTCCGGAAAATCCCCTCCGGCCTGAAAAAGAGGATAAGCAGGAGAATGATAAATGCAATGGCGTCCTTGTAGCTGGCGGAAATGAAGCCTGCGCCGAGCGATTCGAGGATGCCGAGCAGAAGCCCTCCGATCACGGTCCCCGCCCCGTTGCTCATCCCGCCGATGATGGCCGCGCAAAATCCTTTCAGACCCAGCATGACCCCTACATCGTAGGAGGACATGGTCAGCGGCGCAATGATGATCCCGGCCAGCGAGCCTATCGCCGAGCTGATGATGAAAGAAAACAGGACCATCTTCTTTACGTCGATGCCCACGAGTCCCGCCGCCTCACGGTTGTAAGCGCACGCGCGCATGGCCTTGCCGGTGATGCTGCGGTTGAAGAACATCCGGCTGGCCGCAATGATCAGGACGGTTATCGAGAATATCCAGAGATGCTGCGGCAGGATAGTCGCGTCTGCGATGTAAATGGGATCGCTTCCCGAAAAAGACGGCAGGACATGCGTGTCTTTCCCCCACATCAGCATGGCCCCGCCCCGGATGAGAATACTTGCCCCGATGGTAATGAGCACCAGGTTCAGGGGCGTGGCGTTTTTCAGGGGCCGGATAGCCAGCCGCTCAAAAACCACTCCGGTGAGCGTCGCTGTTGCGATGGCGAAAATAACAGACACCGGGAGCGGAAAATTCATATTTATGAAGAATATAGTCGCCAGGCCGCCGAGCATCACGAATTCCCCCTGGGCGAAATTGATGATCCCGGTGGAATTATAAATGACGGCAAAGCCGAATCCGATCAGCGCATAGATCGCTCCGGTCGAAAAACCGGACAGGATGTACTGGAATATTTCCCCGAAAGCTTCCATTCAATTAAGGGTCTTGCTCAATCCATAATTCTGTTCATAACTTCCGGCGGTATGCATATCAAACTTATTCCCGCCTGAATAGTCTTTGATATGTCGAATTTTCTGATTTTGAAAAAAACCGGGCGTCAGGGTTGGATTCTGTAACGTAACCCAACGCCTGACGCCCAATACCCAATACCCAATACCCAATACCCAATACCTGTTTACTTCATAAGAACCCAGTTCTTCTTCTTCACCTGCACGAGGACGAAGGCGTCTTTTGTCAGCCCTGCATGGTCCTGGGGCGAGAAGGAAAAGATTCCCCCGATACCTGAGAAATTCCGGGTGCCTTCGAGCTGGCTGCGAATGGCCGCCGGAGAATCCCCGCCTTTTTCAATGGCCGTTTTGAGAAGCATCATCGCATCCCAGGCATGCCCCCCGAAGTGATCTCCCTCGGTCCCGAAACGTTTCATGTAGTCTCTCTTATATTTGAGAAGGTTTTTCTTCTGGCGATCGGAGCTCGGCAGAAGATTCGCAACCAGCACCCTTCCGGACGGAAGACTTATTCCTTCTGCGGCATTCCCCGCCAGCTCGATGAATTTCCTGGAGGAGACGCCGTGGCTCATGAAGAGGGGGATTTTCAGGCCTAATTGCCTGGTGTTGCGGGCTACGACAGCCGGGCCCGGATTGGTGCCCCAGCAGATGATCGCCTGAGCGCCCGTACCGCGGATTTTCGTCAGTTGCGCAGTCATGTCAGTATCTTTGGGCCCGTACGTCTCATTGGAAATAATTTGCATCCCGAAGGCCTTCGCCTGCATGACAAGCTGTTCGCGGCCTGACGAACCGAACGAATCGGACACGGTCAGCAGCGCCACCTTGTTGATCCTGTTTTTCTGCATATATTCATAAATCCTGGAAACGGCGAGGGAATCGTTCTGGGCGGTCTTGAATACCCATTTTTTCACCGGCTCGGTTATCTTTATGCCCGCTGCGCAGGAAATCAGCGGGATGCCGGCCTTTTCCACGACGGGAATAACGGCCATCGTATCGCCCGTGATGCTGGGACCTATGATGGCGGATACCTTATCATCCTTGATGAGACGGTTGGCCGCCTGCACCGCCTTGGTGGCGTCTCCCTGGGTATCGTAAACGATGAGCTGTACCTTGCGGCCATTGATTCCTCCGGAGCGGTTAATATCGTCCGCCACCATCTGGGCGGTGTTGCGCTCGGGTTCGCCCAGGAATGAGGCGGGGCCGGTGACGGAGAAAAGGGCCCCGATCTTGACGGGAGGCGCCGCCACAGCGGGCCCCGCCGTCAGCACCATCATCACAGCAAGCATGAACAGGCATAGAAATATACTCTTCTTCATCTCTCTCCTCCTTTTAAGTATGATAATCAAGAGTATTTATGATTGGGAACAACGCGGGTAAATCAGGTTCGCCTGCATGCCCGGACGCGGGCTGCAGGCATTAATACATGTAGGTCAGATAAAACGGGGAAGGATTAAAGCGGCTTTTCTTATTCATATTCAACCAGTTATAATGTCTTCGGATGCATTTAGGCCATTTTACGCCCACTGTCAAGATTTTTCCGGCAGAGGGAGAATTATTCCGGCTTTGGCTCGGACCGTACTTTTTCCAGTTCTTCGCGATACCGGTCGGCTTCCGCCTTGGCTCTTTCCAGCTCTTCCTTGGCCTTGTTCAGTTCTTCCTTTTCCTTTTCGCGCTCCTCGCGCATCTTGTCCCGTACTTCATCGAGTCCGACATAGACCGCCAGGATTCCTCCCAGCAGCAGAATTATCGGTATTCCGCCCTTCAGGATAATGAAAAACTCTCTCCACCAGAACAAGAGTCCGATTAGACCCAGGAAACATGCTGCGGCGCCTCCGGCCAGGACGGTCATGGTAGTCCTCCTTAGAGGATTCAGGGGTTCGAGGGTTCGAGGGTTCAAGGGTCCAAGTGACTGCGAGCAGGATCTGAATCTTGGTCCCATATTAACTTTGACTTTTTATGCTAATAACACAAGATTTTTCTTTCGGCAAGGTGAAATGGCTATTTATATCAATAGCAAAGGATCATATCGATCCGGATCGAGCCCTGGAGGCGCAGGCTTTCGGCGTCCTTGACCCCTTGGACCCTGGAATCATTGAGCTCTGATTTCAAAAATTAACTTGATTTCTCAAATTGTTTCAACTATCTATCAGTCGCGCTGAAACCCGATGACGGTGATGGCAATGGATATAAACGAAAAAAAAATCGAACCCGATTTTGACAAGGGCGCCGGCCTCGTCCCGGCCATAGTTCAGGACGAGAAGACCGGGGAGGTCCTGATGCTGGCCTATATGAACAGGGAAGCGTGGGACAGAACCGTCGAGACCGGCAAGGCAACCTACTGGAGCAGGTCGCGGTCCCGCCTCTGGGTCAAGGGCGAGCAGTCGGGGAACGTGCAGCTCGTGCGGGATATTCTGATCGATTGCGATCAGGATGTAATTCTGCTGAAGGTGGAACAGATCGGGGGCGCCGCATGCCACACCGGGTATCGTTCCTGCTTTTTCCGGCGCATACGCAGGGACGGGGTCGAGATCGCGGGACAGAAAGTTTTCGACCCGGAGGAGATTTACAAATGAGAAAGCTGAAACTGGGGATACCCAAGGGCAGTCTCGAAGCGAATACGATCGATCTTTTCAAAAGGGCGGGCTGGCGGATAACTTACGACAGCCGCAGTTACTTTCCCGATATAGACGACGAGGAGATTTCGTGCACGCTGGTCAGGGCGCAGGAAATGTCCCGTTACGTGGAAGACGGGACGCTCGATCTCGGACTGACCGGCCGGGACTGGATCATGGAAAACGGATCCCAAGTGGAGGTTCTGCAGGATCTCGTTTATTCCAAGGTATCCGCAGGCCGGGCCCGCTGGGTCCTCGTCGTCAGGGAAGATTCGCCCATTCAGGAGATCAGGGATCTCGATGGGAAAAGGATCTCCACGGAGTTGGTCAACTTCACCAGAAGGTACTTTGAAGAGATGGGCATTCGCGTCCATATCGAGTTTTCCTGGGGGGCGACCGAGGCGAAAGTAGTCGAAGGACTGGTCGACGCCATTGTGGAAGTTACCGAAACCGGCAACACGATAAGGGCAAACAAACTGAGGGTTGTCCATGAGCTGATGAAGACCAATCCGCAGCTGATTGCGAACAGGCAGGCCTGCGCGGATCAGTGGAAAAGAAAAAAGATGGAACAGATACGCCTTCTCCTCAACGGATCTCTCCAGGCCCTGGACAAGGTCGGAATAAAGCTGAACGTATCGAAAGAAAATCTCGGACGCGTGATTCTGCTTCTGCCCTCGCTGAAGGCGCCGACGATCTCGGGTCTGTTCAATGAAGAATGGTTTGCGGTCGAAACGGTCATCAACAGGAGCATCGTGCGGGAACTCATTCCCCTGCTGCAGGAAGCCGGCGCGGAAGGGATTATCGAGTACTCGCTGAACAAGGTAATATGATAAGGGCAAAAGGCAGAAGACGAAAGGCAAAAGGATGGGGTGGTCTCAGTTGAAATTCGGGATTTTTTGTTAGCCCTTTGCCCTTAGTCCAAGGATGGCAGCTATGCGTAAAGCCAAGATTGACCGGAAGACCTCGGAGACCGAGATTTCTCTTGAAATGAACCTGGACGGATCGGGAGACTACAGGATTTCCACTTCCATCCCCTTCCTGGATCACATGCTCGCCCTTTTTTCCCGGCACGGCCTGTTTGATATGGTTCTGGAAGGGAAAGGCGACACCCGGGTTGATTACCATCACCTGGTGGAGGATATCGGGATATGTCTCGGCAAGGCGGTCAAAAAGGCCCTGGGGACGAAAGAAGGGATAACCCGCTACGGATCGGCTGTGATTCCCATGGACGAGAGTCTGTGCGGCGTCAGTATTGACCTGTCCGGCCGGTCATGCCTGGTCTTCAATATGGAATTCGAGCCGCAGAAAATCGGAGATTTCGATCCGGAGCTGATAAAAGAATTCCTGAAAGCCTTTGTTGATAATGGCGAAATCACCTTGCATGTCAACCTTCTATATGGTAACAATAATCACCACAGGGCGGAAGCCATGTTCAAAGCATTTGCACGCGCCTTGAACGTGGCGGTTGCCGGCGACAGCAGAATCAAGGGCGTCCTTTCAACAAAGGGAACCCTGTGACCGCTTCAACGGGGGTTGCAGTGCAGGCAAAGAAGAGTATAGGGAGTGTTCATCTGATGATGCGCTCCCATTTTTTTTTATTTGCGGTCTGTTGCGCCCTGTTCGTCTGCTCAGCCGGCTGTTCCGCCAGGGAAAGCACCAGAGCGGTCCTTAATCCCAGGCCGGACTCCCAGCCGTTGAGGATAGCGGTTGTACCTTTCCAGAGAATCTTGCCGGACGAATCCGCCCGGACCGTCTGCTGCCCGCTTACGGGGATTATTTTCAGGTCCTGCGCTTCGGAGCGGAACTCGGAGCGGCTCCTCGAAAAGGCCTTTTTCGCTAAATTCAAGAAATACGAGCGCAATCTGATGCCCCCGGACAAAGTGGAAGGAGTTTTCAGGCGGGTATCAGCCGATTCTTTCAAGCCCAATCCCGGGGAGATATTGAGAAAAGTCGGACACGAACTTGAAGTCGACTATTTGATTGCGGGACACCTATTCTGTCTGCGCGAGAGAAAAGGGTTTTCCTATTCCGTTGAGAAACCCGCCATGGTGTCGTTCGGAATATATCTGATCCGGGCGAGCGACGGCTCCATAGTCTGGAAGGGAATATTCGATAAGGCCCAGAAATCGCTCTTCGAAGATATCCTTCAACTATCTTCATTCGTCCGTGAAAGGGGGCGCTGGGTTCAGGCGGAAGAGCTCATGCTTGGTGGAATGGAGGAGGTACTCCAGACCTTCCCCGAGCTGGATTAAAATTTTAAGGGTCGGGGATTCGAGGGTTCAAGGATGCAAGTGAACTGACAGGACACTTGGTCCCTTGAATCCTCGATCCTTGGACCCTTTTTTTCCCTATAGTCCATGATAATAATCCCGGCTATTGATGTGAAAGACGGCAAGTGCGTAAGGCTCCGGCAGGGGGATTTCAGCCGTGTTACGGTTTATTCCGCCGATCCGGCCGAAATGGCGCGAAAATGGAGGGACCTGGGAGCACAAAGAATCCATGTTGTGGATTTGGACGGATCGCGTGAAGGGAGACCAGTGAATGCCGGAGCGATTCGCCTGATCCTGGAAGATGCAGGAGTGCCGGTTGAGGTAGGCGGCGGCATCCGTAACATGGAAACCGTAGAAACTTACCTGGGCATGGGAGCGGGATGGGTGATTCTCGGGACTTCCGCCCTGAAAGACGGTGATTTCCTCCGTGAGGCGTGCCGGAGGTATCCGGGCAGAATCATTCTTGGAATAGACGCGAAGGACGGGAACGTCGCGGTAGAGGGATGGACGGAAAATACGGACCGGTCCGCCGCGTCGCTGGCGAAGAAATATGAAGAAATAGGCCTGCATGCGATCGTTTATACCGATATCATGCGGGATGGGATGGAAACGGGAGTTAACGTCGAGGCGACTGTGAAAATTGCGGAATCCGTCAACATTCCCATCATCGCATCGGGCGGGGTGTCCGGGATACGCGATATTGAGCGGCTCGCCGAAATTGCGGACCCTCGTATCATCGGCGTCATTACAGGAAAGGCGCTTTACACGGGAGCGCTGGACCTGCGGGAAGCGATCAGAGCCTCACAAAGAAAGTTCGTCCAGAGTTCATAGCTCGGAGTTCAAAAGCCCGGGGTGCGAATAAGGGTTTTTAAAAACTCCTTACGCCTCACTCCTTACACCTTACGCCAGAAAAGGAGGGAAACATGCAAGATTGCATCTTCTGCAAGATTGTCCGGGGTGAGTTGCCGTCCGCCAGGGTATTCGAAGATGAGAGCGTATTTGCTTTTGATGATATCCATCCCGTCGCGCCGGCGCATGTGATTATAGTTCCGAAGAAGCATTTTGCGACGCTGATGGACATCGGAAAGTCAGATGCAGGGATCTCTGAAAAAATTGTGAATGCCGTCCAGCAGGTAGCGAAAATCAAAGCAATAGACAAAAGGGGATTCCGGGCCGTCATCAATACGGGGGACGAAGGCGGGCAGGTGGTTCAGCACCTGCATGTGCACGTTTTTGGGGGCAGACGTCTGAAATTCGAACTCGAATGACCGCGATAAAATAGCTGTTGACAAATAACTGTAATTCTATATTATGTCAATTTAACTTACTATTCAGGTTCAAGTAGACGGGAGGGTCTCAAGTAAATTGCACTTGGGCTCTTGAGTCCCCGGCCCCTTGAACCCTTTACTTATGGGTGGCCCGATGAGCTTGAAAGAACGAATCGACAGCGACATGATCCAGGCGGCGAAGGCAAAGGATAAAATCAGATTATCGGCCATCCGGATGATTAAGACGGCGGTTCACAATCGGGAGATCGACCTCAAAAGGCCCGCTGAGGATACGGAAATATTGCAGGTCCTGTCTTCGCTCACGAAACAGAGAAACGATTCCATTGAGCAGTTTCGAAAGGGAGGCCGCGAGGACCTTGTTTCGAAGGAGACACAGGAGCTGCAGATCATAAAATCGTTCATGCCGGCGGAAATGTCGAAGGAGGAACTCGAAGCGGAGGTCCGAAAAGTCATCAGCGAGACGGGTGCGGCAGGACCCAAGGACATGGGAAAAGTCATGAAGGCCGTCATGGCCCGGGTTACCGGGAAAGCGGACGGCAAGATGGTCAGCGAGATGGTGAAATCCATCCTCTCCGCCTGATTCCCAAGCATCTAATACCGGGTACGATCATAATTGTGCTTGTATCGTGCTTCGCATCACATCATTTATCTCCAGCTTTCATAATCCATCCCATAGGAGGTCGTTCCGGATAAGAATGCGCTTTTTTTCCGGACCTCATCGCGAGGGAATTGCGGGTATCCTGTCGTGAGCCGCTGAGAGGAGTTCATTTTGAATCGGACTCGACCGGACGCAGAGGCGATTAAAAACAGGATCAATATCGTCGACGTCGTTTCCGAACATGTAGTACTGAAAAAGGCGGGACGGAATTACTCCGGACTCTGTCCGTTTCACAAGGAAAAAACGCCGTCTTTCACGGTGAGCGAAGAAAAGCAGATTTTTTACTGTTTCGGATGCGGAGCGGGAGGGGATGTATTCTCGTTCCTCATGAACATTCAGAACCTGACTTTTCCGGAGGCCATGAGCCAGCTTGCCGCGAAAGCCGGTATCCCGCTTCCCGAGAAGAGAGCGGAGCGACCCGGAGCGGAGGGGAAAATCCGTCAGGACGTGCTCAGGCTGAACCGCCTGGCTTCAGAGTTCTTTACAAAAAATCTTTACGCCCCCGCAGGGAAAACGGCCCGCGATTATCTCCAGAAACGCGGGATGAAGCAGGAAGCCGCCGCGGAATTCCGCCTGGGTTATGCCCCCCCGGGCTGGCGCGTCCTCAGGGAACATCTCGAAAGCAGAGGGGTTCCCCTCGCGCTTGCCGAAAAAGCGGGCTTGCTCGCCAGGGGGGAGAGGGGCGACTTATATGACCGGTTCCGAAACCGCCTGATCTTTCCCATAGAAGACCTGAGGGGGGAAATAATCGCCTTCGGGGGACGCGCTTTTGGAGAAGATACGCCCAAGTATCTCAATTCGCCGGAATCGCCTGTTTATATCAAGGGGCGGAACCTTTATCTCCTGAACAAGGCGAGGGAGGGTATCCGGAAGAAGGGCTGCCTGATCCTCGTGGAGGGGTACTTCGACGCCCTTTCATTATGGAGCAAGGGCGTAACCAACGTCTCGGCAACCCTGGGGACGGCGCTCACGCGCGACCACCTTTCGCTCATCCGAAGGTATACGGATGAAGTCGTAGCGATTTTCGATCCGGATGAGGGCGGCAGGAGCGCCCTCGAAAGGAGCTTGAAGCTGTTTCTGGCGGAAAGAATCCGCGCCCGGATCGTCCTGCTGCCTGACAGACTGGATCCTGATGATTATATTAAGGCGCACGGCGCGGAAGGGCTGGAGGCGCTTATCAAGGAATCGCGGTCGATTGTCGATTACTATATCGACAATGTGATCGGGGCGGGAGGAAAGGATTTTGAAAGCAGCCTCGGCGCAGTCCGGGAGGCCGTGGCGTTCATCTCGCAGATAGAAGAGCCTTTGCAGAAGAACCTTTTTATCAAAAGGGTCTCGGAGCTGCTTGGCATAGATCAGGGTCTTTTAAAAGCGGAAATAAGCAGGACGGTGCGCAAAAAGCCGGGGGCCGTTTCCCCGGAAAAGCGAAGAGAGCAGTCCCTTACCGACCGGGTCGAGAAGGGTTTTCTGCAGATGCTGATCGAATCTCCCGAACGGATTCGGCAGGCGATCGCGCACGACGTTTTTTCATATTTCTTAAGCCCGGAACTGAGGAAGATCGGCGAGGCCATCCGGAAACGTCACGACGACGGAGATCCCGTCCGGCCGTCAGATCTTCTTTCGGAAATAGAAGATGAAAGCTTCAGGGAAAGTTGCCTGAAAAAGTGGGCCGGCGACGGCCAGGACGGTTCGGAAAGCGGCGACCGGATCTTTTCAGATACCATAAAGAAAATCAAGCTCAGGTGGTTCAAACGAAAACACGGAGAATTGAAAAAAAAGCTGTTGGAAGCCCAACGGAACGGAGACGCGGACCGCTGCCGGGATCTCCTGCTGGAAAAGGAAGGCCTGTTGAAATTGGAAAAAAGCCTAAGGGAGTAAAAAGAATGGCTAAAGAACACTCGGATGAGGTGAAAAAGTTGATTTCGTTAGGCGAGGAGAAGGGTTTCCTCACCTATGACGATGTGAACGACATGTTGCCATCCGATATCATATCGTCCGATCAGATCGACGATATCATAATGCTTTTTGGCGAAAGAAATATCGACATCATCGATACGGACAAAGGTGAGAAAATCGTCCTCAAGAAGCCCGCGGAGGACGCGCTGGAGACCAAGGAGGACGATGAGGAACTGTCCGTTCTTTTCTCCCTCGCGGGCAAAACCGGCGATCCGGTCAAGATGTACCTGCGGGAAATGGGGCTGGTTTCCCTGTTGAACCGGGAAGGGGAGATTGAGATCGCCAAGAAGATCGAAGAGGGCGAACGGGAGATCATGGAGTCGGTTTTCAGCCTGGAAATTTCAGTGAAGGACCTCATTGAAATGGGCAAGAAGCTGAAGACCGGAGATCTGCGCATCAAGAACGTAGTGGACAACCTTGAGGATGAGGACGGCTTCGTGGAGGAGGACCTCCATCGGGACAGGGTTCTCGAACTGATCGCCAAAATTTCCAGGGTCGACCGCAGGAACACGGCGTTGCGCAAACAGCTGCGTGAAGGCGTCAAAGCCGCGCAGGAAGCGAAGATTAATGAGGACCTGAAAAAGAATACAAAAAAGATAGTCGACCTGAGCAGGGAGATTCGCCTGAGCAAGCGCCAGATCAGCCGGATGGTGTCGAGGCTCAAGGATGCGCTGACCGTTGTGGGAAACGCGGAGAGAAAAATAGCCATCGCGAAAAAAGAAACCCGCCTGCCGATCAAAATGCTCGAGAAGGCCTTTTCGAGACTGAAAAAACCCGGCCAGGAGAAACTAGTCGCCAGGGAGACCAAGGTTTCGGTTGCGCGGCTGCGCGATCTCGATCTGATGGTAAGATCGGCGCGGAGCGATATCCGGAGAATGACGGCGGAGATCGGGATTCCGGTGGCGTTGCTGAGAAAGGTTGTGTTCTCGATCGAAAAGGGAGAGACTAAAGCGGGCCGGGCCAAGCGCAAGCTGATTGAAGCGAACCTGCGGCTTGTGGTGAGTATTGCGAAAAAATATACGAACCGCGGCCTGCAGTTCCTTGATCTGATTCAGGAGGGGAACATCGGCCTCATGAAGGCCGTCGATAAATTCGAATACCAGCGCGGCTATAAATTTTCCACGTACGCGACCTGGTGGATCAGGCAGGCGATTACACGCGCCATTGCGGATCAGGCGAGGACGATCCGGATCCCCGTGCACATGATTGAAACGATCAACAAGCTGATCCGCACTTCCCGCTATCTGGTTCAGGAGCTCGGGCGCGAACCGAACCCGGAGGAAATAGCGGACAAGATGGAGTTCCCGCTGGAGAAAGTTCGGAAGGTCCTGAGGATTGCGAAAGAGCCGATTTCCCTGGAAACCCCGATCGGCGAAGAGGAGGACAGCCACCTGGGGGACTTCATCGAAGACAAGAAGATCATGTCGCCGTCGGACGCGGCCATCAGCATGGATCTCGCCAAGCAGACGCGCAAAATCCTGTCCACACTCACGCCTCGGGAGGAAAAGGTGCTGAGAATGCGTTTCGGCATCGGCGAGAAATCAGATCTGACGGAGGATCTGGAGAACGCCGAGATGATCGAAAGGACAAAGCAAATTGAAGCCAACGCCCTGCGCAGGCTTAGAAATCCCTCGCGGAGACGCGAGCTCAGGACGCTCATCAAATAAGGATCATTGTGTCCATCGAGTCATCGAGTCCGTTGAGTCGATTTTGTGCGGAGGACCGATAGACTCAAAAGACCAGACGACGCAATGGACGCAAAAGAAGGCTTGACAAGCCGAATAATAAGAAGATAATCTGACCAATGTTTTTCCTTTCGGAGGGCCCATAGCTCAATTGGCAGAGCCACCGGCTCATAACCGGTAGGTCCCTGGTTCGATCCCAGGTGGGCCCACCAAAGTAGAATCAGTATTTCAGGTCAGCAGCGTTGATTGGAGCTTATGAAATAATGGAGATCAGAATCAGCATCGCCGGGGTGGAAGGCGGTTTTTTGCAGAGAATGGGAACAATGAATGTCAAGGCATCTATATCGGCAAATGCCGGAGCAGGTATATGCCCCGAAAAATGCACCGGAACCCGGTGCATTTTTTTTGCACAAAATGAAGATTTAAAGGAGGATCGAGGAGAGAAAGTTGAAAAAGAAAATTATTCTGCTGGTGGAAATTCAGCACGTTAACTCGGAAATGGATCGCTTGTCGGGAAGGAGAAAGGATCTTCCCTTGAAGCAGGAGGAGCTCGGGAAGGAACTCCAGCGCGAGAGGAGCAGATTCGAAGATGCACAAACGCGGCTTCAGGATGCCCAGAAAGCGCACCGGGAAAAGGAAGATCTGCTGCGCCGCGGCGTCGAGCAGGTAAAAAGGACGAAGGAGCGGCTTCTTGAGGTAAAAAATAATAAAGAATACCAGGCGATGCTTAAAGAGATAGAAACGCAGGAGGGCAAAAACAGCAAAATCGAAGATGAAGTCATTATGCTGCTGGATGAAATAGATCGGGTCAAGGTACAGTTGAAAGCCGGAGAAAAGGAATTCGCAGCTTTCCAGTCGGAGTACGAAGGCAAGCGGAAGTCCATGGAGGAGGAAGTAAAAGCGATCGAGCGGGAGCTTGCCAGGTCTTCAGCGCGGCTGGACGATGCCAGAAAACGTGTGGATGCTTCGCTTCTGAAAAAATATGAAACGATCCGATCACGCCGGAACGGCCGTGCCGTCGTACCGGTTTGGAAGGAAGTATGCGGGGGCTGCCACATGAACATCCCCCCCCAGATGTATAATGACCTCCAGCGATTCGAAGAGATAATGCAGTGTCCCTATTGCGGACGGATCATCTACTGGGAGGACCGGAGCAAGGATGAATCCTCCTGAACGGGATCTTTACACGGATGGGGCAAGCCGGGGAAACCCGGGAAATGCGGGGGCGGGGGCGATTCTTATAGGCCCCGGAGGGGATATCGAAGCCGCCCTCAAGAAATCTCTCGGCGTATGCACGAATAACGAAGCTGAATACAAAGCTCTTATTCTGGGCTTGGAGGAAGCGCTCAGGATGAAAAACCGCCGTCTGCGCATCTTTCTCGATTCGGAGCTTATCGTCAGACAGCTCCAGGGGGTCTACCGGATCAAGAACAGCCGGCTGTCGGGACTTGCCGCCGAAGCCAGAAATCTGTTATCATTTCTTGACGGCTACACCATAGAGCATATACCCCGCGAGCGCAACGCCATGGCGGACCGCTTGGCGAACGAAGCGATCGACGAGGCTCTCGGTAAAAGTGAAAAGTAAAAAGTGAAAAGTTATTAACAGGGCGCAAGTCCAAAGCAGGGACATTCAGCTCAGGAAACTTTTCACCTTTCACTCTTTACTTTTTACTGAAAGTCGGAGCAGGCCAGGCGATCGCCGGCAGGCCGGGAAGGGCCTGCGGGAGGAAAGTCCGAGCTCCACAGGGCAGGATGGTCGCTAACGGCGACTGGGGGCGACCCTAAGGAAAGTGCCACAGAAAAGATACCGCCGCCCGCAATGGGAGTTCAGAGAACTCCGGGGCGCAGCCCCGGCGGTAAGGGTGAAAAGGCGAGGTAAGAGCTCACCAGTTTTCCGGGTGACCGGAAAAGCTTGGCAAACCCCATCCGGAGCAAGACCGAATAGGAGAACGATACCAGGACGGCCCGTCCGATGTTCTCGGGTAGGTTGCTCGAGGCGGCAAGCAATTGCCGTCCCAGATGAATGATCGCCGCTCCGCTTCCGGGCGACCGGAGCGGAGGACAGGACTCGGCTTACGGCCCGCTCCGGCTTGCCGGTAAAAAGTAAAAGGTGGAAAAGCAGAAAGTTTTCCTCTTATGCGTGCTTTGCTTTTTTCACCTTGTCTCAAAAATTCAAATTATTCAGGGCGGCGACGCTGCCGCGCTATAACCCAGCGAAGGAACCGAACCCACGGCCCGTGTCCGGAGCGCCTCGCCGCCTTGCCGCTGAACCTGCTCTCCACCTTGTCGAAGGCGTCTTCAATTACGGTGTTGTGCAGCGGCCTCACCACCAGGGCCCATTTAAGCCAGGTGTCAAGGCCGCAGTCGCCTTCCAGGACGTGGCGGATGATGACGTGACCGCGCCGCGGGACGACTTCGAAATAATGGCGGCCGTCCACGCCCGCCAGCAGGCCTGACTTTTCGAACTGGAACGCGGCTCTCCTCCCCGGAACATACTCGGATACCCGATATTTTACGGGGCCGTGTCCCCCGGTCGCTCCCACCTTCAGCTCCGGTTTCAGCACCATCGGCGGCCACACCTCCCGCGCCCACAGGGCGTCTTCAGGTCCGGAGAGACTGTCGAGAACACCTCCTACGGTATCCTGATCCGCCGGAATTATTCTGTCATGCCTGTTGAAGATCTTCATTTCATTACTCCCGGTTGAAAATCTGCATTGTATTTCAGCCGCACGGCGGCCCCTGTCTTTCCATTTGCCCGGCCTGCGAATCTCTCGCATGCCTGCTTATTAGAATACGCGTTCCAATAAGTCAAGCATTATTCCCGGGACAAATCGAAGCTGAAATATTCCGGAGCAGCCGCTCTTGCCGCCTCGCCTCTCCGGATTCATCCCGCGGGGCTTCAGGAAACGGCAAAAAACGGGGCGTGGTTCGAGGTGAAGGAGGGGGGATCGCGCAGGATGATCTGTCGAACGTCGTGATGACGGAAAAACTCTTTCTCCAGAAAACGGCGGACGGATTTACGGTCCCATCCCCGGGGATGGACGAAGTTGCGGTAAAGCGACAGGTCTCCGTCATAGAAATCCATGGTCGTCAGATGTTCCGGTTGCTCCCCGGGCGTGAACGGAAGGTTGAAAACAGCGGCGTTTATAAAATCGATGCTTTCACTGTGTTCTGCTACGAATGAGAAGGTCCGCCGGGCGCTTTCTTCCGTTTCCGCGGGGGTGCCGAACAGGAGATAAACGTATGTCGCGATTCCCGCCTCTTTCAGGTTGTTCAGGGCGAGGGAGGCGGTCCTGAGCTCCATTCCCTTGCCAAGTTCGTCAAGCACGCGCTGATCGCCTGATTCGATCCCCAGTTGCAGCATCCGGCATCCCGATTCCCGGAGGCCGCGGCAGAAATCACGCTTTCCCAGGTGATCGGTGATACGCGCGAACCCGTACCAGGGGATGCCGGGGGGGCGTCGGATCAGAGCCTGAAACAGGGAAGGGCGGACGGCGTTGTCCAGGAAATGAATCAGCACGGGATTTACACGTGCGGCCGCCCGCGAGAGATCTTCCAAAACATTCTCATCGGGCACAGGCTGATACGGCTGGCCCTCGGCGTTTTCGGGGCAGAACGAACACTTCATCCAGTAGCATCCTCTCGAGGCGCTGTACGGCAGAATACGTCCGGGGGCAAAATAGTCCCCGAGCGGAAATTCGGAGTAGTCGGGAGCCGTCCCGGCCGGCGGCTGTCCCGGCTTTCCGCAGAGGCGGAGCATGGCTTTCTCACCCGGGCCGGCGATCAGGCTGTCGGCGACGGCGCGGAGGGGGCCCAGATCCCTCGACCTGCGCATCCAGGAGGTAACCAGTCCCCCTCCGAAGACCACTCCGATTCCGGGATAACGCCGGCGAACGTATCCGGCCATCGCGAATGCGGTTAGAGCCTGCGTGAGGTAATTAAGGGAGAATCCTACCAGGCGGATACCGTTCCCGTTTATCTCCCGGTCAAGACGGCGGCTGAAAAAAGAATAGAACGGGTTGCGTTCGGGCTCGGCGGCCGCGCGAAGGAGATCGCGGCTGCGAAGCGGCGAGAGCTCTTTATCCCGGTAGTTGGCCAATTCCGCTTGGGCCTCGGGCGAACTCGCGATTTCCAGCACCCTGTTGAGGTCGGAAACGGCGCGGCGGTATTCCGCCGGCTTGCGGTAACCGTCGGGACTTTTCAGCAGGGCGAGATTCTTCCGGACAAGTCTCCGCGCGCGCCTTGTCCAGGGATCTTCTCCGGGGTAGACCGGCTCCGCGCCCTTTTCGAAGAGAAATGAGATTCCTTCCAGGTTGGCGTCCAGCACCCTCACCGGAACGTCCGCGGCTTTGAGAACGGAGGACAGCAGCGCAATTCCTGCAGGAGGCTCACAGGGTTTGGCAACCGGGGGATGAACAAAAAGGATCATCTGAATTTCGGCGGCAGGGCCTGATTGCCGGACGGAACATAACCGGGCACAATCATCAGGGTGGAGGTGCCGTGCGCGAGAATGCGTCCGTCCCGGTCTTTTATCTCCGCCTCGCCGAGGCCGAGAGTTTTCCCCATTTTTATCATGACGCCCCGGGCGAAAACCTTCCCCGATCTGGCGGGCGCAAGATAATTGACTTTCAGGTCGACGGAAGTGACGCCATCGCCCTCATCCAGATTGAGGTGTGCGGCCCAGTAAATAGCCGTATCGATAATGGAAGCAAAAACCCCTCCATGAACGTAGCCGAAGGCCTGGAGGTGCTTCTGCGTGAATTCCGCCTCCATTTCCGCGCTGCTTGCCTTGAGATCTGTAATTGACATGGAAATGAGCCGGAAATACGGGCAGGCATTCGCCAGGCCGATAACTGACCTTACATACTCGGGATTTGCTTCTCTCAAGAATTCACCTCCAGGCTCTATTGCGGGCGTTCCGTATTATGCTATAGTAAAAAAGGCTTCAGGCGTCGGTAAAAAAAACGAAGTTGAATGTAAAAAGCCCTCCCGTTTGGATCATTGTCTCTTTCGTTTTCTTCTTCTCAGCTTTGATTTTTTCTGATGCCCATGGAAATAATATGTCGGAAAATACAATCCAACGGGGGACGGCGCAGCCGAGTCGCAAGGCGCAGGCATTCGAGCTGGCCGCCTTCCTCCTGCTGTTTGTGCCCTCTATCATTCTATCCTACTTTTCCAACCTGCAGGAAGCGGCAGGATTTTCTCTGGTAGCGCTGGAAACCATTGCTTATAATTTCGCCCTTGTATTCCTGATCGCCTTCTTCCTGTGGAGAAACGGAGAGCCGCCGGCGCGCCTCGGCTGGTCCCGGCGCAGGCCGTGGACGGAAGCCGCCCTCGGCATAATGCTTTTTCCGCCCTTCGTTCTTGCCATCGGATTGATCGAAGGGATTTTCATCGAACTTGGGTTGAGCGCGCCTCAGGAGTCTATTCCGTCGTTCCTGGCGGCCAGCGGCGCGGCAGAATACGGCCTTGCCCTGGTTCTGGTTCTCGTCGTTGCCTTGACGGAAGAAACCATCTACCGGGGATACCTTCTGCTGCGGTTCACGTCCGTTACCGGCAGTCCCACAGCCGCCGTGCTCTGCTCCACCGCCGTTTTTTCGCTCGGCCACGGCTACCAGGGATCCGCCGGGGTAGCCGCAGTCGCCGTCATCGGTCTTCTGTTCTGCCTTATTTATCTCTGGCGCCGAAGCCTTATTGCCCCGGTCGTGCTTCATTTTCTCCAGGACTTTGTGGGAATTATTGTTTACCCGCTATTAGGACCGGGATGATTAAGTGAATCAAATCCCAAATCCCAAGCACCAAATCCCAAACAAATCCTGATATCGAAATTCAAAGCACAAAAACATACTACCATCAAAACACCCGGAATTGTCCGTCTCGCTGTTGCGGACGTTTTGAAATTCGAATTTTGGATTTCGATATTGGGTTTGGAACCTGGTGCTTGGAATTTGGGATTTCTTTCCGGCCTCTCACCATCTCACCATCTCAGCTTCTCAACCTCTCAGCTTCCGCCATCTCCCCATCGAACATTATCTTCAATTCATAAGCCTCCCCCGAGAGCCGGGTCCGGACGGGCAGCGACAGCTTATTCATGACGGCCAGCATGGAATGGTTATCGGCGAGAATATCCGCGGTGAATCCCCGGACTCCCCGCTTCCGCGCCGCCTGATAAAGCAGTTTCAGGAGAAAGGATGCAATCCCCCTGCCCTGGTATGCCTCATCCACGACGAACGCTACATCCGCCAGCGTGCTGCCTTTCGTCAGGACGTACCGGCCTTCGGCTATTATCCGCTCGTTCTCCGAGTCTTCCACGAGGCCCACGATCGACAGAGTTCCGGAATAGTCCACGTTCACGTACTCCTGCATCCTGGCGTGCGGCATTGTCTTTATGTGACTGAAATAGCGATAGTAGACGGCGCGGTCCGAGAACCTGTAAAAAAGCCGGCGCATCTCGTCTTCGTCCGAAGGCCGGATCGGCCGGAAACGCACGGTCAGACCTCCCTGGAAAACATGAGTGCAGGCTAATTCTTCGGGATAGAGGTGGCCGGACTGGGGAATATAGATCTGGTCCCGGTAAAGAATGCCGGACTGCTTTGCCTTCACGACCAATTCCTCCCGGTCATCCGGATGGGCGATATCGATCATGGCCTGGGCGCGCTCGCGGACGGTCCTGCCCGTCATATACGCTACCCCGTATTCCGTCACGATCATATCGAGCGATTCCGGGTTCGAGAACTGATAGGGAAGCTCGGAGACCGAGAGCACAATATTCGGCTCGTCCCTCCTGTTCCGGCTAGGCAGCGCGAACACGGTTCTTCCGCCGCGCGACAACGCGGCGCCGGCGAAAACTTCCTGCACTGCGCCGGGGCCGGCCGTCACGTCGCCTTTGCCGGGCTGGAGCGCTATTCCCCCCGTAAGATCGGCCTTCCTGGCCGGGAGAATGCCGATAAACCTCTCGTTCAGTCCTGTCCGTTGCGGGTCAAGGACGACATCAATCGGCTGGAATTCGATCAAAGGGTTCCTGTCGAGCCAGGTTAACAGGTCGGCCGTGCCCAACGCATAAGACGTCAGGGATTTCCCCCTGAAAAAGCCTTTCCGCCTGTTGCTGACGGCCCCGCTTTTTACAATATCCATCAGCGCATCGGTGAAAAAGGGGGTATGGATTCCCAGATTCCGTTTTTGCGAAAGGGGCTCGGCAAGGGCCTCGTACAAGGGGCCGATGGAAAATGCGATGCAGCTCCCGTCCTCTACGACTGAGGCGGTGTTCGCCGCAAGCTTGCGGTAGATATCGCCCACCGGCCAGCGGGGAATGTAAATGGGGGGCTCCGTGGCGCGAACGAGCAGGTGGAAATCGTTCACATGAACAAGGGTGTCCCCCAGGGTCCGCGGCAGATGCTCGTTTATTTCACCCACAACCAGGGAGGCCCGCTCGATGGCGTGGCGGGCAACGTCCACGCCCACCCCGAGGCTGCACCAGCCCGACCTGTCCGGGGGCGTTATCTGGACGAACGCGGCGTCGATGGCGACCATTCCCGTCTCGAAAAGCCAGGGTATTCTGGAGAAACGGCTGGGAATGAGATCGACCCGCCCTTCCATCACCGCCCGCCCGGCAATCCAGCCCGAGAAGAATGTCTTCAGGCGGTATTTCCGGGAGAACCGCTCATCGGCCGGTACGGTGTCGCCGAGGCTGATCAGCTGTATGATCTCGAGGTCCTGCAGATTCCCCTGCTTCGATAGCATCAGGTTGCGGACAAGGGTGCGCGGCTCGGCCATCCCGGTGCTCAGGAAAATACTCATCCCGGGCTCGATTTTTTCCAGAGCCGCTTCCGGCGGCGCTATCCTGTTTTCCCATTCGGCCATGGTCAATCTCCTTTGGCCCGGAGCACCGTATCAAAATCGGTCCATTCGTAGCACGTCTCGCTGTAGTATATGCCTCCGATTCCGATCGGCCTGGTGCGGATTGATTTTCCTCCGAGTTCCCGGTAGAAATTCCGGGCCGGGTTCGCCGCGAGCACCCAAACAAGCAGTGACCGCACTCCGGCCGCCTCGAAACTTTCCATTACCGAACGGACGAGCAGGCGTCCCGTTCCTTTTCTCTGGAATTCGGGAAGAATGTAGATCGCGTAAAGCTCACCTTTGGATCTGGCCCCTCTCTTCCTTTCGGGACCCGCGGCCGCGTATCCTACGATTTCCCCCCTTTCGCTTTCCGCCACGAAGATGAACCGTCCTGAATTTTTAATACTGAAGAGCTTGCGGCACAGGTCTGTCTGCGTCGGTACCGAGAGGCTCCTCAGATATTTATCCGTAATGATTCCCCGATAGCATGCCCTCCAGGTCTCTACGTCGACCCGGGCGATCTCCCCCGCATCGGATATAACTCCCTCACGGATCACGATCTGGTCAGCCGTGCAGCAGATTTGCGTTGACATATCGACTCTCTACAGGATAATGGGTCACAAGTGGTTAAACCAGGCGAAAGGCCAATGGCAAAAGGGTTCGGGATCGTATCCCCCTTTAGTCCCTTTGCCCTTAGCCTTTTGCCGGAAATAAACTACAGGATATTTAAACCATTCTTCGATAAAGGGCAAATTGAAACATGGTAGATCTGAAGCACTTGAACAGGATCCGTCTTGTAGCCGACCCCTTTTTCCAGCAAGTAATCGCCACCTGTCTGCTGAAAACGAACTACCGGCTTGCCGGGGTGGATATAGAGCTGGAGAACAGTGAAAAGATACCAAAAAAGGAAACCGTAATTTTCGCAATGAATCACACAGACCGTTATAATTACTGGCCTTTCCAGTACAAGCTCTGGGCCATGAAGAGTTTTCCTTATACGACAGTCTGGGTCAAAGGGAAATATTACCGCAATGCAGCTCTCGGCCGGGTTCTCGACTGGTGCAATCTGATACCGGTACCATCGCTCGGCTACCTGATTGAGGAGCTGTTCAAAAAGAAGTTCAAGCGCAGGATCGATTCTTTCGAATATCGAGCAATCAAGGACCTGATTGAAGGCAAGGGCGTGGGGGATATGACCGCCAAGCTGGGCTCCGAGGTCCTCGCCGCCAAAGAACAGTTTGCGACTTACATCCGCGATACATACGATTCCGTGATGAAAAAGGTCGCGGAACTGAGCCGAATTGCGCTCTGCGAAACAGGGTTGAATCTGATCATATTTCCGGAAGGGACGCGTTCCCTGAAATTGGGGGAGGGAAAGACGGGACTCGCTCAGCTGGCGCTGCATACGGGCAAAAAAATCGTTCCGGTAGGCTGCAATAACAGCGACCAGGTATATCGCTGGACCCTGCCCTTTGCCGGAAAGGGAAAAATCGTTTACCGGATCGGCGACCCGATATCAGTGAACGATGATCTGCGGGAATTCCGGATCCCGGAGAAGTTTTCCCTTTTCTCCAAGGAGTCCCAGCAGAAATACCGGGAGCAGTTCGAGGCCGTCACGCAGGTTGTCATGGACCGCATCAGCCGGATGCTGGATGAACGGTATACGGATAAATCCGAAATCCCTGCTGAAAATTCCAAGCACCAAATCCCAAATCCCAAGTAAATCCCAAATTCGAATTCCAGAATTCAAAACCCAAGTTTAATAAGGAAGTGCAACACTTTGGGTTCCTATTGGGATTCGTATTTTGAATTTTGGATTTGTTTGGGATTTGGTGCTTGGGATTTGGAATTTTTATCTCATCTTCTCAGTTTCAGTTCAGGCTGCTTATCTTCGCATCCTCGCAACTTCGCAGCTTCTATTTTTTCGCGGGCGCAGCCTGTGTCGGTTGCATGGGGCTGAATGCCCTGGTCGCGGTTTCGCCGATGACAATCGGCTTGTCCATTCCCGCGGGGATAAGAATAATGCTGATCCGGCGGTTGCGCGGGTCTTTCGGGTTGTCCTTGACGAGCAGCTGCTGGTCCGCATAGCCTACCACGCGGGCGATCCGGCCCGGATCGATGCCGTTCGTCTCCATTTCCCTCCTGGCGGCGGAGGCCCGGGAGGTCGAGAGCTCCCAGTTTGTAATCTGGTCTCCTCTGTAGGGCAGGGAATCAGTGTGCCCTTCCACCACGATCTTGTCCGCTGTATCGCGGATGTTTTCTGAAACCACCGAGATGATGGCCTTCGCCCTTTCCGTCGGCAGGGCGCTTCCGAGCGGGAATATCAGGCTCCCCTCCTCGTCTACGATCTGGATGCGGACGCCCCCCTCGTGAATATCGATGAGGACCTGGTTTTCCACTTGCTTCAGCTTGGTTTCAACCGCCTCCTTCAGCTTCTTTTTCAGCTTTTCGGAACCGGCCGCCCGCGCCTGAGCTTTGGGTGGAAGCTGGATGGAGTCCGTCTTGCCGATGAGGGATGCGCCGCCGCCGGATGAGAATCCCGCCCCCGAGTGCTTGAATAAAGAAAAATTATTGAAGTATTGCGCAAGCTGGGCCCTTTTGTCGGGAGAGACCATGGCCAGAAGCCAGAGCAGGAGGAAGAAGGCCATCATGGCCGTGACGAAGTCTGCGTAGGCGACCTTCCATTGCCCTCCGTGGTGTTCTCCGTGGACCTTCTTCTTGACCTTGCGGATGATTATCTTCTTGTCGCTCATTTCTTGACCTGCCGCAGCGAGTTCTCAACTTCGATATAGGAAGGTCTCATGCCGGCGGGGATGACGCGCCTGCCGAACTCGATTGCAACCTGCGGTGCGGCGTTATTGCTGATGAAGGATTTGAGGGCGATCTTGAGGACGTTTACGTACTCGATTTCTTCCGCGGCGGTGTATTCCATATTCTTCGACATCGGACCGACGAATCCGTAACATGCCAGTACGCCGAGAAAGGTTCCGACGAGTGCTGCGCCGACGCTGTGGCCGAGCACCTCGGGCGGCTCTCCGATTTTCTGCATGGTAAGGACGACGCCGAGGACCGCTGCGACTATTCCGAGCCCGGGGAGAGAGTCCGCCACGGTGGCCACGCTTTTGGCGGGGCCGACGAGTTCCTCGTGATAGGATTCCAGCTCGGTATCCATCAGCGATTCGAGCTCGTGGGGTTCTATCGTCGTGGAGATAACGGTCCGGAGTGTGTCGGTCACGAAATCCACGGCGTGGTGATTGCTCATGAATTTCGGATACTGTCTGAAAATCGGGCTCTCCGCGGGGCGGTCCACGTCCTCTTCCACAGCCACGAGCCCCTGTTTCCGGATCTTGTAAAAGATCTGGCTGAGCAGCATCAGAATCTCGAGATAGTCCTGTTTGGAATACCGCGATCCCTTGAAGACGCCAAAGGCGCGGCCGATAACGAACTTGACGGCCTTTGACGGCGTGGCGATCAGGAACCCGCCGAAGGCAGCTCCCAAAATAATGACGAACTCCGCCGGCTGCCAGAGCAGTGACGGATTCCCGTGCTCCATGAGGAAGCCGCCCATGACAGCCCCCAGGACGATGACAACGCCGATGATTGCAAACATATGCCGGCTGGCTTACCTCCTCTTCTCCCGGAGAATCTCCCTCTGTATCTCAAAAACAAATTTTACAATTGCATTTATGACTTCCTCATCCGCATGCACGAACTTGACTGCGGTCTTATAACTGCCGTCCCGTCCTTCGCAGCTGATTGCTTCTCCATAAATGAAGAGAGTGACGGGCTGGTTCATGTGCAGCGTCATCTGCAATTCAAGGATGTCTCCCGCCTTGAACTTTTCCCCTGTTGCGAAACTCATTCCCCCGCCGCTGATATTTACGCGGCGCATGGGAAGAGAGGCAAACCCCTCTTTCTGGCTGGTGAGCAGATCGATGATGGTATCCAGCTTTCCACTGATTGTCTTGAACCATGCGGAAAGGGCTTCGTCCTGGAGCTCCGGAAGTTCCGCGGAGGCGACAAGTGAGGCTCTGCTTATGATGCGGGAGCGGATGGCATCTCTCTCGTCCTCGGGAATAAGATGGTACTGGAGAGGCACGCAGGTATCTACCCTGGAAAACTCTCTTACTTCGATGTAGGGATCTTCTTTCATTTGTTTCACCTTTTTCTTATCCTTACTTCCGCCGGCGCTTCATTTATCGGCCTGCAAAGGGCGATTCTGAAGCCATATGGAGGCAGATAACGTCAAAAATCCGCCCCAATTGACCAAAATCGCTCATTTTCCTTCTGCTCCGGACCGGATCCGATGCTATCAGCAACCTTTTTGTCCTGGTATGCATTTGAAATTATTAAATTTTTCTATCCATGAAATTCATGCGCGGAAATAACATTCCCTGCTCGGCCTTGCTGCATCCGTTTCAGGATCATAGTTTCATTTTCCGTGCCGGACTATAGAAACTTGAGACTTGAGACCTGAGACCTGAGACTTTTTATGTGCGGACGCGCAGGTAGAGAGCGGCTGAGGCGAGGGCAAACAGAAAATTGGCGCTCCAGGCCGCGAAAAAGGGGGGGAGGGTAAGGGAACGCCCCAGTGAGATCGAGAGGGCGAACACAATCCAGTACGAGAAACCGATTATGATTCCGGCTCCGATACTTAGTGCGACGCCGCCGCTCCTTTCCGATCTGAGCGAAAAAGAGACGCCGAGCACAACCAGGATGACGCTCACCAGCGTGAATGCAATTTTGCCGTGCAGATCCACGAGATACCGTGTGGCGTCGTAACCTTCGGAGCGGAGCTTGTTTATGAAGGATCTCAGCTCGAAGAAACTCATCTCGTCGGCGCCTTTCTGGACGGCCTGAAGATCGGACGGCTTCTCGGGTATATCCGCCGGGAGACTGTCGTGCCTCTCGACCACCGGAAAATCACCGGGCGGGAACCTGGTGACCATCACCTTGGAGAGAATCCAGCCGTTTGGGGTCCAGGAGGCTTCCTTCGCGTCTACCCGCATTACGAGGTTGAACCCCTGATCGAAATGGTGAATGGTCACCCCTTTCAAGACGTTTTTCTCGGGCACGAAAAGTGCGAAGTTGTAAATCGCGTTTCTGGAGCGGTACCAGATCTGGTTCTGCGAAAACGCGCCCATCCGGCGCTGCTTCTTGACCTCGACGAATTCTATGTATTTGGCCTTGTGATTGGCCATCGGCGTGACGAATTCGTTGAAAAAGAAACCCATTACGCTGATCAAGATTCCGAGAATGAGGACGGGAAGAGTCATCCGGTAAATGCTGATACCGTTGGCGCGCATGGCCACTATTTCACTGTTGCGGGACAGTATGCTGAACGTGATCAGGGTAGCCAGCAGCACGGCGACCGGGATGGTGTGCGAGATGATCTGCGGAATCCCGAAGCCGAAGTGGAGGAATATCTGGCGGGCGGTCGCATCATTGCTGAGGAACATGCGGATCCGGCCGAAGAAATCCACAATCAGGTAAATAATGGTGAAAGACGCCAGCACCAGGAAAAAAAGTTTTATGAATTCACGGGTGATGTACCTGTCTATTATTTTCACTGCCTTTTCCCCCGGAATATATCCAGTCTGCTGCGGAGGGCATCGAGCTTGCCCCGAATGAAATCAAGCCTGTTCATGAGATCAGTCTTTCCGGCGATTGAATTGAGTTTTTCCCGGACAAGCTCCACCAGTTCGACAGGCAGATAAGGCTCCTCCTTGACTGCCTTGGTGAAAAGGTAAACACCCGTTGCCCCCAGGACCAGATTGGGCGTCCATACGGCTAAAACGGGGGACATCTTCCCGGTCTCGCCCAGGGCTTCTCCGGCCAGCTGCAGCGTGTAATAGAAGACGACGATCACCATGCCGACGGTGAACCCTTTCGATTTTCCCGACCGCCTGTTGACAATCGCGAAAGGGAGGGCCAGCAGGCCGAATACGAAACAGGATACCGGTATGGAGAACTTTTTATTGAGCTCGATTATCATATCGCGCTTTTCGTGCTCCTGGAATCCCGGCTTTTTTATGTTCTCCAGCAGCTCTCCGAAAGTCATATCGACGCTGCCCTTCTTGACCGCGGGACCCTGTCCGGCGGCGACGGTCTTGAGGTCCAGGTTGACGTCGTAGGTGCTGAAACCGGTTCTCCGGTAATTTTTCATGCTGCTTTCCAGGGTATGGATGCTTCCGTCATAGAGCCTCAAGGTCACTGTCATGTCCCGGGTATTGGAAACAAGGATGCCCTTTCTCGCCACTATTGTCGCTGGTTCACGGGCCAGGCGCTGATCGGAAATCAGGATCCCCTCCATGAAATCGCCCCGGGGGTCTATCTTTTCCGTATAAAGAACGAGGTCCTTGAAATCGTCGTTGAAGACTTTTTCCTTTATCCCTATGCTGGCCCGCTGCTGAACCAACTCGAACAGCAGTACCTTCATCGCCCTGTTGCTGAGCGGGGCGAAAACGCCTGTCATCGCCGTGAGCAGAAAGACGGTCAGGGCCGCGATGGCGATCGGTTGTAAAAGGCGCTGCAGGCCGCACCCGGAAGCCTTCAACACCGTTATTTCGTTGTCGGTCGAAAGCCTCCCCATTCCGATGAGAATGGAGATGAGAAAAGAGATCGGCATGGTTATTATGAGGAACTGCGGCATGATATAGAGCATGAGAAGAGATATATCGAAAAAGCGGACCCCCCGGTTGACCATCAATTCCATGATCTGCAGGATCTTCCCGATCATGAGCACGAACGTGAACACGAACAGAGTCATGGAGAAGGGGAATGCGATCTCTTTGATTATGTAACGGTCGATGATTTTCATGAAAATGGCGCGGGCTAAAGGCAAAGGGCTAAGGGCAAAAGGCGGAAGACTTTCGCATCAGAAGATCAGCCATTACCTTTCTTTCGTTAAATGTAAGAATGATTCATACCACAATTCACGGCAAAGGCTAAAGGCTAAAGGCATGAAGGCTAAAGGCATGAAGGCTAAGGGCAAAGGGCAAAGGCGCATATCATCATATATTATCGGTCCCGTGCTCCCTGATCCCGGTCACCGGGATAACTGGCCTGTCAACCTCGCGCCTTGTGCCTTTAGCCTTTTGCCCTTTGCCGAAGTATGGATAAAGCTTATTGAAGTTGAATTCCAAATCTGTTAATAGGTTACGGAAATCAGAGGCCCTTGCCGGGAGTGGACATGATTGATCTGCACACGCATTCGATTTTCAGCGACGGGGAACTGATACCTGCCGAACTGGTCAGGCGAGCCGTGGACAGGGGATGCCGGGGCATTGCCATCACCGACCATGCAGATCATTCGAATATCGATTTCATCATTCCCCGGATCTGCAGGATTTGCGAAAAGCTGACCCGGACGGGGCCGATCAAAGTCGTCCCCGGGATCGAGCTGACGCATACGCCGCCCTCGCTCATTCCGGAGCTCGTGCGCGAAGCGCGCTCTCTGGGGGCGCGCATTGTCGTTATGCACGGCGAGACAATTTCAGAACCGGTAGCTCCCGGAACAAATATTTCCGCTATCGAGTCCCGCGTCGATATCCTCGCGCATCCGGGCCTCATTACCCGGGAGGAGGCGGCGCTGGCGGCGAAGAACTCGGTTTTTCTCGAGATCTCCGGACGCAAAGGGCACTCCCTGACCAACGGACACGTCGCATCTCTGGCGCTTGGCACAGGAGCAGGACTCGTCCTGAACACGGACAGCCATTCTCCGTCCGATCTTGTCGACCGCCGAACGGCGGAGAGGATTGCCGCGGGCGCGGGCATTCCCGCGGAGGAGATCAACAATCTGTTCCGGAACTCGGAGAGGCTTCTCGAAAAAGCGCTCCGCCCATGAATGCCGTTTTCCTTTCGGACGCCCACCTGAAAAACCGGTCTGATCCGGGTTACCGGGCCCTGCTCCGTTTTTTTGATTCGATACAGGGAGAAATCGAACATCTCTACATTGCTGGAGATTTCTTTGATTTCTGGTTCTGCGGCAACGGGCTTATCTATCCGGAGTTCTTCGATATCATAAACAGGCTGCGGGAGCTCCAGGCCGGCGGGACGGGGATTCATTTCTGCGAGGGCAATCATGATTTCGACATGGCCCCATATTTCTCGGCGCAGCTGGGCATGGAAGTCTTCACGGATTCGGCTGATCTTATCCTGGACGGAAAGCGCATTTTCCTTTCCCATGGAGACACCGTGGACAGGAGCAATCATAAATACCTTTTCCTCAGGTGGATCCTGCGCACCCGGGGATTTGATATTTTCCAGAGCCTGATACCGCCGGAGGTCCGCTGGAAGCTTGCCATGATCAGCTCGGAGACGAGCAAAGGAATGTCGGAACAGTCCCGGGACGAACTGGCGGAAAAAATGAGCGCTTTTTCACTCGGGAAATTCAGGGAAGGATTCGATGCCGTGATCCTCGGCCACTGCCACAAGCCTCTTCTCAGGCGTCACGGCTCCGGCGCGGATGAAAAGATCTTCGCGGCGCTCGGGGACTGGGTGGAGTACCGCTCATATATCCTGTTTTCAGACGGCTGTTTTTCCTTGAAGTTCTTCGAATCATGATCGTCCTGGACTTCTTTTCTCCCGCAGGTCCGCGGTTCTGAAAAAATTTTGGACACTCATTAATGAATATGTTATACGCCCTCATTCCAGAGCGAGGAATACATGACGAACTTCGGCGGATTACTTCCGGAATTTACCGATCCCGAAAAGGC
>Ga0116160_1000672_pt1 | contig 38999 bp, 32 predicted proteins | sample AD_JPNAS2_MetaG_FD_89879 | JGI IMG/M metagenome (GOLD analysis project Ga0116160, IMG submission 89879) | Active sludge microbial communities of municipal wastewater-treating anaerobic digesters from Japan - AD_JPNAS2_MetaG | ecosystem: Engineered > Bioreactor > Anaerobic > Digestate | place...
AGGTCTGCAACATTAGTTAATGTTTCGTTACCTTTTAGTCTAATAGTGCCGTTGTTATATGTACCTTGTGATGAGGGATAAGAGAGGTTGTTACCATTGAGGTCGAAGGTTGCATTACTATTGACGGTTAATTGGTCGGTGGTGACACCATTGGTTACAAGTGATACTGGAGCAGTGGTGTTACTTATTACTATGTCTTCGACAGATTTATTAAGGAAATCAAGACTCTGAGCAGAGGTGCCTCCTATTGTAATGGTGCCGTTACCTTTTTGCCAGACAAATGTACCTCCTGCAGGGTTTTCAATGGTAACATCGCCTTTAAAAACAAAACTAGGATTAGCCGAGTTATCGATTGTATAAACTCTATTATACGCATCTAGCGAAAACTTAACGTTTCCATTAAAAGTATACAGACCACCCTGGAAGGCAAAAGCAAAGTCTCCGTCAACCCGCTGCCTAATTATTACATTCTCCGATTCGTAGGTTGCTGGCACCAAAGTATTAGAAGCGCTATGAACAAAGAAAACATCGATTGTGTGTATATCAATAACCCCGTCCTTGCGAGATATTTTACTGTTACCATTCATCGTTATACTGCCTGTTCCAGTAATTTTTGCAGTAGGTGATTTTATTTGTATATCATTTCTACCGCCAAACTGACCCAGGCTTATAGAGCTAGAACCATTTGCGGTAAGAACTGCGTCTCCCTCGAGACTTAAAACCCCACCCATGGTCGAAGTTCCAACAACCTCGTAACTACCAAAAACCGTAACATGGTTAAAATATTTTGTACTCGCAGAAACAATTTGTTTTGATTCTCCGTACAGGTTTATTGTCGAATCATCTCTATTAAATGTTGTAACATCTTTATTATCGAAATCTCCACTTACAGTCCAGGTGCCGCCACCCATATTAGTTTGGGTGTTATCCATAGTAACATTACCAACAACATTGATGTCTTTGTTGTTAGTGGCGTTATCGAATATGCCAGTATAATCGGCGGTAAGGGTTAATGAGGCAATGTTGATATCGGCATCTATTGTTACTCCGTTAGTACTACCACCGTCAAAAACAACGTCGTCATCGGAGCCTGGTACTGTACCGCCATCACAAGTAGAACCAGCACCGCCAGAAGTGTCGGACCAGTGGGTGGCATCGTTCCAGTTGGCAGGGCTAGTATCCCCCACCCAGTAACATGTGGTAGAGGCTGCTTTTGATTTTTTAAGAGCAAACACAGTTAACCCAGAAAGGACACCAATAAGAAAGAATGCTAAGAGGCTCCATAATATCTTGCTTTTATTGGGGAGAATTTTCTCTCTATACACCATAGTTGCCATTTGAACTATTTTATTCTTGTGCTTCTTGTGTTGCATTTATTCTTTTTACTAACATTACACACAAAACAATCTGTTGGTAGGATCTTTTCACAGTAATTACATTTTACCACAAAAAGTTATTTGATGTTTTAAGACCGAGCGCCATTTTTTTATCGTTCGAGGCGCAAAGCGCACCGAGAACCCCGCCCGGTGGGGCAGAGCAAGCCCCATTATTTTTATTGTTCGAGGCGTAATCGCCGAGAACTAAAGACCGTAATTTTATTGTTCGAGGTATACCCGCCGAGGACCCCGCCCGGTGGGGCGGGGCGAGCTCCCTGCCGTCACTTTTTATCGTTCGAGGGCTACTGCCCGAGAACTATCAAGCGTTAGTATCAAAACTTGCGTAAATAGTTCTCACTGCGTTCGAACAGTAAAAAGTTCTCGCTTCCGCTCGAACAGTAAAGAGTGCCACGGTCGCTGCCCTTACCACCGCTCGAACGGTAACAAAACTACTCTACTTGCTCTGGTGGCTTCTCTGGTCCTCGCGCAATGCGCGCAGGCCATGCAACATAATTAGAACGAAACGTTTGTTCTAGTTTTAAACTCCCATCACCATTAAAAACCTTGTAGTAAAAGACCGTTTTCGCACCAGCGCGCGCGCGCTCTAAATACTTTTCCACACCTGGCTCCATAGCGGGATCGTCGACATAAATAGTTTCACCCGGCTCACTCACGGCATAAATTTCGGGATCGCTAATCTCTACCCTCCGCCCATCGTTTGTGCCAAAAAAGTTAAAGGTTACATTGCGCCCCTCCACCGCAGATTGAATTAATATGTGGTGCGCTGTGTTGTTAACAAAGCGCAAATCCGGTTTAGGGGAATAAATAGTAGCGTCCATACCCACCGGTGGCTCATAATAAGAAACACGGTAAGAATGATTATGTCTTTCTGTAATTTTAAGCCCAGAATTCATAGCCGCTCTAAAAAGAGTTGTTGATACCTGGCACAATCCCCCGCCAAATTCCGGCACCGTTCTATCTTCTTTAATTACTAGCTCTTGCAGGTAACCACTTGCTCCGTCGATAGACCCCAAATGCTTTATAGTAGAAAACTCTTCGCCAGGAGGAAGGACAATGCCATTTATAAACTGTGCCCCTGTTTTAATGTTATGAACACGACTGTTTGAGCTACCGGCAAAACTAGTAGTAGCACTGCCAATAAGCTCTTTAATACCATAGCGACCAACATTTTTCACTAGCTCCTCGTTAATCTTCGCGCTTACGCTTTCCATTTCTAGTTTAAACAAAGGTGCCCGCTCTTCTTTCTGTAGCTCTTCCGCAATAGCACGTGCCCCTTTTTCGATGTTGAGGTTTTTCCCAGCAACAGATGGCTGCAACAACTGAATAGCACCATCGGCGAATGAAAACTTTGCGTCTTTTGGCGCGCTAACCACTTTAGGCGCAACATTGGCTTCGATGTAGGTTCTAATTTTCCCCTCGTCAAAAGTTATGCGTGGACCTACTTCACTATCGTTAACTAACTTAATCCACTTTCCTAAAACACTAGGGTAGAAAACAAAACTCTTTCTTTCTATATTTAAATTAAACCGTTCCTTGGTTAGAGCAATTGCTTTTTCGCTTAGCCCACGCGCGTCGTCACTTGTTACTTGGGGATACACAGTTTCTAACTCTACCACTAGATCGGGAGCACTAAAGCGATAAAAAGCATCGAGAATTCTTTGCTTTGTTGCAGGCTTATTAACCTCCGCCCCGTTTTTCGGCTCGATAATATAGGCACTTTTATCGCGTATTTCTAGATTGGCGTTCTGCACTGGACTATCGACCTCAAGCGCAACCTTTTCGAGCCAGCTATCTACCTTGGTTAAATCCCCACTAATATCGGGGAAAAAATAGCTCCTTTTAAAAAGAGCGCGTAGCTTCTGCCGTACGCGATTGCCAAAGCTACCGCTATGGCCAAACCGCCACACCTCCTGCAAAGATGTTTCCACATTGTATTCTAACCCAAGAGTGCTTGCCTCTTCTTCTAGGGTTTTTTCGCCAATACGGAGAGCAACCTTGTTCTCTACCGCCTCTTTTGCCACAGTACTAATTTTATTTTGCGCTTCGTTGTAGCTTAACCCACCTAGAGTAACATCTCCCAAAAACACATTGGGCAAAACCTTGTTACGGTAAGCGTAGGCATAGCCAGTAAAACCAGCAAGAACAACAAGCGCTGCCAGTAGAGCACCAATTTTCAATCCGGTGCTACGCATTATCTTAAGCTTTCTCTTGTTGTTTTTCGGGGAATTCCCTTTGCTCTTTGCCATCGCCTAGAATCTCGTTTAACAAAGCTTGGGCAAGGTTTTTTGCTCGCGCTTCGTGGCTTTCTTCGTCAATTATTTCGATGTACAATTTTTGACCAACCTGCGCAGAATTAGGTAAAAGCACCAAAGGCAAAACGACTTTTTTGCCCGTTTCTGTTTCTAGCGTTACTTTTCTTTCCTCGATACGACGCACAACCGCCGTGAACTCTGCCACAACAACCCTGGTTAGATAATAAAGGGGATAATAATGAGGGCAACAATGTTTAGGATCTTGATCATAGGGTTAATAGCAGGACCAGCGGTGTCTTTATAGGGGTCACCTACTGTGTCCCCGGTAACCGCTGCCTGGTGCGCGAAAGACCCTTTGCCACCATATTGTCCTTCTTCAATATGCTTCTTTGCGTTATCCCACGCCGCTCCTCCCGCTGTCATAGAGATAGCGACAAACAACCCTGTAACAATAGCCCCTACCAACATACCGCCGAGCGCAACAGGTCCTAGTATTACGCCTACCAAAATTGGCGCAAGCACCGGCAAAAGAGCAGGTACTACCATTTGCCTAAGAGCAGCCGTTGTGACAATTGCTACTGCTCTTGAATAGTCGGGCTTTGCCTTACCCTCCATAATACCCTTGATGGTTCTAAATTGACGCCTTACTTCCTCTACCACTGCACCCGCTGCTTTCCCTACCGCTTCCATACTCATAGCACCAAACAAATAAGGTAGTAGACCACCAATAAAAAGACCAATAATAACGTTGGGATCAGCTAAGTTGAACTCCATAGTCTCTCCTAGTGCCGTAAGTTCTTCAATATAGGAGGCAAACAAAACCATAGCCGCCAAACCCGCCGAGGCAATGGCATAACCCTTGGTTACCGCCTTTGTTGTGTTACCCACGGCATCAAGAGGATCAGTTACTTTGTCGCGTACACTTTTGGGCAACTCCGCCATTTCGGCAATTCCCCCTGCGTTGTCGGTAATCGGACCAAAAGCATCTATGGCGATAATAATACCTGTCATAGACAGCATAGCAAAAGCGGCTGCCGCAATACCGTAAAGACCGGCAAGCGCATACGCAGTGCCAATACCCGCAGCAATCACAATCACCGGAAGTGCTGTTGACTTCATTCCCACAGCAAGACCGGCAATAATATTTGTACCATGACCAGTAGAGCTTGCCTTTGCGATACTTTTTACTGGCGCATATTTGCCACTAGTAAAGTATTCGGTAATAACTACCATTAGACCAGTTACGGCAATACCCACCATACTTGCCCAGAAAAGCTCTACGGCAGTAAAAGGCAAAGACTCAAGAGCGCCAACAATGTTATTGGTGATAAACCAAAAACCTACCGCTGCTAAAACAGCGCTTGTACCTAGGCCAAGGTAAAGTGGGGTCATTATGTTACGTGTTTTCGCTGTTGCGCGAACAAAAAAGGTACCAATAATACTAGCCACAATTGCTACCGCCCCTAGAGCAAGAGGGAAAACAACCAATGCTTCGGCGTCGAAAATAATGGAACCTAAAAGCATCATAGCAACCGCTGTTACCACGTATGTTTCAAAAAGGTCAGCGGCCATACCAGCGTCATCACCAACGTTGTCGCCAACATTATCGGCAATTACTGCCGGGTTTCTTGGGTCATCTTCGGGAATACCTGCCTCTACCTTTCCTACTAAATCAGCACCAACATCTGCCGCTTTTGTAAAGATACCTCCCCCTAAGCGGGCAAAAACAGAAATAAGGGAACCTCCAAAACCCAGGGCAACAAGTGCGGAAATATCTTTTGTTAATAAATAAAGACCGGCTACTCCAATAATGCCTAGACCCACCACCAATAAACCAGTAACTGCTCCTCCGCGAAAAGCAATGCCAAAAGCAGAAGGCAAGCCTTTACGTGCGCCCTCGGCTGTTCTTACGTTGGCGCGCACCGCAACCGTCATACCAACATAACCGGCCAGCGCCGATAAAATTGCTCCCACAATAAAACCAAATGCCGTCATTATGCCTAGTTGCCACCACAGGAGAACACCAATTACCAGCGCCACCACTGCCATTGCCTGATTTTGCTTTCCTAAATACGCTGCCGCTCCCTGTTGAATAGCGCGCGCGATTTCTTGCATTTTTTCATTACCCGCGCTTTTGCGCATAATCCAAACAATAAGCACACTTCCGTAAATAATAGATAGAACGCCAGCTCCTAAAGCTAGCCAAACAATAAAGTTGTTAGACATGCGCCTCCAAAATACTAAATTGTATTATTATTTATTCTTATGTTACCTAATAGATAACCCATTTCCCCGAAAAAAGCAAGTGTCTGTTACGGTCCATAACATATTGTAAAAGTTCATTAACATATTGGACTTTTGAGAGCCTATAAATGTATTAATAATGTATCACAGTAGCGTTTCCTGCATTTACTTCGATACTTCCCAGTATCGAAGTAAATGCACCGTAATATAAAGCGGCAAGGGGTTTATTTTACCGTTCGAGGCGCAGAGCGACGAGAACTCTGAACCTCTGATACTGGAACTAGCGCAAGAGTTCTCGCTTCCGCTCGAACAGTAAAAGGTGCCGCGGTCGTTATTTTTTATTGCTCGAGAGAACCCGCCCGGTGGGGCGGGGCAAGCTCCCAGCAGCCGTCGTTCTTATCGTTCGAGAGAATTGCGCGTAGCGCCATCTCGAGAACTAAGGACCGTGAGTTTTTGCATTGACGTGATAGTTCTCGCTTCCGCTCGAACAGTAAAGTGTGCCACGGTCGCCACTCTTATTGTTCGAGAGAATTGCGCGTAGCGCCATCTCGAGAACTAAGGACCGTGAGTTTTTGCATTGACGTGATAGTTCTCACTGCGTTCGAACAGTAAAGGGGTAGCGGAAGGTTCTCACTGCGTTCGAACAGTAACAGGATTATCGTTCGGGCAATGGTTTTATTTCTTTAATACTTTTTCGTACCCACGCAAAGTCTTAAAAGCTGTCTCTTGCCAATCATACTTCTGCGCCTGCTTTAAGCCACGACTCACCAGCCTTTCTCTTAAACGGCTACTAATTAAGCCATCAACAAGGGCGCGAGCAATACTTTCCACCTTTTCTGGCTCAAAATAATGTGCCGCATCGCCCAGTACCTCCGGCAAGCTACTAGCATTACTACTAATCACGGGAACACCACACGCCATTGCCTCTAAGGGTGGAATACCAAAACCCTCCAAAAGCGAAGGGAAAACAAAAAGGCGCGCCGCATTATAAAGGATAGGCAAGTCCTCATCCTCCACAAAGCCAGGAAACACCACTCTCCCCTGCAGCCCAAGCTCTTTAACATAGTTATTGATTTTTTCATAGTAGTGGCGCGGCTTACCCACTAATACCAGCTGGTATTTATTGCGATGCTCCAGGGTGTCATTAATCATCTTAAAAGCCTCGAGTAAACGAGGTAGGTTTTTATGATCCGCCCACTGCCCAACATAAAGTATAAATTGATCGCTGATTCTATATTGCCGCGCCACCTGTTGTAATTTACGTGTGTTGCTAATAGGGAAAAAACGGTTGTGGTCGATACCGTTATAGGTAACATTTATTTTCGATAAGCTTACGCTATAATGGCGTGCAATCTCTAAGCGAGAAAACTCTGATACCGTAAAAATATATTGAGATTTTTCTGCTGCGCGACGCATTATAAAATCGTACATCTTTCTCTTTAACCACGGTGTGCCTTGGGAAAATTGCCCTAGTGTTAAATCATGAATAGTAACAACAAAGGGCTTTTTGTAAAGCACGGGGTGGTTAAAGCTCAGAAAATGCACTAAATCAGCATCGATACTATTTAATAGTTTCAAAAACTCTGTTTGTTCTTGCCACGTGTAATGGGTAATAGTTGTGCCAATCACCTCCACATCATCGCTTGCGCCGTTAATGACCTGCTTTACTTCTTCTGGCAATTTTTCATCATCCCGCACAATCAAGACCCAACGTACATCATTTTTTAAAGACAAAAAAGATTTTATTAGCTCTTGGCTATAGCGAGCAAAACCACCGTGATGACCTGCCAAAAAGCGCGCGTCGATTGCAATTTTTTTATTCTTAAACATTACGCACCCTGCTGTTTTGTTATTTTATATAAAACTATTTCTTTTTCCTCTTTGTCTTTTCCTATAAAATTCTCCGCAATAGAGCCGTTGATCTCCTCTTTCTTAAAATTACCATAGGTAAAGTCGTAATACCAAACTACTGCGTGGGTTTCCAATGCTTGGTTAATAAATAATTCGGTAGTGAGCGTTTTATTTTTTAATGCGCCGGGTTTATAATCGCTAAAGTAATCCGATATTGTAACATCTTTTTTAAGGTAAAACCGAAGAGCTGCTGACTCTCCACCCGCAAAAGCTCCTTTGGTTAAGATTGCATCTTGCGCTTCCACCTTATGGGCAAGTAACATAGCAATCTCTCTCGCACCAACTGCCTGATTACACGAAAAAACGTGTTTGCCTAAACTCGCCAACATTAAAATAAAAAACGACGCTACTATTATCTTCCCCCATATCTTATGCCAGAGAGAAGCTACACCCAAAACAGTAAAAATACCATAAAAGGGCCACAAATAAACCATATAACGTGTCGCCCTCCCTCCTACCTCGCTTACCAAAAGCGCCATAACAAAACTTACTGCCGAGACAGCCAAAATTATTGAGAGATTTTTACGCGACACCAGCATACATTTTTTTTGCCGGCACCAAGGCGCTAAAATTATTAGCACAGGCACAATAAGCGATGCCATAAATAATAAAATATAACCCCATCCCCCCACTAGAAGTGTTGACGATTCGATGCCTAGTACCAAGCGTCCAGTACCAAAACGGTAAAGGGCGCCTAAAAGCCCCCTAATATTATCGCCAAGAGCAAGCCCTCCCTGCTCCGTGAGGCGACCACTAATTTGTGCCAAGGCAATCCTGCAAAAAGAAACATAGCTTAAGCCAACAAGAGCCAAAGCGATACCTGTTTTCTTAACCTTTCGCCATTGGCGCGCGGCGACCAAGGCACCAAACTCTACCAATAAAATAAACCAACCTAAATATTGCGCCCACACCATAATCAAAGCGCCGGCAAGAAACAGAAGCCACCAATATATACTTTTCTCCGATTGTATACGGAAAATGGCAATGTACGTAAGAGTCGCGCCCAACAACAACAGTGAATAAAAACGCGCTTCACCATAAAAATAAAAAAGGTACGGGGAAAGTGTAAAAAGACCCGCCAAAAGTAACGCCAAATTTTTTTTCTTAAAAACTACTCTCCCCAGGGCGTACCCCAAAGGAATTAACAGGGCGCCGGCAAGCGCAGCCGGCAAGCGCAGCGACCATTCATACACGCCAAATAGATTCATTGATGTTCTTGCAAGCAAATGGTAGAGTGGCGGGTGAACATCGTGAGCAATAAACGCCCAGAACGCCTCCCAATTGTCGGCAAGCGCTGCTTTTAGTATTACGCCCTCGTCTCCGTCTAACCCCCTTCTTCCCAACGTAAAAAATTGTACTACACAATAAAACAGCAGAAATAACGCCAGGGTTAATTTTTCTCGATTTATTTTCGCCATCGATTTATTTTTTGCCTTCCTTAAAGACCCAGACTTTGCTTAGGCCAAAATTCCAAAAAGCGACAATCGCTGTGGCAACAACCATAGCAAGAAGATAATTTATATCTAGTTTTTTCACCATAGCACCGTAGAGCAAGTTGTTCCACACGAGCCCAGAGCCATTAATCAAAATAAAAGCAAAAAACTGGCCAGCGATTTTTTTGCTATGGTTGCGAAAAGTCCACAAGCGGTTAAGAACGTAGCTAGAAGTAAGAGCGATAGACGAAGAAATTATGCGGGCAATAATTTTATCGAGCGAAGCCAACTCCACCAAAGAAAAGAGGATCGCGCCATCGAGAAACGCATTCATTAAACCAACACTCATAAACTTTGCTCCTTGGCGCACAACTCTACGGCGCAAGAACAAGCGCCACACAATCTTTACCGAGCGCTTTAGCTCACCACCAATTTTGCTACTTCCTCTTTGCCGATCGACAAAAATAATTGGTAATTCTGCCATTTTTGCCCCTCTTTCCTTACCTAAGTAAAGCATTTCTACTTGGAAAGCATAACCAGATGCTACCAGTTTATCGAGAGGCAATGATTGCAGGTAGCTTTTCGCATAAACCTTATAGCCTGCCGTAGAATCTTTTGGTTTTAAGCCAAGCATTGCCCTTGTCGCGATATTTGCTCCCCGGCTATTGAGCTGGCGCCGCCAATCCCAGCCCACAATTCCTCCGCCCGGGATATAGCGAGAACCAATCACTATATCGTTTTCCCCTTCTTGGGCGAGCCTAAGCATTTTAGGCAAATACTTTGGATGGTGAGAGAAGTCAGCATCCATTGATACAATAAAGTCGTAATTTCTTTTTAATGCCCACTTAAAGCCTTCGACATAAGCTTTACCGAGGCCGTTTTTCTCTTTTCTTGTAAGGAGATGCAAGCGCCGTGGGTATTTCTTTTTAAGTTCTTTCACGATCGTACCCGTACCATCGGGCGAGCTGTCGTCGACAACCAAAACTTCCACCTTCTTTAGGGGTAACTTAAAAACCGCCTTAATAATTCTGGCGATATTATCTTTCTCGTTGTAAGTAGGGATAACAACTAATGTTTTCATTGCTACGAAAGTATTTAATTGAAGTATAAAACTTTATTACAATAATAACAACAAAACAAACCATATTTTCCTACACTGATGCAAAAAAAAGGCGGTATAAAAGAGGAAAGACTATGAACCGATATTGTTTTGCGTCGCTACAAATATCACGATGATTGTTTTAATAAGTCAATAACCGATATGCTTCTTTTTCCATAGCATCACGAGCAGCACCAAGCAATAGACGCGGATCGTCTGCGTCGCTATTTTTCTTGATCGCTACAAAAAATGCTTGTTTTAATTGCGTATCGATATTTATTTTTGCCACCCCTAACGTTCTCGCCTTTTCGATTTCTGCCTGTGTAGAATGGCTCGCACCGTGGAAAACAAGCGGAATATCGATTGCTTGTGCTATTTCTTTAAGAACCTCGAAGTTAAGCTTTTCGTTAGCCGTTTTTGCCCCGTGAATATTGCCAAATGAGACTGCTAGACTGTCGCATTTTGTTTTGCCAACAAATTCCTTCGCCTGGGCGGGGTCGGTGTATTCTATTTTCACAGCCTTGTTACCGCTAGCTGTTCCCACAACGCCCAGCTCCGCCTCTACCTCAACACGTGCACGATGCGCCATTTTTACAACTCTTGCTGTATTTTTGATGTTTTCCTCTAGGGTAAGGCTAGAACCATCGTACATTATAGAGGTAAAAAGACGGGAACGAATCGCTCTTTCTACAAAAGACAAGTCTTTGCCGTGGTCAAGATGAAAGACAACGGGAATACTGGCACTCTGCGCCAAACTATGGACAATATACGCCAGGTTTTCCATTCCCGCATATTGCAATGACTTTTGCGACGCTTGCACAATAATAGGTTTACCAATCTTTTCCGCGGCGCGCACTACTGCCTGCGCTGATTCTAAATTATAAACGTTAAACGCAAAAATGGCCTGTTTATTGGCACGTGCTTCGCGCAACATTTTCCGGCTTGATACCAGCATTTTCCTCCAGAGCTATTAGACCTGGGAGAGAACGGCCAATAAGAAACTCGCTCGCCGCTCCTCCGCCGGTCGAAACAAAACTATACCTTTCTTTAATATTTAATTTGTCCAAAATTCGCGCTGTGTCGCCACCGCTGGCAATAGTGGTAGCTCTTAAATTAGCAATAAAACGAGCAATCTCGTAGGAGCCATGGCAAAATTTTTTGTTCTCGGCCACTCCAAGTGTACCGTTCCAAAATACGGTTTTTGCTTGTTTGAGTATTGTCTTGTAGCGCACAATGGTATCGGGACCAATGTCCATAGGTGGTGTTTTCTTTACAATGTCTTGTGTGAACTTAACAATACGCCCTCGCTCATCGACACCATCGGTGGGAAAAACCACTTTCTCTACTGGCTCTGTTAAGACGGCATAATAATCATTAGCGGTTTTTCCTCCCAAAATAACCGTGTCTGCTTTTTTCCGCAAAAGATTGATAATAGGTATTTTGTCCTTAATTTTTGCTCCCCCGATTACCGCCACAAAAGGCTTTTCTTGCTCTTTTAAGACAGGCGTTAAGTGCTTAAGCTCGTCCGCCAAAAGGAGGCCCGCAAAAGAGGGTAAGAGTTTGGTAATAGCTACCAGTGAAGCATGGCTTCGGTGCGAAGTCGCGAAAGCATCGTTGACATAAATATCACCACAGCACGCCAGCTTTTTAGCAAAAGAAACACTATTTTCTTCCTCGCCAGAATCAAAACGGAGATTCTCTAAAACAGTAATACTACGCCCCACATAATAACGGCGGTTAAGAACAGGCGATTTCTCTTCGAAGCTTTTGGAGATTACTCTCCCTCCGCTTATAAGTTTTTTGCGTTTTAGTACTTCGCTTAAACGCGCAACAACGGGCGATAGACGCATCGCCTCGTTTACTTTTCCTTGGGGGCGTGCAAAGTGGGTAAGGATAATAATTTGCTCCACATTGTGGCGCAAAAGCCACTCAATAGTAGGAATTGTTTCCACGATACGATTGTCATCGGCAATTGCTCCACTTTGGTCGAGAGGCACATTGTAGTCCACTCGCAAAAGGATTTTTTTGCCTGTTACTTCTGCATCACGCACTGTTTTCATTTTTTCTCCGTGCTCTTGCAAGTGCAAAGATTTCGATAATATTAGAAAATTCCGCCACCCTAAGGCTCGCGTTGCCCACGAGCACTCCATCGATATTTTCAAACTGTGCAAAATCGGGAGCGGTATAGCGACTTACGCTTCCTCCATATAAAATGGGAATGTTAGTAGCAACTTTGTCGTTGGCAAGCTGGACAACCATTGCCCGCAACGCACCGATAATAGAATTGGCATAATTTCCACTTGCGGCTTGCCCACTACCAATCGCCCACACTGGCTCGTAGGCAAGCACCATTTTACTCCACTGGGAATGCGATAAGCCCCTTGTTGCACTCACCAGCGACCTGCCGAGTTCGCTTTTTTTAACAAGAGCAAGAATGTCTCTTTTTTCTTTTTTACCAATATTGAGCTTTGCCTCTTCTCCCACCGCAAGAATGGGACGCAGATTCGCCTGTAAAACAGTTTTTAGCTTGGCATTAATTAGGGCGTGGTCTTCGCCAAAAACAGTGCGCCTTTCACTGTGTCCCACAAGAACATATTTCGCAATAGCGTGTAACATTTCTACCGACAGTTCGCCTGTGTACGGCCCCCTGAGATGAGAGTAAATATTTTGCGCCCCTAGCGTTGCGCTCCTGTAGCGTTCTTTAATGGGAACAAGCCAAATGCTCGGTGGTAGAAAAATTACTTTTACCCTGCCGAACTCGTCGTTGCGACGCAACACTCCCCCTACAATTGCCATAGCATCTGCAATTGTTGTATTCATTTTCCAATTACCAGCAACGATTGTTTCTCGCATTTTCCTCCCCTTTAACTTGTTATCAGCACTGCTATATCTTTATAAGTAATTGCCAAAATTAGTATGATGAGCAGAATAAAGCCAATCATGTGAATTAAGCCTTCTACCTCTTCCTTTATAACCTTACGCCGCGCGATACCATCAAGCATTATAAAAATTGCTTTTCCGCCGTCGAGCGCGGGGAAGGGCAAAATATTAATAAGGCCAAAGTTAAGCGATAAAATAGCAATCCATTGCAAGATAAAAATACCACCCATTTTTACCGCCTGTCCAGTAAGAGTGAAAATACCAACGGGACCGGTAACATCTTTGACACTGTCCCCGACTTTCTCTGGACCAAAAAGAGAAGTAATAATTTTCCACAAAAAACTTGCTATAAGCTTGGTAAAAGCACAGATTTCCTGAGTAGCGGCGACAAACGCAGAGAAAAAGCCTAGTTTGACCTTGGTTCCTGCCCCTCCAAGACCGACCCCAAGCGGCGCTTCTTCGTCGTGCGAAAGTTGTGCGGTAACGTTATGTGCACCGGTAGCACCATCAATTGACAAGGTTACGTCTTGCCCCCTATGTTGTGCGGTAAACTGCGCAAATTCTTCCATACTCTTAAAGCCGTTAATAATATCACCCTCCGTGATTCCCGCTTTTTCTGCCGCAGAACCAGGCTCTACCGCCACTACTATAATTTGCCCTGTTTTTTCCCCGTCTAGCGACTCTGGCGAGAGTGCAACGGGTGGCATACCGAACATATAACCAAGCGCGAAAAGAAACCACGCAAGCGCAATATTGACTACCACACCCGCGGTGATGATAATAATTTTTTTACGTCCCTTGAGGTTGGAATAAGAACGGGGGTCTTTGACTTTATCTTCCTCACCCAAAAGACGGACATAGCCACCTAGCGGAATTAAGTTGATTTTGTACTCTGTTTCTCCTTTTTTCTTTTTCCAAAGCGTAGGAGGAAAGCCAAAAGCGAACTCTTCTACCTTTACCCCAAAAAGACGAGCGGCAAGAAAATGACCTGCCTCGTGGCAGAAAATTAAAATCCCTAAAATAAATACCGAGAGAATAAATGTGAACATTGCAATTTTTTCCTAAAAAATCTCTTGCAAAACACTATATTGTTTCTAGTTCTTTTGTTTTATCGGCAACCATTTGTTCCACTTTTTCGTTATATTTTTTTATTGTCTCGTTTAATTCTTTTTCGGTGCGAAACTTATCGTCTTCTGTAATTTGTCCTGCTTTCTCCTGGCTCGTTACTTCTTGCATCGCTTTTTGTCGCACTGCACGCATCGCGACCTTTGCCTCCTCTGCAATCGCGCCAACCAGTTTAGACATTTCTTTGCGCCGCTCTGCGGTTAAAGGGGGAAGTACTGCCCTAACAGTATTGCCATCGTTAATCACTTCGAGACCGTTGCCAGAATTGCGCACTGCGTTTTCAATGTTTGAAAGTAGTGACTTGTCCCATGGTTGAATAGAAATAGTCGAGGCATCGGCAATAGTAAGCGAGGCCACTTGTTTAAGGGCGGTGGGGGTGCCGTAGCAGTCCACCTTTATATCTTCGATAAGATTAGTCGTGGCGCGCCCTGTGCGTAATTTTACAAGCTCCTCCGAAAGCCTATCGATAACTTCTTCCATCTGTTTTTCGCTAGGGCGAAGATTGTATGCCATAATACTTCCTTTTAGCTAAAAAATTATTTCTGCTAATGACACTTTTATTATGCCTTTTTATTTGCAAAATGCAAAATATCGCATTTGGATTTAGAAGGTGCGAATAAGGGCAGCGACCGTGGTACCTGTTACCGTTCGAGCGGGAGCGAGAACTACTACATTACCCTCCTTTACTGTTCGAACGCAGTGAGAACTACTCCGTTACCCCCTTTATTGTTCGAGCGGGAGCGAGAACTACAACGCGAGACTTGATACTAGCGGTCAGAAGTTCTCGGGCAGTAGCCCTCGAACAATAAAAAATGACGACCGTTGCCCCCTTTACTGTTCGAGCGGGAGCGAGAACTATCACGCTAGTTCCAGTTACCAGCGTCCAGTAGTTCTCGAGATGGCGCTACGCGCAATTCTCTCGAACAATAAAAACTTACGGTCTTTAGTTCTCGGTGAGTACACCTCGAGACCTAGAATGTGTTGTCAAGTCTGCGTCTTAACGTAAACTCTTCTCTCCCTCCAAACCGCATAAGCTCTGTTAGTGAGTTTTCTTGCAGTAGCAATAACAGCTTCTTTATAGCTTCTACCTTCGTTTCTTTTTTTTGTATAATAGTCTCCTAGTTCTTTATCGTGTCTTAGGCCAATACTGGCAGCAGTAAATAAGACTTTACGAAGATAAGGAGACCCTCTTTTGGTTAATCTAGTGTTGTGGTGCAAGAGTTTGCCACTTTGTCTTACTCTAGGATCAAGACCAGCATAAGCAATAAGACTCTTGCTATTCTTGAATCTCTCTATATTACCAATCTCCGCTATGAGTGCATTAGCTGTAATCTTTCCTACACCGGGTAATGAGCAAAGTAGTTTTAGTAACTCTTCGTCTTCTGCCTGCGCTTGTTTTCTTATTTGCCCGATACTGTCTTCGACTACACTAAGGCAATGATCCACTATCTTGATAGTTGTAGTCTCATTATGATAGTTGTCTTCAAAGCGTCGTTTAATCAAAGATAGCGCTTGATGCATAGAGGATAACTTATTAGCAGTACGCAGTATTGCTTTGCTTGCCATAAAGTCATCTTTACTCACTAACCTCCCTTCTCCTTGCCTAATTAATTTGGCAATTACTAATGCATCCGATACATCAGTCTTCTTCTTTCTCACTGTTGCTCTCGTGAATTGTTTAGTAACAATGGGGTTAATAAGACAGAAGGGTATGTTTTTATCGATACAGGATAGTGCCAGTAGGCGATGATATTCTGCGGTAGCTTCGGAACCAATTCTAATATGCTTATATTTATTACCGAGGATAGAAAGTAGATTATCTATCGCTTTAGGTTGATTGGCAATATAGTATCTCTCTCTTACTTTTGCATCTTTACCAATACGAACACCGACTAATTCTAGCTTACCAACATCAAAACCAATGGTTGTCATAGTGCATTCTCCTTTATTGTTAGGGTAAGAAGGTATAACAAAAAAGAAGAGAAAAGAAAGAAAAGAGAAGAAAATGGAGATTGCACCAGTCGGTCTTCCGCGATATCATATACATAGGCTTGTGAGTCATGGGGACCATTGTGTCCAACCTAGAATCGATGCCTTCCTGATATCGGGGAGACCAGATGCTCGATGAGTGGACATCTAGACTTTTATGGCTAGATCCAAACGATAACGAGCTGGCTCTCCGATTTCATTATGACACTCTTTTCATTAATAATATACAAACGATAAGAATGATGGAGCTTGCCCCGCCCTACCGGCGCGGGGTTCTCGGGCAGTAGCCCTCGAACGATAAGAATGAAAACGAAACGGTACAAAAACTATCGATAAACAATATTGCAATCACTTTACAGGTTACTCTTTCTGTAATATAGTGTGTTCAATGAAAATTGCCGTTATTATCCCTGCCTACAACGAAGAAAACGCCATCGGTAAAGTAATTACTAAGGTACCTCAGTATATACCAGATATTGGACCCGTACGGATCTACGTGGTCGACGATGGATCGGCAGACAAAACTGGCGACATTGCCCTTAAAGCTGGTGCTCACGTAGTACGCCACGCAATTAATCTTGGCGTAGGTGCCACAACTATTACCGGAATGCAAGCAGCGCTGCGTGATGGCGCCGATATCTTAGTTACCCTCGATGGCGACGGCCAACACGATCCTACCGAAATAGAAGCCCTTGTCACGCCTATTGCAGAAAATGATGTAGATTTTGTAATAGGTAGTAGATTCTTAAAAAAACCAAACAAACAAACACCAAAAATAAGGATTGTTGGCAATCGCATTATGAATATTATAACATTTCTTTTTTACCGTGTTTGGATTTCCGATACTCAGTCGGGATACAAGGCGTTTTCCGCAAAAACAGCTTCTCGAATGCATTTGTCTTTTTTTGGCTACGAGATTTGCTCCGAAATGATCGGTGAGATTCGTCGCCTTAAACTGACTTACCAGGAAGTACCAATTAAGGCGATATATAGCCAATACTCGCTAAAAAAAGGTCAATCGGCACTTAATGGTGTAAATATTTTATTAAGAATGATCACTCGTTTAATATTAGGCAAATAATATGGCAATTCTACTCAAAATATTAGCGACCCTCCTTGGTGGTATCGCATTAGCAAAAACACTACTCGCCTATCGTGCAAAAGAAGAGTCGTTTGCTGTTTCTTTATTTTGGCTCTTTGTCTGGCTGGCAATTATCGTAGTAGCATGGCGACCCTTAATTATCGATGAACTAGCAGACGCCTTCAGTGGACAAGCAACGAGTATTGGCCAAATCGCGGGAATTGGTTTTACAGTTTTGGTTTTCGCACTTTACCGAATTTATTTAAAAACACAAAGACTTGAGCAAAAAATAACGGCAGTAATTAGAGAGAGAGCCCTGAACAGTATAAAAAGACCGACTAAGTAGAAAAAATTATTTTGCGATAGCTTTTATAGCAACAACGTAAGCAGCCTCTCTCAATGAGCACTTCATATCTTTATGGACTTGCCACACCTTATCGGTTGCTTTATTCATTTTCTCGCAAAGCATATCCAAAACCTTTTTCTCGCCCCATACCTCTTCTTTTTTGTTTTGGAGCCATTCAAAATAAGAAACTGTTACACCACCAGCGTTTGCCAGAATATCGGGCACAACCACAACGCCTCGCTTCTCTAAAATAGCGTCTCCCTCTGGGGTAATAGGATTATTGGCCATTTCAAGGACAATTTTTGCTTTAATTTTTGGCGCGTTCTCTTTTGTAATTTGTCCACCAAGAGCAGCAGGAATTAAAATATCAACGTCGCCTTCTAAAAGTTCTTTGTTGGATAATTTTTTACATTCTCGCGGTAAACAATCGCCTTTTTTGCAAGGACACATAGCCACTAGCTCTTTTTTTGCCTCGTACATATTTTTATAGGTTTGTCTTGCGCTTAATCCACCGCTGTGAACAACCGCTCCGCTAACATCGGAAATTGCTACAATCTTAAAGCCTTCTCTTTCAAGACCCAAAGACAAAAACGAGCCAACATTACCAAAGCCCTGCACGGCAACCGTTAAATTTTCGCGCTCTAGCCCAAGACGATTAACAATGTTTGCCAGCACCGCCACTCCTCCCTCGCCGGTCGCCTTGTTTCGGCCTCGCGAGCCACCATCTTCGAGTGCCTTTCCAGTGACAACAGCAGGCGACGGCTCACCCGAGATTCTCTCAAACTCATCTTTTATCCAGCCCATTTCTCGCGCCCCCGTACCAACATCAGGTGCTGGGACGTCTTTGTCGGGACCAATAATATCGGCAATCGCGCGAACAAAGGCACGAGTTAGCGCCTCTAGCTCAGGTGCCGATAAGGATAGTGGGTCAACCGCCAACCCCCCTTTCGCACCACCAAAGGGCAGACCCAATAAAGCACACTTCCACGTCATTAAGCTTGCCAAGACCTCCGCCTCTTCTAGGTTTACCTCTGGATGAAAACGCAGACCACCTTTGTAGGGGCCAAGGTAATTGTTGTGCTGTACACGGTAGCCTAAAAAGAGCGTGGTTTTTTCCTTTTGCCTAAGAGGAATAGTAACCGTTACCGTTCTATCCATTGCCATTAAGGCATCAACTAAATCATTTGATAGCTTGAGCCTGTGCGCCGCCTTTTCGATATAAACGTTAGTTGATATTTTGCCTTTCATACTTATTATTTTCCCACTAGTTTTTTATCAGTGCAAACTTTACTATTTGACGCAATCCCTCCCCTTTGTTATGGTGGCATTAAATCATCATTTAACGAAAGGAAATAATGAAAGTTTTAGTAGTGGGCGGTGCTGGCTACTTAGGTGGCGCAGTAACTGACCTTCTCGTGCAATCAAATCACGAAACGAGAGTATATGATTCGTTGGTTTATGAAGACAGCTACTTAAAGGCTGTCGATTTTGTCTATGGCGACATTAGAGATCGTGCCAACCTCAAGCGCCATCTTAAATGGGCAGATTGTGTAATATGGCTCGCCGCGCTAGTAGGTGATGGCGCCTGCGCGCTTAACCCCGACATCTCAACAGAACTAAATCACCTAGCGCTTGCATGGATGGCGGAAAATTTTGACGGTCGTATTATTTTTATGTCAACTTGCTCTGTTTATGGTGCACAAGACGGCATCTTAGACGAATCGTCGCCCATCAACCCCTTGTCTATTTATGCGGTGACAAAATTTGCTGCCGAGGCACACCTTAAAAACAAAAATGCCATCATTTTTCGCCTCGGCACCCTTTTCGGCTTAAGTGATCGTTTTTCCCGCATTAGGTTAGACCTAGTAGTCAATACCATGACTGCCAAAGCACATACCGAGGGACGTCTTAGTGTTTTTGGTGGCGCCCAATATCGCCCTCTACTTCACGTGCGCGATGCTGCACAGGCAGTCTTTGATAACATAGAGACAAAAGCGAAAGGTGTTTACAACCTCCACAAGACCAACATCAAAATGAGCGATCTTGCGCAAGAGGTAAAAAAACAATTCCCCAAAATTAAGGTAGAAAAAATAGAGATGAAGTTTGAAGATGCACGTAATTATCGCGTCTCCTCGGATAAGGCAAAGAAAATTGGTTTTTCGCCACGCCTCACTCCGACAGAGGGCATTAAGGAGCTCAAAGAACTACTAGAGTCCGGTCGTATACGCGACCTCAACAGTCCTCGTTATACCAACCACGGATTTCTAGAACAATTTAAAACACACGAGGGGTACAATGGCAAAAAATAATATAAAAACACCAACCATCATAGAGGCTGGAATAGCAGTGGACGACAGGGGGCAGATAGTCTTCGCTAACAGCTTTGATTTTGAGGATGTAAAAAGATTTTATATGGTCAAAAATCATAGCGCAGGCTTTGTCCGTGCCTGGCACGGTCATAAAAAAGAAGGAAAATATGTACTTTGTGTCAATGGGGCGGCAGTAGTGGCTGCAGTAAAAATCGATAACTGGGCTAAGCCGGATGCAAATGCGGAGGTAGATCGCTTTGTCCTTTCGGCAAAAAAACCTTCTATTCTTTTTATTCCACCTGGTTACGCTAACGGCTTTATGTCTCTTGCTCAAAACACACAGTTAATGTTTTTCTCCACCTCTACCCTAGAACAATCAAAAGGAGATGACATTCGTTTTCCTGCCCGCTACTGGGATGTGTGGCAGGTAGAAGAAAGATAGCATTAAGGAGTAATATGGCCAAAACCAAGATTGCAGTTTTAGGAGCAAGCGGAATGCTCGGCTCTATGGTGCTAGATGTATTTGCGCGCGATGAGCACTTTAGCGTGCTTTGCACCTTGAGGAAAAATAAAGACGCACTTGCTATCAAGAAAAAATATAAAAACGCCACCATTAAGATACTCGATGCCGAAAAGGCAAACAAAGAAAAAATTGCGCGAGTAATAAGTGGTTATAAGTGGGTAATTAACGCAATCGGCATTATCAAGCCATATATTCACGACGATAACGCCGCAGAAACTATTCGTGCCCTGCGTGTCAACGCTCTCTTCCCCCATCTTCTTGCAGAGGCCGCTACACAGACTAAAAGCCAGGTATTACAGATTGCCACCGACTGTGTTTATTCTGGCATTAAAGGTAGCTACAAAGAAAAAGACGAGCATGACGCTACTGATGTGTACGGAAAAACAAAAAGTCTTGGCGAGGCATACTATAAAAACATAAACCATATACGCTGCTCGATTATTGGTCCTGAGAAAAAAAGTCACCTCTCCCTCTTAGACTGGTTTTTGGGCCAAGCAAAAGGCGCAACGCTAAACGGCTTTAAGAATCACCTCTGGAACGGAGTTACCACATTACATTTCGCTTATATTTGCCGCGGCATTATAAAAAACAACATCAAAATAGATCACATTCAACACGTTATCCCTAGTGGTCGTATAACAAAAGCAGATTTATTGCGCGAATTCGCAAAAAATTTTAACCGTGCTGATGTTACGATTAATTCTGTAGATGCACCCAGGGTCATCGACCGCACCTTAAGCACAGATAACAGCGCCCTTAACAAGCAAATATGGCAAGCGGCAGGATACAAAAATCCTCCCACCGTCCCCAAAATGGTCAAAGAACTGGCAGAATACAAATAAACGCAACAAAATCGCTATGAAGATATTAACTATTCTTGGCACGAGACCAGAAATAATCCGCCTCTGTCTTATTATCAAAAAATTAGACAAGGCGTGCGAGCAGATCCTTGTGCACACAGGGCAAAATTACGACAATAACTTAAACGATATATTCCTGAGTGAACTCGGAGTAAGAAAAATGAACTATTACCTTGGCGCAACAGGTACTCCTGCAGAACAAATAGGCAAAATATTAGTAGGCCTAGAGAAAATCATAGCCAAAGAGAAACCAGATCGTTTTTTGGTGTTGGGAGATACTAATAGCTCAATGGGTGCCATTGTCGCCAAAAGAATGGCCATCCCCGTATACCACATGGAGGCAGGAAACCGATGCTACGACGACCGCGTTCCCGAAGAAGTTAACCGTCGCATTATAGACCACTCTAGCGATGTTTTAATGCCCTACACCGAAAGAAGTCGGCAAAACTTATTGCGTGAAGGGATTGAGGGAGAGCGAATATACGTTACCGGTAACCCCATCAAGGAAGTCCTTGACAATTTTCACAAGGAGATCGATAACAGTAAGGCAATAAAAAAATTAAAGCTCGAACCCAAAAAGTATTTTTTAGCAACCCTGCATCGCCAAGAGAACGTCGACGAACCAAAACGACTTAAAACTTTTGTTGAGGCTTACTCTAGACTAACCGCTACCTACAAAATGCCACTTATCTGGAGTGTCCACCCCAGAACGCAAAACCGACTCAAGGCAGGCAGGGTAACACTGTCAAATAGAATAAAGACAGTAAAACCTTTAGGTCTCTTCGACTTTGTCCATTTAGAAAAAAATGCTTATTGTGTACTTTCCGACTCGGGGACAGTGCAAGAAGAATGTGCTATTTTCGGTACCGCCAACGTTACCATCCGTGACACCACAGAACGTCCAGAAACTATTGAAGCAGGAAGCAATTTTCTTTCTGGTTGCAACACAAAAACAATTCTTACCGGAGTAAAATTGGCTACCGCTCAAAAAAGTAATTGGCAAGCACCGAGAGAATATTTAACAGACAATGTTAGTGATACGGTACTACGCATTCTCTTGAGCTACCGCTTATAACCTGGTAAGATTAACCTGTGTCTAGCGCAGTTCCTACAATCATCATCAAGCCGGGCAAGGGGACGGTTCATTATTGGCGTGAGCTTTGGCAGTACCGAGAGCTGTTCTATTTTTTAGCGTGGCGCGATATTCTAGTACGCTACAAACAAACAGTTATTGGTATTGCCTGGGCGATCATTCGCCCTGTTTTAACAATGGTGGTTTTTACTATAGTATTCGGTAAAATTGCCAACCTCCCTACGGCCGGCAGTGCCCCTTATGCCATAATGGTTTTCGCCGCGCTCCTACCTTGGCAATTTTTTTCAAGCGGTCTAACAGAGGCAAGTAACTCGTTAATCACAAACGCCAATATGCTTACCAAAATTTTCTTTCCTCGCTTAATTGTGCCGGCAAGCACTATTATTGTTTGTGTGGTTGATTTTTTGATCACTCTGGTCATACTGGCAATATTGATGGCTGCTTATCAATTTGCACCAAGTTGGCAGGCTCTCTTTTTACCACTGTTTTTTCTACTCGCCCTACTACCTACCCTTGGGCTTGGAATATGGGTTGCCGCTGTAAACGTAAAATATCGCGATTTTCGCTATGTTATTCCCTTTGTAGTTCAATTCGGTCTTTACATCACCCCGGTTGGTTTTTCGAGCACCATTGTCCCGGAAAAATGGCGCCTTCTCTATTCGCTCAACCCCATAGTGGGCGTAGTCGATGGTTTTCGCTGGTGTTTGCTACGCGGAGAGCCAGCCCTTGAACCTGCATCGATTGGCATCTCTGTGTTTATTTCTCTTTTAATACTGTTCTGGGGTGTTAAATACTTTAAAAAAGTCGAGCGCAACTTTGCAGATGTAATATGAGTAACACAATAATTTCCGCAAGCAATATCGGGAAAAAATACATTATCCGCCACAACAAAGACGCGTACTTAACGTTGCGCGATCAAATCGCCGAAACGGGTAAGGCGCTAGCGAGAAAGATCGTTAAACCAAAATCGTCGCCTAAAAAAGCAGAGGAAACTTTTTGGGCGCTGAGGGGTCTTTCTTTTGAAATAAAGCAGGGGGAAAGAGTAGGTATTATTGGTCGCAACGGTGCTGGAAAATCGACTTTGCTTAAAATCTTAAGCCGTATCACAGAGCCATCTACCGGGGAAATAAGAATGAGAGGAAGAGTTGCAAGCCTACTTGAAGTGGGCACTGGTTTTCACCCTGAGCTTACCGGGCGCGAAAATATTTACCTAAACGGCGCTATTCTAGGAATGAGCAAAAAAGAGATTGCACGAAAATTTGATGAAATCGTGCAATTCGCCGAAGTGGAAAGATTTCTTGACACACCGGTTAAGCGTTACTCTTCGGGAATGTATGTTCGCCTCGCTTTTGCTGTTGCCGCCCACCTCGAACCAGAAATATTAATCGTCGACGAGGTACTCGCCGTCGGCGATGCACAATTTCAAAAAAAGTGCCTTGGTAAAATGGATGAAGTCGCACGAGGAGGACGAACGGTGCTTTTCGTGAGCCATAATATGAACGCTATTAGCTCTCTCTGTGAGAGATGCATTTTACTTGATGGTGGAAAAATAATAAGCCAAGGAAGAACTAACACTGTTATTAAAAAATATTTGGCCACCCAACAGGTAGCTTCCGATGGCGAGGTAGATCTGCGCCCCCAGAGAATGCGCAAAAACTCCTTAGAAGACAGCCGTTTCAAGTTCACTAATATCTGCATTCTTAATTCAAAACAAAAAATCTCCTCCCATATTTTTATGAATGAACCCTTCACTCTTGTAATCCAAGGTGTAGCAAACGAAGACATCGAGGAAAGCACAATCGGCTACAGCGTTGATTCGTCGCTTGGTTTCCCTCTTTTTAATTCCTTTTCTCCAGAAAAAAGAATAAAAAAAGGGCTAGTTACATACAAAATTAATTTTAACCCCAATATTCTAGCACCCGGAATGTATACCCTGGGATTGGGAGCGAATGGGGCAGGGATTGTAGATTGGATACCAGAGGCAATACATCTAACAGTTGATAACGTCAGTAGCACCGGCAAAAGCAATCACCCCCAATACGGCGGAGTTATTGTCTATCCCTATAAATGGAAAATTTATCACGATAAATACACCTAAAACGCGCAACGAAATGATAGCAAAAACATATAAAATAACCTGTATTTGTCAAATTTATAACGAACTTGAGAAGGGCAATCTCAGGCGGTTTTTCAAGTATATTAAACCATTGGTAGATGAAATAATTGTTTATGACGATGGCAGCACAGACGGAAGCTATGAATACTCTCTTAAGCACGCGCATCACGTTATAAGATCCTCGACAAACAACTTTCAAAATGAAATGTCGCATAGACAGACTATGCTCCATAAGGCAAAAGAAGAAGGTGCAGACTATGTAATCAGTCTCGATACCGACGAAGTGCTAACAGCAAAATCAAAAGCTGAACTGCTATCGTTTTGTAGGTATTGCGATAAAAAAAAACTGGACGGTCTTGAGCTTCGCAGGGTTAATATATGGCGAAGCACCTCTTGGCAGCGAATCGATAGCTTGTTCAATGAGGGCTGGTTTACCACCCTGTGGAAAATAAAGCCAAAAACCACCTTTGGTAAAATCGAAACCGGACTGCATAAAAAACTCTTTCCTAGCTCCATAAAAAAAGTCGAAAGATCAAAAAAATTAATGGTATTACACTTTGGCTTTGCAGACGATCTAAATATCGCCTACAAGTATTTTACTTACAAAAAACATGGGCAACGTGGCTATATAATGCTCGATCGCCTTATAAGCGAGGAAAAGCTTGTAGTCAAACCTGTTTCCCCTGATCTATTCCCCCCAGGGTTGTACAAAAAGGATAATCCTCCAACACAAAAGCCATTTATTGAATCTATTACCGCAATACAAAAATATCGTCCAATCGTGGAAAGACCAAAGTATTCTATTGTTTGCTTAGTCTACAAAAGCACACAGTGGCTACAGTTCGTATATAACCAGATTCTAAAATATACCGATCTTTCCGATAAAGAATTTTACTTTGTTACCAACGACGCCACCCCAGAAGTAGTGCAATATCTAAAAGACAATTATATTCCTCACTATGTTTTTAACAACAACAAAGAGCAAAAAAAAGAATGGTACATAAATAATGTTTACAGAGCCTGGAATTTCGCCGCGAAAAAGGCTCAGGGCGATTATATCGTATTTATTAATTCAGATATGGCGTTCACACCAAAGTGGCTGGAAAACCTTACTAGCGCACTAAACGGGAGCAACTGTGTCGCCTCCCGTCTTGTTGAATCGGGAAAATTAAAAAGTGGGCAATACGGCATAGAAAAAAATTTTGGGCGCACTACGAGTCAATACAAAGAAAGCGCTTTTCAATCTTATGCGGACACTATTCGGGAGAACAATGTGCAAAACGGTGGATTATTTATGCCACTTTTAATAAAGAAAAAAGATTTTCTGAGGGTTGGCGGGTACCCCGAAGGCAACATTAAAAAAGGCTCAGATATTTTTAGCCCCAAAATTGCCAAACAAGGTGATCCCTTAATTTCTGGAGATGCGGTCTTAATGCAAAAACTTGCCACTGTTGGCATTAGGCACCAAACAACATTTTCCTCTTTGGTTTACCATTTCCAATGTGGCGAAATGGACAGCAAGGGCGAGAGCGCCAACAACAAAAAGCGGACAGAGATTGCTGTGTGCAATGACCTAACTACAGGAACTATGGGAGAAAGGGTCCTGTGGGATTTTTTCTTAGAAAGTTTACCGGGGGCGTATGGGTTAGATAAAAGAACTCTGGGACAAAGGGGAAAGTACGAGCTTAAAGCAAAGCGATACATCGATAAGCACCGAGCGAACACGGAGCTTATCATACAAAATGCCACTTTTATTAATAGCATCGATACCGCTAGACCCACGATCGCTTTTTTGCAAGATAATCTTAGAGCAATGGGTAGACCCTCCTTGCAACAAGACACCGTACTGAAATTTGCCGACCAGGTAGTAACCAATTCTTTCCAAACTGCACTCTCGTACCCTAAGTTTGACTGCGAGGTAATACCAGTAGGCGTAGATGAAAAATTATTTAAGCCTAAAAACAAGGTGGTTTTAAGGAAAAAATACGGCTTAAACGCCAAGAGGACAATCGGCATTTTTGTTGGTAGCCTAAGCGACGTTAAAGGCTGGCCAGAGATAAGAAAATGCATTAAAAAGTATCCTAAAATTGACTGGATCGTAGTAACAAAAGATCGTAAATCGTACAAGGCAAAAAATGTTTATATGTATTCGCGCATTAAACAAGATCTTTTATCCGATCTTTACAGTTGCGCAGATTTTTTTATTATCGGGTCTAAAGTAGAAACCCAGTGCCTTGCTGCCATAGAGGCATGCTTGTGTAATACGCCGGTAGTTATGCACAACGTTGGAATATTTAAAGATTTTGATATAGCGAAGAAAGAGCAATGTGGCATTTTTACCAACGACCTAGAACAAGGAGTTAAGCAAGTAATGCGTAAAACATTTAGACCACGCAAGGTAATTATTAGCGAACATCTAACCGTAAAAGATTCAATGCACCGCTGGTACAAGCTCGTTTCGCAGGTTTTACAAAAAGCAAGGCAAGAAAAATTAACAGAGGCACCCTTGAAAAGACCGGGCAGGTTAACAATTATTCGTTTTAGGATAGATTGCTTTGTGCGCAAGAATATTTTTAGACCTATTTTGGGCGAAGACGAATTTCACCCTATCGCGCTTGCAAAAAAGATAAAAAATAGAGTTTTAAAGATAAAGAAAAACTGCTATAAAAAATAATGTCAAAAAAACAGACAGCTTCTCCGTTGATCTCTATTGTTATCCCCGTTTATAACGGCTCTAACTACTTGCGCGAGGCAATTGATAGTGCATTACGGCAAACTTATAAAAACATCGAGGTTCTTGTAATTAACGATGGCTCTAATGATAATGGCGCAACGGCTAGAATTGCAAAAAGCTATGGCAAAAAAATTCGCTATTTCGAAAAACCTAATGGCGGTGTTGCAACCGCTCTCAATATGGGCATACAAAAAATGCGCGGGGAATATTTTTCTTGGCTCAGCCATGACGATCTATACAGAAAAAATAAGATTGCCACGCAGGTAAACTATATGCAAAAGCATCCGCAGTTTTCTGGGACAATTCTCTACAGCGACTTCACAACTATCGATAAAAACAAAAAAATTATTGAGCGGGTGAAAATAAAAAACATAGCTCCAGAGGATGTGTTTTATCAATTATTTGTTACCCATCCCATTCACGGATGCTCTCTGTTAATACCAAAAAATTGCTTTCCTTCTAGAAATCCTTTTAACCCCAAATTACGCGCTACTCAAGACTATGATTTGTGGTTCAGGATGGCGAAGCGTCATCTATTTGTTCGTATTCCGAAAAGTCTTATTTTGTCGAGAATCCATGCAGAACAAGACACCTTAAAGCTAACCAAAATCGTGCTAAAGGAAAACAATCAGCTTTACAAAAAGTACATCAGGCAAATACACAGTGTTTATAACGATAGATCAGTTGAGGAATTAAAAGCTATACTTTTTAAGTGTGTGGCGGGACTTATAAATAAAAACTTTCATTCTGCTGCTCACGCTGCGCTTCAAGAGCTATTAAGTACAAAAACAGTTTCTTCGAAGGAAAAGGTATATTACATAATCAAAACAAAACTATTAAGATTATCTTTTTACCGTAAAGCTATCTTCTCTCGCGCTACTAATTTATTGCGCTTTGGCAATAAATTACGTGCCGGAGGCAAAGGACAGAAAAATATTTTAATGATTTCTCCATGTTTTTACCCTATCCCAGGTGGTCTTGCGGGGCAGACACACTTGCTCGCAAGATGTTTTGTGAAAAAAGGATACAGCGTCGATGTACTAACGGAACAGCTTAAACCATCTTTGTTGTTAAGGGAGGAAATCGATGGAGCCTCTGTTTTTCGCATAAAACATATAAAAAAAAGAGGTGCGCTCGGATTAATCAGACTTGGGTGTGCCATTTTTACGTTTGTCATAAAAAATCGTGACTATAAGTTTTGCATCATTAGAGGGGTTTCTTCGCACGCTATTATTGTAGGACTTTTAAAATCTTTAAAGATTTTTAATGTAAAAACTTTTATCACTGCCGAAACGGGTGATAAAGACAGTGAAATAACCGAGCTAGCGCAAAAAAGATTCGCGCGCTTGTTTTATTATTTTCTTAAAAAACATGACTTTATTAACAGTAATAACCACTACCATTACAAACAATACCAACAGTACGGCTTCGCAAGAAATAAGCTTACAACCATCCATAATGGGGTTGATATTAGTGATTATGCGACTTCAAAATATCCTGCCCATATTGATAAATTTCTTTTCTTGTCAGAACTAAATAAAGAAAAGGGTATTCGAGAACTGCTAAAGGCGTTTAAGATGTTGCACGGGAAATATCCGCAAAAAAAGCTTGTAATTGGAGGGTTCGGCAAAGAATCAAAATACATAGCCGACTATATTAAAAAAAATAATCTCGCCGGTGCGGTTAACTTCGTTGGTTTTGTCAAGAGAGAGGCAAAGAAAGAGTTTTTCGCTTCTGGCGATTGTTTCGTTTTTCCCTCTTACTCAGAGGGGTATGGTATAGTAGTTGCGGAGGCGGCGATTTATAAAAAATGCATTATCAGTACCAATGTCGCAGACATTAATAAAATCTATGGTAAGCGGATTATCTACTGTAATAAAAGGGACTACCTTGATTTGCATAACGCAATGGAGCGAGCAATAAAAACCTATGATTGGAGAAGGCTGAACTATGATCAAATTATAAAAAAAATAGACATAAATAATACCGCCAAGAAAATAGAAAAATTATTCTTCGATTCTTATTCTATATAAAATATCAACGTTGTCACTACTATAATAGTTCTTGTAATAGATGCAGGAGGAGCTATTATATATTGCCTTTTTTTGCTCGCTTCTTTGTGTTTCGTTTTTTTTCTCTTGCTCATAAAACACTTTGTAACCAATATCGCCTGGCAAGGCTTGCTGCGATACACTTGGATCGGCGATAAAATAATTCTCTAGAACAACTACACAAATGTCGCTAGCGCATTTTTCAATATTCTCTACGCTCAAGGGATAAACCGTAATATCTTCAGAGAAAGAGGCAAGTTGGTCGTCGTGCGCAAATACCGCTATTGATTTACTCTGGTATTCATTGGCAAGACGATAGAGTGGCGCATACGTCTCGGTACGATAAGCGCGGTAATAGGTAGGTGGAAAAAATAAAGCAAATACAAGTACCACGGGCAGGATGAGGTATATTTTATTTTTAATATATTGATCGACATACAGATTATAAATCATCGCAACAAGTACCATTGTTAAAAAAATAAATATATAGCCGTTCCTCCCCCTGTAGGTACTCATTTCTCCAAACCCTGTTTGCACCGAAATACCATAAATCAAAAGCAAAACGGCGGCTATAGCCAGAGTATTTTTTCTTTTAATATAAGAGTAAACAATTATCGCGATAGATATGGCAACGACTAAATATCCACCCAGTGCCATTGCACTGTCTAGACCACGTACCCCCTTTACGCTAAGAATATCCACTGCGGTGCCTACAATAGGCGCAATATAGTGCTTGCCAAAAGCGCTTTGAAATAAGTATTCATATTTCAAATTATTGCTTAATATCAAGGAGTCACCAGATCCTTTTACGGATTCAATAACGGGAAAAAGCTCTGCACCACGGCGTAATATCAACGTTTGAACAACCACGTGCAAAAATCCCACCGTCAGACCCGTAAACGCTACGAGTAAGCTGTACAATAAATTCTTTCCACTAACCAAAACTAACCTTCTCTTAAATAAGACGCAAAACAGCCAAAGAAAAAGGGTACCCAATAAGAACATTACAAAGTAATGAGGGGCGGTTACTCCCATTGCCACCGCTTGCAATATTAGGATCCAAAAAGGTATTTCGTATATTTTTTTTAGCAAAAGCAAAACAGTCCAATAAGTAAAAAATATCATCACCAAAGAGATAGAAAAAAAACCCATTGTTTGCAAGAAAAAAATATTGAAGACAGGCAATAGCATTAGGCAGGCTATAACAACCTTCCCACGTTGAGCACTGTCTTTTGAGCATCCTTTCCCTATTAACTCAGTGGCAAAAAAATATGTTTGTATAAAAAAAACAACCCCTAAAGTAGGGCCCACAAAACGATAAATATACTTCCATGCGAAAATCTCACTGAAAGGGAATACCAAAATATGAAACCCGGGAGGATAAATAAAGCCCTTTAAGTAGCCCCACTCGCGCAATTCTTTTACATACCTAAAGTGGCTAAAAGTATCTATTGTACCAGGCGCTAAATTAGTGATGCTGTCAAAAAAACGGTTGTACAGTACCACCCCCAAAACAAGTAATACAACCACAAGCCACCATTTTTCTCTTTTAGAGCGCATGTTTTTTTTAAAAAAATAATTCTTGCGCAAATAAAAAAAAGAAAACGTGTTAACCACGATTAACAAAACATAATAACTTAGGGGAAAATATTTAAAATATGGCGTGCAATAAAAAATATACCCTAGCACAATCAAAAAACTAAAAGAGGTGGGAATGGTCGATATTTTCGCTCGATAAGGGTCTTTTAGTATAACAAGTAGAGGCCAATACAAAGAGAGTGCAAAAAGCGTCATTAGTGCCATCATCAAGCAAATATTTAATGCGTCGAGTGAATTAAATATGCTCATATTAGATAATCTCTTTGTATATGTGTTCTATTTTATCAAGCACCACAGACGGCTCGAAATCTTTTATTACTGTTCTAAATGCCCGCCTGTCGATTTTTTTTGCAATAAGGCCATCTATCGCTTGCGCCACCCGTATATAGTTTTGCACGTTTTTAATTGTTACACCACAGCCCGCTTTATCTATCTTGTGGGCAACGCTTACGACATTCGAGGAAACACAAACAGGCAAGCCACTATAAAGCGCCTCTACCGCATTTACGCCAAACGATTCGTAACTAGACAGACTTACAAACACATCGGCCCCCCTAAGATAATACCTTCTTACCAAAGAGTTTTTCACATAGCCACAAAATTTCATTTTATCTCTGACCCCTGCATTGCGCGCAATAGAGGCCAAGCGCTCTTTTTCTCCACGCTCACTTCCGCCAACAATCATTAGCCTATAATTAGAATCTTGTTTTAACAAATGGACAAACACCGCAATTAAGGCATCGATTTTTTTATATATAGTTAAGCGACTAACACAGATAACTAGCTTGGCTTTTGGCGCAACTAATAACTTGCGCCTTGCTTGCGCTTTTGTCACCATATCCCCACACTCTTCAACTGGATTATAAACTACCTCAACTCGTTCTTTTAACCAAGGCATAGCCTTAACGAGCAAACCCCTCTCACGCTCCGACACCACAATAATTTTTTTTGCGTGGCGCAGAATCTTTTTACCCCATAAAAAATTGAATATTTGCTTTACGGTAGCGCGCCCAAGCGAAGAAGAAGGGATCGGGCTTTCATGTAAATGTACAACATAGGGGATGCTTTTTTTTATGCATACAAGAGCAGATAAAAGAGTAAGTACGGTAAAAAAAGAATGAATGTGCACTATGTCAAAATTACATATATTGTTGCTTAGCCATTTTTTTAACCCCTTGGGCAGATAAATATTTTGTTCTTTTGCTAAATAAGTGCTTAAATTAGGTAAACGACAAACTTTAACGCCATTTATTGTTGTGTTGTTTTTTTTGATCCTGCGCTGTTTGTCAAACGCATCAGTTGTAAGCACGGTTAAGGTGTGACCTCGCTTTACTAATTCTTTTGCGAGAATAGAACATACCACCACAGGTCCCCCAAAACCCCACGCTGGTTCGTAATATGGAATTACTTGGAGTACCCTCATATGAACATCCTTGTCGTACACGAAGCTGAATACATAGAAAAAGTTATTTTTGAATACCAAATTATTCCCGAATTGTGGGCAAGTCGCGGACACAATGTTTTTGTTATCGACTATCCACTGTGGCAGGGGAAACGCCCACTCGGTGTTTCTCCTCTAAGGCCAGCATATATTACTGGTGTAAAAAAAACAAATAAAGAGAGGGGGGTAACACTAATTCGCCCCGCCCTTATTCCTCTTCCCTTTATTGGTCGTCTTTTTGCCTTTATACAATATTTTTTCTTAATAGCTCATGCAATTAAAAAGTATAAAATAGATGTTGTTTTTTTATACGCCGCACCTAACAACGGCCTACAAACTCTTTATGCCGCAAAGCGTTACAATATCCCTATTCATTTTCGTTTGCTTGATGTCTTGCATCAATTAGTACCTATGCGCTACCTAAGTCTGCCAACCTTATGGGCAGAGAGATGGATATATCCTCGCGTCAACGAACTTACCGCTATTACCCCCCGCCTTACAAAATACGCTATTAGAATGGGAGCACACAAAAAAACTACCTCTTATTTGCCCTCGGGCGCAGATAGAGATCTTTTTTTCGCCACCACCAAAAACAAACAACTAATGAACAAGCTTGGTCTTAAATCTACGGATACAGTATTGTTATTCGCCGGCACTCTTTTTAATTTTTCCGGCCTTGATATTTTGACTAGCCACTTAGGGCAAAACCCCCACCTCTACCCCAACTATAAGTTAGTTATCGTTGGTCATGGTGTGCAAGAACAAAAACTCAAAAAGATCATCTCTCGTTACCATCTTGAGAAAAAGGTAATTATGACTGGCTTTGTTGAATACACACAGCTTAATAAGTACATTAACTTGGCGGATGTATGTATTAACCCTTTTCTAATCAACAAGACAACTGACATTATTTTTCCTGGCAAAATATACCAATATCTTGCTTGCGGTAAACCGGTTGTGGCAAGCCCCTTGCGCGGGGTGGTAGATATTTTCCCCCTTAACAACAAGGTGGGTATTTTTTACGCACACGCAACCGAGCCAGAAAAAACAATGAAAACCATAAAAAAGGCACTCAAGACAAAGGTGTGCGATACAAACCCTTACTTGCAAGAAATATCTCTTACATTAGAAAAAAAATTGGCGCGTCTTGTTGCCAAAACACAAAAACTCTAACAGGGGGAGGTTACTCGTCCGTTTTGATGGTGATTTTATGGGTTTTAGTGCGTTCTTGCTTGGGGACAGTGACCGTTAAAATACCGTCTTTAAGGCTCGCGCTCGCGCCAGAAGGATCCACTGCCACAGGCAAAACATAGCTACGCGAAAACGCGCCCCAATAACATTCTTGCACAAAATAATTCCCTTTATCGATAGCGTCGCTTGCTTTACGACTCCCCTTAATGGTGATGACTTCATCGTTGATGTCGATATCTAAATCTTCGGGGCGCACGCCGGCAATCGGGGCTTTTACCACTACCGAATCTGGGGTTTGGTGTACGTCAATAGCAAGTTGCCCCTCGTACTCCTCTAGCCAATCAGTACCAGTTTCAAGTTGGTTTTTGTTTTGGTCGTCCATTTGTCTGTATTATAGCACAAAAAATTATTTTAGTATTGTCTCGCACCCTCTAAATCTAAATGCAACCGTCAAAGTAATAACATATAATGATTCTTGAAAGGAGATTCAAAATATGAATATACATTTAACGGTTACACTTAAAAGCAGAGTAGAAACTCTGCTTCAAGAAAATTATAGCATTTCAGAAACAATAAAGAAACTAATCGTTACGGTCCATAACATATTGGACTTTTGTGAGCCTATAAATGTATTGATAATGTATCACAGTAGCGTTTCCTGCATTTACTTCGATACTGGGAAGTATCGAAGTAAATGCACCGTAATATAAAGTAGCGAGAGGTTTGTTTTTATTGTTCGAGGTGTACCCGCCGAGAACCCCGCCAGAGAATTGGACGGGACAAGCTACGACGTCATTTTCAGTGTCAACGGTTCAGAGTTCTCGGGCAGTAGCCCTCGAACAATAAGGGCGTCGGTCGTTACTCCCTTTACTGTTCGAACGAAGTGAGAACTATTTACGCAAGCTTCGATACTAGCGCTTGATAGTTCTCGAGATGGCGCTACGCGCAATTCTCTCGAACGATAAGGGTAGCGACCGCGGTATTACTTTACTGTTCGAGCGGGAGCGAGAACTACCCGTCATACCCATTACTGTTCGAACGCAGTGAGAACTCACACTCCATAAACTAACATAAACTAAAAAAAAGAAAGAAAAAGAGTCCAATATGTTAGTGAACTTTTATAATCTCTGGTGGGGTAAGAACCATTTAAACACACCGCAAAAAAAGAAAAGGCGCCGAATAGTGCGAATCGGCGCCTTATAAAACTACGCTGTGCTATGTGCACCGGCACTCGGCGGTCGCGCAGGCCACACAGACCGCCACGCAGTCAGTATCCTCCTCCTCTTTTTGTACGAGGAGAGTTCGTATATCCCCCCTTCCCTCCTCCCTGTACTCTAGAGGTAGGGCGTGGTTAATGAACCACTGCCACGCCGGTAGTTCCACCACCAACTCAAGTGGGACCCTGCCGCAGAGGACGAGGTAATCGCCCTTCTTGCACCGACGCTCCACCTCCACCCTGGCCTCCTCCAGACTCTCTTCGTCGTGGATAGAGTCCACCACGACGACGCTTTCGTAACCGGACCGCTGTATGGGCCCGTTGTTACGCAAGTCAATGCAAACCGTGGCCACGTCCAACCTCCCCCTTTCCTTGTCAAAAATTACACGCGCTAGGTTATTGTACTTTTTTAGCCACCTCTTGTCAACCTGTTTGTATGTATTCAGCACATCAATAAAATTTTTACAAAAAAAAGAAAGCGCCGATTGAAGATAACGGGTAGAAACTTATTGTAACTTCTGGCCCTGATCTTTCGACGCTTTCCTAGCCAAACTAGCCCTCCTTGTATCCGAAGGTGGTATATCGCCGCCCTCAGAAATCGTTAGGCCGTTGACCGTTTAAGAAACCTACTCCCTACGCGAATTAATGTACAGTTGCTATTGTGCGTAGAGATCAAGGTAAGCACTTCATTGACCCTCCTTACCTTATGAACCCATTGTAGCACACTTTACTCTAATTGTCAAGAGCAAGGCTTTTGAGGTATTTCTTAAACTCTTCACGTATGTCGCTTCTTTCAAGACCGGCGTCAACTGTTGCCTTGAGAAAACCGATCTTACTACCGGTGTCATAATACTTAGATTTAATCAACTTACCATAAACTGCCCCTTCTCTTACGGCTGTTGCTAGAGCATCTACCAACCATATCTCACCACCCTTGCCCGCTGGTGTCTCTTTTAATATCTCCATTACCCGCGGTGTTAGTATATAACCCCCCAAAGAAAAAAGATTACTTGGTGCGTCTTTAGGGTCTGGTTTTTCTACAATATCCTTAATTTTATAAACACCCGGCTCAACTTCGTCGGCATCAACACAGCCGTATTTAGAACAATAATCTGCGTGCACTTCCGGTGTCGATTTAATTAAGGTAATTACTGGTTGTTGGTATTTGTTGTATATATCGATAAGCTGTTTTACCTGAGGGGGGTTAGCAATATGAAACTCATCACCCCACACCAACGCAAAAGGCTCTTTATTTACTAGTTGCGCCGCCTGCAATACTGCGTGTCCATTACCTTTTGGTTCTTTTTGTCGCACATAGGTAAAGCGTGCCATACGCGCTATTTTTCTTATCTCCTCCGACATCGCTTCTTTACCTGCCTCTTTCAGCTTATATTCCAACTCAAAGTTAAAGTCGAAATGGTCCTCTATAGCGCGCTTGTTACTACCAGTAACTAAAATAATATCCTCTATCCCACTTGCCACCGCATGCTCTGCGATTATCTGTATCACGGGTTTATCAACAATAGGAATCATTTCTTTGGGAGCAGCTTTAGTGTAGGGGAGGAAACGAGTACCATAACCCGCCACAGGAACAATAAGTTTTGATATTTTAGACATTTTCACCTCGCGTTGTTTTACTGTATATTACACCTAATAGGGGGAAAATAAAAGATAAAAACCGCAAATAATGGACAGCATCCACAAATTAACAAAAGATTTCGCCAGCCGTTACGGGTTGGGAAAAACCTTTCCTGCAATAAAAACAATCGATATCGCCAATCGCGTAGCGCAAGGGCGCTACAGGGCAACTATGTACAAAAACGGACGCCTTACCGTTGAGGTACCAATCGGTCCCAGCGTTTACTTTCTTAAAAAACAAGAAAAACAAATACTCGAAGAAATAAACTCCGCTATTGGTAAGGGAGAGCAGGTTGAAAAATTATCAATTCGCGGTGTTTAGATTATTAATACTTTAATTAATTTATTTAATTTAGTGGTAGTAGTAGAGGTGTGAATATTGGGGATAAAATAGGTTCTATAAGCTGTGGATTAAATGTGGATAATCGCGCGTCTTATTGTGGATAGATTGTGGATAAAACAAGGGTAAAAGTTTTCCACATATTTATCCACAGTTTTTATCCACAGGAGCTTCAGGTAAGATATAAAGTTTTCCACAGGTTATCCACAGTCCCCTCCTTGCGCAAGGTTAAATGATGTGTGTTAATAGTGTTAAGGACGGGAGAAAACGGAGGCGCAAAATGAAGATTGAATGCACTCAAAACAACTTACAAAAAGGGCTCGCCCTTGTGAGTCGGTCGGTGGGGACACGTACTACTATGCCTGTCTTGGCGAACGTTCTTCTTAAAACAGAGGGCGGTCGGCTCCGCCTTTCGGCGACCGATTTAGAAATAGGAGTAAGTGTTTTTGTTGGCTCAAAGGTGGATAAAGAGGGGGCGGTTACCCTGCCTGCTCGCCTACTTTCTGAGTTTGTTGCCAATAACAACGACGAAAAGATAGTTATTAATGTAGATGGAGAACAAGCAAGTGTTTCTAGTGCGCATTACAGCGCAAAAATAAAAGGTATTAATGCCTCGGAGTTTCCCAATATTCCAGAAATTTCACCCGATTTCGAGGTAGAGGTGGGAGCTTTAGATTTTAGGGATGCTATTAACCAAACTGTCTTTGCCGCCTCCATCGATGACACCCGCCCTATTTTGTCTGGTGTTTTAATAAAGGCAGAAGAAAATAATTTAAAAATGGTGGCAACAGACAGTTTTCGTCTAGCGGAAAAAACCATATCTTTAGAGAAAAAAGTTACACGTAAAACACAGGTTGTTGTTCCCGCGCGCACTATGGTGGAGTTGGTACGTTTACTCGAGGGAAGCGAAGAAAAGGTGCGTCTAAGAGTGGGAGAAAATCAGGTAGCATTTATTATTGGCGATATTTACCTTGTAAGTCGGGTTATCGAGGGTGCTTTTCCTGACTATGAGCAGATTATTCCTGCCGAAGTGCCAGTGCACAGTAAGGCAAAGCGGCGAGAGCTCATAGATGCTATGAAGGTCTCTACTCTTTTTGCGCGTGACAATGCTAATAATATAAAGATTAAAGTGTCGTCTATGCAAATCGAGATTCTCGCAACTTCCCCCCAGCTTGGAGAAAACACCTCACGCGTGGACGCAAAAACAACTGGCGACGAGCTAGAGATTGCTTTTAACGCAAAATATATTTTAGACACTCTCATGGTAATGAAGGGGGAAGAGGTGGATATGGGGTTTGTGGGTAAAATTAACCCCTGTGTTTTTAAAAGCCCGCACGACAAAACCTTCCTGTGTATCATAATGCCGTTAAGGGTGGAAACCTAAAGGACTAACGAGCAACGGGGGTAGGCGGTGTGTGGAGGAGCGTATTAATTATTAGTTGAGGTACCTGTGCGCGTTAAGCAACTTAAGCTAATTAACTTTCGCAATTTCCGTAGTTTTTCCTTGGTGCCCGGCGATGTAAATCTTTTGCTTGGGCAAAACGGGGTGGGAAAAACTAATATTCTGGAGGCAATATATATTGCCAGTGTAGGGAGAAGTTACCGCACGCGGCGCGACGATGAAACTATAACTTGGGGAGAAAATGCAAACCGCGCAGAGGTAACTACTCTTTCTTCGGAGGGAGAAGAGTTGCAAATTGCTGTTTCGCAGCAAAGCGATAAAAAAATTTGTTTTTTAGAGGGCAAGCCGATGCCTTTGTCCTTATTAGCAGGTCACCTTCCAGTGGTGGTGTTTAGCCCGGAAAATATGGACTTACCAGAGGCCTCTCCCACCAAAAGGCGACGCCTTATCGATGTTTTGCTCGCGCAGGTCGAACCCGGCTACACAAAAAAACTTTTGCGTTATAGCTATGTCTTGAGAGCACGCAATAAGTTGCTCGATAAAATAAAATACCACGGGGCGGGAACAGGAGAGTTGGGGTTTTGGGACGAGCAACTGGCAAAACTAGGGCGGGTAATTATTGATTCAAGAAAAAAGTACGCGCGTATCCTTAATAATCGCCTTGAGCAATGTTTCAAAAAAATCACCAACAACAATGCTAAAGAGCAAAAAATTTCCTTTTACTACCAA
>Ga0116160_1000680_pt1 | contig 38823 bp, 30 predicted proteins | sample AD_JPNAS2_MetaG_FD_89879 | JGI IMG/M metagenome (GOLD analysis project Ga0116160, IMG submission 89879) | Active sludge microbial communities of municipal wastewater-treating anaerobic digesters from Japan - AD_JPNAS2_MetaG | ecosystem: Engineered > Bioreactor > Anaerobic > Digestate | place...
CATTAGTCCACAGAAATACCGTTTTGCATCTATGGAAAGCCATATTGAAATAATCACGCTGAAAGCACCAAAAAAGCCCGTTGTTACGGGCTTTTTTGACGTTGCATCTAAATAGGCAACATTGGATGGCTGCGGAACTAGGATTCGAACCTAGACAATACGAGTCAGAGTCGTAGGTGCTACCATTACACAATTCCGCACCGCTCAAAAATGATAATCCCAGGATGCCGTAGCCCCCAATATAACGCCCGCCTCTCGGCAGGTGGGTGCGCTGTGCATGCCTCTGCTTACCCGTCAAGCGGGTGGCATCCGCTGCTGCAACTCGCGCTCCCGTCGTAAAACTGTGGGTTTATATGGGGAGCTTACGCACACCACAGGATTATTGGTGGGATTAGTTGGGATCGAACCAACGACCTCTACGATGTCAACGTAGCGCTCTGACCAGCTGAGCTATAACCCCGTTCGTTGAGCAAGTTCTATTATACATATTTTCGCCCCCGATGCAACACAAATTTGCATCCAGCGCGGCGCGATTGAGCGAAAACGCTTTTGCGATCGAGCTTTTTTACCGAAAAATTTCTAAGCCTCGCGAAGCGCGAGAATCGCTTTTTCGGGCTCCTTCGCGCCGAACACAAAGCTGCCCGCGACGAGCACCGTCGCGCCAGCGGCGACGGCGAGCCGCGCCGTATCCGCGTTGATGCCGCCGTCGATCTCGATTTCGTACGCGAGGCCGCGCTTTTCCCGCTGCTCGCGCAGCCACTCGACCTTCCGCAGCGCCCCGGGCAGGAACTTCTGCCCGCCCGCGCCGGGGTTGACGCTCATCACGAGCGTCATATCGCACAGTTCGAGCAGGTATTCGGCCTCGGTTGCGGACGTGCCCGGGTTGAGCGCAACGCCCGCCTTCATGCCCGCCTCGCGGATGCGCTGGAGCGTCCTGTGCGCGTGCGCGTCCGCCTCCCGATGCAGCACGAGGTAATCCGCCCCGGCTTCGGCGAACTGCTCCACGTAGGTGTCGGGATGCTCCACCATGATGTGCACGTCGAGCGGGAGCTTGGTCCTCTTCCTGAGCGCGGCGCACATCGCGGGGCCGAAGGTGATCGTGGGCACGAAGGTGCCGTCCATCACGTCGAGGTGGATGATGTCCGCGCCCCACGCTTCGAGACGCGCGACGTCCCGCCCCATTTCGGCGAAATCGGCGGAAAGCATGGACGGTGCGACCTTAATCATATTTATGCTTCCTCTTTTCGGTTAGTTCTTGCGCGAGTATTTTATATCGCTCGTAGCGTCCCACGCTCAACGACCCTTCCGCGACGAGCGGCTTCACGGCGCAGCCCGGCTCCGTCAGGTGCATGCACTCGGGATAACGGCAGCACCCTCCGTGTTCCCGCATCTCGGGATAATGCAGCCAGAGCGCCGCGGGCTCGATCGTTTCCGCCTCGAGCAGGCTGAAGCCCGGCGTATCCACGACGGCGCCGCCGCAGGCCGGGAACAGCTGCGTGAGCCGCGTCGTGTGGCGGCCGCGCCCGGTCTTGCGCGAAAGAGCGCCGACCTCGAGCGCGAGGTCCGGCACGACTGCGTTGAGCAGCGAGCTTTTGCCCACGGCCGACTGCCCTGCGAAGCAGCATGTGTTCCCGTCTATCTGGGCGCGCACGTCCGGAACGCCGTCGCCGCCGGTCGCGGAGGCCGTGATGAGCGCGTAGCCGGTCGCCGCGTACTGCGCGCGGATGTCGCAGGCGAGCGAAGCTTCCGCCTCGTCGGACTTGTTGAGCACGATTACGGGCAGTATGCCCTTGAGCTCGCACTGGAGAAGCAGCTTGTCGACGAGCAACAGATCGGGCTTGGGCGTGGAGAGCGCGACGACGACGATGAGCTTGTCGAGGTTGGCGACGGCGGGCCGCGTGAGCAGGTTCCTTCGCGGGAGGATCGAGAGTATCACGCTGCCGTCCTCCCCGCCCGTGCGGTCGAAGCGCACCCTGTCCCCCGCCACGGGCGCCGTGTCGTCGAGCCTGAGCTTGCCGCGCGCGCGGCAGACATAAGTGTTGCCGCGCTCGTCCAGCACGGTGTAGAAGCCTCCGACGCCCTTTAGGATCAATCCTTCCAAACGAAAGCCTCCGTCATTTCATCTTGAAGCTCACGATGCCGCTCTTTTCCCTGACCTCCGCGCCGTCGATGTAGACGCGGCACTCGTACTCGCCGGGCGCCGGCAGCGCCCCCGTAAAGGAGACCGCCTGCGAGCTTCCCGTCGCGAGCGTCGTTTCGTACAGCGCGGTTTCTATGCCCTCGCCCGTCACGGCCGTGACGAGCACCGTGCTCTTTTCCGCCGTGATGTCGAGATTGTACGCGATGTCCGCCGTATAGCGCCCGAGGTCGGTGCGGCAGATCCAAAGCTCGACCTTGGTGTCCGTCGAAACGCTGATGCCGCTGGAGGGGTTCTGGCGGAGCACCTGCTCCTCCCGGGAGAGCGTCTCCGGCGTGATCGGATGCAGGATGATGTTGCGAAAGCCATCCTCCGCGAGCATGCCTATGGCGACGTCGAGCTGCACGCCGCTCACGCCCGGCACCTCCTCGTTCGTGCCGGGGCTTCCGCTGACCCAGATGTCCACCTTGTCGCCCCGGAAGGTCTGCGTGCCCGCCTCGGGGAACTGCTTGATGATCTGTCCCTCGGGCAGGTCGCTTTCAACGTAGGTGGGCGCGCCGAGCGTCAAATCGAGGTCGGTGGTCAAGGCGAGCGCGTCCTGTATGGTCTTGCCGACGAGGCCCGGCACCTCCACGGAATCGCTGCCGCCGCTGACCGTGACGCGGATCACATCCCCCGCCTTGGCGTGCGTGCCCGCGAGCGGGTCCTGCTCCATGACGACGCCCGCGTCGAAATCGTCGCTGTAAGGCCTGTCCTCATCAACTTCCAATATGAAGCCGCGGATTCCGGCGAGCTTCTCCGCCTCTTCGAGCGGCTTTCCCGCGAGCGTGGGCACGATGAACTCGTTGCCCTCATTTCCCCCCTCGTCGCGGATCGCGCGCGCGATGAAGAACATGGCCGCGAAAAGGCCCAGAACGATGGTAAGCATGATGGCGATGTTGATGACGCCCGAGTGCGTCTTTTTTCTGGCGGCCCTCCCCTCGCCGGACTGGGGCCGCGCGAACTTGCCGTTCGGCTCGCGCAGCGAGCGCAGGAGATCCGCCTTCATCTGGCGCGCGGTCGCGTAGCGCTGCCGCGGGTTCTTCGAGGCGGCGCGCACCACGATGTCGTCGAGCGCGCGCGGCACGCGCGGGTTGAGCTCGCGCGGCGGCATGATATCCTCCTGGAGATGCTTGAGCGCGATGGCGACGGAATTGTCCCCCCCGAAGGGCACCTCGCCCGTGAGCATCTCGTAGAGCATGATGGCGCAGGAATAGATGTCGCTCGCGGCGGTGACGTTCTCGCCGCGCGCCTGCTCGGGAGAAATGTAGTGGACGGTGCCCACGACGTTCTGCCCCGCGAAGGTGCGCGTGGTGGCTGCGGCGTCGCGCGCGATGCCGAAATCCGTCAGCTTCGCCCTGCCCTTCGAGGTGATGATGACGTTCTGCGGCTTCACGTCCCGATGGATGATGCCGCACTCGTGCGCGTGGGAAAGCGCGTCGAGCACCTGGCAGGTGATGTTGACGGCGACCTTGGGCGAAAGCGGCCCGTCGCTCTTGATGATCTCCTTGAGCGTGCTCCCCTCGACGTATTCGAGCACGATGTAGCCTACGCCGTCGTCCTCGCCCACGTCGAAGGAGCGCACGATGTTCTCGTGGTTGAGCGCGAGCACGGCCTTGGCCTCGCGCTCGAAGCGGCGCACGAACTCCATGTCGCCGCGATGTTCCTGCTTGAGCACCTTGAGCGCGATGACGCGCCGCTCCACGCGGTCGTAGGCGCGGTACACGTCCGCCATGCCGCCGGAGCCGATGAGCGATTCGATCAGATAGCGTTCGGAAACGAGCTTGCCGATCATGGCTTCGCCTCCTCGTTGCTCACGATCACGATGCTCACGTTGTCGCGCGAACCGGAGTAGAGCGCGCAGTCCACAAGATCCTCGCAGGCGGACTGCATGTCGTCGGTCGAAAGCACGGTGTGCAGGATATCCTGTTCGTCGAGCTCGGAGTAGAGCCCGTCGGAACAGAGCACGAGCCTGTCCCCCTTGGCCCACTCGCGCTCGAAGATGTCCACGCGCTCGCTCTCGCGCGTGCCCAGCGCCCGCGTGATGAGGTTCCGCCTCGGGTGGCGCGCGGCCTCCTGGCGCGTGATGTAGCCGAGCGCCACGAGCTCGGCGACGTAGGAGTGGTCCTTGGTGATCTGTTCGATGTTTTCGCCGCTGATGTGGTAGAGCCGGCTGTCGCCCACGTTGGCCGCGATGTAATGCGAATTGAAGAGAAGCGCCAGCACCATGGTCGTGCCCATGCCGCGCAGCGCCGGGTCGGAAGCGGCCTTTTCATAGACCGCCGCGTTCGCCGCCGCCATGGCGGCGCTTACGAGCTGTGCCGCGCCGCCCGTGCCGCCCTTCTTGAGCTCCGCGACCACCGCGCCCACGGCGACGCTGCTGGCGATGTCGCCCGCGCTCTGGCCGCCCATGCCGTCGGCGACCACGGCAAGGGAGATCTCTCCCCCGCGCGGCACGAATACGGCGTCCTGATTCTGCGCCCTGACGCCCGTTACGCTTTTCGAGGCATACCTCATGCGTCGCCCTCCGGCTCATCCTGCAGTACGCGCCTGCGGAGCTGCCCGCACGCGCCCTCGATATCCGTTCCCATCTCGCGCCGTACGGTCGCGGAGATCCCCCTCTCGGCGAGCCACCCGGCGAAGCGGTGCGCCCGCTCCCGCGCGACGCCCGCGAGCCTGCGCTCCTTCACGGGGTTGAGCGGGATCAGGTTGACGTGGCAGTTGACGCCGCGAAGCCTTCCCGCGAGCTCGACCGCGTGCCTTTGCTCGGAATTCACGCCCTCGGCAAGCGCATACTCGAACACCACGCGCCGCCCCGTCGCCTCAGCATACCGCCTCGCGGCCTCGATCACGCGCGCGACGCCGTACGCGCGGTTCACCGGCATCAGCTCGTTCCGGATGGCGTCGTTTGGCGCGTGCAGCGACACGCTCAGCGTCACATGCGGCGCTTCCCGCGCGAGCCGTTCCATCTTCTCCACAAGCCCGCAGGTCGAGAGCGAGATGTTGCGCGGGCTGATGTTCATGCCGTCCTTCGCGCTCACGAGCCTGAGGAACGCCAGCGTATTGTCGTAATTGTCCAGAGGCTCGCCGCTGCCCATCAGAACGACGTTTGTGACGGAACGCTCGTGCCCCTCTTGCGGCAAAACGTCCCTCCGGGCGCAGGCGACGAAGCCAAGCATTTCGCCCGCCTCGAGATCCCTTACGCACCCGTCCAGCGTGGAGGCGCAGAACGCGCAGCCCATTTTGCAGCCGATCTGCGTGGAAATGCACAGCGTGTTACCGTAATGATACCGCATCAGCACGCCTTCGACAAGGTTTCCGTCCTCGAGTTCATAGAGGTATTTGATCGTTTCGTCCTTCAAACTTACGAATTTTTTGTAAATCCTCGCGCCGCCGAAGGGCAGGGAGGCAAGCTTCTCCCGCAGCGGCCCGGGGAGGTTGGTCATGCCCTCCGGCCGCTCGCCGCGCGCGAGCCAGGAAAACACCTGCTTCGCGCGAAAGCGCGGCTCTCCGAGATCATGCATGAGCGCCTCGAGCGCGGGGATGTCCATCGACATCAGGCCCGCCACGGCTGGCCCTCCCTGCGGACGAAGGCCGCGATGTAGAAGCCGTCGGCGCCGTCGATGTGCGGGAAGAGCTGCACGCCGCCGTCCCGCGCGCGTTCCGCGAGCGCCGGGGGAAGCCGGTTCGCGTCCGGCGCGAAATCGGTGTGCTCGGCGAGGAAGCGCGCCGTCTGCGCGCCGTTCTCCCGCCGCGAAACCGTGCAGGTCGCGTAGACGAGCCTGCCCCCGGGCCTGACGTAGCGGCAGCAGGCGTCGAGCAACGCCCATTGGGTCAGCGCGAGCGCGTCAATGATTTCGGAGGTCTTGGCGTAACGCGCGTCCGGCTTGCCCGCGATGCCGAGGCCGGAGCAGGGCGCGTCGATCAAAACCGCGTCGAACGCGTCCGCATAGCGCTCGTCGAAGGCCGTCGCGTCCCTGCGGGCGATCTTCACGATCGACGCGTTGAGGCGCGCGCACGTTTTTTCGGTCAGCTTCGCGCGGTGCTCGTGCAGCTCCCACGCGACGATTTCGCCCTCGTTCTTCATCAGGGAAGCGAGGTAGGCGCTCTTTCCGCCGGGCGCGGCGCAGCAGTCGAGCACGCGCATGCCGGGCTTCGCGCCGACCGCGCGGCAGGCGAGCATCGCGCCCTCGCCCTGCACGGCGAGCTTTCCCTCGAGGAACAGCCTGTCCGAGGCCACGTCGAAGCCCTTTTCGAGCAGGAAGGCCTCGGGATCGAATCTCCCCCGGCGAAACGCCATTTCGTGTTCGGCAAGATGCCGCTCCAGCTCTTGCGCCGTGAACGGATATTGCGCGCGCACCGCGAAGCCTTCGGGCTTTGCGGCCATAAGCCCGCGCGCGAAATCCTCGCCGTATGTGTCGACAAGCTCGTCCACGAGCCAGCGCGGATGCCCGAACTCGACCGCGAGCCGCTCGCGCGGATCCTCGGGCAGGGGCGGCATCCCATTTTTGCACACAACACGCATCACGGCGTTGACGTAGCCCGCGAGCGCAGCCTTGCCGATCTCCTTGGCGAGCTTAACGCTCTCGTCGCACGCGGCGCTTTGGGGCGTATCCATAAACTGCGCCTGCGCGATACCCAGGCGCAGCACCGCGAGGATGGCCTTATCCGGCTTGCCCTTCGCGTAAGCGAAAATGGCGCGATCGATGCAGGCGAGGTGGTCGAGCGCGGTATAGACCGCGGCGGAGATCCACGCGGCGTCCCGCGCGGGCAGGCCCGCCGCCGCCTCCTTGAGCCGGAGGTTCGCGTAAGCGCCCTTTTCCGTGATATCCCTGAGCGCCTCGAGGGCGCGCCGCCGCACGCTCATGTGAACATCCTTCCCGCGAGCGGGCGGCCGGGCAGGGCGGCCTTGGCCTCCATGCGCTTCGCGCCCGGAAACTGCAACTCGAGTATTTCGACGAGGCCGTCCCCCGCGTCGACGAACAGCCCTTTTTTCGGATCGGCAACGGCGCACAGGCCGGGCGCTCCCGGAGAAGGCTCGTCCGTAAGCCGCGTTCTCCAGATCTTGACGGGCTCGCCGTCGAGATGCGCGTAGGCGCAGGGCCAGGGGTTCGTGCCGCGCACGAGGTCGTGCACGCGCCTGGCGCCCAAAGCGAAGTCGACGCGCCCGTCCTCTTTTTTAATCATGCGGCATTTGGTCGCAAGAGCCTCGTCCTGCCTGGTCCGCGCCAAGGTGCCGGCCAGGAGCCTTTCGATCGTTTCCTCCAACACCTGAGCGCCGAGCGCGGAAAGCCGCCCGAACAGCTCCCCCGCCGTTTCGTCGGGGCCGATCTCGGTCTCCCGGAAAAGCAGGATGTCCCCCGTGTCGAGGCCGAGCTCGGTCATCATGGTCGTGACGCCGGTGACGCGCTCGCCCCCGATGATCGCCCATTGTATTGGGGCCGCGCCGCGGTATTTGGGCAAAAGGCTCGCGTGCACGTTGACGCAGCCGTATTTGGGGATATCGAGGTTCTCCCGGCTTAAAAGCTGGCCGAAGGCCGCCGTTATCATGAGTTCCGGCGCGAAGTCGCCAAGCGCCGCCACGCCCTCCGGAGAGCGTATCTTCTCGAACTGGCGCACGGGTATGCCGTGCCGCTCCGCCATGAGTTTGACGGGCGGCGGAACCGGCGTTCCGTGCCGGCCCACGGGCCTGTCCGGCTGCGTGAAAACGCAGAGCGCGTGACCCGCGCGGATGAGCATATCCAGCGAGGGCAGGGCGAACTCCGGCGTGCCGAGGAAGGCGATCCTCATTCGCTCGCCTCCGCTTCTTCCGTTCCTTCCGCCTCTTCCTCGTCATAGCCCTCGGGCGGCTCTGTGACGAGGCGCTTGTAGATGAGCCCGTCGAGATGGTCGCACTCGTGCAGCACGGCGCGCGCGAACAGGCCTTGCGCCTCGTATTCGCGCTCGTTGCCCGCGCGGTCCATCGCGCGCACGCGCACATAATCGGGCCGCACGACATAGCCGCGCTCCCCCGGGAAGGAAAGGCAGCCCTCGAAGCAGCCCTGCTCGCCCGAGGCTTCGAGCACCTCGGGATTGACGAGCTCCACGAGCCCGTCCCCCGCGTCTATGACCACGGCGCGGCGCAAAATGCCCACCTGGGGCGCCGCGAGGCCCGCGCCTTCCGCGGCGTACATGGTTTCGGCCATATCGTCCAGAAGCGTCGCGAGGCGCTTGTCGAAATTCTTCACCGGCTTGCACTTGACGTAGAGGCACTCCGCGTCGTTTGTGAATATCCTTCTCTTTGCCATTCCATCCTCCGAGGCGTTTATCAAATTATTATTATATCGCGTTTTCGCCGGGATTTACAAGCTTTAGAACATGTCCTGCGGATTGATCTCGACGCCCGAAGCCTCGTTGGGCCTGCGCTCATCGTAATAGGCGTAGATTGCCGCGAGCGCCGCCGCGGTATGCTTCGTGCGCGCGAGCTTGAGCAAAACCTGATAGCGGTACTGCCCCTGTTTGCGCTTGAGCGGCGCGGGCGAGGCAAAGAGGAACAGCAGTTCCCGCGGATCGGTCCCCGCCGATACGAGCGCGTCCTTTACGGCCTCGCGAAGCCCCGCGGCGAACGATTCGCTGATATGATAGAGCGCGTCCTCGTCCTCCCCCGCGAAGAGCACGCGCGCGAAAAGCGAGAACGGCGGGAACAGCGCCGCGCGGCGCACGGCGATTTCGTATTCGTAAAACCCGGGGTAATCATGGCGCGAGGCGAAGCCGATCACGGGATGTTCGGGCGTATAGCTCTGTATGACGACTTTGCCGGGCTTGTCCGCGCGGCCCGCGCGCCCCGCTACCTGCGTGATGAGCTGGAAGGTGCGCTCGCCGCTCCGGTAATCCGGAATGTGCAAAGTCGAGTCCGCGGCGATGACGCCCACGAGCGTGACGTTGGGTATGTCGAGCCCCTTGGCGATCATCTGCGTGCCGATGAGCACCTGCGCGTCGCCTCCGGAGAAGCCGGAGAAGATCTCGGAATGCGCGTTTTTCGCGCGCGTGGTGTCGAGGTCCATGCGCAGCGACTTTACTTCGGGAAACGCCTTTTGAAGCTGTTCCTCGACCTGCTGCGTACCCACGCCGAAATACTTGAGATACGGCTTGCCGCACTTGGGGCAGGCTTCCGGGATGCGCGAGACCCTGCCGCAGTAGTGGCACTTCATGGCGGCCTCGATCTTGTGGTAGGTCATGGAAACGTCGCAATCCGGGCACTTCATCACGAAGCCGCAGCCGCGGCAGGAAACGAAGGTCGAATAGCCCCTGCGGTTGAGGAAGAGGATCGCCTGCTCGCCCGCGGCGAGGCAGCGCGAAAGCTCGGTATAGAGCGCGGCGCTGAATATGCTGTTGTTGCCCGTGAGGAACTCGCGGCGCATGTCCACGACGTTCACTTCGGGCATGGGCGCGTCGTTGATGCGCGCGGGCAGTTCCAGCAGGCGGTACGCTCCGGATTTCGCGCGCCGGTAGGTCGCCACGGAGGGCGTCGCGCTGCCGAGCACGAGCACCGCGCCGTTCATGGCCGCGCGCCTTGCCGCGACCTCGGCCGCGCCGTAGCGCGGCGTGAGCTCGGAGTGGTACGAGGGCTCGTGCTCCTCGTCCACGACGATCAGGCGGATGTTCTCGAGCGGCGCGAACACGGCGCTCCGCGCGCCGATGACGACGTCCACCCTGCCCAAACGTATCCTTCGCCATTCGTCGTACCGCTCGCCCGGGGAAAGCCGCGAGTGCAGCACGGCCACGCGCTCCCCGAAGCGGCTGCGGAAGCGCTCCATCGCCTGCGGCGTGAGGGAGATTTCCGGCACGAGCACGATGGCGCGGCCGCCCTCTTTGATGGCGCGGGCGATGGATTGCATGTAAACCTCCGTCTTGCCGCTGCCTGTCACGCCGTGCAAAAGCGCCGTGCCCGCGCGCGCCGCCATCAGTTCGCAGATGCCCTCGAGCGCCTTTTGCTGCGCGTTTGTGAGCGCGAGCGGTTCGCCGCGCGCGACCCGGCCGCGGCCGAAGGGGTCGCGGAACGTCACGAAGCCCTCCTGCGCAAGATACCCTTTTTTTATGAGCGCGTTGATGGTGCCGGAAGCGCCCGGCACGAACGCCGCGATGTCCGCGGCGCTCATGGGCGACTTCGCCGAGGCGAGCAGCTCCAATATTTCGCTCTGCACGGGCGCGCGGGAGGAACCGTCCTTCTTCTTCAAAGCTTCGAGCGCGGCCGCCGCGTCCACGCCGGGCGCAAGGCAGACCGTGCTCACGCGCTTCTCCTTGACCCTGCCGCCGCGAAGCTGCGCGGGGATCATGAGCCGGAGCGCATCCACGAGCAGGCAATGATACCACTCCTTGATCCAGTACGCGAGGCGGATCTGCTCGCGCGTGAGCGCGGCGTAAGGTTCGAGCGTGCGCGAAACGCGCTTGAGCCTGACGCCTTCCTCGTCGAACGAATCCGAAACGTCGAGCACGAAACCCTCGAGCGGCTTGTTGCCCGCGCCGAAGGGGACCGCCACGCGATGGCCCGGCAGCACCTCGAGCCCTTCGGGTATCTCGTAGGTGAAAAGCCTGTCCACGTTCGAGTGGGCGATGTCGACGATCACGCGCGCGTACACAAGCTTCACCTCCTTTTTACACATTCTATCACAATTCGGGAGCAAATACGCAGGGGGGCGGGACAATCGCCAGCCGGATAACGAGGCGGCCGGCCGGCGTTTGTATGCGGGAAAGGATTGCGCTGCAAAGCAGGCGCATCCGCGCTGCCCGCCGAACATCTTTACATCATCAGCCTAGATTGAGGGCGGCTCCGTTGTACCATTTTGCCTGTTCGTTGAAAAGCCGCGCGTATTCGCCGCCCGACGAGAGCAGCTCGGCGTGGCTGCCTGTTTCCACGATCGTACCGTCCTTCATCACGACGATGCGGTCGACCAGCTTGCACAGGCCGACACGGTGGGAAATAACGAGCGCCGTTTTGCCTTGCGCGGCTTGAACGAACCTGGAGAGTATTTCCGTTTCGATCAGCGGGTCGAGCGTGCTCGTCGGCTCGTCGAGGACGATCAATTCGCTGTCCTTGAACAGGCCGCGCGCAATGGCTAATTTCTGCCATTGCCCGCCGGAGAACTCCCTGCCGCCAAACTCGCGCCCCATCGCCTCGTCGAGGCCGACGCTTCCGTCGAATCCCGCTTCGGCAAGGGAGGCTTTCACGTCGCCGTCTTCCCACAGGCGCGATAAATCCGATATGGCTACGTTTTCGCGCAAGGTGAGGCTGTAGGACACAAAATCCTGCGCGATGGCCGAAACGCGCGAATAGAAGCTGTCTTTCTCATAATCGCCGACTGCCGTGCCGTCGTACAGCACCCGTCCGCCCGACGGAGGATATAAGCCCAACAGCACCTTGGTAAGCGTCGTCTTGCCGCTTCCGTTTTCGCCGAGAATCGCGATTTTTTCACCTTTGCGGATTGTCAGGTTAAGCGACTGCAAGGCGTAGTTGTCGCTGTTCGGATATTTGAAAGCGATGTTTTCAAGTACGATCGCGCCGTGTAAACCGGGATATTGAACGGCGCCGTCCGATTCCTCCGGCATATCCAAAAAAGAATAATAATCGGCGGCATGCGCAAGATGCTCGGCGATCCGTCCAAGGTCGGACAGGAAGTTCCTCATGCTTCCCTGCAAGCTCAGGAAGGCCGTTATCGCCCCGCCGAACACGCCCAATGTAACATCGCCGCGTATGACGAGCCACAGGACAACGGCAACGGACACGCAATACCCGGCAATCCGTATGCCATCGCACCACAACAGGGATACGGCGTCCTTTTTTTGCACCTTCCACAGCTCTTCATTCACCTCGTCGCGGGTGTCGCGCCACTTGTCGGTAATGTAACCGTCAAAGCCCATGACGCGCATTTCCTTCGCGGTCTGCCGCGTTGTAAACAGGCCCCACAAATAGGATTGCAGACGCGTTTTTTTCGCCTGCGTTTTCTTGACGTAGAAGAACTCCTTGCCGCGTACGATACGGGCGAACAGGTACGGCAGTACGGACAGCAGCGACAACGGCAGCAGCCAAACCGAATACCGCGCCAAAACAACGGCCACGCTGACGACAGCGACGGCGTTTTGGACGATCGCCTGCGTTCTTTGAAATGTTGACGAGAGTTCCTCGTCGTTTACAGCGTTGTCCACGCGCTCCTTCCGGTTTAACGTATCCGCGCTTTCCAGGGCGATTAAGGGCAATTTCGCGAACTTTTCGTATACTTCCATGCGGAAAAGCGCCGTACATTTTTCGTATACCCAGCATTGGATTATGATGGACGAAGCAAAACCCAACAGGTCGTTTATCAGGTAGATGAGCAGATACAATCCCGCATATACGTACAGGCTCGCAACTTCTTTTTCACCGCTCAAAACACTCGCCGCGCTGTCGAATAAACGTACCGAAACAAGCGTTACCATAGCGGGAACGAAAGCGTCGTAAAGGCGGCGGCAGACCGCAAACAGGGCTGAGCCCGGCACCCATTTAAAAATGCTTTTATAGATTCGCCCGATATGCCTCATGCCCCCGCGCCCCCTTTTGCATACCATGCGCTTTGGCTCTCATACATCCGGGCATACAGCCCGCCGGACGACATCAGCTCGTCATGGCCGCCCGTTTCGGACACAATGCCGCCCGAGAGCACGACGATTTTATCGGCCATCCTCGCGCTTGCGAGCCGATGGGAAACCATGATACATCCCCGGTTTTTCAACACCTTCGCAAAGCTGTGATACATGCTGCTCTCGGCCACGGGGTCAAGGGATGCGGTAGGCTCGTCCAGTATCACAAAGGCGCTCCCGGGCAGGCAGGCCCGCGCGACGGCGATGCGCTGCCATTGACCGCCCGACACATCCACGCCGTTTTCCTCCAGCTTACCAAGAGGCGTATCGAGTTCCGCAATCCCGCGGGCAAGCCCCATTTCCAGCGCATCCTGCAAAGCGCCGTCGTCGTGCAGCTTGGACAGGTCGCCGAACGCTACATTTTCGCGCAAGGTCAGCTCGTACTTGCAGAAATCCTGAAACACCACGCTGAACACGCGGCGCAAAGCGGCGGCGTCCAGCGCTTGAATATCCTTGCCGTTTATCAATATGTGTCCGCCATCCGGCTTGTAGAGCCCGCAAAGAAGCTTGATGACGGTGGTCTTGCCCGCGCCGTTCTCGCCGACAAGAGCCACGCGTTTGCCCCGCCTCACTTCAAAACTGACGCCCTTCAAAACGTTGACATCCGTTTTCGGGTATGCGAATGTCACGTTCTCAAACACGATATGCGGCGGCTCGCCTGTCAAAGATTCTCCGCCGTGCCGTATTTCGGGCAGGGACATGAATTTATGGTAGTGCTCCATCAGAAGATACCGCCGGCGCAGGTTCTGCACCGTATGGGAGAGCATGTCGGCGTTGCCCAGCACCGCGCCGGTCGAAGCGATGAGCGCCGTAAACAGGCCTATCGTGATATCGCCGCTCACAACTGAGGCGATAAGGCTGATTACGATGAAGAATGACCAGCATTTGAACAAAATCGTGCTGATGAGGAAGTATTTCTGCGCATGCAAAGTGGTCTTGACGCGCGTATCCATCACGGTATGCGCGAGAGCGCGCCATTTCTTCGCGACATACTCGCCCGCGCGGAATATCCTGAGTTCAAACAGCGAGGATTTATGGGACAGCAGTCCGCCGAGATAGCGCATTTTTCTCTCGTCCGCGGATTGCTCGTTGAACATGGTGTTCATCATATCGGCGGCTTTGAAATCGAGCCATATCATCGGCACGAGCAAGGCCGCGAACCCGGCGACGAACCACCATCCCGCCTGCGCGTAAATAAGCGCCCCTCCGGCCACGCCGATCATGCATTCCATAACGCCGAGAATCGTCAAAAACAATTGGAACACTTTATCCTGCGGATCACGGGACATGCGCTCCAGGGTATCCTGCACGTCCTTATCCTCGAAACAGGCGTAGTCGAGGCGCTTGAACTTCCCGACGATGTCGGGCGTCATGCCGATGTTGAGCCTGCGCCGGATGGCTATATACAGGATGCCGTTGAGGAACCCGCCGCCCGCGGAGCTGAAAAGCATGGCGCAGAGCAGCAGTCCCACCCAGAGCGCAAGGCCGTTCCAGCCGCCGCCGTCTTTGATGATTCCTGCCGCCGTGTCGATCATCCTCTGAGTGAAATAAATAGACAGGGGCGCGAGCGCCGCCGAAACGCCGGTTTGGAGCAGCTTCAAAATGGTTAAGCCGGGCGCATATCGAAACAGAAGAGCGATGGAGTTCAAGGATTTTCGGAACAAAACATTCACCAGCGTTCTATTTATTCATGCTTTGGCATATCGCGGCCGCGCGCGTTGCCGCAGCCGCCATAGAGACGGCCGCTTATGATATGGCGATCAGACACCGTTCTTGTAAATATCGTGAATGATGTCTTCGACGGCCCGCTCTTTGATTTCAATGTCCGCAATCTCGGCGAGCTTTGAGATTTCAAAGACCAAATGCCCTGTCGTCGTAACGCCTTTGTCCACAAGGAAAGTCCATTTGAGCCCGTCAAGTTCGGATGCGCCGCTCGCTCCCGCAATATGAAACTCCGCGACGGGACGGTTGAGGTTCACCTTGACGACGGCGGTTTTATTATAGCTGTTTTTCAGCTCCCGCATCGGGCAGTCGACGACGATCGCGCCCTTGTCGATCAGTATGATCCTGCCGCAGATTTCCTCGATATCCTTCATGTCGTGAGAGGTCAACACGACCGTGGTTTGATAATCCCGGTTGAGCTTCAATATAAACTCCCGGATCTGCCTTTTCGCCACGATATCCAGGCCGATCGTAGGTTCGTCAAGGAACAAAAGCTCCGGGTTATGCAGGATCGCGGCGGCGATTTCCGCGCGCATCCTCTGGCCGAGACTGAGCTGGCGGACAGGCTGGTTCCAGATGCTCTCAAGGTCGAGGTATTCCTTGAACAATCCCACGTTGCGGTGATAAATATCATCCTGCACCTTATATATCTTTTTCAACAGCGTAAATGTGTCGCCGATGGGCAGATCCCACCAAAGCTGGCTGCGCTGGCCGAACACGACGCCTATGTGATACGCGTTCTGCTTCCTCTTTTTGAACGGGTCGTTGCCCATTACGGCAACGCTGCCCGACGTCGGGACGAGTATGCCGCTCATCATCTTGATCGTCGTGGATTTGCCCGCCCCGTTCGGGCCGACAAAACCGGCAAGCTCGCCTTTGGATATGGTGAAATGGATGCCGCTTACCGCATGTATGGTTTCAAATTCCCTTGAGAACATGAACTTCAGGAATCCGCCGCCGCGCTTGGCAACCCGATAGTCGCGCGAGAGCGCCTCGACCCGAATCAGCTCTTGCATGCGCGCTCCTCCTAACTTCCGCTGCCGGAATATCGCCGCAGCCCGCGATTGAAAACGAACAAGGACAGCAGGAAAAACAGGATTCCGATTACGGGCGACAGGATGCCCAGGACAAACTCTTCCGTCGTTTGCACCTTGTTTAGAATGATCAGGCTTGGATAATAGTTGATGATCGCCCAGGGCAACACATAAGTCAACACGATCCGGATAAAAGCCGGGAAGATCGACAGCGGGTAATGCACGAAGGTGCGCATGTCGTAGTAGACGATATCCGCCAAATCGCTCGAGCGCAGCAGCCAGAAGCTCAGGCTGCCGAGAATGATCATCGCGCCGGATTGAATGAGTACCCCGCCGAGCACGGCGAACGCCAGATAGACATAGCTGAAAGCGGTCATCTGATAATCGATTTTCGCTATGGCCGATACCATAAAAATGAGCGTAACGACGATCTGCCCCAGGAAGGTATCCCCGAACCTGCGGCATATCATCTGCTTGACGAGCCCCATCGGGCGGATCAGATAGCTGTCCAGGTTGCCCGAGGTGATCTCCTCGTCAAGATGAAAAACCGTATACCAGAACAGAACGCCCGCGATGGAGTATGTAAACAGATTCAATCCGTAAAGCATGGTCATATCCTCGAATTTCCAGCCGTCGATCGCGCCGAACTGCCGCGTAATGACCCAGATTGTCGCGTAAGTGATGAAATAACAGTAGAAGTTGGCGAACATGCCGGAGAAGAACGAGAAGCGATACTCCATCCGGGCTTTGAAAAACATTTTGACGTAGCTGCCGTAGATGCTCAGAAACTCCATGCTCCTCAGCCTCCCTGCACAACCGCTTTTTTTAACGCCTGCCTGTACATGAGGGCATTGAGCAGCCCGAACACCGATATCCATACGATCAGAACGGCAAAGTTTTCAAACGCTTTGTCCATATCCGCTTTGCCGAAAAGGAGCTCAAGCGGAAACGAATACAGGAATCTGAACGGCAAGGCATGGGCGATGTGGCCGACAAAGGCCGGCAGTATGGCGAGGGGAATGAACCCGCCCGCCAGAAGCCGGATCGTATCGTCGATCAGCCGCCTGAACGGCCATATCTCGATCAGGATGAACGCGGAAAACCCCAATAAAGAATATATCAATAAGAACAGCATATGCCCCAGCGCGACGGACAGGAAAACCGCGAAAAGATTGTAGTATCCGGCATTCGCAATCAGAAACGGCAGATACACGAGTATCACGGGCAAGCCCCGCATCAGTAAGTTGGCGCATATCCCGGCAAGCTCCATCTGCCAGGCCATCGTGAATAAATGGACCGGCCGTATGAGATCCGTGGCGAACGCGCCTGTCGCGACCTTGTCGCCGATCCTTCCGGATATCCCGCGGGCATAAAACATGGAAATGATATTGGACACGATCGTATACTTGGTCATATACGCGATCATATCCGCATCGTTACGGTATAAGAACCGCCAAAGCATCAGGCTGATGGCGACATACAGAATGGAACCGATGATGGAAAACAGCACGGACCACCGGTACACGATTGAATTTTTTAAAGATATTTTGAAAAAATGCATCCGCTTACCTATTCCTGTTTACATCAACCTGATTTTACCAGAATATCGGCGTGCCTACAAGGGCGCCGCAAACGCTTCGCTTCCAATTTGAGATCTGCCGTTTTTTTGATACGCAAAAGCTCCGCGCGTGGCGGAGCCGCTGCCATGAAATATGGCCGCTTATTTCGCGTTTTCCTCGGGATAGGCGATCCTGAGCCTGCCTTCGTCCAGCTCGTCTATGGCGACGCTGACCGCCTTGCGGTCGTTGAGCATATCCTCGTGGCCGACGAGCTGGCGCGCGCGCTTGGCGACGACCGACACGAGCATATAGCGGCAGTTTACCTTTTTCTGGAGTTCGCCGATGGGCGGCTTGTTGATCATATGTTAATCCTCCTTCATGATTTCGTCGAGCCGCGCGCAGCGGTCCGTGCGCATCCTCCCCGCGCGCAGGATGCACGCGACATCCTCCCTGGCGCGGCGCAGATCGTCGTTGACGACGATGTAGTCGTAGCCGGACATGCAGGCCATCTCCTCGCGCGCCTTGGCGTAGCGGCGCTCGATCTGCTCGCTCGTCTCGGTGCCGCGCTTCTCGAGGCGGCGGCGCAGCTCCTTCATCGAGGGGGGCGCGATAAAGATGGTCACGGCCTCGGGGCGCGCCCTTTTGACGTTCATCGCCCCGCCGACGTCGATTTCGAGTATGACGTCGAAGCCTTCGGCGAGCTTCCCGTCGACGAAGCTGCGCGGCGTGCCGTAATAGGCCGTGCCGAACACATCCATGTATTCGAGCAGTTCGTCCGCGCAGATCATGCGCTCGAACTCCTCGCGCGAAACAAAGAAATAGTGCTTGCCGTGCGCTTCGTTCGGGCGCGGCGGCCGCGTGGTCGCGGATACGGATACGCACAGCCGCGGGTCGCTCCCGACGAGCGCGGCGCAGATGGTGCCCTTGCCCACGCCCGAGGGCCCGGAGATCACGATGAGCTCGCCTCGTATCTTTCTCATAGCCTTGCCCGCCCCGTCACTCAATGTTCTGCACCTGCTCGCGTATCTTTTCGATTTCAGCCTTGCCGAAAATGACCTTTTCGGAGATCTCCGCGTCGTTTGCCTTGGAGCCTATGGTGTTGAACTCGCGGTTGAGTTCCTGCACGACGAAATCAAGCCTGCGGCCCACGGCCTCGTCGCCGCGGAGCAGCCCCCGCATCTGGGCGATGTGGCTTTTGAGGCGCACGAGCTCCTCGTCGATGCTCGCCTTGTCCGCGAAGAGCGCGACCTCGGTGGCGAGGCGCTGCCTGTCGACCTCCACGCCGGCCAGCACGGCGGATATCCTCTCGTCGAGCCGCGCGCGATAATCCTCGACCACCTTCGGCGCGCGCAGCGCGACGACGGCGGCGATGCCCTCGAGCGTATCCAGCCGGCCGAGCAGGTCCTTTGCGAGCCGCGCTCCCTCCTGGGCGCGGGCGAGCCTGAGCTGCGAGGCGGCGCCCTCGAGCGCCGCGAGGGCGAGCGCGGTCACGGCGTCCCGGTCCTCTTCGGCCTTTTTGACGTCGAACACATCCGGCAGCCGCATGGCCGCGGAGAGCGTAATGTCGTCCAAGAGGGCGTATTTCTCCCCCGCCTGCCGCGCGGCCGCAAGATACGCGCCGAGCAGCGCCTCGTCGATCGCGACGGCCCCCGCGTCGGAGCGGTTGTTTTTATAATCCGCGAATACGTCCACGTGCCCGCGCGAAAGCAGCTCGCCGAGGCGCGCGCGAAGCGCTTCCTCGAGGAAGGAAACGCTCCTTGGCATGCGGAAGGAAATGTCGAGATAACGGTGGTTTACGCTCTTGAGCTCGATCGTGAGCTCGCGCCCGTCGGCCGAAGCCGTCGCCCGGCCGAAGCCCGTCATGCTGGCTGCCATGAAAATCCTCCAAGCATCTTGTCAAAATGATATTATAACATAAAATGCCGCGGGGATAAACATGTTTTCACAGGCGGTACAGCTCGTCCGCGCCCGGCGCTTCGAGCGGCGTTCCGTCCGAAAGCCGTGCGCCGATTCCCCCCGCTTTGCCGATGACCGCCGCCTCCACGCCGATGCCCGCGAGCCCTTCGGCGAGGGCTTCCCCGTTTTCACAGGCGATGAGCATCGCGCCGCTCGAGAGAAGGCGCAGCGGGTCGAGGCCGAGCGCCGCGCACAGCTTCGCCGTGAGCGGATGCACGGGGACGCGTTCCGGATATACCGTAAGCCCGCAGCCGGAGGCTTGCGCCATCTCCCACGCCGCGCCGAGCACGCCGCCTTCGGTCACGTCGTGCATGGCGTGCGCGCCGAAGGACGCGGCGAACAGCCCTTCCTTCAATACGCTGATCCGGCCGACGAAGCCCCGCGCCCGGGCGAGCTCTTCTTCACTGAAGTCCGGAAGCCTGTGCGCGAAATCGGACGCGATGACGGAAGTTCCCTCGAGCCCCGCCCATTTGGTGAGCACGAGGTCGTCCCCCTCGCGCATGCCCGAGGGCAGCACGAGGCCGTTCCTGCCCGCGCGCGCGACGACCGTGGCGCACGTGACCATGCGGTTTACGCTCGCCGTCACCTCGGTGTGGCCGCCGATGATCTCGACGTTGACCTCGCGCGCGGCGGCGGATAGTTCATCCGCGACGCGTGCGACATCCTCCTTTGTCGCGCTCGGCGGCACGAGCAGCGTCACCAGAAGGCCGATGGGCTCCGCGCCGGCGGCGGCCGCGTCGTTGCAGTTGACGTGCACGGTGAGCGCGCCGATGTGCTCCGTCGCCGAGGTGATCGGGTCGGTCGAAAGCACGCAGAGCGCGCCGCCCATATCGACTGCGGCGCAATCGATGCCCACGCGCGGCGACACGACCACCTCGTCGCGAAGCTTGGCGAATTTCGAGAGGATGAGTTCGTTGAGTTCGTCGTTGTCCAATTTGCCTATGCGCATCAATTTTCCCCAATCAGATGAAAGAATTCGGTTTCGTCCACGACCCGCACGCCCAGCTCCCGCGCCTTTGCGAGCTTGCCGCCCGCGCCGGGGCCGGCGACGACGAGATCCGTCTTTTTGCTCACGGAGGACGCCGCCTTGCCGCCGAGCCTTTCTATGAGCGCCTCGATCTCCGGCCGCGCCATGCGCTCCATGCCGCCCGTAACGACGACGGTCTTGCCCGATATGGGGCTTTCGGTTTGTGCTTTGACCTCCGGCCGCGGCTTCACACCGTGGGCGAGCAGGCGGTCGATCTGCGCGGAAATCGACGCGTCCCCGAAGAAATCGAGTATGCTCTGCGCCACGATGTCCCCGACGTCGGGTATCGCGGTCAGCTCGTCGTAGTTCGCCCCGCGTACCTTTTCGAGCGTGCCCAAGGCGCGCGCGAGGTCGCGCGCGGTCTTCGCGCCCACGTTGGGTATGCCTATCGCGAACAGGAACGCGTCGAGCGCGCAGTCCTTGCTGCGCTCTATGGCGGCGATGAGGTTGCCTGTCTTTTTCTGCTTGAAGCCTTCCAGCGCCATGAAGTCGGCGGCCGTGAGGTCATAGAGGTCGGGGATGCTCCTGAGGTTGACCGCCTCGACGAGCTGCGCCGCCGTCTTTTCGGAAAAGCCTTCGATATCCATGCCCTCGCGCGAGGCGTAGTGGTCGAGCGTCGCGGCGATCTGCGGCGGGCAGGAGAGCGGGTTGGTGCAGTAGAGATGCACGCCCCTGTGCTCGACGTGCGCGCCGCAGGCGGGGCAGCGGTCCGGCTTTTCGACGGGCCGCTCGGGCTCATCCCCTTCGACCGCGCCGAGTATTTCGGGAATGACGTCGTTGCTGCGCCGGAGGAACACGCGGGAGCCTATGCCCACGCGCTTTCTTAATATATCGTCGTAGTTGTTGAGCGTGGCGTGGCTGATGGTTGCGCCCGCGAGCTCCACGGGCTCGAGCGTCGCGCGCGGCGTCAGCTTGCCCGTGCGGCCGACCTCCCAGGTGACCTCGCGCACGGTCGTGGTCGTTTCCTCCGCGGCGAACTTATAGGCGACGGCCCAGCGCGGGAAGCGGTCCGTCGCGCCCAGAACCGCGCGCGTGCGCAGGTCCGATATCTTCACGACCATGCCGTCGATGAGGAAATCGAGCGTGCCGCGCGTCTTTTCGGCCTTCTCTATGCCTGAGAAAACAGCTTCGATGTCGTCGTAGGTTTCGAGGAACGGGCTGACGGGCAGGCCGTTCTCTTTGAGGAATTCTATGGTTTGTTCGTGCGTGGCAAGGGTTTTCCCCCTGATGTAGCCGACGCCGTAGCAGAAACAGTCGAGGCTCCGTTTCGCGGTGACGCGCGGATCGAGGTTGCGCAGAGCCCCCGCCGCCGCGTTGCGCGCGTTCTTCAAAGGCTCATCCGAGGAGGCGTTGAGCTTTTCCAGCACCGAAAGCCGCATGATTCCCTCGCCCTGCGCCTCCATTTTGCCCGTAAACGGTATGGACAGCGGTATGGACTTGATCGTCATGATCTGCGCGAGTATCGCCTCGCCGACCTCTCCGTTGCCGCGCGTGGCGGCCTGCACGAGCGTGCCGCCGTCGTAAGTGAGGTTGACGGTCAGCCCGTCGAACTTGTATTCGAGAGTATAGCCAAGCGGCGGCAGCGCGTCCCCGCCCCGCGCGTTGTATTCGGCGCGCAGCTTCTCGGCGCGCGCGCTCCAATCGAAAAGCTCCTCCTTCGCGCGGACCTTGTCGAGGCTCCACAGCCGCGCGATGTGCCTGTGCGGCGCGAACTTCGCAAGCGGCTCCCCGCCCACGCGGCGCGTGGGGGAATCGGGCAGAACCTCGCCCGTTTCCTTTTCGAGCGCGGCGAGCTCGTCGAAGAGCGCGTCGTACTCGGCGTCGCTCACGCCGGGCGCGTCCAACACATAATATGCCCGCGCGTAATCGTTGAGTTGGTCGACCAGCTCGCGCATCCGCTCCCGCATAACGTACTCTCCCTTACTGCTCTGTGGTCAGCGGCGCGTACGCCGCGGCGAAGCGCTTGACACCGCCCTCGTCGAAATCGACCGTCACGGTCGCGGAAGCGCCGCTGCCCGCGACCTCGAGCACGATGCCGCCGCCGAACTTTTCATGCCGCACGCGCTGGAAGGGCGCGAAAGCGGCGCCCTCGTTGCGCTGCACGGGCTTGGCGGGCCCGGCGGGCGGCTTTATGCCTGAGCGCGTCACGCCGAAGCCCTGCGCGGACGCGTAGGCCTTCTTTTGATGCTCGTCCCGCTCGAACTCCCAGCTTTTCCTCTGCTGAGGCGCGCCTGAAATGCCGTGCTCCCGCGCGACAAGCTCGCCCGGCACCTCCTCGAGGAAGCGCGAGGGCCGGTTGATCGCCCCCTCGCCGAAGAGCGAGCGGCACGCGGCGTTGAGAAGGTAGAGCTTCTCCCTTGCGCGCGTCATGCCGACGTAGCACAGGCGCCGCTCCTCCTCCATCGCGAAGCTCGTGAGATCGTTCCTCGCGCGATAGGTCGGAAACACGTTCTCCTCGAGTCCCGCGAGGAATACGACCGGAAACTCCAGCCCTTTGGCGCTGTGCAGCGTCATCAGCGACACGCTGCCCGCGCCTTCCTCCAAAGCGTCGATGTCGGAGACGAGCGCGACGTTCTCGAGGAACGCCGTGAGCGCGCTCCCGCCCTCGGGGATGTCCGCCTCGATCTCCTTGATGTTGCCCACGAGCTCGCGCAGGTTCTCCATGCGGCTCTCCGCCTCGCCCTTTTTATCATCGGAAAGAAGGTACGCCTCGTATTCGATTTTATCGATCAATCGCTCCGTAAAGCGCGAGAGGGGCATGAGCGTGCTCTCGGCGATCAGCTCCGCCATCAGCTCCGCGAATGGCTTGATCTTCGAAAGCGTGCGCGCGGGGATGCCCTCCCCGCCCATCGCGGCGAACAGCAGCGATTCGCCCGAGGCCTGCGCCGCCGCGCGGAGCTCCTCTACGGCCTTGTCGCCTATGCCGCGCCGCGGCACGTTGACCACGCGCGAAAAAGCCACGTCGTCGTTCGGGTTGGCGATGAGCCGGAGGTAGCCCATGATATCGGCGATCTCGCGCCGCTCGTAGAAGCGGAAGCCTCCGTATATCTTGTGCGGTATGCCGTAGTTGACGAGCGTGCTTTCGAGCACGCGGCTCTGCGCGTTCATGCGGTAGAGTATGGCGTAATCGCCGTAGCCGCCGCCGTCGCGCACGCCCTCGAGTATCTTTTTGCAGATATACGCGGCTTCCTCGCGCTCGTTGGCCGCTTCAAAACGCACGATGAGATCGCCGCCGGGCTTGTCCGTCCAGAGGGTTTTGGGTTTTCGCCCCTCGTTGTTGCGGATGACGGCGTTGGCGGCGTCGAGTATGTACCTCGTGGAGCGGTAATTCTGCTCGAGGCGCACGACCTTCGCGCCCTTGAAATCCTTCTCGAAGCTGAGTATGTTCTCCACGTCCGCGCCGCGCCAGCCGTAGATGCTCTGGTCGTCGTCGCCCACGACGCAGAGGTTGCCGTGCGCGCGGCAGAGCAGCTCCACCAGGCGGTACTGCGGCATGTTCGTATCCTGATACTCGTCCACAAGCACGTAACGAAAGCGCGCGCGGTACTTTTCGAGTATATCGGGGAAGCCCTCGAACAGCTCTATGACCTTGAGTATCAGATCGTCGAAATCGAAGGCGTTCGCCGCCATAAGGCGTTTGCGGTAGGCGCTGTAAACGCCGGCGGTCATGCCGCCGTCGTCCGCGTAATGCTCCGCGACGTACCTGTCCGGGTTGAGCGATTTGTTCTTGGCGTTGGAGATGCGCTCCTTCATCTCGCGCCTGGGCATGCTGCGCTCGCTCATGCCCATATCCTTCAATATGTCGCTCACGACCTTCATCTGGTCCGAATCGTCGTAGATGCTGAAATTGGTTTCAAAGCCGAGCCTGCCGCACTCGACGCGAAGCAAGCGCGAGCAGAGCTTGTGGAACGTCGTCACCCAAAGCGCCTCGCCGCCGTCGCCCACGAGCGCGGCCGCGCGGGCGCGCATCTCCTCCGCCGCCTTGTTGGTGAAGGTGAGCGCGAGTATGTTCCACGGCTTCACGCCGTGCTCCACGAGGTTGGCGATCCTGTAGGTGAGCACCCGGGTTTTGCCCGAGCCCGCGCCCGCGAGCACGAGCAGCGGCCCTTCGAGACACTCGACCGCCTCGCGCTGCCTGTCGTTGAGAATGCTGAAATCCATCCCTTACCTCACTTTGTCATAACCGATTAATTATACCATACGGCGGCAGGCTTGGAAAGGATAACGGGCGCGCCGCGAAGGGAACGCAAGCCGCGCGCGGACGGAAAACGATAATTTCCCGCGCCCGCGCGCATATTAGCTCGTGAAACCTGCGGCGGACGGACGGTCGGATGGATAAGGAGAAAAACCCGAAAAAAAAGATCCCGAACAGGGCGTTCGGCCTGATCAAACGGCTGATCCGGCGCGTGCGCGACGACGACGTGCCCGCGCTCGGCGCGGAGTACGCGTACCACCTGCTGCTCGCGCTGTTCCCGTTTTTGATCTTCCTCGCGGCGCTCTCGACCTACGCGCCCGCCGCGACGGAGGAGGCGCTCGAAGGGCTCTCCGCCCTCGTACCCGCGCAGGCGCTCAAGATCGTGCGCGCGACGCTCAACGAAATCGCGTTCGCGAACAGGTCGAACATGATCTCTTTGGGCATGATCTTCACCATTTGGACGGCTTCCGCGGGCTTCGCCGCGCTGGCGCGCGGCTTCAACAAGGCCTACGACGTCGAGGAGACGCGGGGATTCCTGCGCGTGCGCGCGCTCTCGCTTGTTTTCGTGCCGCTCGTGTCGCTGGGCATCGTGCTCGAGGCCGCGGCGGTGGTGTTCGGAAACGTTCTCTTGTGCGGCGCGCCCGGGGCGGAATGCCGCTCCCCCGCCGCAAACGCGCTCTTGCACGCGCTTCGCCTCGCGCTGCCCCTCGTCACGATGACGCTGATCTTCTCGCTGCTCTACGCGGTCATACCGAACAGGCGGCAGACCTTCCGGCAGGTGCTGCCGGGCGCGGCGTTCGCGAGCGTCGCCTGGGCGCTCGCCTCGCTCGGCTTCTCCTTCTATGTCGACCGCTTCGCCGACTACGCGCGCTATTACGGCAGCCTCGGCGGCGTGATGATACTGCTCGTGTGGCTGTACCTCTCGAGCGTGGTGCTGCTGGTGGGATCGGAAATCAACGCGGAACTGATCGAAAGCAAGGAAAGGAAAGACGGCCCCCGCCGCAGGTAGGGTCGGATATCGTCCGCCCGCGCCGGCGAAGGCCGTCCGTGTCGGCCGGCTGTCAATTATCCGCGCAATTCCGCCTTGAGCCGCGCCTGCAGCGCGCGCACGAGCGTCGCGACCGCGGTCTGTATCTCCTCGTCGGCGAGGGTGTGATCCTCCGCGCGCAGCGTGAAGGACCACGCCATGCTCTTCTTCCCCGCGGGGATGCCCTGCCCGCGATAGACGTCGAAGAGCGATATGTCGTCGAGGACGACCTTGAGCCGCGCCTTTTCGATGACGTCCCGCGCCTCTTTCGCCGTGATCGATTCGTCCACGACGATGGCGATGTCGCGCGCGACCTTGGGGAACTTGGGCAGCGCCTTGTAGGTGGGCGTCGCGCCCTTATGGGGAAGGAGCTCCCCGACGTTCAGCTCCGCGTAATACGCGGGGCAGTCGATCTCCCAGGCCTTGCGCACGGCCGGATGCAGCGCGCCCAGTTCGCCCACGGCCTCGCCGCCCGCGTGGATCACGCCCTTGCGCCCGGGCTGGAAGTATTCCCCGCCGCCCGGCGCGACCTCGATTTCCATGTAAAAGCGGGAGCAGACCTCCTCGATCAGGCCCTTGAGCGTGAAGAAGTCCTCCCCCTCGCCCGCAAGGAGGATGCCGAGCAGTTTCCTCTCCTCCGGAAGGTCCGGATTGTTGTCGAAATGGCAGTTGCCGATTTCGAAGAAGGCCGCGTGCCCGGTCTTGCGCGAGAGGTTGCGCGCGAGCGCGTCGAGCATGCCGGGCAAAAGCGTCGTCCGCATGAGGCTCTGATCCTCGCCGAAGGGGTTCAACAGCTTCACCGCGAGCCGCTTTTCGTCGCCCTCGGGGATGCGCAGCGCCTCGAGCGCCGCGGGGCCCGTGAAGTTGTAGTTGTACATCTCGTAAAGCCCCTGCGCCGCGAGCGCGTCCTTTAGTTTATCCTCGTCGCGGAACGCCTCGCCGACCCTGCCGCTGAAGGTGCTGCCCTCCATGAGCTTGGGCGCGATGTTGTAATAGCCGTAGACGCGCGCGACCTCCTCGGCGATGTCCCAATCCGCCTCGACGCCGCTCTCGATGTCCACGCGGTAGTGCGGCACGCGTATGACGAGCGTATCGCCCTCCGCTTTGGCCTCGATGTTGATGGAGCCGAGCATGTCGGCCATATCCTTGGCGGGGATCTTTGTGTTCAGTATGCGGTTGATGTGCGCGGCGTCCGCCTCGACGACGCGCTCGGACGTATCCGCGGCGCAGACGTCTATGGTGTCGCCCACGACCTTGCCCGCGCCGAGCTGGTCGACCAGCTCCACCGCGCGCTCGAGCGCGAGCATGGCGTTGACCGGCTCCACGCCCTTCATGAAGCGCGCCGCGGCGTCCGTCGTGTGGCGGAGGCTGCGCGTGGTCGCCCGGATGTTGCTGCCCTTGAACACGGCGGACTCGAAAAGCGTCGCCTTCGTGTTTTCCGTGATCTCCGAGTTGAGACCGCCCATGACGCCCGCGATGCCCACGCCTTTTTCGGGGTCGGCGATGAGAAGCGTTTCGGGGGAAACCGGGCGCTCTTTGCCGTCGAGCGTGGTGACGACCTCGTTTTCATGCGCGTTTCGCACGACGATGTGGCCATCCTTCACGCAGGCGAGGTCGAACGCGTGCATCGGATGGCCGTATTCGACGAGCACGTAGTTGGTGATGTCCACGATGTTGTTGATGGGGCGCATGCCCACCGCGCGCAGGCGCTTTTGCATCCACGCGGGCGAAGGGGCAATGTTGAGGTCGGTCACGACGCGCGCGCAGTAGCGCGGGCACAGCTCGCTGTTCAATACGCTCACGCGCGCGTAGTCCGCGGCGCTGCCCGCGCCCTTGACGCGTTTGATCGCCGGCTCCCTGAATGTCTGCCCGAGCGCCGCCGCGGCCTCGCGGCACATGCCCACGACGCTCTGGCAGTCCGCGCGGTTGGGCGTAAGCTCTATGTTGAACACGACGTCGTCCATGCCCAGGGCCTGCCTGATATCCTGCCCGGGCGTCCGCTCCCCCTCGAGTATCAATATGCCGTGTATGCCCGCGCCCGGGTAATCCGCCTCGGTCAAGCCGAGTTCCTGCCCGGAGCAGAGCATGCCCAGGCTCTGTACGCCGCGCATGACGGTGGGCTTGATGCTCATCCCTCCGGCGAGCTTCGCCCCGTCGAGCGCGGCGGGCACGAGCGCGCCCTCGAACACGTTCGGCGCACCGGTCACGATCTGGACCGGCTCACCTTTGCCGACGTCGACGGCGCACACGAGCAGGTGATCGCTGTTCTCGTGGCGGCGCAGCGAGGCTATTCTGCCTACGACGACGCCCGAAATCTCCTGCATCTGCGTTTCGACCGAGGCGACCTCGAAGCCGCGCCACATGAGCTTTTCGACGAGCTGTTCAGGCGTGACGTTCCATTCCACATAATCTTTGAGCCAGCTAAGCGGCAGTTTCATGTTTCATCCCTCCTTTAGAACTGGCCGAGGAACCGCGCGTCGTTCTCATATTGAAGGCGGTTGTGAGTGATGCCGTACCTGAGGCTCGCCACGCGGTCCACGCCCAGGCCGAAGGCGAAGGCGCTCCACTCGCGCGGGTCGAGGCCGCAGTTCTCGAGCTCGTGCGGGTTCGTGATGCCGCAGCCCATGATCTCGAGCCAGCCCGTGCCTTTGCACACGCGGCAGCCGCACCCCCCGCACATGGTGCAGGAGATGTCCACCTCGGCGCTCGGCTCCGTGAACGGGAAGTAGCTCGGGCGAAAGCGCGTTTTGACCTCCTCGCCGAACACCGCGTGCACGAACGCGTCTATGGTGCCCTTGAGATCCGCGAGGCTGATGTTCCGGTCGATCACAAGCCCTTCCATCTGCATGAACACGGGGCTGTGAGAGGCGTCCGCCTCGTCCACGCGGAACACGCGGCCAGGGATCACCAGGCGAAACGGCGGCTCGAGCGCGAGCAGCGCACGCGCTTCGCAGGGGCTCGTGTGCGTCCTGAGCACCACGCGCTCGCTGACGTAAAAGGTATCCTGCATATCGCGCGCCGGGTGGTCTTTCGGCAGGTTCAGCTTGGTGAAGTTATACTCGTCGTATTCGACTTCCGGCCCGTCGAAGGTCGTGAAGCCCATGCCCACGAGCGCGTCGCGTATCGTGCGGTAGGTCTGCGTCATCGGGTGCAGGCGGCCCATGGGCCTTTTGCGTACGCCGGGCTCCGTTACGTCGAGCGCCTCGAGGGCGAAGCGCTTTTCCTGCATGGCGGCGGCGATCTTTTCGCGCCGCAGGGATATGGCGTCCTCGAGCTCCTTTTTAACGAGGTTGGCCGTCTGGCCGAACTTCGCGCGCTCGTCCTTTTCGAGCTTGCCCATGCCGCGCAAAATCTCCGTCAGCGCCCCGCTTCTGCCCAGAACGGATACGCCGAGGGCTTCGAGCTCCTTTTCGTCGCCGGCTTCGTTCAGCCGCCGCAGCGTTTCCTCCCGGATTTCGTTGAGTTTGTCGTACATATTCCATCCCTCCGGAACAAATAAATGGCGCGCCTCGTCGAAGGGACGAAGGCGCGCTCGTGGTACCACCCTGATTCACCCCGCAGTCACGGGGTCTTTTTCGCTGTATCGGGCTTACCCGGCGCCGACTACGCATCCCCGAAGGGACTTCCCCGGCGCGGCTCGGGAGAGAACTTAACGCGATCTTCTCCTGCGGGCCGCTCGCAGCTCTGCGGCCTTCTCTGGGACAGGCGGGGATCGCTTTGCTCCGTCATCGCCGTTTTGTGGGATTATAGCATACTTTTTCGCGCGATACAATACCGCTTTTACAGTTCGCGCTCCATGTTTGCCTCGCCGTCCGAAACCCTGCCGGTGAAGCGGAACCCCGCGTTCTCGTAAACGCGGATCGCGCGCGCGTTCTCGGGCGCAACCGAGAGCCCCGCCTTCTTCGCGCCGAGCAGCCGAAGCTGCGCGAGCGCGCGTTCCATGGCCGCCTTGCCGAAGCCCTTGCCCTGGAAGCGCGCGTCCACCATGAAGCGCCAGATCTCATACTTATCGTTCCTGCGATCGGCGTAGAGCATCACAAAGCCCACGGGAGTCCCGTCCTGCGTAAGGACATAGGGGCGCGCGACGGAGCGCATCGCGTACGCCTGCGCGATGGAAACCGCGTTCGGGGCGACGTAGCGCTCCTGCCCGGGCGCGGGCTTCAGTTGCAGCGCTTCGAGGACGTTCTGCTCGCCTACGGGGACGAGTTTGGGCGATTCGCATGTGAGATAGATCGTGTCGAGCTCGCGCCTGAGCCTCTGGGACAGCGTGCGCGCGCCCGTCCCGTCGGGCGAGGCGGGAGACGTGAGGTCGTTCGAGGGTGCGTTGGCGAGCAGGGCGAACGCGACGCCGTGCTTGCGCGAGAGGTAAACCGCCGTGCGGTACCCCTCGAAGCCCGCGAAGACGTGATGCCAGCCGTAGTCGCGCTCGAAGCCGCAGGCCCTGCCGTCGTCCTTCGCGGAAAACATCTTCTCGGTGCCGGCCTTTCCCAGAAGCGCGCCCGAGCGCAGCGCCTCGAGCCACTTCATCAGGTCGGCGGCGGAGGTGACGATCCCCGCGTCGCCGGAGGCGTTTTCCGGTTTGCCCAGCGCGAAGCTCCGCCCGTCGATCTCCTCCATGTAAGCTGCGTCCGGCGCGCCGCCGAGCGAAGTATCCTCCATGCCGAGCGGCAAAAACAGCTTCTCCCGCATCAGTTCCGCGAGCGGCTCGTTCGCCGCGCGCTCCGCGGCCATGCCGAGCAGACGGAAGTTCGAACGCGCGCCCTGATCGTCGTCGTCCCTGGAAAGCGCAAGCCCGTTGAGGATCGAGATGAATTCCGCGTCCGGGATGCGCGCCGCGCCTTCCTGAAAACGCATCTGTTCGGCCTGCGCGCCGGACAGCCCGGCTTCGCGGATGCGCGCCTCGACGCGGCCCAGAAGCGCGTTTTCGACATAATCCGGCACGAGCTTTTTCGTGAAAAGCAGCTCGCCGAGCCTGAACTCCTTCGCGTGGACGTATTCGGGAACGTATTTGTCGATCCCGTCGCGAAGGGAGAGCGCCTTTTGTTTTTCGAGCCTGAGCAGCAAAGCCGCCGTGAAGCTTTGCGTGATATCCCCCGCGGCGAAGCGCGTGTGCAGCGTGTTGAGCTGTTTTCGCTGTTCGTCCGCAAAGCCGAAGGCCGCCTCGTAGAGCGGCAGGCCGTCCTTGCGCACGCACAGCGCGCCGTTGAGCTTCCACTCCCTGGCGGCGAGCGCGAGCGCGCGCGGCGCAAACACATCCGGGCTTTCGGGCGCGGCGGCGGTCAGTTCGGGAAGCGCGGCCTCGTCGGTGTACGCGAGCGCGTATTCCGAGAGCATCGCGGGGATCACGACCGGGTAGCCGAGCCCTCCGAGCGCGCCGGAGAAAGACTTGAGCGTTTCCTCCTCGCCGTGGATGAGGAACACGCATTTGGGCTTGCGGCCGATCCCCCGCAGCCATTCGATCAGCTCGCTCCTGCCCGCGTGGCCGGAGAAGCCCTCGGCCTTTCTAATGGCCGCGCCGACCTGGATCTCCTCGCCGAAAAGCTTGACCTTTTTGACCCCGTCCACAAGCAGGCGGCCGAGCGTGCCCGCGGCCTGATAGCCCGTGAAGATGACCGTCGAGTCGCGGCGGTACAGGTTGTGCTTGAGGTGGTGGCGGATGCGCCCCGCGTCGCACATGCCGGAGGACGAGATGATGATGTTGCAGCCCGGCTGGAAGTTGATGGACTTGCTCTCCTCGGCGGTCTGCGTCACGCGAAGCGTCGGGAAACCGAACGGCGAGCCGGTTTTGGCGATCTCCCTGGCCTCGTCGTCGTAATAGTCGGCGGCGCAGCGCTCGTAGACCGCCGTGGCGTTGATGCCCAGGGGGCTGTCCACATAGACGGGCACGCGCTCGAGCCCCGGCACGGCGTTGCGCATGAGCAGCTTTTTGATGTAGTACAAAAGCTCCTGCGTCCTGCCCACCGCGAAGCTCGGGATCACGATGTTGCCCCCGCGCGCCATGCCCTCGCGAAGAAGGGAGGCCAGCTCCATCTCCTTGTCGTTCGCCTCGCGCACATCGTGATCGCGGTCGCCGTAGGTACCCTCCATGATGACGTAATCCGCGCCGTCGATGGGCTGCGGGTCCTGCAAAATGGGCCTGTTGTCGCGCCCGATGTCGCCGGAAAAGGCGAGCTTGACGGTCTTGCCGCCCTCGTTCGCCCAGACCTCTATGGCGGCGGAGCCAAGAAGGTGCCCCGCGTCCACGAAGCGCGCGCGCATGCCGGGCACGACCTCGGTGATCTCGTTGTAGGTGACGGGCTTGAAGGCCTTGAGCGAATCGACCGCATCCTGCGCCGTGTAGAGCGGCTGCACGGGAGGTTTGCCCGCACGCAGGTTCTTGCGGTTCTGATACTCGGCCTCCTGCTCCTGTATATGGCCGCTGTCGGGCAGCATGATGCCCGCGAGCTCCGCCGTGGCGCGCGTGGCGACGATCCTGCCCCGATAGCCCCGTTTGACGAGCAGAGGCAGCAGGCCGCTGTGGTCGATATGCGCGTGCGTCAGGAGCACCGCGTCGATTTCGGCAGGGTCGAACGGGAAGTCGCCTTCCCCGAGCTCTGTTTTCTTATCGGCGCCCTGCCTCATGCCGCAGTCCACGAGTATCTTCTTGCCCGCGAACTCCATCATGTGGCAGGAGCCGGTGACGCTGCGCGCCGCGCCGCAAAACTTGATTTTCATAATGCCTCCGTTCGGTGCGCCGGGGATAATTGACAATTGAAAATTGACAATCAGGAGAACGCCGGGGGTTACGGGCGGATATCGAATCCCCCTACGCGCTCTTTCCGCAACACTGCTTATACTTCTTTCCGCTGCCGCAGGGGCAGGGATCGTTGCGGCCGATTTTGTTCGGGTTGACGTAGATTTTCGACGCGCGGAATTCCCTGGTGATCTCGCGCCGCCGCTCGGGGCTGAGCACGCCTTCCCACTCGGGCAGTTCGTAGAGCCAGTCCGCCTTGGCCTCGTGCATGTTGAAGTAGAGCTTCTCGTAGTCGATGTCGAGCGATACTTCCGTATCGCTTTCGAGCGATTCGAGGTCAAGCTCCGTCCTCAGGCTCGAGTTGATGCCGTCGAGGAAGCCCGCGAAGGTCTTTTCGTCCATGCCGAACTCGGCCGCGAGATCGCCGAGCCTGCCGCGCTTGACGGCATCGTGCCGCGCGAGCAGCTTTTTGTAGTTTTCGGTCTCGAGCGCGAAATAATCCTTCCAGAACGCGTCGTGCTCCTGCTGTTCGCGCTCCGCCTGCGCGCAGTCCTTCCAATCCTGATAGAGTCCCATTTCAAATCCTTTCTTTCCATAAACGCGGGCGGCCGGACAACACTGCCCTGCCGCCCGCGCGTCGTCAAGTTATGTTATCGCGCATTTCACAGCGCCTTGTCAAGATATTCCTTGATCTTGAGTATGAAGCCCTCGGTGTCGAGCACCGTGACCTTCTCCATTTCGGCGAGGGAGGCGAGGTCCTTGGTCATGAAACCGTCGCTGATGCAATCGAGCGAAGCCTTCTCGAGCTTGGCGGAGAAGTCCTGCAGCTCGGGTATGCCGTCGAGCTCGCCGCGCTTGTTGAGCGCGCCCGTCCAGGCAAAGAGCGTCGCCATGCAGTTGGTGGAGGTCGTCTCGCCGTCGCGATACTTATAATAGTGCTTGGTGACGGTGCCGTGCGCGGCCTCGTACTCGAACTTGCCGTCGGGGGATACGAGCACGCTCGTCATCATGGCAAGCGAGCCGAAGGCCGTGGCGACCATGTCGCTCATCACGTCGCCGTCGTAGTTCTTGCACGCCCAGATGAAGCCGCCCTCGGAGCGGATCACGCGCGCCACGGCGTCGTCTATGAGCGTGTAGAAGTAAGTGATGCCCGCCTTCTTGAACTCCTCCTTGAACTCGGTGTCCACGATCCTCTGGAAGATGTCGCGGAACTCGCCGTCGTACTTCTTGGCGATGGTATCCTTGGCGGAGAACCAGAGATCCTGCTTGGTCGCAACCGCGTACTTACAGCAGGCGCGCGCGAAGCTTTCGATGGAATCGTCCTTGTTGAAGGTCGCCATCAATACGCCGGGGCACTTGAAGTCGTTGACGGTTTCCTCGAAGACCTTCCCGCCCTTCTCGTCGTAGAAGGAAAGCAGCGCCTTTCCGGGGCCGGGCACGCGGTACTCGGTGGCCTTGTACACGTCGCCGAAGGCGTGACGGGCGATGGTGATGGGCTTCTTCCAGCTCCGCACCGAGGGCTTGAGGCAGTCGAGCGTGATGGGCGCGCGGAACACCGTGCCGTCGAGTATCGCGCGGATGGTGCCGTTGGGGCTCTTGTACATCTTCTTGAGCTTGTATTCATCGACGCGCTGCTGGTTGGGGGTGATGGTGGCGCACTTGACGCCCACGCCGTACTTCTTGCAGGCTTCCGCCGCCTCAACGGTTATCTTGTCGTCGGTCTGGTCGCGAACGGGCAGGCCGAGGTCATAATACTCGGTTTTCAGGTCGATGTAGGGAGTGAGGAGGTGGTCCTTGATCATCTTCCAGATGACCCGCGTCATTTCGTCGCCGTCGATCTCCACCAACGGGGTGTTCATTCGGATCTTCGCCATTTCTCGTTTCTCCTGTTCTTACTTTTTGCTGTTTTTAACGCCGCCCAGAGCCTTGTCGAGTATCGTGGAATCGTATGCAAACGTGGAGCCGTTCTTTTGCGCCAGTGCTTCGTGCGCATATCCAACGAGCGCGTCCACAAGATGCCGGAAGCTGAGCCCGTCGGGCTCGAAAAGATAAAACGCGAAGGAGCCGGGGATGGTGTTGATCTCGCAGACATAGAGTTCCCCGCTCGCCCGGTCGAGCATGTAATCCACGCGAACGACGCCCTTGCAGCCGAACGTGCGGAAGATCTCGCGCGTGTAGTCCCGCACGCGCGCGGTCAGCTCCTCGCCGATGGGCGCGGGGATCTTGCGCGCGAGGCTCTCCATGCCCTTGCCCTTGCCGCCCGCGAGGTACTTCTGGTCGAAGGTCAAAAACTCCTGCCAGTTCACGGGCTGCTCGCACAGCGACACCCGCGTTTCTTCCCCGAAGCCGACGCAGGCGCAGTTGATCTCGTCCGGCCGGTCGAGCCCTTTTTCGATGAGGATCCGCCAGTCGAACGCGCAGGCGATCTCGACGGCCCGCTCGAGGGACGCGCGGTCCGCCGCCTTCGAAATGCCTATGGAGGAGCCCAGCTGCGAGGGCTTGACGAAGAGCGGGTAGCCGAGCGCCTCGGCGCGCGCAAGCACGGCTTCGCGGTCCTTGTTCCATTCGTCCCGGTAGCACCACACGCTCGGAAGAACCGGCAGCCCCATGCTTTGGAATACCGCTTTCATCACGATTTTATCCATGCCCGCCGCCGAGGCGACGACGCCGCAGCTCGTATACGGGATGTCCGCGAGCTCGAACAGCCCCTGCATGGTGCCGTCCTCGCCGTGCAGGCCGTGGAACGCGAGCAGCGCGCACGCGAGCGGCTGCACGAGCCTGAGCTTGCCGAACAGGCCTTTTCGCGCGTAGAGCCCCTTCATGCCGGGCGCGGGGGGCAGCATGACCTTCGTGAGCCCCTTCAAATTCGGGTCGAAGCTTTTATAGGTGGCGATGTTCCGCAGAGGCTCGCCGACGAACCATTCCCCCGCGCGCGAAACGTAAACGGGAAAGGCGTTGTATTTGCTTTTGTCCGCATTTTCGAGCGCCTGCAGGCCGGATATGATCGAAACGTCGTGCTCGGCGGCGCGGCTGCCGAAGAATACGCCAAGGTTCTCCATGTCTGCCTCCTTATTCGGCGAAGTTGTCCGGGAGATCGTTCTCGAACAGCACCACGCAGCCGGGCTCGGTGTACTTTTTAAGAAGCTCCGTCGCCTCGGCGAGCGATTCCGCGCGCACGAGCCTCTCCCTGGGGAATTGCGCCTCGAGAAGGCCGTCGCAGATCGGGTCCGCGTGCCGCTTGCCTATGATTATTGCTATATCGGCGCAGTCCGCCATATGCCTGCCGAACTCGCGGTTGAGCTTATCCTCCTCCGCGCCCTGCTCGACCATGCCGGGCGTGACGACGATCTTTTTGCCCTCGAACATCGCGAGCACGTTGAGCGCCTCCCTGGAGCCGACGGGGTTGGCGTTGAACGCGTCGTCTATGACCGTGACCGCCCCGGGGATCAGCTGGAGCCTGTGCTCGACGGGCCTCGCCTCGGCGACGGCCGCCGCGATCTCCCCCATACCCATGCCCATGCGGTACGCGAGCGCGGCGGCGCCCGTGAGGTTGAGTATGTTGTATTTGCCCAGAAGCTGCGTTTTGCAGCTTGCGCGCTCCCCGTTTTCGGCGACGAGGTCGAACGTGCTTCCCGCGGCGCTTGTTTTGATGTTCTCCGCGCGCATGAAAAGCCCCTCGCCTTCGGTGCCGTAGAGGTATTTCTCGGCGAGCTCGCTTTGTTCATAGAGCTTGCGGCAGTTCTCGTCGTCCCCGTTGATCAGGCAGCAGCCGTCCTCGCCGAGCCCGCGCAGGAGCTCGCCCTTGGTTTCGGCGATCTTCTCGACGGAGCCGAAGGTTTCGAGGTGCTGCTTGCCCACGGCCGTGATGACGCCGTACTGGGGCTTGACAAGGCCGCACAACTCCCGGATATCCCCTTTGAAGCGCGCGCCCATCTCGGCGACGAACACCTCGTGCTCGTCCTCCAACTGCCCGCGGATCACGCGCGTCACGCCCATGGGCGTGTTGTAGCTGCCCGGCGTGATGAGCACGCGGTATTTTTTATTGAGCATCGCCTCGAGCGCGTACTTGGTGCCGGTCTTGCCGAAGCTGCCCGTGATGCCGATCTTTATGAGGTCCCCGCGCGCGGCGAGCTTCTTTTTCGCGTCGTTGAAATACCAGCGCTTGACGCCCTCCTCGACGGGATAGACCAGGCAGTACGCGAGCAGCACGAACAGCGGCAGCAGCGCGCCCGGCGCGTAGCGGACCATCAGCGGCGAAAGATAGCTCCACCAGCCCAGGCCGTACTCCCACGCGTAGAGCCGCATGAAGAATATTTCGGAAAAGAGGAACGCCAGCGCCCACTCGACGGCGAGCAGGCGGATCACGCGCCCCGTATAGACGAGGGGCTTGACGTGCTTTTTCTTCGCGTAGCCGTAATAGAGCGCCGCGAGCAGGAAGATATAGATGAAATCCGCGGCGGAATAGCAGATCCTCGCGATCAGGGTGCCGCCCAGGAGCATGTAGCTCGCGCGGAGCAGCAGCGCCGCCAGCCCCGCGAAGAGATAAGGAACGAAATCCGAAGCGACGTGCCGGGAAAGCCAGCGAAGGTACATCCTGCCCTGATAGCTCTCGAGCTGCATGATGTGCACGAGCGGGAGCGACGCCGCCGCGACGGCGGCCCCCATAAGCACCGCGAGCGCGTGCGCCATGATTTGCTGAACGATGGTCATGAAACTGAACCTCAATCCTTAAAAAATGCCCGCATCACGGCGCAGAACTGACCGTACCGGTCGGCGTAGGAGAAATGTCCCGCGCCCTCGAGCACCGCGAGGCCCGAATTCCTGATTTTCGCCTCCATGAGCCTTGCCATGGAAAGCGGCGTGTAATCGTCCCTGTCCCCCCAGACGAGCAGCGTTTCGTTTCGAATGCGCGAAAGCCTGTCCGTCAGGTCGAGGTTGACCACCTTGACGAAGGTTTTCCGCATAACCTCGCTCGAAAGCGCGCGGTAATCCGCGCTGCCTGCCGCGCGCTGCTTTTCGGAGAGCCTGAAGGCGCGGTCGACGAAACCGACCTTCGCGAGCCGCTTGCCGAGCTTATAGGAGTACACGCGAACGTAATACCCCAGGCCGCGCCTCGGGCGTATGCCCGCCGCGTCGACGAGCACGAGCCTACCGAACAGTTCCGGCTCCGCGCTCGCGAGCAGTATCGTCACGCGCCCGCCGAAGGAATGGCACACGACGTCGCAGCCTTCGATGCCCGCGCGCCTGATGAATTCCCGCGTCAGCGCCGCGTATTCGGGCACGCCCCAGGGCTCCTTCGGCTCCCCGCTTTTGCCGAAGCCCGGAAAATCGAACAGCACGGCCTCGCGCCCGAGGGAGGCGACGCAATCCGCGATGGGGCGCACGGCCTCCATGCTCGCGCCCCAGCCGTGGAGGATCAGCACGGGTTTGCCCGCGCCGAGGCGTTCGTATTCGATATGGACGCCGCCGATCTCCTCGCGCACGGCCTTACTCCCCGCGCTTGAGCGCGCGCAGGCGCTCGGCATAGCCCTCTTTGTTTTCCTGGCGCGCGCGCGCGATGGCCATGGCGCACGCCGGCACGTCGCGCGTGATGGTGGAACCCGCCGCGGTATACGCGCCGTCCCCCACGCGCACGGGCGCGACGAGGTTGGTCTGGCAGCCGAGGAACACGTCGTCGCCGACGACGGTCCTGTGCTTTTCAAAGCCGTCGTAATTGACGAACACCGCGCCGCAGCCCACGTTGACGCGCTCGCCGATGTCCGCGTCGCCGACGTAGGAGAGGTGGGGCAGCTTGCTGCCGCGGCCCACGACGGAGTTCTTGACCTCCACGAAATCGCCGACCTTGCAGTTGTCCGCGAGCACGGTTCCGGGGCGCAGGTTCACAAAGGGCCCTATCTTAACGTTGTTCCCGATCTTCGCGCCGTTTGCGACGACGTAGACGAGCTCGCACCTGTCGCCGACAAACGTGTCGCCGAGGGCGCAGCCGGTCCCGATGACGGTGCCTTCGCCGAGCGCCGTAGCGCCCATGAGCGAAACGCCCGGATAAAGCTCCGCGTCGCGGCCGATCTTCACCTCCGGCCCGATCCAGACGCTTTCCGGGTCGCGTATCGTGACGCCGTTTTCAAAGTGCTTTTTCGCGATGCGCAGGCGAAGCTCGCGCTCGCAGGAGGCGAGCGATTCGCGGTCGGCCGCCGCGAGGCATATGGAAGCGCCGACGGGCAGCTCGCGCACGCGCGCGCCGGTAAAGCGCAGCGCCGCGGCGAGTTCCGCGACCGAGGCCGCGCCCGGGCAAACCTCGAACGCCTTCTCGAGCGCCCGGCCCGAGAAGCACCACGCGCCCGCGTCCCGGACACAGGAGGTTTCCTCATCCGTACAAACGAGCGCGGCGGCGCCGTCCCCGGCGGCCGCCCCGACGAGCGCCGTGTAATGCTCCGGCCCGATCAGCGGTATGTTCGCGTGCGCGACGAGCGCGAGGCCGGAAAAAGGCCCGTGCGCTTCGAGCGCGCGCCGCAGCGCGTCCGCCGTGCCCGCGGGCGTTTCCTGCACGGCGTAGCGCGCGCGCATGCCGAGTTCTTTTTCGATTTCCCGCCCCGGTCCTTCGACGACGACGGGTATGCTTTCACATAAGGGGGATACGGCCTCGACCGCCCATCCGGCAAGGCTCCTCGCGAGTATGCGCATAAGCGCCGCCGGGGACGCGGAGTTCATCCTCGCGCCCCGCCCCGCGGCGAGTATCGCGGC
>Ga0116160_1000684_pt1 | contig 38728 bp, 51 predicted proteins | sample AD_JPNAS2_MetaG_FD_89879 | JGI IMG/M metagenome (GOLD analysis project Ga0116160, IMG submission 89879) | Active sludge microbial communities of municipal wastewater-treating anaerobic digesters from Japan - AD_JPNAS2_MetaG | ecosystem: Engineered > Bioreactor > Anaerobic > Digestate | place...
GGATTTCGTATTTGCGTGCCACGGCCGACAAGCTCATGCCGGGCTGTTCGGATTCCAGGACCATGGCTTTTTTCTGCTCCGCGGTCCAACGGCGTCTTCGCTGTACAGATGTAATGATTTCAATAGAATCCATGGACACCTTCTTCCTGGTTTTAGCGCTAGCACTATATCTACAACTAACGCTTATTTCCAGTTAGAGAAGTGTCCGGCTCAATTGGGGGCTATTCCAAGCGGGACAACTGAAAACCAGGAACCGGAAACTCTATAAGGCGGCACAAAAAAAGGGTTAGAAGAAATTATCGTTTCCTCTAACCCTGAATATATGTGATTCCTGTTTTGTGAGGATCAGGCTTCCGTCTTTTCTTCCGTTTTCGGTTTGGCTTTGGCCTTGGCCGCAGGTTTCGCTTTTTCTTTCTCCTCCGGCTTGGCTTTAGTCTTGGATTCCGCCTTCGGTTTTGCTGTTTTGGGTTTAGCCTTGGATTCTGCCTTCGGCTTGGCTTTGGATTCCGGCTTGGCTTTTTCCTTGCCCTTGCCCTTTTTCGGTTTCTCTTCCGCCCGGGCGACAAGCTCAATCAGGGAAACGGGCGCATTGTCCCCCTCGCGGTTGCCGATTTTCACTATCCGCGTATATCCGCCGGCCCGCTCCGAAAAGCGCGGGGATATTTCCTCGAAAACCTTTTTGGCGATTTTCTTGTCGCGGATGAAACTCAGCGCCTGCCTCCTGGCATGGAGGTTTCCCCTTTTTCCCAGGGTAATCATTTTTTCCGCGACTGACCGCAGTTCCTTCGCCTTCGCGTCCGTAGTGACGATTTTTTCGTCCTTCAGGAAGGAAGTCACCATGTTCCTGAGCATCGCATTTTTATGGCTTGTGGTACGGCCTAATTTTCTTCCTGCTTTTCTATGACGCATTTTACATCTCCAATCAGAGGCAAAGGGCTAAAGGTCAAGGGCTAAAGGGAGAGCCTTGCGCCTTTTGCCTTTAGCCATTAGCCATGAATTCAATATCCGGCCTCATCCCTTCTTGATCTGTCCCTCTCGCCGCTCCTGGACCAGGGGGGAAAATCGATCTTCATGCCGAGGCTGAGCCCCATTTCCGAAAGTATTTCCTTGATCTCGTTCAGCGATTTCCGGCCGAAATTTTTTGTTTTGAGCATCTCGGCCTCGCTCTTCTGAACGAGTTCCCCGATGAGATTGATTCCCGCGTTCTTGAGGCAATTCGCCGAACGCACCGACAGCTCCAGTTCGTCGACGCTCCTCATCAGGTTTTCGTTTATCTTTTCCTTCTCCTCGGACTCGGCGTGCCTCACTTCCTCTTCGAGTTCCTCGAAATTGATGAAGACGTCCAGCTGCTCTTTGAGAATCTTTGCGGCATACGCCACGGCGTCCTCGGGCAGCACGCTTCCGTCCGTCCAGACTTCGATGGTCAGTCTGTCATAATCGGTAATCTGTCCGACGCGCGCATGCGTTACCGTGTAGGTCACCTTCTTGATGGGCGAAAAAATCGCGTCGATATTGATTGTGCCTTCGGGCTGATCCGGCTCCCTCTCCATCTTCGCCGGAACGTATCCTTTCCCGGACCGGGCAACCATTTCCAGCTTCAAGCCGGAGTCCGGCGCGAGGGTGGCGATGTAATGATCGGGGTTCATGATCTCGACGGTGCCGTCCGTGGAAAAATCTCCCGCTTTGATCGCGCCTTCCTTTGATACGTCAAGGCGGAGAGTTCTCGGGCCGTCCTGGTTCAGCTTGATCCGCACGCCCTTGATATTGAGGATGATGTCGGTGACGTCTTCCTTGACCCCGGGGATCGTCGAGAATTCGTGGAGGACGCCGTCGAACTTCACCGACGTTATTGCCGCGCCGCGAATGGATGACAGCAAGACCCTTCTCAGAGAATTCCCCAAGGTGATGCCGAATCCCTTTTCCAGCGGCTGGATCGTGAATTCACCATAGAAGCGCGTATGAGATTTCTCGTCGACCTCTATTTTTTTCGGTCTAATCAGGTTTCGCCAATTTTTTTGCATTTCTTTTCCCCATCTCAAAACTTTATCGTGCTATTTCGAATAAAGCTCTACGATCAGTTGTTCCTGGATGGGCATAACCAGGTCTTCCCGCGTCGGCAAGGCCTTCAACACGCCCCGGAAGTTCGCTTTATCCAACTCGAGCCATTGTGGCAAGCCTCGCCTTGCGACGGTCTCAAGAGACTCCTTGATCCTCGCCATATTTCTGCTCTTCTCCGACACCTCAATAACGCTGCCGGCGCTGACGAGATAAGATGGGATATTTACCTTTTTTCCGTTGATCCTGAAATGACTATGCATGACGAGCTGTCTGGCTTCCGCTCTGGAATTGGCAAAACCGAGCCTGAAGACGATATTGTCGAGCCTTCTCTCCAGCATGATCAGGAGATTCGATCCGGTTACGCCCTTCTGCCTGTCCGATTTCTTGAAGTAATTGCGGAACTGGCTTTCCAGCAGGCCGTACATTTTCTTCAGTTTCTGTTTTTCCCGCAGCTGTACGCCGTAATCGGAGAGCTTTTTTCGCATCTGGCCGTGCTCGCCCGGCGCGTATCCCCTTCTTTCCGACGCGCATTTATCCGTATAGCAGCGGTCGCCCTTCAGAAAGAGTTTTACTCCCTCGCTCCGGCACTGCCTGCACAGCGATTCTCTGTATCGTGCCAAGTTGTATCCTCCAATAATCTAAAATTCCAAATCCCAAATCCCAAGTTCCAATAAATTCGAAATTCAAAATACTCAAATCCAAAAATGAGAATTTCTTGCATTGGGATTTGGTATCTGGTGCTTTGGATTTCCCCTTATACTCTTCTTCTCTTCGGCGGTCTGCACCCGTTGTGGGGGATGGGCGTGACGTCGCGGATAACGCTGACGTTCAGCCCCGCAGACTGGATCGACCTCAATGCGGACTCGCGGCCGGAGCCCGGTCCCTTCACATACACCTGCACCGAACGCATGCCGTGCTCCATCGCCCTCTTCACCGCGCCTTCCGCGGCCATCTGCGCCGCAAACGGCGTTCCCTTCCTCGAGCCCTTGAAGCCCTGGGATCCGGAAGAGGCCCACGAAATGACGTTCCCGCTCAGATCGGTGATCGTCACGATGGTGTTATTGAAAGTCGACTGGATGTGGGCGACTCCCTCCGATATATTTTTCTTCTCTTTCTTCTTCCCTTTTTTCGCTCTTGGCGCCGCCATCGGCTGTCCTCCGTTCGATTACGATTTCTTCTTTCCGGCGATTGTCCTGCGGGGGCCTTTCCGCGTCCTTGAATTCGTATGCGTCCTCTGTCCCCGGACGGGAAGGCCTTTCCTGTGCCGCAAGCCACGGTAGGTCCCGATATCCATGAGCCTCTTGATCGACATGGAAATCTCGCGCCGGAGATCCCCCTCCACCTTATGCTCCTTGTCGATCACGTTGCGGATCGCGGTCACCTCGGAATCAACGAGTTCGTCCGTCTTCCTCATCGGATCGACTCCCGCCCTTTCCAGGATTTCCACCGCTTTGGACCTCCCGATTCCGTATATGTACGTGAGGGCGATCGACATCCTTTTGTTCTTCGGCAAATCTACGCCTGCAATCCTTGCCACTGAGGACCTCCTCTTTCTTTATCCCTGGCGCTGCTTATGCTTCGGGTTCTCGCAGATAACCCTCAGAATTCCCCGCCTTTTGATAATCTTGCATTTATCGCACATCTTTTTCACAGAAGACCGGACTTTCACGATTCCACTCCGTCTATTTCGTTCTATATATGATCCGCCCGCGCGTCAGATCATACGGCGACAGCTCCAACGTCACCTTGTCGCCGGGCAGGATCTTGATGAAATGCATCCTCATTTTTCCCGAGATATGCGCCAGAATCCTGTGCCCGTTTTCCAGCTCTACACGGAACATGGCGTTGGGAAGCGTTTCAACAACCGTCCCTTCCACCTCGATCGATTCTTCTTTTGCCATTGCCCCCGTTCCCTTCGGCCTTCAGGCCTGCGCCAGGCTCAGGATGACAGGGCCGTTCTCCGTCACGGCGATGGAATGCTCGAAATGGGCGGACAGCTTGCCATCCGTCGTAACCACCGTCCAGCCGTCGGGCAGCACCCTGACTTCGAATGACCCTTCGTTCACCATGGGCTCGATCGCAAGCACCATGCCCGGTTTGAGCTCGAGTCCCCTGCCCCGTACGCCGAAATTAGGGATCTGGGGATCCTCATGGAGATGCTTGCCAATCCCATGTCCCACGAAATCCCTGACCACGGAGAATCCGGCGCCTTCAACGCTTTCCTGGACCCTCGCAGAAATATCCCCCACCCGGTTGCCTACCCTGGCCTCCTGAACCGCTTCTTCGAGCGCGGTCCGGGTGGCCTTCATCAGCCGCTCCGCGTTATCGGATACTTTGCCGACCGGAACCGTGATCGCGGCGTCCCCATAATACCCGTCATGATAGACGCCGAAATCCAGGCTGAGTATATCCCCCTCCCGGATAAGCCGGTTCGACGGCATGCCGTGCACGACCTCGCAATTTACGGATGTGCACAGCGAAAAAGGGTAGCCGCGATATCCCTTGAACGCGGGCCGCGCCCCCTTTTTTCGGGCCAGCAGTTCCGAGCGTTCATCCAACTCGATAGTCCGGATACCGGGCCTGACCATTTCCGCGATCTCCGCAAGTATCTCTGCGACTATCCCGTTGCTCACCTTCATCTTTTCAATCTCTTCCGGAGATTTCAAGATGACCATTCGTTCCCTCCGGGGCTAACGCCGCCTCGCCAGCCGTCCTTTTTTCAGGAAACCTTCGTACTGCCTGGTCAACAGGTGAGCCTCTATCTGACCGGCCGTATCCAGGGCGACGCCCACAACGATCAGCAGCGCGGTTCCCCCGAAATAGAAGGGAACGTTGAAATAGCCGATCAGGATGCTCGGCAGAACGCACACGGCCGAAACGTATACGGCGCCGCCGAACGTCAGGCGGGTCAGCACGGAGTCTATGTATTCGGCCGTCTTTTTCCCGGGCCTGATTCCCGGAACGTATCCGCCGTACTTCTTCATGTTGTCCGCAACGTCCGTCGGATTGAACGTCACGGCCGTGTAGAAGTAGCAGAAAAACACGATAAAGGCGACGTACAGCGTCTCATAGGCCAATCTTCCCGGCATCAGGTACTCGGCGACCGCTTTCATCCACGGATGCGGAATGAAGTTGGCGATGGTCGCCGGGAACATGATGATGGACGAAGCGAAGATCGGCGGGATAACGCCGGCCGTGTTCACCTTCAGCGGAAGGTGAGTGGCCTGGCCGCCGTAAACCTTTCTCCCGACCACCCGTTTCGCGTACTGGACGGGTATCCTCCTCTGGCCGCTTTCCATGAAGACGATGACGCCCACGACGGAGATCATCAGCGCCGAGATGAACAGAATGACGAACAATCCCATCTCACCGGTGGCCAGCAGCTGGAACGTACCGAAGACCGCCGACGGTCCCCTGCAGACGATCCCGGCGAAGATAATCAGGGAGATGCCGTTTCCGATTCCCCGCTCCGTAATCTGCTCGCCCAGCCACATGATGAAAGCCGTGCCCGCTGTGAGGGTGATGACCGTCATGAGCCGGAAGCTCCATCCCGGATCCATCACGATGGATACGCCGGAGGGGCCTACCATGTTCTCGAGGCCGACGGAAATGCCGAATCCCTGGATGATGCTGAGAATTACGGTCCCGTAGCGGGTATACTGAGTTATCTTCTTTCTTCCCGCCTCCCCTTCTTTGGACAGTTTTTCCAGATGAGGGATAACGACCGTCAGCAGCTGCAGGATGATCGACGAACTGATGTAGGGCATGATGCCCAGCGCGAACACCGACAGGTTGCTGAACGCGCCGCCCGCGAACAAATCGAAAAGGCCCAGCAGGGATCCTTTCGCCTGGGCGAAAAACGCTGCAAGCGCTTTAGCGTCTATCCCCGGCGTAGGCACATGCGTGCCGATTCGGTATACCGACAGGAGGAGAAAAGTGACCAGGATTCTCCTCTGCAGCTCGGGTATTTTTCCTATGTTTTTTAAGCCGCCCAGCAAATTAAACGACCTCTATGGATCCGCCCGCCGCGATGATCTTGTCCCGCGCGGACCGGCTTACCAGATTTATCTTTACCGCCAGGGGATGGCTTATCTCTCCCTTGCCGAGGATCTTGACGCCGTCTCCCGTTCTATTGATGATTCCGCTGTCAAGCAGCGCCTGAGCGTCGACAACCGCCCCCTTCGGGAATTCCCGGAGCTTCTCCAGGTTGACGATAATTATATCCTTGCGGAAGTAATTCCGGAAACCCCTCTTCGGAAGCCTCCGCGCCAGCGGCATCTGTCCGCCCTCGTAACCGGGCCTGGTGAACGCGCCCGCGCGCGCTTTCAGGCCTTTGTGTCCCCGGCCCGACGTGCCCCCGTGGCCGGACGCCTCTCCGCGCCCGAATCTTTTTCTTTTTTTCCTGGAACCTGCGGCAGGTTTCAGCCCGCTTAAATCCATCTTACTTCACCTCTTCCACGGCGACCAGATGATTGACCTTTCGGATCATTCCCCGTATTGCGGGTGTGTCCTCAAGTATAACCGTCCTGTTCATTTTGCGCAGACCCATGCCGAGGAGCACAGTCCGGTGCTTCTCGGGCCTGCTTACCGAACTTTTCACCAGCTTTATTTTGAGTTTGGCCACCGATCTTCTCCCTTTACCGAAAAAGGGCAAAGAGCCTGCGGCTCCATACCGGCTCCGCTTCTCCAGCCCTTGAGCTTCATTTACCGTTACGCTTCAGAAGCCTCTTTGCCGCGGACCGCAATCAGGTCCCCGGGGGTTTTCAGCTTCACGAGCCCGTCCAGGGTCGCCTTCACCAGATTGTGCGGATTATGGGATCCGAGGCATTTCGTCAGGATATTCCGGATGCCCGCGACCTCAAGGATCGCCCGCACCGCGCCGCCCGCGATCAGACCCGTACCCGCCGAAGCAGGTTTCAGCAGCACGCGGCCCGCGCCGAATCTCCCTATAATCTCGTGGGGGATGGTGCCTTCCGTGATGAACACGTTCTTGATATTCTTCTTGGCTTTCTCGGTCCCCTTGCGGATCGCTTCCGGAACTTCGTTCGCCTTTCCCAATCCGGCCCCCACCGCACCCTTGCCGTTGCCTACGACCACGACGGCGCTGAAACGGAATCGGCGGCCTCCCTTTACGACCTTGGCCGTCCTCTTGATCGCGATTACGCGATCGAGAAGTTCTGTTTCCTCCATGGATCCAATCATTATTCACCCGCTAAGATCAGAATTTCAGGCCCGCTTCTCTGGCCGAATCGGCCAGGGCCTTGACTCTTCCGTGGTACAGGAATCTCCCCCTGTCAAAAACAACCTGCATTACTCCCTTTTCCAGCAGCCGCGCCGCAATAGTTTTGCCGACAAGCCTGGCGGCTTCCGTCTTTTTCGCTTTCGACGCTTTTTCCTTCAGATCCGGATCCAGCGTGGAGGCCTCGGCGATAGTCTTTCCGAGATCGTCCGCAATGGCCTGGATGTAAATATGGCTTGCGCTTCTGAATACCGAAAGACGGGGCCTCTGCTCCGTGCCGGAGATCTTCGACCGGACCCTTTTCTTCCGTTTCAACCTGATCTTGTCGATTTTTTTGCGTACGGCTAACAATTTTCCACCTCGTCTGCGCGTCGGCTACCGGCCCGCTTCCGGCGCGGCGGCCGAAGTCCGGACTGGATCGTCGATTCCTGTTTTTCAATCCCAGGCCGCGGGCTTCCCGGTTTTCACCTGATGCCCGGCGCCTGACGCCTGATGCCGGCTGTTATGCGCCCGCTGATTTGCCGACCTTTCTCCGGATCCGTTCTCCCTGGTATCGAATCCCTTTTCCCTTGTAAGGTTCCGGCTTCCGGATGGCCCGTAATTCCGCAGCCACGCTGCCGACGAACTGCTTGTCTATCCCGGACACGACCAGCGTCACCTGCTTTTCCACCTTGATGCTGATTCCTTTCGGAACCCTGTACTCCACAGGCCGCGAGTAGCCGACGAAGAACTTCAGGAGGTCGCCGGCCAGTTCGGCCCGGTAACCTACGCCCGAGATCTCGAGCGTCTTCTGAAACCCGGCGCTCACCCCGGTGATCATGTTGTTGACCAGCGTCCTGGTCAGCCCATGCAGGGATTTCGCCCTTCTTTCGTCATCCCGCCTGGAAAGCACAACCTGTCCCTCTGAAACGGCCATGCTTATATCCACCGGCAGCTTCAGCGAAAGGGAACCCTTCGGACCCTCCGCTTTGACTTCATTTCCGTTCTGCTGAACCTTGACCCCTTTCGGGATCACTATTGGTTTTTTACCGATTCGCGACATGGACCAAACTCCGATTCCTCTCCGTAGAAATTACCAGACCCTGCACAGGATCTCGCCACCGATATTCATCTCGCGGGCCTCCCGGTCCGTCAGGATTCCCTTGGAGGTCGACAGGATTGCGATGCCAAAGCCGTTAAGGACCTTGGGTATCTCGCCGCTCTTGGCGTAGATTCTCCTGCCGGGCTTGCTGACCCTCTCGAGTCCGCTGATGGCCGACTGTTTGCTCTCGGTGAATTTGAGATATATTCTGAGCACTCCCTTGTTGTCGTTTTCCCTCTTCACGTTGAACCCGCTGATGAATCCCGCCTTCTTCAGGACCTTGGCGATATTGAAATTCATCTGCGACATTCCTACGTCCACGCTCTTCAGGTTTGCCCGGTACGCGTTGCGAATCCGCGTCAGCATGTCCGCAATTGGATCACTCATCCCCATAGCAACGTCTCTCCTTTGAATCCCTTACCAGCTCGCCTTGATGAGACCGGGGATCTCACCCCGCAAGGCCAGTTTCCTCAGGCATATCCTGCACATATCAAATTTTCTGTAATACGCCCTCGGCCTGCCGCACAGAGGGCAGCGGTTGTACTCCCGTACGGAGAACTTGTTTTTCTGCTTTGCCTTAGCAATCAAGGATTTCTTTGCCAAAATTTCCTCCGTTTCATTTAACTCGCCCGGAAAGGCATTCCCATCATCTTAAGCAGCGCCCTGGCTTCGTCGTCCGTGCGCGCGGTGGTAACGATGGTTATATTCATGCCCGTGACCTTCTCGATCTTGTCGTAATCGATCTCAGGAAAAATAAACTGTTCCTTAATCCCGAGTGAAAAGTTGCCTCTGCCGTCGAAAGACTTCGGGGAGATGCCGCGGAAATCACGTATCCTGGGGAGGGCCGCGTTCACCAGCCGGTCGAAAAATTCGTACATTCTCTCCCGGCGGAGCGTCACCATGGCGCCGATGGACATTCCCTTGCGCAGCTTGAACGTCGCGATCGATTTCCGCGCTTTCGTCACCACGGGCTTCTGGCCCACGATCCGCGATAGTTCGCTGACGGCGCTGTCGAGTATCTTGATGTTCTGAATCGCGTCGCCCAGCCCCATGTTGACCACAATCTTCTCGATCTTGGGGACCTCCATGCGGTTTTTATATCCGAACTCCCTGGTCAATTCGGAAACGACTTTTTTCTCGTAATATTCCTTCAACCGTGCCATCCGTCAACCCTCGGCTACTCAAATATCTCGTTGCACTTCCTGCAGGTCCGGACTTTCTTCCCGTCCTCCAGGATCCGGTTACCGACCCGGACTCCGTCGTTGCATTTCTGGCAAAAGAGCCTGACGTTGGAAATGTGGATCGAGCCCTCTTTTTCGATGATTCCGCCCTTCGACTTTGTATCCGGACGCGCGTGCTTCTTGATGAAGTTCAGCCTTTCCACAATCACGCGATCCCTCTCGCTCAGGACCCGCATAACCTTGCCGGTTTTGCCTTTTTCCTTGCCGGCGACCACTTTCACCATGTCGCCTTTTTTTATCTTCCTGGACTGCATTCAAATTACCTCCGGCGCGAGAGAGACGATCCTCATGAACTGCTTGGCCCGGAGCTCACGCGCAACCGGTCCGAAAATTCTCGTTCCCACGGGCTCGAGCTGGTTGTTGATCAGCACCGCCGAGTTGTCGTCGAACTTGAGGTAGGAGCCGTCCGTCCTGCGCACTTCCTTGACGGTGCGGACGACTACGGCCTTCATGACGTCTCCCTTTTTCACTTTTGCATTCGGGAGGGCTTCTTTAACCGACACGACGATGATGTCGCCTACGGTTGCGGTCGTCTTTCGGGAGCCGCCGAGGACCTTTACGCAGAAGACCTTCTTCGCCCCCGAATTATCCGCAACGTTCAATACGGTTTGCATCTGAATCATAGGATCATACCCCGCAGAGTCCGCACTCGCTTGAGCGTCCTCATTTTACTTTCTCGATGATCTCGCGCACCCTCCACCGCTTGTCGCGGCTCAGGGGGCGGGATTCCACGATCAGCACTTTGTCTCCCGCCGTGCAGCGGTTGCCTTCGTCGTGCGCCTTGAATTTCGTGTGCCGCTTTACATATTTCTGAAATGTCCGGCTCTTGACCAGTCTTTCGACCCTTACCACGACGGTTTTGTCCATCTTGTCGCTGACGACCACGCCCTGCAGGGCTTTCCTGTTTCCCCGTTCCGCCATCTTACCCAAGAGCCTCCCTCTCCTTCCTGACCGTCTTCACCCGGGCAATGTCCCGGCGGATTTTCCGCTTTGCGGCCACCGACTCGAGCTGACCCGTAGCCTGCCGGAAGCGGAGCCTGAAAAGCTCGTCGGCGAGATCGTTCTCTTTCTTCTTCAGTTCTTCGAGGCTGAGGTCTCTGATTTCACTGATTTTCATCAAACAATCTCCCTCGTCAGAAACTTGGTCGCGATCGGGAGTTTGTGGGAAGCGAGCCTGAACGCCTCTTTCGCCGTATCCACCGCCACGCCGTCCATTTCGTAAAGAATCATGCCCGGCTTGATCACGGCCACCCATCCTTCGGGAGCGCCCTTTCCTTTACCCATGCGGGTTTCCGCCGGTTTCTTCGTATAAGACTTGTGGGGGAACACCCGGATCCAGATCTTGCCCCCGCGCTTTATATGGCGCGTCATCGCGATACGGGCGGCCTCGATCTGGCGGGAATTTATCCAGCCGCATTCGGTAGCCTGAAGCCCGAATTCCCCGAAGCTGATCGAGCCTCCCCGAGTGGCAACCCCGTTCATCCTTCCTTTCTGAAGTTTTCTGTATTTTACCCTTTTAGGCATCAACATGACGCTAAACCCCTGTCGCTCTCAAGCGTTATTTCCAGCCGCAGCAGCCGGTCACGCGCCGCGCTGCGCGGCGCCCGACTTTGCGGGCACTTCCTTTTTCCCCGGAAGGACCTCGCCGTGAAATACAAGGACCTTGACTCCGATGAGCCCGTACGTTGTGCTCGCCTCCGAAAATCCGTAGTCGATATCAGCCCTGAGCGTATGAAGCGGCACGCGCCCCTCCCGGTACCATTCCGTTCTTGACATCTCCGCGCCGCCGAGCCTGCCGGAACAGGTGATCCGGATCCCTTTGGCCCCGAATTTCAGCGAAGAAGTCACGCTTTTCTTCATGGCGCGGCGGAACGATATTCTCCGTTCGAGCTGCAGGGCCACGTTTTCGGCCACCAGCTGCGCGTCGATCTCCGGCTTGCGGACCTCCAGGATATTGATAATGGCTTCCCCGGTCATCATCGCTTCGAGATCCTTTTTCAGCTTTTCGATCTCCATGCCCTTCTTTCCGATGATTACGCCCGGACGCGCGGCGTGGATATTTATCTTCGCCTTGTCGGCGGCCCGCTCGATCTCGATTTTGGAGATGCTCGCGTGATGGAACTTCTCCTTGAGGAAATTCCTGATTCGTATATCCTCGTGAAGCAGCTCGCTGTAATTCTTCTCGGCGAACCACTGAGACGACCACGTCTTTACTCCGGATAATCTGAATCCGATCGGATTTACTTTCTGACCCAAGCGATACCTCCGTTAAAATTTCTCGTCCAGCACGACTGTGATATGGCTCATTCTTTTCTTGATCGGGGCCATGCGCCCCTGGGCTCTCGCCCTCCAGCGCTTCAGGGAAGGACCCTGGTCCACGTAAACGGCCTTCACGAAAAGGATCTTTTCATCTATGTTGGGGTTCTGCGCCGCGTTCGCCCTTGCCGACTTGAGCACCTTGCCGACAATGCCGGCCGCCTTCTTTCTCGTGAAGGACAATATTTTTTCCGCTTCCTCCACCTTTTTCCCGCGCACCAGGTCAACGACCAGCCTGGCCTTCTGCGGCGAGATCCTCACGAATTTTGCGATTGCTCTTGCTTCCATATGAATCAGACTCCGATGGCGACCTTATTTCCGCACTTTTGACTTGCGGTCGCCGGAATGGCCGAAGAAAATTCTCGTCGGCGCGAACTCCCCCAGTTTGTGCCCGACCATGTTTTCGGTCACAAAAACAGGGATGAATTTTTTCCCGTTGTGGACGGCGAACGTCAATCCGATGAGCTCGGGCGTTACCGTCGAGCGCCTGGACCACGTTTTGATCACTCCCTTATCACCGCCGGCCTGGGCCCTTCTTACCTTCTCCAAGAGACTCTCTTCGATATAAGGTCCCTTTTTTATGGAACGCGCCACTTTTAATCCCTCTTCTTGATAATGTATTTATCCGTGCTCTTGCTGCGCCTCGTTTTATATCCCTTGGTGGGGAACCCCCATGGAGTACAGGGATGCCTTCCCCCGGAGCTCTTGCCTTCGCCTCCGCCCAGGGGATGATCAACCGGGTTCATCGCCGCCCCGCGCACCTTGGGCCTGCGTCCCAGCCAGCGCGTCCGGCCTGCCTTGCCTATGCTGACATTTTCATGGTCGATATTGCCGACCTGGCCGATGGTCGCCATGCAGTCCACAAACACCTTGCGCACCTCGCCGGAAGGCAGCCGGATCTGGGCGTAGCGCCCCTCCTTGGCCATGAGCTGGCCGTAACCTCCGGCGCTCCGCACGATCTGCCCGCCCTTCCCGAGCTTCAGCTCGATATTGTGCACGAACGAGCCGGTCGGGATGCTGCGCAGCGGCAGCGCATTTCCGGGCTTTATGTCCGCGCTTGCGCTGCTGATCACGGTATCGCCGGGCTTGAGCCCCACGGGCGCGATGATATAGCGCTTCTCCCCGTCGGCATAATGCAGCAGGGCGATGCGCGAGGAGCGGTTCGGGTCGTACTCGATCGTGGCGACCTTCGCCGGGATATCGGTCTTGTCCCGCTTGAAATCGATTACCCTGTACGTCCTCTTGTGGCCGCCCCCGATGTGCCTGCTCGTTATCCGGCCGTAGCTGTTTCTACCGCCCCCCCTGCGCAGGGGCAGCAGGAGGCTTCTTTCCGGCTCCGCGGCCGTGATATCCTCGAACGAGGAAACCGTCTGGAATCTCCTCCCGGGGGAAGTTGGTTTGTAAGATCTGATCGCCATGTTATTTCCGCCTTGCCTTTACACGTTTTCAAAAATGCCGATGCTTGCTCCCGGCGCGAGGGTTACTATCGCCTTTTTCCAGTCGGATTTTCTTCCGATTATCCTGCCGATCCGTTTTCTTTTTCCCGCCATATTCATGGTGCGGACCTCGACGACCTTGACTTTGAAGATCGTCTCGATCGCTTTCTTGATCTCGATTTTGTTTGCTCTCGAATCGACCTCGAAGGCGTATTTATTCGCCTCGTCGCGCGCGATGGTGCTCTTCTCTGTTACCAGCGGCTTTTTGATGATAGAATAGAGTTCCATTAGCCCAACACTGCCCCTTCAATCATCTTCACGGAGGGCTCCATCAGCACCAGGTGCTCGTACCGGAGCACGTCGTACACGTTGATCCCCTCCGATCTCATCATTTTCACTTCCTTCAGGTTCCGCGAAGATTTCTCGACGATTTCGTTCGGCTCGCCGAGCACGAAAAGGGCGCTCTTCAATCCGAAAAGATCAAGCACTCCCTTGAACGTTTTCGTCCTGATCCCGTCCATGGGGAAATCGTTCAGGACCAGCAGCTTGTTTTCCCTGAATTTCATGGTGAGCACGGATTTCAGCGCCGCTTTCCGGACCTTCTTCGGAATTGAAAAGGAATAGTCCCTCGGATGCGGTCCGAACACGATTCCGCCTCCCCTCCAGATGGGCGACCTGGTGGAACCGGCCCTGGCGCGTCCCGTCCCTTTCTGGCGGAAGGGTTTCCTCCCGCCGCCTCTCACGAAGCTCCTCTCTTTCACCGCAGCCGTACCCGCCCTTTTCGAGGCAAGCTGCAGCCTGACGACGTCGTGAACAGCGGCCTCGTTGACGTCGGCTTCGAAAACCGCGCCGTTCACTTCTATCTCGGAGACCTTGTTTTTCTTGATATCGTATACGTCCAGCATCGGCATCGGATTTACTCCAGACTCTTGCTCTTCTTGTTCTTCACGGAATTCTTTATCAGCACAATGCTGTTTCTGTGGCCGGGGACGGCCCCCTTGACCAGAATCAGATTCTGGTCGGGCCGGACGCCGAAAACGAGCAGCCCCTGGGCCGTAACCCGCTGGTTCCCCATGTGGCCCGGCAGGCGCTTTCCTTTGAACACCCTGGAGGGATACGCGCTCGCCCCGATCGATCCCGGCGCGCGGTGGAACATGGAGCCGTGGCTTGCTTCCCCGCCGCGGAAACCATACCGCTTGACGCCGCCCGTGAAGCCCCGACCTTTGCTCGTCCCCACAATGTCAACGTACTCGCCGGGCTGGAACATATCCACCGTGAGCTCTTTGCCCTGCTCGTAATCGTCCGTGGAATCAAAGCGCAATTCCCGCAGCACGCGGAAGAAGCCGCGGTTTGCCGCGTTGAAATGCCCCTGCAGGGGTTTGCTCACGTTCTTCTGCTTCTTGTGCCCGAAGCCGAGCTGCAGCGCGCTGTACCCGTCCTTCGCCGCGGTCTTCTTCTGGATCACGTAGCATGGACCCGCTTCTATCGCCGTGACGGGCACGGCCCCATCTATGGAAAAGACCTGCGTCATCCCCAATTTCTTTCCAATCAATCCCTTCATCGCCACTGTCTTCCGTTTTATTTTCAAAAAAACAGGAGGTGGACCGCATGATCCATCTCCGTACCGGGACTTATAACTTGATTTCTACGTCGACGCCGGCCGACAGATCCAGCTTCATGAGCGCGTCCACCGTGGACTGGGTCGGCTCGATGATGTCGATCAGCCGCTTGTGCGTGCGTATCTCGAATTGCTCCCGCGATTTCTTGTCGACGTGCGGCGAACGGTTCACGGTGTAACGGTTGATCTCCGTCGGCAGCGGAATGGGCCCGGCGACACGCGCGCCGGTCCTCTTCGCCGTTTCAACGATGTCCTCCGTGGAGCGGTCGAGCAGCTTGTAGTCGTAAGCCTTCAGTCTGATGCGAATCTTCTGATTTTCCATGGTCCTCTTGAATCAAATCTTATTTATAGACAAACTCCCCCTGCGCGGACACCGCCTTCCGATTGCCCGCTCGGGAGCATTAAATCCTCCGTCACTCGATAATCTTGCTCACCACGCCCGCCCCGACCGTCTTGCCGCCTTCACGGATGGCGAATCGAAGCTGCTCTTCCATTGCAATGGGGGTAATCAGGTTTACTTCCATCTCCACATTGTCTCCGGGCATGATCATCTCGACGCCTTCCGGCAGCGTTGTAACACCCGTCACATCGGTGGTTCGGAAATAAAACTGCGGCCTGTATCCCGAGAAGAACGGGGTATGGCGCCCGCCTTCCTCCTTGGTCAACACGTAAACCTGGGCCTTGAATTTGGTATGGGGCGTAATCGATCCGGGCTTCGCCACGACCTGCCCCCTCTCGACTTCCTCTCTTTTCGTGCCGCGCAGAAGGACGCCGATATCGTCGCCGGCCCGGCCTTCGTCCAGGGTCTTTCGGAACATTTCCACGCCGGTGCATACGGTCTTGAAAGTAGGCCTGATGCCGACGATCTCAACTTCTTCGCCTGTTCTGATTATGCCGCGGTCGACCCTGCCGGTCACGACCGTGCCCCGCCCGGAGATGCTGAACACGTCTCCGATCGGCATCAGGAACGGCTTGTCGAGATCGCGCACGGGCTCGGGAACGTACGCATCAACCGCCTCCATGAGCTCGAAGATGCACTTGGCGTCAGGGGAGCTTGAATCGTCGGCCTCGAGCGCCTTGAGCGCGGAGCCGCGGATGATCGGAAGGTCGTCGCCCGGGAAATTGTAGGTGGTGAGGAGTTCTCTCAGCTCGAGCTCAACGAGATCCAGAAGCTCGGGGTCATCTACGAGGTCTACCTTGTTGAGAAACACGACTATACAGGGGACTTGAACCTGGCGTGCAAGGAGGATATGCTCTCTTGTCTGGGGCATGGGACCGTCCGATGCCGCAACGACGAGTATGGCGCCGTCCATGTGAGCCGCGCCGGATATCATGTTCTTGATATAGTCGGAGTGGCCGGGACAGTCGACATGGGCGTAATGCCTCTTTTCGGTCTCATATTCCACGTGCGCGATGTTGATCGTAACACCCCTTTCCTTTTCTTCCGGAGCGTTGTCGATTGTGTCGAAGGCCATGAACTGGGCCAGCCCCTTCTTTGCGAGATGCTTAGTTATCGCGGACGTCAGGGTGGTCTTGCCGTGGTCTACGTGACCGATGGTTCCCACGTTGACATGCGGCTTGGTCCTTTCGAATTTTTTCTTAGCCATCGCTGATACCTCCTTGCATAACTCTATTTTCGATTTTTTTTCTCTAATACTTCTTTCGCCAGATCCTCAGAGACCGCGTTATAATTCAAAAACTGCATTGTGTAAACCGCTCTGCCCTGCGTCTTCGAGCGCAAGTCCGTCGCGTATCCGAACATCTCCGCGAGGGGAACCTCCGCGTTCACCGCCTCGGATCCGGTCCTCGACTCGATGCTTACGATCTTGCCGCGGCGGGAGCTCAGGCTGCCGATAACGTCGCCCATGTATTCCTTGGGCGCCACGACTTCGACGGACATGATCGGTTCAAGGAGAATCGGGTGGGCCCTGCGGGCGCCGTTCTTGAACCCCATCGAGCCCGCGATCTTGAAGGCCATTTCCGAGGAGTCCACCTCATGATAAGAGCCGTCCACCAGACTGACCGAAATATCTACCATCGGGAAACCCCCGAGAACGCCCTCCTCGGTCGCCTCCCGGACTCCTCTTTCCACGGCGGGGATGAATTCCCTCGGGACCACTCCGCCGATGATCTTGTTCTTGAACTCGAACCCTTTACCCGGTTCGCCCGGCCCGATCTCCAGCCAGACATGCCCGTACTGGCCGCGGCCGCCGGACTGCTTTACGAATCTCCCTTCCGAGCGGACGCTTTTGCGGATCGTCTCCTTGTACGCGACCTGCGGCTGGCCGATATTGGCTCCCAGGCTGAACTCCCGGGAGAGCCGGTCCACGATGATCTCCAGATGGAGCTCGCCCATGCCGGAGATGAGCGTCTGTCCCGTTTCCCTGTCCTGCCTGACCCGGAACGAAGGATCTTCCAGGGCTATCTTTCCCAGCGCCGTCACGAGTTTTTCTTCATCCGCCTTCGTCTTCGGCTCGATGGCGATCGCGATCACCGGCTCGGGGAATTCGAGCATTTCGAGCTTGAGAGGATGCTCCAGGTCGCACAGCGAATCCCCTGTGGACGTGGCGTTGATCCCGACCGCCGCCGCAATATCGCCGGTCTGGACCTCCTTGATATCCTCCCGCTTGTCCGCGTGCATCTTCAGAAGGCGCCCGATCCGCTCCCGCTTGCCTTTCGTGGCGTTCAGGATGTAGGAGCCCGCCTTGAGTTCGCCCGCGTAAACACGGAAATATGTCAGCTGCCCCACATAAGGGTCCGTCATGATCTTGAACGCGAGCGCCAGGAACGGGTTTTCATCGCTTGCCCCGACCATCACGTCGCCGCCCTTCGGATCTTTGCTGCAAACCGGCGGCATGTCGGAAGGCGCGGGGAGAAAATCAACTATCCCGTCCAGCAGCTGCTGCACGCCCTTGTTCTTAAAGGCGGAGCCGCACAATACGGGGACCACCCGGAGCGACAGGGTCGCCTCTCTGAGCACCTTTTTTATTTCTTCCTGAGAAAGAGCCTCGCCTTCAATATAGCGGCTCATCAGATCCTCGTCATAATCAGCAAGGGCCTCGATGAGAGTTTCTCTTGCACGGGCCGCCTCTTCCGCTGCCTCCGGGGGGATTTCCCCGATGCTGAACTCGGCCCCGAGGGAATCCCTGCCGAAATTGATGGACTTCATTGCAATGAGGTCGATGACGCCCCGGAATTTTTCCTCGGAACCTATCGGAATCTGAACCGGAACGGGATGAGCCCCCAACCGTTCCCGGATCGCTTTCACCACACGGCAGAAATCCGCGCCCATGCGGTCCATCTTGTTTACAAAGGCGATCCTCGGGACTCCGTACTTATCGGCCTGTCTCCACACCGCCTCCGACTGCGGCTCCACGCCGCCGACCGCACAGAAAAGGGCGACCGACCCGTCCAGGACCCGGAGCGACCTCTCGACCTCTATCGTGAAGTCGACGTGTCCCGGCGTGTCGATGATATTGATCCGGTTGTCCTTCCAGACGCACGTCGTGGCGGCCGAGGTTATCGTTATGCCGCGCTCCTGCTCCTGCTCCATCCAGTCCATGACGGCCGTGCCGTCGTGAACCTCCCCCATGCGGCGGGAGACCTTGGTATAGAAGAGAATTCTCTCCGTCGTGGTGGTCTTCCCCGCATCGATATGGGCCATGATGCCGATATTGCGGACCTTATGTAAAGGAACAGTTCTTGCCAATTTTCTTCACCAAAAAAACCGGGAGACGGGACTCTCAGAACCTGTAGTGTGCGAACGCTCTGTTCGCTTCAGCCATCTTGTGGACGTCCTCTCTCTTCTTCACGGACGCACCCCTGTTGTTCGCGGCATCGATCAGCTCGCCCGCAAGCTTCTCCCTCATGGTCTTTTCAGCGCGTTTTCTCGAATTACCGATGATCCACTTGATCCCGAGCGCGAGCCTGCGGTCGGGAAGGATTTCCGTGGGAACCTGGTAGGTGGAGCCGCCGACCCTGCGGGACTTCACCTCTATAACCGGTTTTACGTTGTCAACCGCCTTTTCAAACACCTGCGTCGGGGATTCTTTCGTTTTCTTGGCGATCACTTCAAAAGCGCCGTAAAGGATCGATTCCGCCGTGCTCTTTTTCCCTTTCAGGATAAGATTGTTGATGAACTTCGCCACGAGCCGGCTGTTGTGAACGGGGTCCGGAAGGATCTCCCGCTTCTGGATGTCTCTTCTTCTCGGCATATATGAATCTCCCGCCTAACTTGGCCTTTTTGAGCCGTATTTGGATCTGCCCTGTTTTCTGTCCTGGACTCCCAGGGTGTCCAGCGTGCCCCGGACGATATGATACCGGACGCCCGGCAGGTCTTTAACGCGCCCCCCCCTGACGAGGACGACCGAATGCTCCTGAAGATTGTGCCCGACGCCGGGTATGTAAGCCGTTACCTCAAATCCGCTCGTAAGTCTCACCCTGGCGACTTTCCTCAGGGCCGAGTTCGGCTTCTTCGGGGTCGTGGTATAGACCCGGACACAGACGCCGCGCCGCTGGGGAGAGCCTCCCAGGGCCGGAGTTGCTGATTTTTTTACGATATCCGCTCTCCCGATTCTTATTAACTGGTTAATTGTCGGCATGAAACCTCCAGAACATTCTGCCCCTTTTGCCAGGGTATGAAAGCAGAATTAGCTATCAGCTAACGGCCTGAATGTCAAGATTTTTCTCATCAGGCGTTTCTCCTCCGGGCCCCTGCTCGATGGCGGGAGTTTCCCCTCCCTCCACCTGAATGCCCAGCTTCTTGTACACGGTCAGCCCCGTTCCCGCCGGAATGAGCCTGCCCATGATGACGTTTTCCTTCAGCCCGCGCAGGTGGTCCACTTTCCCGGCGATGCTTGCTTCCGTCAGGACCCTCGTCGTCTCCTGGAAGGAAGCCGCCGAGATGAAGCTCTGGGTGCTGAGCGAAGCCTTGGTTATACCGAGGAGAACCGGCTCACCGGTCGCGGGGCGCCCGCCTTTGGCCACGACCCGCTCGTTCTCCTCCTGGAAGATGTTCCTCTCGATCTGTTCGTCGGAAAGGAACGTAGTATCGCCGGAATCGACGATCTTTACCCTCCGGAGCATCTGGCGGACGATGATCTCGATGTGCTTGTCGTTGATCTTGACGCCCTGGAGACGATAGACTTCCTGGACCTCATCCACCAGGTAGCGCGCAAGCTCCTTCTCTCCCTTGATGTTAAGGATATCGTGGGGATTGCTCGCGCCGTCCATGAGCGGCTGGCCTGCGGACACGCGATCGCCCTCCTGGACGCTCACGTGCTTGCCCTTCGGAATGAGGTATTCCTTCTCGTCGCCGATTTCCGGCGTGATGATGATCTTCCTCTTTCCTTTCACGTCCTTGCCGTATGATACGATGCCGTCAATCTCGGAAATAACCGCGAATTCCTTGGGTTTCCTCGCTTCGAACAGCTCCGCGACGCGGGGCAGACCTCCCGTGATGTCCTTCGTCTTAGTCGTTTCCCGCGGTATCTTGGCAATGATTTCGCCTGCTTCTACCGCATCTCCCTCAGAAACCACGATATTGGTGCCCACCGAAAGCAGATAGCGGGCCATCGAGTTCGTGGAGGGCGTGCGCAGGGTCATCTTGCCGTCCTTGCTCTTGATTGAAACGCGGGGCCGCAGATCGGAGTCCGTCGACTCGATTATAACCTTTCTCGAGAGGCCCGTAATCTCGTCGACCTGCTCCTGCATGGTCTTGCCTTCGATAATGTCCCCGAACTTGACGATACCGCTTACTTCCGAGAGTATAGGAATCGAGAACGGATCCCATTCCGCGATCAGGCTTCCCTTCTTGACGGACTCGCCGTCCCCGATCTTGAGATGGGCGCCGTACGGGACGGGGTATTTCCCGCGGCTGCGGTGCTCTTCGTCAAGGATGTGGATCTCCATGACGCGGTTCATGACGACCATGTCGCCTTCCCTTCCCTTGACGACATTGGGGTTGATGTACTTGATCGTCCCGTCGTGCCGCGATTCGAGCGTGGAATGCTCCTCGAATTTGGCCGTACCGCCGATATGGAAGGTCCTCATTGTAAGCTGGGTCCCGGGTTCGCCGATGGACTGGGCCGCGATTATCCCGACGGCCTCGCCGATGTTCACCAGGTGCCCGTGCGCCAGGTCGCGTCCGTAACACTTGGAGCAGATCCCGTGGCGGGAGCGGCAGGTGAGGACCGACCGTATGCGGACCCGCTCGACGCCGGCCCGGTCGATTTTCTCCGCCACCGCTTCGTCAATCTCCTGGTTCGCGTACACGAGCGTTTCGTTCGTGAACGGGTCGACGGTGTCTTCGAGGGCCACCCTCCCGAGGACGCGCTCGCCCGCGGTCTCGATGATCTCTCCTCCCTCCATCAGGGCGGAAACGTAGATGCCGTCGATAGTGCCGCAGTCGTCTTCGGTGATGATGCAGTCCTGCGCGACGTCGACCAGGCGCCTGGTAAGGTATCCCGAATTGGCCGTCTTGAGGGCCGTATCGGCGAGCCCCTTGCGCGCGCCGTGCGTGGAGATGAAGTACTGGAGGACCGTCAGTCCCTCCCGGAAATTCGCGGTGATCGGCGTCTCGATGATCTCCCCGGAGGGCTTAGCCATGAGCCCGCGCATGCCGGCGAGCTGCCGGATCTGCGCCGCGCTTCCCCTGGCGCCCGAATCGGCCATCATGAAGATCGGATTGAAGCTCTCGGTCTTTTTGGCGTCGGCCGCGCTCATTTCCTCGGCGCTGATGTCCTTGAGCATCTCGTTGGCGACCTTCTCCGTCGCGTGCGCCCAGATGTCGATGACCTTGTTGTAGCGCTCGCCGTCGGTGATGAGCCCGTCCATGTACTGCTTCTGTATCTCGAGAACGTCGCTGTCGGCCTGGGCCACTATTTCCCTCTTGGTGGCGGGGATTACCATGTCCTTGATGGCGATCGAAATCCCCGCGCTGGTCGCATACGAGAATCCCAGGTCCTTAAGCCTGTCGGCAAGCAGGACCGTCGTCTTGTCCCCGCACACGCGGTAGCAGTAGTCGATCAGGTTCGCCAGTTCCTTTTTGTTCATCACGCGGTTGATCAGATCGAAAGGGATCTCCTGTGGAATAATTTCCGACAGGAGGATGCGGCCCGCGGTTGTTTCCTTGATCTCGCCGTTTATTCTCACCCTTATCCTGGCATGGAGGTCGAGCACGCCGGCGTCCCTCGCCCGGCGGACTTCATCCGGCCCGGACAGGACCATTCCCTCGCCCTGCACATTCGATTTGGGCCGCGTCAGATAGTAGATCCCGAGCACGATATCCTGGTTGGGCACGATGATCGGCTTGCCGTGGGCCGGGGAAAGAATGTTGTTGGTGGACATCATCAGCACCCGGGCCTCGATCTGGGCCTCGATGGACAGCGGAACGTGAACCGCCATCTGGTCGCCGTCAAAGTCCGCGTTGAACGCGGTGCAGACCAGGGGATGGAGCTGGATGGCCTTCCCTTCCACGAGCACCGGCTCGAACGCCTGGATGCCGAGGCGGTGGAGGGTCGGCGCGCGGTTCAGCATTATCGGGTACTCGCGCACTACTTCGTCAAGCGCGTCCCAGACTTCCGGCGATTCGCGCTCGACCATCTTCTTGGCGCTCTTCACCGTCGTGACGTACCCCTTCGCCTCAAGACGGTTGTAGATGAACGGCTTGAAGAGCTCGAGGGCCATCTTCTTGGGAAGGCCGCACTGGTGAAGCCTCAGGTCCGGACCGACCGTGATGACCGAGCGGCCGGAATAGTCCACGCGCTTGCCGAGGAGGTTCTGGCGGAAGCGGCCCTGCTTTCCCTTGAGCATGTCGGAAAGGGAACGAAGCGGCCTCTTGTTCGACCCGGTGATCGCCTTCCCGCGCCGCCCGTTGTCGAACAGAACGTCCACGGCTTCCTGCAGCATTCTCTTCTCATTGCGGATGATGATCTCCGGCGCATTGAGCTCCTGCAGCCTTTTGAGCCGGTTGTTCCTGTTTATCACGCGCCGGTAAAGGTCGTTCAGGTCCGAGGTGGCGAATCTTCCGCCGTCCAGGGGAACGAGCGGCCGGAGATCGGGCGGGATTACGGGGAGAATCGTCAGGATCATCCACTCGGGACGGTTGCCCGACTTTTTCAGCGCCTCTACCACCTTCAGCCGCTTGACCAGCTTCTTTCTTTTCGTGTCGGACGAGATCTTTCCAAGCTCACCGCGGATTTCGCTGATAAGCCCGTCCAGGTCGACCTCCTCCAGCAGCACGCGGACGGCTTCGGCTCCTATTCCGGCCACGAATCCGTCCGGGCCGTATTTCTCCCTTTCGTCCTGGTATCTTTCCTCCGAAAGAAGCTCCAGCTTTTTGAGCGGGGTTTCCTTCGGGTCCATGACGATCCAGGACTCGAAATAGAGCACCTTCTCCACTTCCTTGAGCGTCAGGTCCAGGATGCTGCCGATCCTGCTCGGAAGGCTTTTCAGGAACCAGATGTGCGCGACGGGGGCCGCGAGCGTGATATGCCCCATCCTCTCCCGGCGCACCTTGGACTGGATGACTTCGACTCCGCACTTTTCGCAGACGACGCCCCGGTGCTTCATTCTTTTATACCGGCCGCAAAGGCATTCGTAATCCTTTACGGGACCGAAAATTTTCGCGCAGAAAAGTCCGTCACGCTCCGGCTTGAAAGTCCGGTAATTGATCGTCTCCGGTTTTTTTACCTCGCCGTGAGACCAGGACAGAACCTTGTCCGGCGATGCGATCGATATGCGGATCGCGTTGAATCGGATCGGGTCCTTTGGCTTTTCAAAAAAGCTGAATATATCTTCCACGGCTTTATTTCTCCTTTTTCTGAACAGCGCCTGCAGCTTCAGGCTTGAGGCGCCGTATCCCCCTATTCCTTCTCGACCAGTTCCACGTCCAGACCGAGGCTCTGGAGCTCTTTCACCAGAACGTTGAACGACTCCGGCAATCCGGGCTCGAGCGTGTGCTCTCCTTTAACGATCGCCTCGTAGATTCTCGTCCTGCCCGCGACATCGTCGGACTTGACCGTTAAAAATTCCTGGAGCGAGTAAGCGGCGCCATAGGCCTCCATCGCCCAGACTTCCATTTCCCCGAGTCTCTGTCCGCCGAACTGGGCCTTTCCGCCCAGCGGCTGCTGCGTGACGAGCGAATACGGACCGATCGACCTGGCGTGAATTTTGTTGTCCACCAGGTGATGAAGCTTCAGCATGTAAATGACGCCGACGGTGATCTGGCGGTCGAAGGGCTCGCCCGTGCGGCCGTCGAAGAGCAGGGCCTGCCCGAACTGCGGCAGGTCGGCCATCTTGAGCATATCCCGGATTTCGTTCTCCTTCGCCCCGTCGAAAACGGGAGAGGAGACCGGGATGCCCCTGTTCAACCTGCCGACCAGCTTGGCAAGCTCCTCGTCGGAAGACTTTTCAAGAAACTGGTCGAAATCCCTGGATGAGTATACCTTCTTCAATTCCTTCCTGAGCAGGTCATAATCGCAGCACCGGTTATAGAGTTCGCCGACCTTCTCCCCGAGCCCCTTTGCCGCCCATCCGAGATGGGTTTCCAGGATCTGCCCGACGTTCATGCGGGAAGGGACGCCGAGAGGGTTCAGGATGATGTCCACCGGCGTTCCGTCCTTGAAGAACGGCATGTCCTCTTCGGGCAGGATCCGGGACAGGACGCCCTTGTTGCCGTGCCTTCCGGCCATCTTGTCGCCGACCGAGAGCTTCCGCTTGATGGCGATATAGACCTTCACGAGTTTTATCACCCCCGGAGGCAGCTCGTCGCCGGCCTTGAGCCTTTCGATCCGCTCGGCGAAGTACGCCTCGATCAGGTCTATCTTCCGTTCGAGATTCGAAATGATCTCCCGGATCTTTTCCTCCAGGGCCTCTTCCCCGACCAGGGTGATGCCGCTCCAGGAACTGAAGGGGAGAATGTTGAGCGCCTCATCGTTGATGATCTCGTTTTTCTTCAGGATGATTTTCTTCTTTTTCGGATCCATGATCTTCGAAGCGGAAGTCTTGCCCCTGATCATGTCCGCTATCTTGCTTTTCACGCTTTCCGTGATTATCCGGACCTCGTCATCCCGGTCCTTCATCAGGCTCTGGATGTCTTCCTCTTCGATGATCTGGGATCTCCGGTCTTTCTCCGCCCCCTTGCGGGTGAAGATCTTGGCGTCGATGACCACGCCTTCAACTCCCGGCGGGACCCGGAGCGACGTATCCCGGACGTCGCCGGCCTTTTCGCCGAAGATCGCCCGGAGGAGCTTCTCCTCCGGCGAAAGCTGGGTCTCGCCCTTGGGCGTGATCTTGCCTACCAGGATGTCTCCCGGCTTCACGGCCACTCCCATCCGCACGATCCCGCTCTCGTCAAGGTTCTTGAGCACCTCTTCCCCGACATTGGGGATGTCCCGCGTGATCTCCTCTTTTCCGAGCTTGGTGTCGCGGGCCATCGTCTCGAATTCCTCGATATGGACCGAGGTGTAGATATCGTCCTTCACGATCCTCTCGCTCACGAGGATCGAATCTTCGTAATTATATCCTCCCCAGGACATGAACGCGACCATGACGTTCCTGCCGAGGGCAAGCTCGCCGTTGTCCGTGGCGGGGCCGTCCGCGATGACGTCGCCCTTTTTCACCCTGTCTCCGATATTCACGGTGGGCTTGTGGTTGAAACAGGTATCCTGGTTGGAGCGCTGATATTTTGTGAGGCTGTATATATCCACGCCGGTGTCGAAGCCGTCCCCCTGTTCTTCCGTGTCGCACTTGACCACGATCCGGGCGGCATCCACGCTCTCCACCATCCCGGAGCGTTTAGCCACGATCACCGCGCCTGAATCCCTGGCGACAACGTTCTCCATGCCGGTGCCTACGATCGGCGCTTCCGGCCGGAGGAGCGGAACGGCCTGGCGCTGCATGTTGGATCCCATGAGCGCCCGGTTGGCGTCATCGTGCTCGAGGAACGGAATGAGCCCCGCCGCAACGCTGACGAGCTGGTTGGGCGACACGTCCATCAGGTCGACCTCGTTCGGGACGACGGTGACGAAATCGCCCCCCCTGCGCGACGAGACAAGCGCGTCCGTAAATTTCCCCTGCGCATTCAAAGGCGCATTCGCCTGGGCGATGATGAAATTCTCCTCCTCTATCGCCGTCAGGTAGCGGATCTCGTTCAATACCCGGCCGTTTTCGACCACCCGGTAAGGGGTTTCGATGAAGCCGAACTCATTCACCCGCGCGTAAGTGCTGAGCGATACGATAAGGCCGATATTCGGGCCTTCAGGAGTTTCCACCGGACAGATCCGCCCGTAATGGGTGGGGTGCACGTCCCGGACTTCAAATCCGGCCCTCTCGCGCGTGAGCCCGCCCGGACCGAGCGCCGAGAGCCTTCTCTTGTGCGTGACCTCGGAAAGGGGATTTGTCTGGTCCATGAACTGCGACAGCTGGCTCGACCCGAAGAACTCGTTGACCACTGCGGATACCGGCTTCGCGTTCACCAGGTCGTGGGGCATCATGGTCTCCACGTCCTGGATGTTCATCTTTTCCTTGATGGCCCGCTCCATCCGGACCAGGCCGACGCGGTACTGATTCTCAATGAGCTCTCCCACCGAGCGGACACGCCTGTTCCCGAGATGGTCGATGTCGTCGATGCTGCACTCGGGCGCCCCGTTTTTCAGGTCGATCAGGTACTTGACCGCCGCCAGGACGTCTTCGTTGGTAAGAGTCGTCAGGTCGAAGGGGGCGGTCAGGCGCAGCTTGTAATTCATCTTGACCCTGCCCACGTCCGAAAGATCGTACGTCTCGGCATCGAAAAAGAGGCTTTTGAAGAATCTGCGCGCCGTCTCCGGCGTCGGAGGGTTGCTGGGGCGAAGCCTCCGGTAGATCTCCATGATCGCGTCCTCTTCGCCCTGGACATTGTCGATCAGGAGGGTATCCCTGATCGAGGCGTTCGTGCCCTCCTCGTCCAGAACGATGAACTTCAGCTCGCGGATCCCTTTTTGCTGCAGGACTTCCAGCGTTTCGGCGGAGAGCTCCGAGTTGCAGCGGACGATGACCTCTCCGGTTTCGGGGTCGGCCGCATCCGAAGCCAGTATTTTCCCGGCGAGGTAGTCGGCGTTGACCAGAATCCGGTTCACCTTCAGCTCCGCCAGCCTTTTCAGGACGGCTTTCGTGAACTTCTTTCCTTTCTTAAGAAGGACCTCCTGCTTCTTCTCGTCGCGGATGTCTTCGGGCGACTTCTCCCCGATTATGGAATCGTCGATGGACATGTAGATCTTGCCGCCTTCGAGAATGGCGGTTTCCACGTTGTAGAAATAGCGGAGAAGCTGTTCGGCGGTATTCCCCATAGCTTTGAGGAGAATAGATACGGGCATTTTTCTGCGGCGGTCGATTCGCACGAAAATGAGGTCCTTCGGATCGAATTCGAGATCGAGCCATGAGCCCCGGATCGGGATGATCCGCGCCGAATAGATGAGTTTTCCGCCGGCGTGCGTCTTCCCCTTGTCGTGGTCGTAGAAAATTCCCGGGGAACGATGGAGCTGGCTGACAATGACCCTCTCCGTCCCGTTGACCACGAAAGTCCCGCTCTCCGTCATCAGGGGGATCTCTCCGAAATAGATCTCCTGCTCCTTGATGTCGCGGATGGTCCTCTGTTCGCCGCTCCGGTCCTGGTCAAAGACCACGAGCCGCACCACGATCTTCAAAGGGGCCGCATACGTAAGCCCCTTCTCGATGCACTCCTTTACGTCGTACTTGACTTCGCCGATCTTGTAGCTGACGAATTCCAGCGAACATTTCCCGCTGAAATCCCGGATCGGGAAAACCGAGTGGAACGCGCTCTGCAGTCCCGTATTGGCGCGCCGCTCCGGACTTAAATCCATCTGCAGAAATTTGTCATATGACTTCTTCTGTATCTCGATGAGATTCGGAATCTCGACGATCTTTTTAATATGCCCGAAATTTTTTCTCATGTGAGCTCCTGTGAGCCGACTTCCCGCCGTTCAAGCTGGAACGGGATTACTTTATCTCTACGGTCGCACCGACTTCTTCCAGCTTCTTCTTCATTTCCGCGGCCTCGTTCTTCGCGACCCCTTCCTTCACCGGCTTGGGAACGCCCTCGACGAGGTCCTTTGCCTCTTTCAGCCCGAGACCGGTAATGGCGCGAACAACCTTGATTACCTGGATCTTCTCGGCCCCGAAGCTTGTCAGAATGACGTCAAACTCCGTTTTCTCTTCTTCCTGCGCTGCCTGCGCCGGCCCTGCTGCAGGCCCCGCAGCGGCCACGGCTACCGGGGCGGCCGCGGACACGCCGAACTTGTTCTCCAGTTCCTTTACGAGCTCGGAAAGCTCGAGAACGGTCATGGACTCAATGAAACTGACTACGTCTTCCTTCGTGATTTTCTTTGCATCTGCCATTTTTCAATCCCTTCCTGTATGTTTATGCTGGGTTTTCTTTCTTCTGGCTGTACGCGTGCAGCACCTGAACGAGACCTCTCGGCACGGCGGCGAGCACGTTGACGAGTCCTGCCTGGGTTGCGATAAGCACGGAAAGCAGCTTTGCAACAAGCACTTCCTTGCCCGGCAGATCCGAAAGGGCGTCGATCTGCGCCTTCGTCAGTATCTTGCCGTTGAGGACCCCGAACTTTATTTCGAGCTCGGCGTTCTTCTTGGCGAAATCGACCAGAACCTTGGCCGGCTCCACTATATCTCCGCCAGTGAGAGCGATCGCCAGGGGTCCCTTGAGCTGCCCTTCCATGACCCCGAAAGAGGTGTCGCGGGAAGCGATCTCCAGAAGCGTGTTTTTGACCACCCTGAACTCCGATTTGGACTTCCGGAGCTCACCCCTCAGGGCGGTGATCTTGGCAACGCTCATGCCGCTGTAATTCGAGAGGATCGCAATCTTGGCTTCCTTCAGCTTGTCATGAAGCTCGGCAACCAGTTCCTTTTTTTCGCTTTGATTCAAACCATACCCTCCTTTCAACTGATCTCATCCGAAATCAGCGCATACAGGAAGAGAACACACAAATTCTTGCGAATTGCAGTCTCGGCAGGCCGACGCAAAGTCGATTAAACCGTTCCGTACCCGCTGTCTCGGACCAAAAAACAGGCGTTGGACACAAGACGCCAGACGTCAGGAAAAACGTCTTCGTTCCTCCACCTTTCAATGCCTAAAGAACCATTGCACCTGGAATAAGCCGCGCCTTACGTCTAATGTCCGACGTCTAACGTCTGACGTCTAACGAAGCGTGTTGCGTATATCTACCGGATCGATCTTCACGCCCGGACCCATCGTCGTCGAAATGCAGACCGACCGCATATATGTTCCCTTGCTCGACGCCGGCTTCAATTTGACAATCGTCTCGAAAAGCGCGACCAGGTTCTCGTAAAGCTTGTCCGAGCCGAAAGAAACCTTGCCGACCGGCGAGTGGACGATTCCCGCCTTTTCCACCCGGAATTCCACCCGGCCCGCCTTCAGCTCCTTCACCGCGCGGCCGACATCGAACGTGACGGTCCCGACCTTCGGGTTGGGCATGAGGCCCCTCGGCCCGAGAATCTTGCCAAGCTTCCCGACGCTTCCCATCATGTCCGGAGTCGCAATCACCTTGTCGAAATCGAGCCATCCGCCCTTGATTTTCTCGATGAGATCGTCGGAGCCGGTGAGATCGGCGCCCGCTTCGAGGGCTTCCTTCTCTTTCTCGCCCTTCGCGAAAACGAGAACCTTCACGGACTTGCCGAGGCCGTTCGGCAGAACGACGCTGCCCCGGACCATCTGGTCCGCGTGCTTGGGGTTGACGCCGAGCCTGATGGCCGCATCGACAGTCTCGTCGAATTTCGCGCGGCCCGTCCCGACCAGAATATCGACAGCCTCCTTGAGGTTATAGCGCCTCCCGGGCTGAACTTTCTCTTTTACCGCCAGATATGTCTTTCCTCTTTTGGGCATCTTTAGAACCTCTGCCTGTTTAACCCTGGATTTCTATTCCCATGGACCTTGCCGTTCCCGAGATGATCCGGATCGCACCGTCCAGGTCCACGGTGTTAAGGTCCTTCAGTTTCAATTCGGCGATTTCCCGCACCTGTTTCGCCGTGACGGCGCCGACTTTCTCGCGCTTTGGATTACCTGAGCCCTTGGCGATTTTCGCCGCCTGCTTTAACAGCACCGAAGCCGGAGGCGTTTTCGTCACAAACGAAAACGACCGGTCGGCATACACCGTAATGAGCACCGGAATGATCGTCCCTTCCTGGCTCTGCGTCATTGCATTGTATGCCTTGCAGAACTCCATTATATTCACCCCGTGCTGGCCCAGCGCCGGACCGATCGGGGGGGATGGAGTCGCTTTGCCCGCCTGAATCTGCAGCTTGATGTTCGCGATTACCTTTTTTGCCATAATGATCCACCTTCCGAAATATCTTGTTTCGCCAAGCGCCCGGCTAACTGTGAATAACCTGAATGAAATCCAGCTCAACCGGAGTCGATCTGCCGAAGATGCTTACGATGACCCGCAGCTTTCCTTTTTCCGGTTTCACCTCGTCCACAACGCCGTCGAAGTTCGTAAACGGCCCGTCAATGATCCTTACATGGTCCCCCGTCTCGTACTTGAACTTGGGCTTCGGTTTCAGGGTCCCCTCGTCTATTCTCGTCCTGAGGGCTTCCACCTCATTGTCCGGAATCGGCGACGGCTTGTCCTTGCTGCCGATGAACCCCGTTACTTTCGGGGTGTTTTTGACTATGTGCCAGGTATCGTCATTCATCTCCATCCGGATCAGCACGTATCCGGGGAAGAACTTCCTTTTTGAGGTCTTTTTCTCCCCCTTGATCAGCTCGACAATGTCCTCTTCGGGAATGAGGATCTCGGCGAATTTTTCTTTCATCGGCGAGGACTCTATTCTCTCCTCGAGGGATCTTTTGACCTTATTCTCGAAACCGGAATACGTATGAATGATGTACCACTTTAAAGCCATAATTTAGTCCAGGATCAGTCGGATGAGTTTCGTCAGACCAAAATCAACTATGCCGAGAAAGAGAGAGACGATGAGGACGACAACAAGTACGACCGAAGTGGAGGCGACCGTACCCTTCCAGTTGGGCCAAGTTACTTTCCTGAGTTCGGCCCTGACCTCTATCAGGAAACTCTTGACTGTCACAAAAGCTGCTTTGATCTTATCCATGGATATAGAGGAGACCTTCCGCTGAAATAAATAAAACAGTTCATGTTTTTCAGTTCGCAGTTCCCGATTCCCGGCTGAACTGAGCTCAACCGAGAACTGCGAACTAATTAAAATGGCAGGCCAGGAGGGATTCGAACCCCCAGCATCCGGATTTGGAGTCCGGCGCTCTATCCGTTAGAGCTACTGGCCTGTAATCAAAAATCAGTTGCGAATTCAGGGTCCAGAGTCCGGAGTTCTCTTCGAACTCTGAACTCTGGACCCTGAACTCCTTTTTATTTCGTTTCCCGGTGCAGCCTCTGCGCACGGCAGAACTTGCAATACTTTTTCAGTTCGAGCCTGTCCTGCATGGTTCTCTTGTTTTTAGTCGTCGTATAGTTGCGCTGCTTACACTCAGTACAGGCCAGGGTGATGATCGTTCTCATTATTTACTCTCTTTCAATTTACTCGCTTTCACCTGAATGGAGCCCACGACCAGGATTGAACTGGTGACCTCATCCTTACCAAGGATGTGCTCTACCGACTGAGCTACGTGGGCCTCGCAAAAAACAGTTTCAAGTCCCGAGTTTCGAGTTATTTCTTGCTCCAGGGAACTCGAAACCAGTCCGAGTTTCCGGTCTCGTGTTGCCTGGAACAAACTCGAAACCCGAGACTCGGAACTTAATTAATTATGGAGCGGGAAACGGGATTCGAACCCGCGACCCTCAGCTTGGAAGGCTGACGCTCTAGCCACTGAGCTACTCCCGCCCGGCCAAAAGTTTCAGGTCTCAGGTCTCAAGTTCAGCCGACTTGAAACCTGGGACCTGAAACTTGATTAGTGGTGGAGGGGGGAGGATTCGAACCTCCGTAGGCTGAGCCGGCAGATTTACAGTCTGCTCCCTTTGGCCACTCGGGTACCCCTCCAAAAAAGTTTCAAGTCTCAAGTCTCAAGTTCAGCCGACCTGGAACTTGAAACTTGAGACCTGAAACCTTTTTATTGGAGCTGGCGATGGGATTTGAACCCGCAACCGGCTGATTACAAATCAGCTGCTCTACCATTGAGCTACGCCAGCAAAAACCTTAAAAGAGCCGCAATAAGGCATACCAATCCCGTTTTTTCCCGGAAACGGAAAAAGACATGTTAGATATATTTCAAACTTTTGTCAAGCGCTTTTTGCCCAGGAATTCGGGCCGTGAGATTGGCAGGCAAGGTTTCGATAAATCACCTGGATCCAAATATATCAGCAGAAAAAACATATATTTGCGTTTCCGGATTTTTCCATGAGCCGGGGGGGAGTCCCGCTTTGCGGCAGGTCTCTTCGAGGAACGTGATGGGCTCCCACCCGTATTCCGTCGCCACCTGCGGCAGCAACAATCCGCTGCAGAAGCCGTTAACGATGTATAAGCCATGCATCCCGATTTTTATTTCATTGATATCAGTGATTTTTCTCATTGGAGTGAGCACCGAGATCTCGATATCGAGGTCCTGCAACTCCTCTTTCTTCAGCGGCGGAAACCGGGGATCGTTGAAAGCCGCCGCCGAGGCCATTTCGCGCACTGTCCTGCCCAGTTTTTCGCTCCTTGCCTCAATGCAGCCGATGCAGCCCCTGAGCCTCCCTCGCCGGTGAAGGCTGACGAAGGCGCCGCGTTTCAGCTCCGGCCCGGCGGGCTCCGCTCCTGACCCCTTCTTTCCCGTGAGCCTGGACTCGATGCTTTGCTTAGCAATTTCGAGAAGCTCCTCTTTTTCCGCATCAGTCAGAAGCCTCCCGGTTTCCTGGTCAGCCATTACCTTCCGCCCTCCTGGAGAATGCCGCGGCTGCGTATCCCACCACACCGCTCCGGTCTCCCGTAACATCCCCTGAGTTTGAATATTTCAACACCTTCGATTCATTACAGCCGAGACGACGGCACGCCATCAACACCGCCGCGATCGGTCCGCCTCCGCAGGCCTCGGCATCCCCCCTTTCGAGCTCCCCCAGCAGCCCTTCCGGGCTCATCTTTTCAATCTGCCTGAGAATCAGGCCGTCTTTTCTCACCGCTTCATTGTACGAATGATAATGAGAAAGATCGGAGCTCGCCACGATCAGGATTTTCCGGCCGTCGACGGCCCGGGTCAGGGCTTCGGCCAGATCTTCGCAGGTCTTCCTGTCTTGTGTTCCCATAAGTATCGGAACGAATATAAAGTCTCCCAGAGCGACTTGCAGGAGGGGCAGCTGGATCTCGACGGAATGCTCCTGGATATGAGGACTCGCGGAAGAATAGACCATCTTTCCGCCGGCCATGCGCGAAGCCGTTTCCGAATCCACCGGAACCACTCCGAGCGGGGTTTCAAATCCCCCTTCCGGGTAAATAGAATAGCCTTTGAACATGGACCTGTGGCTCGGGCCTACGATTACGACACTTTCGAACTGTATCCCGCGGATCAGGCGATAAGCATGGGCGGCAATCCGGCCCGAATAGACGTACCCGGCATGGGGAGAAACGAGGCCGACAACTTCTCCGGCGGCGCTTCCGGGCAGATCCCGATAATATTCTTCAATTTCCGACCGAAGAATTGCCGGGCTGCCTGGATACCAGGCGCCCGCGATGACCGATTTCCTTGTCTGTCCCTTCACGCTCCCGGCCATTTGCCACAATATGGAAGTTGGTGAAAAAGTTTACAAATATTGGAACAACCAGTCAAGCGGAAATCATTTGACTAAATTCAACTACATGGGATAGTATTGAGCGTCCGAAAAAGAGTTGAAAATGAAGTCTTCCATGGTCTTAACGCCGGTTCGGAACTGAGGAAGGCTTTTTCTTTTGTTTTCCCCGGACCATCCGGACCGCTACCCGAAAAGGGAGGTTCTCATGGCTGTAAAAGTCGCTATAAACGGTTTCGGCCGGGTAGGAAGATACCTGGTCAGGGCCTGCAATGAGGAAATGGATATCGTCGCGATAAACTCGCGCGCGAAGGCGGAAGTGCTTGCCCACCTGTTGAAGTATGATTCCGTGCACGGGAAAGCGGCGAACAGCGTCCAGGCCAAAAACAATGCCTTGCTCGTGGACGGCAGAGAGATACGGATCACAAACGTCACCAGGGAACTGGAGACCCTCCCCTGGAAAGATCTCGGGGTCGATATCGTACTTGAATCGACCGGCAAGTTCAGGAAGAAGGACGAAGTGGCCGGCCACCTGAAAGCGGGAGCGAAAAAGGTCATTATCGCCGCGCCCGGCAAGGGCGTGGACGCCACCATCTGCATGGGAGTAAACGAGGATATTTACGATCCCGGCAGGCACCACATCGTTTCCAACGCCTCGTGCACGACAAATTGCCTTGCCCCCGTCGTGAAGGTCCTGCATGAGCAATTCGAGATAAAACGCGGGCTCATGACGACCGTCCATTCCTATACGATGGACCAGAGGCTTCTGGACGGATCGCACAACGACTTCCGCAGGGCCAGGGCGGCCGCCATGTCCATTGTGCCGACTTCCACGGGCGCCGCCAAAACCGTGGCGGAAGTCATACCCGCGCTCAAAGGAAAGCTCGACGGGCTGGCGCTCCGCGTCCCGACCCCCAACGTGTCCCTTGTGGATTTTGTCGCCGAGGTGAACAGGAGCAAAGTCACGGAAGACGAAATCAACTCCGCCCTCAGGGCCGCCTGCGACGGCAGGTTGAAGGGCATAATGCACATGTGCGAAGAGGAGCTGGTTTCAATCGATTTCACGAGCAGTTCCTATTCGGCAATCGTGGACGCCCCTCTCACCAAAGTGATCGACGGCAACTTTGTAAAGGTATTCGCATGGTATGACAACGAAAGCGGATACGCCTGCAGGATGCGCGATCTGGCGGTATACATGGGAAAACGCCTTTAGAAACCGGTATTGGGTATTAGGTTTTGGGTTTTCGGCTCCAAAACAGATAAGTTTCAGGAATGAGCCGATCTGTTCGGCACCTAATGCCCAACACCCAAGACCCAACACCTATGAAACCCTTTATTGCCGGCAACTGGAAAATGCACAAAACCGCGGGGGAGGCCGTTGCATTCGCGCAGGCCCTCGCAGGGGAACTGAATGCCGCGCAGGACAGGGATATAGTAATCGCCCCGCCTTTCACCGCTCTCCATGCCGTATCGCGAAGCTTGGCGGGCTCCGGCATCAAGGTTGCGGCACAGAACCTGCACTGGGAAAGAGAAGGCGCCTATACGGGCGAGATATCCGCCGCTATGGCCGTAGAAGCGGGATGCAGTTATGCTATTATCGGGCACTCGGAGAGGCGGAAGCTTTTCGGGGAAAAAGACGAGGAGATCAACCGCAAGCTGAAAAGCGTGCTGGCGTCCGGGCTGGGCCCGATCTTCTGCATCGGCGAGAACCTGGAAGACCGCGATGCGGGCAGGACGCTCGCCGTTCTGGGCTCCCAGCTCCGGAAGGGTTTGGATAGTTTGACCCGCCGTGATATTATGGAAACGGTGATCGCTTATGAGCCGGTTTGGGCGATCGGAACGGGGCGCGCCGCCACGCCGGGGCAGGCCCAGGAAGCGCATGCATTTATCCGGCAGACTCTGGGAAAAATGTTCGATGCTCCCCCCGCCGGGATTCCCGTCATTTACGGGGGAAGCGTCAGTCCGGGGAATATCCGGAGCCTGATGGAGCAGCCCGACATAAACGGCGTCCTTGTCGGGGGAGCAAGCCTGTACGTAGATTCATTCGTACGGATAGTCAACTTCGATAAGTAATCCGGAGTGAACATTTTTTGCCCTTTTGCATAAATTATGATATTTGTCCCCGTCCTGGCGATTATAAAGGGCAATGGATAATGGGGTATAGGTCATGGGTAATGGGCAGGCCCGTTTACCTTAACCCATAACCTGTGATCCATTACCTGTTTACCCATATAAGAAAAGAGAGGAAAGAAAATTGCACATCATAGTCGTCATTTTACATGTCGTAATGGCAGTTCTTCTGGTGACGATCGTTCTGCTGCAGAAAGGGAAGGGAGCGAGCATGGGCGCGGTATTCGGCGGGTCCAGCTCGACCATTTTCGGCAGTTCCGGCCCCGGCACCTTCCTCGGCAAGATGACCACGTGGATTGCCCTGATATTCATGATCACGTCTCTCTATCTTGCCTATTTTTCGGCTCACAAGGGCCCTTCCGTGACGGAAGGGGCAAGGACCGCCGCCGAACAGCCGCTACCGGGGGCACCCGCGGGATTGCCGCCGGGGACAACCGTTCCTGCACAGCCCCAGGCGCCGGGACCGGCGCAAAAGTAGTCACGAGTCTTGAGTCTCAAGTCCCGAGTCAAAACACAGCAGATATGGAATTCGGATCAGGAGAAAAGAAAACCGGCAAGAAATACTGCTCTTTTTGGCTATTGACAAACGCTCCAAAAAACTTTTAGGATTAATCGCAAAATAGGCCGAAGTGGTGGAATTTGGTAGACACGCTATCTTGAGGGGGTAGTGGGGCTTCCCGTCCGGGTTCAAGTCCCGGCTTCGGCACCATAAATAATTGAGGGGATGGCGATTTGGCCGTCCCCTTTTTTTAATCTCGCCGCGGGGGGCAGAAGCTAAAGAAGCTGAGAAGGTGAGAGGGTGAGAGGGTGAGAAAAAACAAGCTACGAAATTGGGCATCCATTGTCGCGTTGCCCTCTCGTACTGGGGATTCGGGATTCTACGCACGCATCAACACACATGTGTGTAGAGGCTAATAAACATGTGTATTGGCTGATCTCGTTTGTAGGCCGCATGGCGCATCCTTGTCTCCATTGGCTGCACTGAATGGCGTGATGCCATTATTTGCGCCATTTATCGGCTAATAATGGCGCTGGAATGGACATGTGCCATTGCGCATCCATTATAGCGTTGTCCCTCTCGCAATGCCACAGGCGCCCCGTTCCCGGCCTGACACTTACAACCCATCAGACCACCTCCCATCGTCCGCCTTTCGCCGGGCCGACACGTCTAAGATGGCCTGCTGCTTTCAAAACGGCGATCTGTTTTTCTACAGCCCGTGGGGACAGGTTGAGAGCTTCGGCAATTTTTCGCGCACTTGCTGTATTATGCTCTTTTAAAAATGCCAATATTTTCTCCGAACTTTTCTCCGAACTTTTTATTCGTAATGTGTCCACATCCGGATGATTTTGACGGTCTGGATTTCGTTGAGTATCTGATAGACCAGCCGATGTTGGATATTGATTCTTCGGGAACAGGCTCCGGAAAGATCTCCTAAAAGCTTCTCATAAGGTGGGGGATTCCGATAAGGATCTTCCTTGAGGATTTCAAGCAGGCGCTCCACTTGAGGTTTCAAGCCGGACTGGGAGATCTTCTTTGCGTCTTTCACCGCCTGCCTGGTAAACACCAATCGCCAACTCACCAGTCAAAATCCTTATCACATTCTTCTACATGAGTCGCAAGTCCTTCCCGGATGGACTCGCGCATGCCGGGTATGGATGTGAGATACAGGGTTTCCTGGATGGCACGCCAATCATCCTCGGAGATGAGGACTGCGGAACTTCTTTTCCCTACGATCTGCACCGGCTCGTGGGACTCTTTTACCTCATCCACAAGACTGTATAAGCGTTTTCTTGCTTCCGTTGCCGTGAGTGTTGTCATTTTGATCTCCTTGACGTACGCAATATCGTACGTCAAAATAAGTGCAAGGTCAAGTTATTTTATGCTTAAGAACACTGTGAGGCAATTTCGGGGCCCCACGGCTTCGGCACCATAAAATAGCAGGGGTTAATTCCGAGCAGGAATTAACCCCTTTTTTCAGTCTCAAGTCTCAGTTTCAGTTATAGCACTTCCAGCCCCAAAATTTTCGCCATCGGATCGAAATCCCGGTCGTCATGCAGGAGCGGGAATCGATGATGGATACAGAACGTTCCGATCATGACATCGATTGTCTTCCGTAGCGTTACGCCCTTCTTCCGCAAAAACCTGTAATTCAGCGCGCTCTCCAGGGCCAGCGCCTGTCCAACCATCGGCATGAAGGGCAAACGCGAAAGGAGGTCCCCTGCAATCCGGAAATCCCTTTCGCTCTGAAATCCCTGCAGCACTTCGGCCAGGATCAGGTCGCCCATCAGGATCGGAGTATTACCCAATGCGGAATCGAGCCAGTCCGTCTGCGAAGTTCTCTTGCCGTTGAAGAAGTCGATCCAGACGGACGAGTCAACGACGATCATTTGTCCAGTCTCATCTCATCGAGGCTGCCGCTCCATTTGAGTTTTCCCCGAAAGCCCTTGATTTTTTTCTGGCCTTTCACCTGTACCAGCAGTTTCAATCCCTCTTCGATGGCGTCCTTTTTTGTTTTCAAGCCGGATGCCTTGAGCGCGGATTCCATCAGTTCGTCGTCGATGACGACGTTGGTTCTCATTTCCCGCCTCCAATGTGTATTAATGCAATTATTATACACATTATGGGATTAGTTTGAAAGGACATTATTTTCAGCCTTAAGTCTCAAGTTAAAAGAGCCCTCGTGGGCTCGGGATGCATTTTCAAGTCCGGCAGTCGGGCAGATTCACGAAATAATGTCCCATGTCAAGGGCCTGTTGCTCAAATAGTCCAGCGGTTTTCCGGAAATTTTCGGTGCGCGGGTGGGGCCGGGTTCCGGACGGCGCATTAACAGGTCTTTTCGTCGCC
>Ga0116160_1000685_pt1 | contig 38622 bp, 38 predicted proteins | sample AD_JPNAS2_MetaG_FD_89879 | JGI IMG/M metagenome (GOLD analysis project Ga0116160, IMG submission 89879) | Active sludge microbial communities of municipal wastewater-treating anaerobic digesters from Japan - AD_JPNAS2_MetaG | ecosystem: Engineered > Bioreactor > Anaerobic > Digestate | place...
ATCTGGTCTAGCGGCAACGGGTACTAATCAGGTTATTAAACAACTTAAAAAATAGAATAATATGACATAACAGCCTATCGGAGTTCTTTCTGGTAGGCTTTTTTTATTTTCTTTTGGCAAAAGCGTCTCGACTTCCCATTTGACTTATGAGGAGGCAGATAGTATGCAAAAAGAACTAAGAAATAAAATATTTGAATTAAGAAACACTGGCATGGGATATAAGGCGATAGCAAAAGAACTATCTCTTACTCCTAGTGCGGTTAGAAGTGTGTGTACAGCAAAATACAACAATCCTAATTTATATGGAACCTGCAAAAACTGTGGCATAAGAGTAAAGCAAACGCCTGGGAAAAAGAAGCGTCAGTTTTGCTCTGATAAATGCAGAATGGCATGGTGGAATTCTCATAAGGATGACGTAAAAAGAAACGCATTTTATACCTTTAAATGTCCATGTTGCAACTCTGAATTTGTAGCTTATGGAAACAGCAAAAGAATCTATTGTAGCATCTCCTGCTATGCAAAAACCAGAACGAAAAGAGGTAATGAGCAATGAACACGAAAAATATAGAACAGTACTATTCATCGCTTGTACACCTAATCGCTATGAAGAATCAGGAAATATTAAACGATGCTGATTTCCTAAAAGCTGAGTCTGTTTTGGCAAGCAAATATTGTATCAAAAAAGATAGTCTTTATCGGGCTAAAGACTTGATAAATAACCGTTTTAGAGTGATGTATATACTACCAAAGAAGGAGGACCAAAATGGATCAGAAACGAATAACCAAGATAGATGCGTTACCAAAGTTACAAAAGATAACTAGAGTAGCCGCATACGCTAGAGTTTCAAGTGGTAAAGATGCTATGCTTCACTCGCTTTCTGCTCAAGTTAACCATTATAAGAAACTGATCCATGATAATAGTGAGTGGTCATTTGCTGGTGTATATGCAGATGAAGCGTTAACTGGTACTAAAGATTCACGATTGGAGTTTCAAAATTTACTTGAGGATAGTAGAGCGGGGAAGATAGATATGATCATCACCAAATCGATATCAAGATTTGCTCGAAACACAGTCATTTTATTAGAAACCGTTAGAGAATTGAAGTCATTAGGTATTGATGTGTTCTTTGAGGAACAGAACGTGCATACCTTGAGCGGTGAAGGTGAAATGATTCTAACGTTCCTTGCGACATTTGCTCAAGAGGAATCCAGAAGCACATCGGAGAACATGAAATGGAGAATCAAGAAAGACTTTGAGCAAGGTATTCTATGGGGCGGCAAACCATGTTTAGGATATGCACTTGAAGACAAACGTTTCATCGTAATACCAGATGAAGCTAAGATCGTACAACAGATTTATCAATTATACATTGCTGGATATGGTGCCGATACAATCGGCAAAATCCTTGATGAACGAGGTATCATTCCGAAGAATTCAGCAAAATGGAATAGATCAAGCATCATGACCATATTATCCAACTATAACTACACAGGCGATCTGATACTTCAAAAGACATTTAGAGAGAATCACTTATCTAAAAGAAAAATCATCAATTCAGGTGAGCTTGACCAGTATGCAGTTAAAAAGAATCATGAGGCGATTATTAGCAAGGATCTATTTGATAAAGTTCAAGAAATAAGAAAACAACGAGCTGAAAGAATCAAACCAAGAATAAATAAAAAACCTCAAGCTTTCAAGGGCATGATAAAGTGTGGGATTTGTGGAAGAGCGTATACTCATAAAACCACACCACATAACGAAATATGGAAATGTTCACTTTCAGTAACGAAAGGAATAGAAGCTTGCCCATCTAAACAAGTACCAGACAGAGAAATTAAAAAAGCTGCTAAAACAATATTGAAAATTAGATCCTTTGATGAAGAAGTATTAAAATCAAAAGTTAAGCAGGTACTCGTGATGCCCGAAAACAAACTTATTTTTCAATTTAAAGATGAAACAAGTGTTGAACAGTCTTGGAACAAAAGCTCAAGAAGTGAAGCTTGGACGCCTGAAATGAGGGAGAAGGCAAAACAAAGAGCATTGAAACAACATCAGGGAGGTGTTCATCATGGCTAAGGTTACTGTCATTCCATCTACGATTCACCCATTAACACAAATGCCACTTAATCAAATGGCAGTTAAGAAAGTCGCAGCCTATGCAAGAGTTTCTACCAACTCAGACGAACAATATACTAGCTATGAAGCTCAAGTCACCTATTACAAGAAGTTTATAGAAGATAAGCCAGATTGGGAGTATATAAACGTTTATGCAGATGAAGGTATCTCTGGGACTAATACAAAAAGACGTGTAGGCTTTAATAAAATGATCGCAGACGCATTAAATGGAAAGATAAATCTAATCATTACTAAGTCCATATCAAGATTCGCAAGAAATACATTAGACACCATATCTTATGTTAGAAAACTAAAAGATAACGGTGTTGAGGTGTTCTTCGAAAAAGAAAATCTCTGGACGCTAGATCCCAAAAGTGAACTCATATTAACGATCATGGCATCAATCGCTCAAGAAGAATCACGTTCAATCAGTCAAAACGTGACATGGGGTAAGAGAGTCGGCTTTCAACAGGGTAAAGTTTCATTTGCTTATAAATCGTTTCTAGGCTATAAGAAAGAAGATGAAAAGATTGTGATTGATGAAGATCAAGCAGAGATTGTCAAAATGATTTATAAGATGTTTTTGGTTGAAGGAAAGACTGCAACAGGCATAGCAAACTATCTAAAGTCAAAACACATCAAAACGCCAACAGGAAAAACAACTAACTGGACAAAGAATACTGTGAACTCAATACTTACCAATGAGAAGTATAAAGGGGATGCACTGCTTCAAAAGACATTTACTGAAAACTATCTCGATCATAAAATGGTTAAGAATAACGGACAAATTCCTCAATATTACGTTGAAAATAGTCATCCAGCGATCATTGACAGAGATATGTGGGAACTGGTTCAAATTGAGATAGAAAGAAGAGATAAAATTGGTGCTAAGTACTCATCATCTGATGTATTCGCATCGAAACTCATCTGTGAAGATTGTGGTGGATTCTATGGCAAAAAGAAATGGCACTCCAACAGTAAGTACTCAAGGTTCGTTTATCAATGTAATAACAAGTTCCATAAGCATAAAGACAAATGCCGAACGCCTAATTTAGCAGAGGAAGACATTAAACTTAAATTTATTAGTGCTTATAATCTTTCAATGGAAGATAAAGAAAGAATCATAGAAGATACATACGAAGTCATAGCACTATTAACTGATACTAAAAAACTCGATGATGCTATCATTGAAATTGAAGAAGATATCATGGTAACTTCAGAAATTGTGAGTAGACTTGTCAATGAAAATTCAAAATCAGACATAGCGTTAGAAGATTACAATAAAAAGTATGAGGAGTTATCCAATCGATATGACAAACTTAAAAACAAACATACAGACTTGTTAAACGAAAGAAATGAAAAACAAGGACAAGCACTTATAATGAAAGCTTTTATAAAAAACTTATCAGAGTCAGAAGATGAGCTTGATGAATGGAATGAGCGTATTTGGATGTTGTTAGTAGACGGGGCAACGGTTCACAGAGATTCGAGTATTACGTTTAGGTTTCATAATGGAAATCAGATAAAGACTTATTAAGTTACCTATAAAAAAGGTGGCTTTTTATTTATTATTTTTTTGAGAACGAGGTTTATTAAACCTAAATTACATATTTGTTGCAACAGGAAAATCCGGTAAGTCAAAATAGATTAAGTTAGATGAAGTCGATATAACTCAATTGGAGATATACAATCGCGGGGGTGACATGGGAAAGTTGTTATAACTTTTCGAGTATTTTTGACTTCTCCCTTCAGGTCTTTTAGATCATTACCTGTTTGGTGACTGCTCTCTAATTTGCCTTTATGTCTGGGAATGTAGGTCATACAGTGTCATGCTGATATTGTGATGATTGAGAGTGTTCCCAAATTGAGTAGCTTGAGGATGTCCTATATTTGTAAATTAAAACTGTAATGCACATTGTTTGTAATCCGAAATTTCGACTCCCATATAATTGTATTTGAGTAATAAAAATACGACTCACTACACTACTTTGATAGAATCATTATCATATAGCGTTTTTGTTTTGAATAAAAATAATATATGTGTTCGCTCTTCCCATGTGCATTTACATAGGTCAACTACATGTTGGCTATATGAGTAAAGGTATAAAAATGAATTGATACACATGTTTAAAATGTTGCATATGTTACATTATTGTGATATCATGTTTATTGAGTTATTTGAAACGATTTCAGAAAAAAGAAATCAGGGGTTTACGATAAGTCATCTTATATCATGAAGGTAAAATACTCTAATGCTATATTATAGGGAGGATAAACGAATGAATCGACAAATCTACAAAACAAAGAACGTTATTTTCGAAGCACTTCTTAGAAAAATGCAAGTGAAAAACTACCATGAAATTACAATTATTGAAATCACAGAAGATGCTGATGTGGCTAGACTTTCTTTTTACAGACACTTCAAAACAAAAGAGGATATTATTCTTTTTAAGTTTAAAGATATTATTGATAAAATTGTAAGAAAAATTTTTGCCACTAGCATGGATATTCCAAAAGAAATTTTAGAATTGATACTTGGAGTAATCGAAAGTTATAAGTCTACATTCAACGTGATTATCAAACATAATCTATATGGGTTAATCGTTCAATCCTTTAGTTCAGATATTAGAGTAATCACAAAAAAAATAACCAATCTTGAAGATTCTGACGCTTATCTACTAACATTTTATGAGGGAGCACTTATAAATCTTTTAATTGAATGGGTTAGTAATGAAAATGCAGTTTCAAAGAATGAGTACTTGAAAATTATTGATAACATTTTCAATAAACAACGACTGTTGCTAAAAACTAATAATATATAGGTGATACATTTATGAATAAATTAGGAATCTGTTTGTCAGGTGGTGGTGCAAGAGGTGCATATCAAATTGGCGCATTACAGGCACTTAAAGAATTAGGAATCTTAGATAGAACTGTAGCGTTTTCCGGTGCTTCAATCGGCGCAGTGAATGCCACGTTTGTTACAACCGATGCAATGGATATTGCGAAAGAACTATGGTTTAATGTTCCAGAAAATCCTTTAGGCGATAGCCCATCAATAGTTAATACGCTAAGAGATCAAAAACTCAAAGTCATTGATAGTGGTTTATTTTCAATTAAGAAACTAAATCAATTGCTAGAAGAAAACATTGATTTTGATTTACTAAAAACCAAGGACATTTTTATTGCGGTCGCTGATACAGGAGATGCTGAAAAAGGGATAATAGATTTGTTAAGATCAACAATCGCTCATTATATTCAAAAGGATTCCAAAATTCAATATATTCCCCTCAAGGGACTCAACAAAGAATTACAGATTGATACAATGGTAGCATCCTGTTCAATTCCTGTTGTTTTTCCTCCAATTGTAAGCAACAACAGGAAATATCGAGATGGAGGGTATTTTGACAATACGCCAATAAAGCCTTTAATCGACTTTGGTTGTGACGAGATTATCTGCATTACTATTTCCACGTTGTCATCAATACGTTCGACAAGACAGAAATACAAAAACATAAAGATTCACGAAATAAAAGCAACAAGAAAATTAGGGAAAGTACTTGATTTTTCATCTGACCATTCAAAAAAGTCTTATGAATATGGATATCGTGATGCGATGAGTTATTTTTCTAAAAATAACATAGTTTATGATTTTTAAAAGATTGGCTTTAACAATTTTTTAAACCGCTTTATTGATGGAGGTGCGATAAGATGAGTAAGCGATTAGCTATTGGTTTTTTTACTGATGTATTTTTTCCGATGATAGACGGTGTAGTCAACGTTGTACATAATTACGCAAAAAAGTTATCGATAGATTCAGATGTATATGTTTTCGCTCCTGACTACGGAGAAATTAAAAACCTTGACCAATTGCCATACAAAGTCATAAGGACTAAATCAATCAAAATACCTAAGTTAGATTATAGGTTTTCAATGCCAACATTTGATATTATTTTCAAGGATGATATCAATAAAATAAGATTGGACATAGTGCACATACATAGCCCATTTGCAATTGGTGTATATGGAATTCATTATGCGCGAACACATCACATACCTGTAGTTGCTACGCTTCACAGTCAATATAAAAAAGATTTCTACGAGAGAATAAAAAACGAATATATAACTAAAATGGCCACAAAAGAACTTATGCGACGATTCAATAATTGTAATAGATTGCTTGCTGTAAATGAAGAAGTTGCAAAAGTATTTTATGAGTACGGTGCAAATGAAATGCCCATGGTTATACATAATGCAACTGATTTAGCACCGTTTATGAACAGCAGTTATATCAATGAACTCAAAGCAAAGTATCATATAGATTTCAGTCAAAAAGTGTTGATCTATGTAGGTAGATTGGATGCAATAAAAAATCTTGGATTTCTAATCGATTCACTGATTACTCTGAGAGATCTTCAGTTTGATTTCAAGATGATTTTTGTTGGATCTGGGCCTTATGAAGAAACGATGAGAAAAAAGATTATTAAGAACGACTTAAACGATCGCGTCGTATTCACCGGAAGGATTGTGGATAGAATAGACTTAAGCGCTCATTATAAACTTGCAAACCTTTTTCTATTACCTTCACTTTATGACTCATCTTCACTGGTTCAAATTGAAGCAGCAAGTCAGTATACACCAACCCTATTTATTGAGAAAGCAGTTACTGCTTGCACAGTAAAAGACGGTATCAATGGATATCTTTCCCAGAATTCACCAAAAAAGTTTGCTGAGAAAATCATTACTATTTTTGACGATGATTTAGAGTATATGAGTATTTCGAACAATGCATTTAGAGACTTGTATGTAACGTGGGATAACATAGTGGATAAACTAAGAGAGATTTATTCAAATCTTTTGAAATATGAAGATTAAAGAAAGGTATGAGTTATATGAATAGACGATTAGTCATTAATACATCAACTGGGGGATTGGATTATTATCCATATCCGCACAACATTGAAATCCTTCGCATAAAGGTTTCCATCCAGGGACGTGAATATGAAGACGGTACTACGCTTAAAGCAGACGAGTTTTATCGAAAACTAAATGAAGACAGAAATCTGCTTCCCAAGACAAGTCAGCCTTCAGTAGGTGAAATTGTTGATATGTTCCAAGGTTATTTTGACATGGGCGTGAAAGAGATAATAGTCGTAACACTTTCTTCTGAAATGAGCGGAACTTACAATGTTTGTGTTCTAGCTGCCAAAGAATTCGAGAACAAGATGAAAATAATCGTCTTTGATACAAAGACAGTTTGTTTCTCAGAAGGTCTTTTCGCACTTGAAGCTGAAAAACTGCTGAATGAGGAAATACCTTTGGAAGTAATTGAGGAAAAGTTGATAGAAATGCGAAAAGCGAACACGATTTTTTTTGCCGTTGATTCACTAAACTATCTAGTTAAAAATGGTCGTCTTAGTAACGCTGCTGGTTTTGTAGGTAAAATGTTAAAACTTAAACCAATTTTGCAGGTGCAGGAGTCGGGAAAAATTGTATCAATTGAGAAGATTCGGACAACACGTGCTGCACTTCAGTCAATTACAAGTAAGGTTAAAACTTTTACACATGGAAGGCCTTATCATGCTTATATTCTATATACTGGAAATCCCAAATTAAAATCTTATTTTATCCAAATTATTAAGGAAGATCTCGGACTAGTTAATTTGTATGAATCACCATCAACCCCTGTGGTTGGGGCTCATGTTGGACCAGATGTCATTGGTATCGGAATCTTCCTAGATCATGATTCTAGTTTGCCTCACATCGAGAAACTTTAAGCATTAAATGGCAAATAATTATGGTGTCCTACAAGTCTTTGTTGTAAAATGCTTGTCATCATATGAGAAAGTTAATAAAAATTATAAGTGAGATACAATTGCTATGAGGAAGAAAGGATAATAATTATGGAAGTTATTCGTGTGAAGAATTTCACTAAAGATTATGGTTTTAATCGAGGAGTATTTGATGCAAATTTTGATATACGTAAGGGAGAAGTATATGGTTTTCTAGGACCAAATGGTGCCGGGAAGACAACTACTATTCGACATCTAATGGGGTTTTCTAAACCAGATAGTGGTTCTACACAGATAATGGGGTTAGATTCATTTGAGCACCGAAGTAAAATTCTTAAATCAGTTGGGTACATTCCAGGTGAGTTAGCACTGCCAAGCGGGCTTACAGGATTTGAGTTCATTTCTATGATGAAAAAAATGAGAAACGTCAATGATGATTCAAGAATTAATCACCTTATTCAACTATTTGAGTTAGATGCTAGTGGCGATACAAAACGAATGAGTTTTGGAAACAAAAGAAAACTTGCAATCATTGTAGCATTTATGCACGATCCAGAGATATTAATACTTGATGAACCTACATCAGGATTAGACCCTGTGATGCAAGAGAAGTTTATCGAATTTATCAAAAATGAGAAGGCGAGGGGGAAAACGATTCTTCTCTCAAGTCATATTTTCAGCGAAGTTGAAGCATTGTGTGATCGTGTTTCTATTATTAAACATGGTCATATTGTGGATGAATTTCCAATGAGTAAGCTGAAACACAATGAGAATAAGACTTATGTGTTCAGATTTGAGAACAAAACAGATGCAAAAGATGCATTCGATAAATTATCAAAGTCAACTCAGTATCAAGTTGAATCCATTGAGGAATGTCAACTGAAAGTAAATGTTCACGACACTAATATAAATGGATTACTCAGTGAGTTAGAAGGCTTGAAGGTTATTGATTTTGAGTACAATAGACTCACTCTAGAATCATATTTTATGACATACTATCACGACGAAATAAAGTTTGGAGGCATACAAAAATGAGTGAAATCACCATTAAGGAATTAACTAAAGACTATGGACACTCACGAGGTGTTTTTAATGTGGAATTTGAAGTGAAAAAAGGTGAGATATTGGTTTCATTGGAACCAACGGAAGTGGTAAGACTACAACGATTCGTCATATCATGGGTTTTAGTAGACCAGACAATGGGACGATAAAAGTTAGGAATATAGATGCCACAAAGCATTCAACAGAAGTGAAAAAATGGATAGGTTATGTTCCGGGAGAGATTGCATTTCCGGATTTATCTACAGGAAAATCATTCATCGAATCACAAGCAGAACTTCTTAAACTAAAAGATTTTGACTTAGCAAATCGCCTAATCGATATTTTTAAGATTGATTTGCGAGTTAATCCTCGTAAAATGAGCAAAGGTATGAAACAAAAAACTGCAATTATTGCTGGATTTATGAACAACTCAGACATTTTGATTCTTGATGAACCGACAACAGGATTGGATCCTCTAATGAGAGAGGAATTTATGCGTTTACTTGAGTATGAACGAAATAAAGGAAAAACAATCTTTATTAGTAGTCATTTGTTTGATGAACTCGAAAACTTATGTGATCGAGTGGCTCTTATCAAAGATGGACATATTGTAAGTATCGCCAACATAAAAGATATCAAACATCCAAATGAAAGAGAGTATAAGATTGAATTTAAGGACAAAGAAAATTATGAAGCATTTATCAAGTTGCCATTCACATTTGATAATTATCGACCTGAGCAAAATCAAGTGTTTGTTATTGTAAAACGTGAGGAAATCCCAATGTTTGTTTCATCTTTAAGCAAATATAGTCTTAAGTTTGTGATAGAAATCAAATATAATTTAGAAAGATTTTTCAAAGATAAATTTAATTATAAAGAAATGGTTGGTGTTGAATTATGATTAGTATTCCATTACTAAAACAGTCGATTAAAGCAAATAAAAATATTTGGATGATCATTACAATTGCGACATCATTAATGTTGGCTACAATTATATTTGTAACCGGAAATATTAATGTTGGAGAATTGAGAGATTCGTTTTCCGAGACCTTTGCTAAGTCTGAAATAGAGTCACAAATTAAAGCTAATAGCATTGATGCATTTGTACAAGTTAATGAGACAGCAGTTGAAATGTACCCTGAAGTCAAGGATCTTTATGACTTAACAACGTCTGCAATAGATCTTTATAATTCAATTAAAATATCAGGGAGCTTATCACCAAAAGAGGACACGATTGCAACGATAACAACAGGGATGAGTCTAGAGCAAACTGAAAAGATGACTCCAGTTATTTCAGCTTTAATAGATCAATATGAACTTGCATCTCCGGATTTGGAGAATCTCATTCCTTTTAAATCTTCATTTATCATTGAGATTATTTTATCAAATCTTGAGGTTGATACCGATGAACAAACATTGCAATTAATCCACACGCTTTCTGAGTCCATGATTGCTATATATTCGGTAAATGGCACATTGAGTAGTGAGGACTTACAAATCATTTCAAGTAATATTGTCAGATTTTCTTTTGCTTCTCAAATTGATCAAGAAACAACGATTTTATTCGAAGAACACGGATTTTCCCTAGAAAAGATTGACTCAATTGTGAATTCTGCTCTTTTGCAATATGTAGCTTTGACAAACAATGGTATTGATAGTGAAACTGCAAAATCTGAAATTTCAAACAGCATTCTTTCACAGATGCCTGAAGTAGTAACAGACTCTCTTAATGAAATTGTGGATTTAAATATTGATCATCTTGTAGTTGGTACCATTTTCTTTAAAATTGCTGGTTTATTATTGCCTTTAGTTTACGTGATTGTAGTTTCGAATAGTTTGCTTGCTGGACAGATAGATAGCGGATCAATGGCTTATGTTCTTTCAACACCAACAAAAAGAAAAGTTGTGACATTAACTCAAATTGCTTTTATGTTGTTGTCTTTATTTATGATGTATATGATTATATTGGTTACTGGATTGTTAACAATATTAATTATAAATAACCAAGAATTAATGATTACAAATAGCGATTTAGTGAAACTGACGATTGCAGCATTTATTACGATGTTTTCAATAAGCGGTATCAATTTTTTGACATCAGCATGGTTTAACAAAAGTAAAAATGCAACAGGACTAGGAGGGGGGATTTCGATATTCTTTCTTGTATCCACAATATTGGGTCTTTTAGGATCTCCAGTCATTCCCTCTGCCATTCGTATTGATGCACTCAATATTTTTAATTATTTCTCATTAATCACTTTGTATGATGTTAATGCGATTCTTGAAGGAAATATTGATTATCTTAACTTGTCAATATTATTGGTGGTAGGTGTTGCAACATTTTTATTAGGTCATATAATTTTCACAAAGAAGGATTTACCGTTATAATTTGACACAATAATCTAAACATGAGGCTCAATACCCAACAATAATAAGATAGTTAAATAGTCCATTCTGACACAAAGTAATTGACACTTGAAATTTGTTCCATAAAAAAGTCTAAACAAAAGCATTTTTAAGGGTGCGTGAATTTTACTAAGGGTGCGTAAAAATAGGTGTAGGGTGCGCAAATTTCAACAAAGGGTGCGTAATTGTATTAAAATAGGTCACCCAACCCATATAAGAAGCATAGGTTTGATACATAAGCGAATTAGTAATTCGCACTAGTATCAAGCCTTTTTTTCATGAAGAAAGGGCGTTTTCTCCCTATCTGCCAATTTCCTAATCAATAATTTGAACCGAAAATGGAGTTTTTCTTATCTGATATCTTGTCACAGTCCAACCTTTTAACGATTACATTGTGGTATTCATCAATATGACTTGCATTCATGAATCAGTAAATGTTATAATGTTTGCAATGATATCAAGCACAGGAAAATGATGCAAATTCAAAAAAGGAGATATTTTTATGAGAGAAACAATATATTTTCAGCGAAATGCTCCAGATCCCATATTAGATTACTCGATTGTGTTAGAAATTGTTCATCAACATGTGCCCGAAGCAAAGATGGTGAATTCAATTGATGAATCAGGAGGCGAGGCAAGAACTTATGTGATAGATAACAGCCTCATTATGAAAGTGCAGCGTCCGCAGCAATTACGCTCAAGTACAAGCTTGGAAAAAGAAGTGTTTTTTCTAAACCAGATTGCAAAACAGACTGATGCCAGCGTTCCACGAGTGCTTGGATACGGGAAGAAAGACAGCGTTGAATATATTTTGATGACGAAAATGGAAGGTGTCCCTGTCGAAAATACTAAACTTTCCAAAAAGGAAAAGAATGATTTGTTATTCGAATTGGGAACCGAACTTCGAAAAATTCATGACATGGATCTGCGTCCTTTTTTGGAAACCGGACTATTTCCGCATGATGATATAAAAGATTTAACTGAAAGATTACAGCGAAGATATCAGTATGCAATTCAAAAAAAAGAAGGCTTGAGTCAGGAAAAAATAAGTATCGAATTAACCGCTTTGAATAATGATTTAAATAACATTCATAATTCAGATGATTATGTGGTTCTACATGCGAATCCTTATATTCCTCATGTGTACGTGAATGAAAGGACTCATAAATATACTGGTATTATTGATTTTGGAGATGCCTACATTGGCCACCCAATATTTGATATGTGGTATTGGAAAGTAAAGAGTCGTAAAATGCTTCTAACCGGTTATGTTTCAAAGAAACCGGTTAGTGATTCTTTTAATAAGATATTTGATATTGTAAACTTAATTTCTAGTAGGATTGAAGAATTGTAATCAATGCTGATTAACGGAATCCAATAGTGAAATTAACAATGATTTCTATATTTATTTTTAAAATATCTTTTTTAGCAATTTTGATTTTGTCTACAAAGAGCTTAAAGTACAAGGGAATGTTACCAATTCATAATAAGTATTTTCTGGTGATTTTTCAGAAAAACTTAATTTCAGCTTTAAATTCACACTTAAGTTGTTCAAAATAAAAAATGATTTTATGGGGAACTAGAATGAAACTTTTCGGACCACCAAAAAACAAAAAAAAATTGCTCCAATATCTTTTTAAATACAAATCTCAACTCATCATTTCATCAATTGGTGGAATGGTTTTTAACACTGTAGTAGTTCTAGGACCGATTTTTCTTGGGAACTTAATCGATGCTTCAGGATCTGGTCTTGGTCGTCAAGTTGTTTTTTCTGCACTATATTTTGTAGGAGTTACCGCTTTTTTTCAATTTGCTCGCTTTATTAAGCGTTGGTACATGCGTGATCAGTTCAACAGAGTGGCTTGTGATTTGAGACAAACCTTTGTAGAACAAATATTTGAAAAAAAGCTACCTGAACTTGAGAAAGAAGCAGTTGGCGATTTAATGTCTAGAACTGTTGGCGATATTACTATAGTTGTTGATACTGTAATGTCCACAATCAATGAAGCGTGGGATACGTGGCTACTTATGATATCCTATTTTGTAGCATTGATGATTATGGATTGGAAAATCGCTCTTATATCATCTATCTTAGTTCCTTTTACTATTTGGATTGCACAACTCATGCGTCACGTTCTATTTAAATATTCAATGTCAGCTAGAAAGGCTGCTTCAGTTTCAAATAATGGATTGTTGCACTACCTCGATGCGATATCATTGTTGAGATTATTTGGTCGTGAGGAAGATGAGAGCAAAGAAATTCACAAATCATTCGAGAAACAAGCAAACTATAATATTAAAGAAATGTTGCTTCAAAAAGCCTTGCTTCCTGTGTATTCCTTAATAGCAGGACTCGGTATTGTTGTAGTTATTGCTTTAGGTGGAGCTAGAGTAGTTGATGGCAACTGGACCATTGGGACATTTAATGCATTTTTAATTATGTTTATTGCATTCTCAGGCCGAACACGTGTAGCTGCTGAAGTATTTAATCGTTGGCACGCTGCAAGTGCTGCGTGGTCCAGAGTTAAGGAAAAAATGGAAAGTACTGACGGAATGATTTTAGAAGAAAACAATGAAAGATTTACTTGCAGTGAACTTACAGTTCAAAATTTGAGTTTTAATTATGGAAACGAAGATGTATTGAAAAACATCAGTTTTTCTGCAAAGAAAGGTCAAATCATTGGGGTAACAGGGGCTGTAGGCTCTGGGAAAACCTCACTTGCACATGCATTGACAGGTTTATATCCGTATGAAGGAGAAATTAAAGTAGATGGTAAAGAATTGTTAGTCCTTTATGACAATGAAAAGAAAAAGCTATTATCATACACAGGACATGAACATTTCTTGTTTTCCATGTCGATCCTAGATAATATTAGTTTTTCCAAGATTGATAAAAAGAAGATTGAATACGTACTACAAGCATCAGCACTCACTCAGGATATATCAAGATTTGATCAAGGACTTGATACAATGGTCGGTGAAAAGGGGATAAAGGTTTCAGGTGGACAACGACAGCGTATCTCGATGGCAAGAGCCATCTATTCAGATGCTCCGATACTATTGATGGATGATCCTTTTTCTGCAGTAGATATTGCTACTGAAGCTGAAATCATCAAACGCTTGAAATTAGATTATACAGATCGAATAGTGATTATCTTCACTCACCGCTTGACAGCGTTTAAAAACGTTGACGATATCCTTGTTCTCGATAAGGGGAAAATTGTAGAGCACGGCACACATGATGAACTCCAAAAAAATAGAGGTTTATACAACGAAATCTATAACGCTCAAGCCTTTATGGGGGTAGATATCAATGAATAAAAAACGAGAAAAGCAATTCATATTATCGATTTTTCTGAAAACAGCAAAAAGCTCGTATCTGTATATTTTTTTGATGATTATATCGATTATTTTTGGAACTATAATGATCACACTTCCATCAATGACCTTAAAAAAAATCATCGATGGTCCTTTAGCAACGGATGGTCAAGGCTTATGGAAATATGCCTTCATTTATCTTGCCATTGTACTTTTGTTAGGACTTAGTGATCTGTTAAGAGAATATGGATCAATGGTTCTTGGACAGAGAACACTCTTAAATATCAGAAAAAATATGCTTCAAAGACTGATGCAGTTACCTATGCCTTACTATTTAGAAGTTCCAGCTGGTGATACGATTTCTAGGTTTACTGCAGATGTCGATGCAGTCAATACTCTTTTCACATCTGGCATCATCAGCGCCATTGCTGATACTTTGAAAATTATTGCCTTATTAATTGCATTGTTTTCACTATCATCTGTATTTGGTTTCATTGCACTTGGAAGTCTTCCAATACTTTATCTAATAACGAATTATTTTAGAAAAAATATTTATGCTAAACAACTTACTGTTCGAAAAAAGGTATCAGACATTAATACGAACGTTAAAGAAATATATTCCGGGATAAAGATAATTAAAGTTTTTGGAAAAGAATCATTTTTTGAAGAGCGATTCGAAATGTTACTGGAGAAGCATCGAATCGCAATGAATGCCAACAGCATCTATGACGCATGGTTTCCTTGTATCATACAGACATTGCGAGCTGTTGTGATCGCACTAGCAATTTTTATAGGTTCATCGAATAACACGACCTCAATTGCATTAGGATTCTCTCTGGGAGTTTTAGCAGCAGCAACCGATCTCTTTATTCGTTTTTTTGAACCAATAGGGGCGATTTCAGCAGAAATTCAAACAATCCAGCAAGCTGCTGCTGGTCTTGATCGAATCAATGCATTCTTCAATCAAGAAACAGAGAAATCAAGTAAAATTTTTATTTCTGAGATTAATAAAATCAAAGATATGGATATTGTGATTGATAGAGTCAATTTTGCTTATACCAATGGAAAGAATGTACTGAGCAACACATCCATAGTTATTCCATCTGGTTGCAAGGCAGCAATTGCTGGAAGAACTGGTTCTGGTAAAACAACTCTTATGAATCTTATTGCAGGTCTTTATTCACCAGATAGCGGACGGATTACTATCGGTGGAGTTGACCCATATCGTCTTCCTCCTTCCGAACGAAGAAAATTGATAGGGGTTGTTCCTCAGACACTGATGATACTTAACGGTACTGTATATGACAATGTGACTTTAAGTGATCAAACAATAAGTCGATCTGAAGTTGAGAAGTCATTGCATATGGTCGGCCTTTCCGAAGTTATCGGTAAGCTACAGAATGGGATGGATACATTTATCGGAGAAGGTGGTCATAAACTTTCTTTCGGGCAAACTCAGTTGCTATCTCTAGCGAGGGCTATCGTGAAAGATCCACCAATTCTATTGCTTGACGAATTGACATCAGGACTTGATGCAATTACTGAACGGTTAGTGCTTGATGCTATACGATGTGTCAGCAAAGAAAAAACAATTGTTACCATCAGTCACAGAATATCAGGAATTATTGATGCCGATACCGTACATATAATGGAACGAGGATGCATTGTAGAAAGCGGAAGTCCTCATGAGCTTGTTGAAAAAGAGGGATGGTATTCAAGATATAAAAAACTAGAAGATTTAAATTGGAGAATGTCGTAGTTTAATTTGAAGTAATGAAGATATTCGAAATGGATATTGTGAACTAATATTCTTTTTGAGCAGTAATCTATGATTTATATGCAAACATAACCAACTCCATTCAATCATATAGCTCAGCAGCCTGTACCAAACTGATCACTCGTATATATATTTACTGATGTCTAATCTTTGTTCCTTAGTGTATTTCATAGTGAACTCCATACTATATTACTTAATTATTTTACTTGAAACAATAAATTTAATGGTGTATAATAATGACATGGTGTCATCCCGGGAGTACTAGCTATGCCGAAAATTACATTTAATAACATCGCGAAAGAAAAACAACAAAATTTAATTGATATTGGGATTCAATTGTTCTCATTACATAACTATGAAGAAGTTGACGTCAAAACTGTGGTGGAATCTGCTAGTCTACCTAGAGGGTCATTTTATGCTTATTTTAATGATATGGAAGATTACTATACATTAATTATCTCGTCGTTAAGATCAGAAAGAATTAAAAGTATTAGTAGATTGGCAAATGGATTTAAAGGCAATCTTTTTGATTTTCTGATTGTGATGTTTAAATATGACATAACCCAATACACAGATGATAGAAGAAAGTTGTTATTAACGCATTATTTTCGATTTTTGCAGACTAGGAAATTGGGTTCTTTAGAAGGAACAATTTATCATTCATCACAAGAAAATGGAATTTTTCCAATTCTTTCATCTTTTGAAATTAATCAGGCAAATATTAACAATATTAGCAGAGAATCTTTAATTGAATTTTCGATGTCGATTTACCTTACGACTTATAATTATTGCGCACATAATGAACTTTCTGAAGATGATGCGCTTAATATGTTTGTTGAAAGAATAAGAATTATTGAAAGAGGCGTGAAATAAAATGATATCAATTATCTTCATCTTAATTATTGGACTTGTTGGATATTACATTCCTTCTATTTTAAAGAAAAGCAAAGTTGTTTTATATGTTATATTTGCAATTTTAAGTATTTTATCAATTGTATTTATAGATGTAAATATAACTGTTCCGATTAATCAAGGTTTTTTGGGTTTTTCATTTTTCTATGTTGTTATGATTACAGGTGTTTTTAATAAAGATAGTGAAATATTTAAGAAGCTATATTCAGTTCGATCAATTTATTCAATTATTGGATTTATTATTTTAACACCGCATGCTATTTTTTATATCATTGATAAATTCACAAACAACGGTTTATTTGATATTATTGGTCTTCTAGCCTATTTAATCATGATCCCATTATTTATTACATCATTTCAAAATATTGACAATCCCGAAATTAAGTTTAAATGGAAAAAATTGCAACGTTTTGCTTATGTTGCATACCTTTTAATTTTTATTCACTTAATGATCGTTTCATCAGTTCCAAACAGCATTATGTATCTTGTATTATTTGTTCCTTATATTCTTTATAAGCCATATCATTTTTTCAAGCATGAAAAGCCTTATTATCAAAAATTAAGACAAAAAATGATGTCAACTAAAACAAAGGAAAACGAATAAAGTATGAACCTTGTAGAAAAAGTATTTTATAATGCACAAACAAATGAAAAGACAATTGAAAAGGTAGTTATAGATGATAACGTACACTATCTTCATTTAATATTTCCAAAGGGTCAGGGGTTACCGATTCATCAATCAAATGCAAATATGTATATGACTGTCATTAGAGGAGCATTATCAATTGGTTTAAATAACCTTGAAACACAAATATACACAACAGGGACTGTTCTGAATATTCCATGTAATACAACTATGAATGTTCGTAATGAAAATGATGAAACTTTAGAATTAATCATTGTTAAAACACCTATTCCTGGGAAAAATTGCATTTAATGTTAATTAAAAACAACGAAACGAGTTTTTTATTTCTTTAGCATATAAACTATGATTAAAAGTGGAAGTTAGAAATTTATGGAAACTCCACAGCGATGTATTGGACTGTATAAGTCATTTTCAACAGTCGTTTTATGAGGGGTGCTAAAAATTTTGATGGGGTGCTAATTTGTATCAAAATAGGTAGCCCAACACATATTGAAAGCATAGGTTTGATACAATTTACACTAGTCAAGATAAAGTAGACATGTATCAAACCTTCAATACTCCCAGTTCAATCTTAAATTGAACTGGGGGTTTATATTTTAAAGCATAAGAAGGTCGTTCATTATTATAAAAATGCACATAATTTTTTATTGTCTTAAAAACATCTTTAGATTCTCCAAGTTTAAAATCTAGAAATAATTCTTCCTTTATCCAACCATTTAATGATTCATTAATAGGATTATCTGTAGGTGTTCCAGCCCGACTCATTGAACGCTTAATGTTATAATATTTAATAAGCTCGTTGTAGCTTAAAGAAGAGTAGACTGAACCTTGATCTGTATGCAAAACTGTTGGTTCTGTTGATCCTTCTTTTTTTATTATTTTTAATACATCTTTTAAACCATCAAAGTAAGGGGTAGTATCTCCTCTTCGACTGGCTACTTTATAACTTAAAATCTCTTTTGTAAAGGCATCAAAATATAATGTTAGTTCATAGTACTTTCCCTTTACATAGAATGTTGTCATGTCAGACACAACAACTTCCAACGGTCGAGATAAGTATTTCCAGTTTGAATAGATCAAATTCTTATATTTTATTCTTTCTTCGCCTGGTTTAACGTATTTATAATGTTTGCCCAATGATATGATCCCTGCATATTTACAACATAAATGTACATGATTAAAACTCCAGGATACATTGTAATGGCTATTTGCGTAAGCTCTAATCCATCTATAGCCATGGGATGGATGTTTATCATGGATTTCTTTAATTATTGCTATATCGTGTTTAATTTTTTCCATACGTTTTGATAAAAAATCTTTTCGTGATAACGACTTATAATAACTGGATCTATTTACATTCATAATACTGCATAACAATTTAACTGGGTATTGATTACTTAGTCCTTCAATGATTTGAAATTCCTGTTGTTTATAGAAATGAATTCCTTTTTGGCACCAACTCCTTTCGTAAGATAACCTTTTTTTAACCTCTCATTCTCTATCCTTAATTTTAAATTTTCTTTTTCTAATTCTTCAATTGTTGTTTTTGGTTTGAAAGAACCTTTTGGTCTTCCCTTGTTAAGGCCACGATGTTTACCTATTTGTGACACAAGACCATCTTCACCTTTTAACCTAAACGCTCTTAACCACATTACTAGGGAAGTCGCTGATATATTATGCTTATTAGCACATTGTCTAATACTTATATTACTATCCATATAATCCTGAATAATTTTCAATTTTTCTTCATCTGTATACAGATGAAATTTTTTCTTACTCTTCATATCATTTACTCCTCCAAATAAAAAATAACAAAAAAGCAGGCTGTGTCAAACCTTTTAAACTGTCTACTTTTATTATATCACTTTAATTGTATCAGGCCTTTTTTTGTGCTATACAGGGCCGTTTCAGTGTTTGCTCATATTTTTCAAACTTAAATAGCGCACTGATTTTACTAAATTTTTGATATTTCAATAGAATTTCTACACGATTACATTTCAATTTACACGATTTAAAATAGATTTACACGATTTCAGTAATCTAGCTATTTAACTGGTAAAACTGAAAATACTGTATTTAAATATAGTTGATCAAATGGTATAATATTTTCAAGAGGAAACTTGCATGTTGCTATTTTTATATCTTGCTTGGCACTTCCTTATCCTATAAAAATATAGCAGTGCAATCATGGGAAAGAGATGGTTAAATGAAGAAGTTTGGAATCGTTACAGCCACTATTATTGCAATCTTATTCTTGGGTTTTTATGCAATGTTTAATATTGGTTATGATTTCCCTGAAGGGGTTTCAAAAACTGAACACTCATTAGAAGATGTACAAAACTATGTAAGTGAGTATTTTGATTCTAATGAAGTAATTGTTGACTCAAACTATATTGATGGAGTTAATGAATATGATAGAGCATATAGAATGTGGAATGCTTCATACAATGGGATTGATTTTGTTATTACCAGTCAAGAAGAAATGTATTTTGGTGGTTACATGCACGAGTTTGCCAAAACAAGGTTCACACTACGTAACAACTATAATTACCATATGATTGTTGGATTGTTCTCAAGTTTGAGTGATGAATATTCTAATTTTGATATCATGAATGAAGAAAATGAATATTTACACATTTATAATTACACTTATTTTTCAAGTACTCATGTTATTTTAAATGAGAATGATTTCCAAAGTGCTTATAATGAGGCTAATGAACTATATGATGAAATTATTGAACTGTATCCGGAAGCAAGATTTTATATCAAGTTACCTGTAAATGGAAGTGATGTATATCTAGGTTCTATTGAGGAAGATTATGAACCATTCAGTGATGAAGCCTATAATAAAGCTGTAGAATTATTCAATAGATATATAGGTGATAATTAGAAGAAACCTTCTAAGCCGTCAGTAGGGGTTCGATACCCAACAATAACTAGATAGTGGAATAACCTATTTTGACACAAAGAAATTTCCGTTAAATAAAGTCGAAAAAGCCATAATTTAGGGGTGCAATTTTTTCGGGTGGGGGTGTAAAAATTTCTGCTAGGGGTGCAAAATTGTAGCAAAATAGTTCATTCAACCCATATAAGAACGCTAACTTTGATACAAAAAATATCAAAGTTTTTGCTATTATTCATGTTGCACTATTTAATTATTGCTAGTTTGGTTTAGCACTATTTAATTATTGTAAGTTTAAGATTGCACTATTTAATTATTGCTTGTTTGAAATTGCACTATATAATTATTGCTAGTTTGATATTGCACTATTTAATTGTTGCTATTATTCATGTTGCACTATTTAATTATTGCTAGTTTGATTTTGCACTATTTAATTATTATGTGTTTATAAAATGTTTAAAGACTATTGAGTGGATGTAATGGAATAGTAACCATGCTATCTTTAGATTATAGCGTATATAGCAAGTGAGTTTGAATCTCCTTTTCTCCACCATATTACAACGATAGGTATGATACAAGTCATACCTTTTTGTTTTTTTAGGCAAATAGGGAGATATTTCCTTTCCGCCAGAAGCAAATTAACAGAATAAGGCTTAGAAGTTGTCCATTTTAGATGATTTTCTAGGCCTTTTTATTTTGCTCATTTCTACCAAAAGGCTTTTTCTCTACTGAAAGGCTTTTCCTTTACCAAAAGGCTTTTTTATGTGAAAATAATACCTGAACAAAAATAATTTTATATTTTCTTAAAAAGTTGCTTAAAAATGTCCACAAAACGCAAAGAAAGTGTTATAATAGTTTCATAATGAATATTTATACTAGGAGGCGCTGGTATGACATATGCAGAAGCTATAAAAAAGTTAAGAAGTAAAATGATTTTAACGCAGATGGAATTTGCTGAAATGTTGCAAGTTTCTTTTGGTGCTGTAAATAGATGGGAGTCTGGAAAATACAAACCAACCATTAAAACAAAGAGAAAACTAGCACCATTATTTCTAAAGTACGGAATCGAGGTGGAAAATTAATATGCAAAATGATAAAGTCGGATATATTTACATATTAACCAACGAATCGTTTCATAGAACAAATTGGGTAAAAATTGGTTATACAACAAACATAAAGAAAAGAATAAAAGATTTATCAAATACTTCAGTCCCTCTTCCTTATGAACTTTATGCTTCATATGAAATACCAGCTTCGGAAGAGATGGAAAAAAGCGATAAATATTTACATGCTTTAATTGAAAGTTTGAATCCTTCTTTGCGGCTTGTTCCCAATAGAGAATTTTTTGAGATGGAGCCAGAGGATTCTTATATGCTTCTCAATTCTCTTGCGAAAATTCATGGTAGAGATGATAAACTTGTGGATGGAGAAGGCAGACTTAATTATCTCAAAACATTGAAAGCAGACTCGGATAACGAAGAAAAGAAATCACCGACAAAACTTCCTAAAATGGATTGGTGTATGGAACAAGGATTGATTTCTATAGGTGACTTGGTTTTCATTAGAGGTTATGAGGATGTAGTTGCAGAAGTCATCAGCAGTTCTAAAGTAAGATACAAAGATGAAGAAATGTCATTTAATGCTTTCGGATGTACCGTTACGGGTTGGAAAGCAATACAAGTATATGTTTTCTTAACAATAGTGGGTGAATCGGAAACCTTACAAGACAAAAGGCTTGCAAAAATGAAAGAATTAGGAATGCTTTAGGAGAGATAATTATGATAACTGGAAGTTTAAAAAATAAAATAAACGCAATTTGGCAAGATTTTTATAATGAAAATATGGCTCAAACATCAGATATTGTTAATCAATTGACAACTTTAATGTTTATAAAAATGCTTGACGATAAGCAAAATGCTATTGAGGCTCAAGCATCAATTATTGGTATTAAGCCAAAACAATCTGATTTAACTTTTAAAGATGGTGAATATAAGTATTACGAATTAATCAATGGAGAAAAGCAATTAAAATTTTCAATTCCATATGAAAAACTAAGATGGAAGAATTTTAGAAATTTAAATTCAATGGATCTTGCTAGAATAATTAAAGAATATGTTATTCCATTTATTAAAGATCCAGAAAATGCATCCATTGGACAATTCGGTAAATATGCTAAAAAATATAGTTTTGGCTTTGATGATAAAGAAAGGCTATTGACTTCTGTAGTTGATAAACTTTCTGATCCAGAAATTGATTTTACAAATACTGATTTAATGGGCGATGTATATGAATACATGTGCGGAAGTGGTATTTCTGGTCAATATAGAACTCCAAGACATATTATTGATATGGCTGTAAAAATGATGAAACCGAAACTTGGAGAAAAAATAATCGATCCAGCAATGGGTACAGCAGGCTTCATAATTGAAGCAGCAAAATATATAAAGAATCATCAAAAATTAGAAATGATGAATGTTCAAAACAATAAAATGTTCTGTGATGATATGTTCTATGGTTGCGACAACGATAATAACATGGCAAGAATTGGATATATGAATGCAGTTCTTCATGGCATTAAAAATCCAAATTTCACTATAGATTCTCTATTAGAAAATGAGAATGCAAAAGATTATATTGGTCAATTTGATTTGGTATTAGCTAATCCACCTTTTTCAGGCAGTCTTGTTGAAAGTGCTACTAATGGTAAAATCTTATCTATTACAAAGACTAAGAAAACAGAATTATTGTTTGTTGCCTTAATGGATATGCTTCTAAAACCAGGTGGAAGATGTATGACAATCGTCCCTGATGGAGTTCTTTTTGGGAGCGATACAGCTCATAAAAATTTAAGAATTGAGCTAATTGATAAGCAAAAATTAATAGGTGTGGTGTCTATGCCTAATGGTATTTTTAGTTCGCCTTCTAAGAAAGGTTCTGCTAGTAAAGGAGCTGGTGTTAAAACATCATTTTTGATTTTTGAAAAGTCAGATAAAGGTGGAACAGATAATGTATGGTTCTACAATATGACTAATGATGGGTATACTTTGGATGCTAAACGTTCACCAGTTGAAGGCTCAGATATCCCTGATATCATTAATAGATTTACTAATATAAAAGTAGAAAAGAGTAGAACTAGAAAAGACAAGTCTTTTATGGTTCCTGTACAAGAAATTCGAGATAATGATTATGATTTAACCTTAAATAAATATAGAGAAGTCGAAAAAGAAGAAAAGGTATATAGATCTACGAGCGAGATATTAGATGAATTAAAAGAAACTTATGCCGAATCTGAAGAAATGATGCAAGCCTTAGAAACTATGCTTTACGAATAAGGCAGTAAAATATGAAGAAAATAAAATTAGGCTCTATTTTGTGTGAGCTAAATGATAGATCGGTTGAAAATAATCAATTTGAAATTTTGACTTCATCTCAAGACGGAATAGTTTCACAAAAAGATTATTTTAATAAGCAAGTAGCTAGTGATAATAATATTGGGTATAAAATTATCAAAAATGGTGAATTTACATATAGATCAATGAGCGATACAGGATGTTTTTATATCAATCGATTAACTGATTATGAAATTGGAATAGTAAGTCCTGCATATCCAGTGTTTAGAATCGCAAGTAAAGAAATATTACCTGAATTTTTGGAAATGTATTTTCAATCCAATTATTTTCAACATCAAATCAGTAATCAATCGACAGGAAGTACTAGATTGGCTCTTAAATATAATAAACTTTCTAAGCTTGACATTGATGTTCCTGAAAAAAATTATCAACATCAAATAATTGATACGCTAAATAAAATTAAAGCATTAATAAGTAATGAAGAAAATCAATTAGTTTTATTTGATGAGTTAATTAAATCACGATTTGTCGACTTGTTTTACTATTGATGCAAACTTAATCTGATGATCAATAGGTGGAATCATTATTGGAAATTTACCAATAATTTTTAAGTTTAGTCCGCCTCTACCTTCAGCACCATTTGATACATTACGCAATTCTTCATATTGCATCTTTAAATACATCAATAGATACTCTGAATCAATCTTTTCATTATTTACAATAGAGCAAATGGATTGGTTAGTGCATAATTCAATTTCTGTGATTGCAACAGTACCTCTAGTTTTTCCTTGTCCAGCCATAGCAAGAACTACTGTATGTGGAGGTACAAGTTTTGTACTTGCGTTTTTATAACCTAATTCAGATATTTTTGTTTCTGTATCAAAAATTCTGCCTTTATTTACTTCTCCAGAACTCATCCAAGGAATAGTACCATTTTCCCAGTACTCTTTTATTTTCGTACTTGGTGTTGCACCAGCAACACATCTACCAACATCACTAATTGATCCTAATATCCATCCTTTTTCGTTCTTTCCTGGTGTTCCAAACATCTCGATAAATCGTGATTTGATTAACTCATTAAATAAAACTAATTAATATTATAACTACTAAAATAAGGACTGCCGTTTTTTTGTTATAATAGAGATAAATTGAGAAAAATACCAAATCTGGCGGAAAGGCTTATATATAGGTATTACCACCGCCAACAATGTCGGGTTTGTAGAATAGGGCTATTAATTATCATTTTAGTAGTGGAAAACAATAAAAAAGAGAGAATGACTTCTCTCTAGTAACACTTATTATATAGGTTTGTAAAAAGTGGTTATTTTATAGGATATAGCAAGAAAATCTCATTTTCTATTTCTTGTTTTCCTCTTTCCAAACATCGTAATCAAGCCAGAATTGATAAATCCATGTGTCAATATCCTCATTTGCTACTATGTATTGTAGGTTATCTTTCATGTTTGTTTCAACAAACTGATTATAAACAGGCATAAAAAACTTGTCGTAGCCAAATGTTTCTCCCTCTTCTTTATGGTATAGATAAATGAAGTAAGTACCTTCAGAGCTCATATTTCCTGTTCGAATTGTCGATTTTCCATCACTTGGATCAATGTATCGATAAATCTCCCCATCAATTACAACAGAATGAACTTGATAATACTCTTTTTGAATATCTGAGCAAGCAAATAGACTGAACATCATAAGAAAAAGCAATAGTAATAAACTTTTTTTCATGTTAATTCCCACCTTTCACCATCATTATATATTAAATAATTGTTGATATCAATAAATATGAATATAATTTGTAACAAAAGAATTAAGTCTTGTAATCCAAGAAAATACTTTACAAAAAAATGGAACAATATGGTATAATGAATGTAATTATTACATAAAATCATAATAAAAGGAAAAGATTATGAAAGATAAAAAAATATTACAAAAACTAGCTTTTGCTTCTACTGACATTTTTGGTGGAGGTTCTTTCAATATTGTAAACTTTTTATATCCCGGCTTTTTAGCATTAGTTGTGGGTATTAATCCTTTTTGGATTGGTGCAGTTATGTTGATTGCACGAATTTGGGATGCGATTACCGATCCAATTATGGGAAATATTTCTGACAGAACGAAATCAAAATTTGGAAAGCGTCGAATATATTTGATTTTTGCCTCACCATTTGTTCTATTATCCATGTTTTTATTGTTCTTTCCTTATAAAATGGAAGATGAAATTCTAAGAGTTATCTCAGTACTATTATCTTATTTATTATTCACAACGGTACAGACGATTATTATGATACCCTATTACTCATTATCGAGTGAAATTTCACGAGATTATCAAGTAAGGGCAAAGTATAATTCTGTAAGATTAGGTTTTAGTATATTCTCTTCCATTCTTTGTGTTGCATTGCCAGGAATGATTGTTAATATGTTTAAAGATCAACCAGAAATAGGTTATCAAGTGATGAGCATCTCATTCGGTTTGATATTTGCATGTAGTGTTCTGATAACTGGACTATTTACTCGAGAAGAAATCAAAACAGAGCCAATTCAAACGAAACTAAATATAAAAGAAATGGTGAAACCATTAAGCTTAAAACCTTTTCGTCAATATTTAGGAATGTTCATGCTATTACAAATGACCATGGCTATCATGAGTGGATTGTTTTTCTTTTATGTTGATTTCTATGTTGTAAAAAGTGTAACAGCAGCCAATCAAACCAGTATCGTAGGTACGATTGCGGCTGCATTTATGTTCTTAATACAAATCGTAGCTTTACCTATCTATATAAAGATTATTGAAAAAAAGAGTAAGGCTTATGCTTATCGAGTTGGAAGCTTCATTTGGATTATTTGTGGTATAGCATTATTCTTTATTCCTGCTGACTCCAATCCAATTTATATCTATATTTTAGCGATTATGATGGGCTTAGGTATTAGTGGTCCAGGTTTGGTTCCCCATACTATGTATGGAGATGTCGTAGATGTTGGGGAAGTAAAATTTAAAAATCGATTAGATGGACAAATGAGTGGATTCACAAATTTCATTAGTAAAGTTGCTCAGGCAATTGGATTATCTTTTGTTATGTTCATTCTTGGTCTAGCTGGATTTACAGAACAAGAGCCAGGAGCTCCTAAAATTCTTGCTCAACCGGATAGTGCAACTCTTGCTATTCGCTTGATTATGATGCTAGCTCCTTTAATCTTTATGGGAATAGGAATCTATATTTCCTATAAATATAAAATTGATTATAAAAAGCAACAAGAAATTCGAGCGTTTTTAGATGAAAAACAAACGAACGAAAAAGAATTAATGGAATCATTATAATCATGAAACGGCCGAATCTATTTCTATATATTTTCCTTGGAGCATTGTTGAAAGTATTTGCTTGTTTGAAAGGACAACGAATTAAGTGCTTTGATAAAATCAGTAAACCGGCATTTGTATTATCAAATCATACTTCTTTTTATGATTTCCTATATACGACAACGGCAATTTATCCTCATCGTATTAATTATCTAGCTGCTGATAAAATGTTTTATGACCCTGTTTTGGGTAAAGTATTGCGATTAGCACGTGCGATTCCAAAGTGTCTGTTCCAACAAGATTTACTTGCGGTTCGATCAACAAAACAAATTATAGAACAAAAGGGAATTGTTGGTATTTTTCCTGAAGGTCAAATCTCTGCCATAGGAAAAACGAATTTACCCCCCTTTGTTATTTCGAAATTAATAAAAAAACAAGCAATTGATGTCTTTATTGTAAAACATCATAATGCGTATTTTGTAAATCCTCCATGGTCAAAGCGAAGTTTCCGTGGAAGAATTGATACCACCGTTGAGAAAATTCTCACCAAAGAAATGATTATGACAATGAACGAGAGTCAAATTTTTGATATGATAAAAGAAAAATTAGATTATCATGCGGATTCTTATAATGATGTTCATCGCTATCGTTATCATGTGAAGCCTATTGATAATCTAGAAAACCTTGTTTATCATTGCCCAAAATGTGGGACGGATGGATTGGTTTCTAATAAAAACACATTGTGTTGTCTAAAATGTGGCCTAATTTTAAAATATAATTCCTTTGGACGATTTGATGATTATACGATTAGTGAATTGTATTTCAAACAACAATCCGTGATTGAGAAACAAATAGAAGAAGATCCAAACTTTACTCTATCAGGAAAAGTTGTGTTAGAGAGTTATCGAAACAATCGTGTGGAAAGAGTGGGGAAAGGGTTCTTAACGATCACAAAAGATGCCTATACTTACTCAGGAACGATTGATAATCTTGAAACAACAAAAACATTTCTTACCACTCACGTTCCCTATTTGCCTTCTGATATTGGTATTAATATCCAAATCTATCAGGATTATCAACTATACCAATTTGTATTTGAAGATAAGCACCTAGCAACAAAGTTTGTAATTGCTGGAGAATATTGTTATAAATTGCATCATAAATGATATGAAAAGATATCTTAACTTATTTATCGTTAAAAATGAGGTTTAATTCAATAGAAGTATTGATTAAACCTTTTCTTTTTTGAAAAGTATTGTATAATTTTATTGGGTATTTACTTTTTAATAGGAGGTAGATGATGGGATTAAAAGAGAAATTCTATAACGTTTTTCGTGATCAAATTGTAGGTGGAAGTGTAGTTTTAATAAAAGAAGGAAAAGAGTTTCAATATCAATATGGTTATTGTTCACTTGTTGATAAGAAACTAGTAGATCAAGAAACAATTTTTAGGATTGCTTCTATTTCCAAAGCTATCATTGGAATAGCAGCAATGAAATTAGTTGAAAATGGACAATTAGATCTTGATGAAGATATTGGTAATTACTTGGGATATCAGATTAGAAATCCTAACTATCCCAATGTACCAATTACAACGCGAATGTTAATGCTTCATACTTCCAGTATAACAGACGGTAAGGCTGAGGATGGTAGGGGATATAACGGCGTTAATGGTTATCACTATTTTGTGAGTTTAGAAGATTTACTAGCCAATCAAAATAGTAAAGTTTACTCAAAATATACCTATTCCACCGATTTACCAGGTGAAAAATATAATTATTCAAATTTTGGTGCAGGAATTATTGCTTGTATTATAGAAAAATGTAGTAATCAATTATTTACTGAGTTTGTTGAACAACAAATCTTTAAACCATTGCAGATGGATGCAAGTTATAAAGCCAATAAGATTATAAAAAAAGATAAAATATCTGATGCTTTTATTGAATTTACCACAAATAAAACAGCAAAAGAATTTATTGATGGCACCTATCCTGATTTTCCACTCGGTAATAATTTTAGAGGTCCTGCAGGAGGATTATTTGTCAGTATGGCAGACTTAAGTAAAGTTATGATTGCTTTAATGAATGATGGTAAATATAAAAATGTTCAAATATTTAATAAAGAAACCGTGGATACTTTGCTCAATATGAATTTCTTTGCAAGTCGTTATAATAAAGAAAAACAAGTTGATTTAAAAGGGTATAGTGGGGGAGCATATGGAATATGTTCAGTCATGTATTTTTGTAAAAGGAAAAAAACGGGAGTATGCTTTATCGCAAACGGAGGTTATTATCAGTCAACTCCAACGGGACTTAATCATATTCAAGAAGGAGTCATTAGTTTATTTGTTGGAGAATTATAAAATAAGAAAACTCATCAAAAATTTAGCAAATTTAATTAAAATATTGTATAATATAGTTGGGAATAGTTTTAGTGAAGGAGGTAATTATGAAGTCGCTAAGAGAACTACTTAGTAGCAAAAGAAGGCTCTTGCATGCAAGAGTTGCAGTTGCTTGTCCTGAAGATGAAGAAGTACTGAGCGCTATTTTTGAAGCGTATGAACTTGGATTTTGTACTTTTCATTTGTTTGGTGATATTGCTAGAATAAAGCAATTAATGAAAGAAATGAATAAAGAAATCCCAGCAAAGTTTGTCATGGTTGAAGCTAAGGAACCAGTATTGGCGTGTCAATTGGCAGTGAAAGCCATTAGTGAAGGTCATGCAGATATTCTAATGAAGGGACTAGTTGATACTGGAGTAATCATGAAAGAAGTTTTAAATAAGGAATATGGCATCAGAACAGACCAAATCATTAGTCATGTTATGATTTGTGAACTTCCCCGTTTAAACCGCTTAATCTTATTAAGTGACGCAGCTATGATTATTGATCCAACGATCCCACAGATGAAAGCAATTACTATGAATGCAGTCTCACTAGCAAAAAAAATTGGGATTATTCATCCTAAAGTAGCGGTTATTAGTGCCATAGAAAAAGTAAATGAGAAAATGCCATCAACACTGAAGGCAAAAGCACTTCAAGAAATGTGGGAAATGGGTGAAATATCAGACTGTGAATTATATGGGCCACTTGCTATTGATGGTGCTTTAAGTGTAGAAGCAGCGAAAACAAAAAATATTAATAGTCCTGTAGCAGGAAATGCTGATATTTTAATTGTCCCTTATATTGAAGTAGGGAATGCCCTATACAAAGGATGGATGTTTGGATGTGAAGGGATCAAAAGTGCTGGTATTGTCATGGGTGCAAAAGCCCCAATTGTTTTAACATCGAGAGCGGATTCTCATGAATCTAAACTATATTCTATTGCTCTTGCAGTAACATGCTTAAACAATAATTAGTAGTAGGAGATTAACGATGAACTATAGAATTTTAGTAATTAACCTTGGATCAACATCAACAAAAGTTGCTGTTTTTGAAAACGAACAATTAATATGGGAAAGTAAAATCGGTCATAGCCTAGACGAACTAGCATCATTTCCTTCAATTGTTAGTCAAAAGGAATATCGACAGGAATTAATTCTTTCCGCGTTAAAAAATGCAAACATTACATTATCATCACTTTCAGCGATTGCTGCTCGTGGAGGATTGTTGAAACCACTCATCAGTGGCACATATAGGATTAATCAAAGTATGGTTGATGCTTTAATCAATACAAAACGTGGAGAACATGCATCCAATCTTTGTGCCGTTATAGCCTTTGATTTAGGAGAACAACAAAAAATTCCATCATATATTGTCGATCCTGTTTCTGTTGATGAATTAGAAGACATTGCTCGAATATCAGGAATGGCAGAAATAGAACGAACTTCAATTTTTCACGCTTTGAATCATAAAGCAATCGGAAGAAGAGTGGCTCTTGACCATCAAACCAAGTACGAACAAGTAAATCTAATCATTGCTCATTTGGGCAGTGGAATTAGTGTTGCATGCCATAAAAAAGGGCGAGTTATCGATGTTAATAATGGCCTTGATGGAGATGGGCCGATGTCAATTGAAAGAAGCAGTTGTGTACCTATGGGACCTCTATATCAAATGTGCTTTTCTGGTAAATATACATTAGAAGAAATCAAACAAAAAAATTATGGAAAAGGGGGAATTGTTTCCTATCTTCATACCAATGATGCTAGAGAAATTTTAAAACGCATTGAACAAAAAGATACCTATGCTAAATTAATATTCGATGCGATGATATACCAATTAGCAAAAGAAATCGGAGCCTGTGCAACAGTCTTGAAAGGAGATGTTGATTACATTGTTTTAACGGGTGGCTTAGCAAATAGTGAATATTTGGTTCAAGAAGTAAAAGAAAGAGTTGCCTTTATTGCACCACTTCTTGTTTATCCAGGTGAAAACGAAATGCTTTCTCTTGCTCAAGGAGTATTACGAGTGCTAAAAAAAGAGGAAGAAGTAAAAGAATTTATTGCTGACTAGTTATATGATCAGTTTTTTTAAAGAAACATTATGAAAGCGTTTACTAAGATTTCAAAATATGCTATAATAAGAATGAAAATGGAGGAGGAATATTTTGAATAAGTTTGACTATATGGCTAAATATGGCTATGAACAATTGATCTATTTTTATGACAAGGAAACAGGGTTAAAGGGTATTACTTGTATTCATGATACGACGCTTGGCCCAGCTCTTGGTGGGACGAGACTGTGGAATTATGCTTCTGAAGAAGAGGCAGTAGAGGATGCTTTAAGGCTTGCTAGAGGAATGACATATAAGAATGCCGTTGCTGGTCTTAATCTTGGTGGAGGTAAAACTGTTCTAATCGGTGATCCAGAAAAGGTTAAATCTGAAGCTTATTGGCGTGCATTTGGTCGTTATGTTCAATCATTAAATGGTCGATATATTACAGCAGAAGATGTTAATACCAATACAGAGGATATGGATTATATTGCGATGGAAACAAGTAATATTACTGGTTTAAAGAAAACTTCTGGTGACCCATCCCCATTTACTGCATCAGGTGTCTACTGGGGAATGAGAGCTTCTTGCTTAGAAATGTATGGTTCAGACGAATTAAAAGGCAAAAAAGTTCTTGTTCAGGGAGTTGGTCAAGTGGGTTACAATCTTGTGAAGTTTCTAGTGAATGATGGTGCCAAGGTATTTGTTACCGATATCAAGAAAGCAAAACTTGATCGTGTTGCTAGTGATTTCCCTGTTACAATTATTTCTCCAGAAGATATTTTTAAAGATACCTATGATATTTTTGCTCCATGTGCATTAGGAGCCATCATTAATGATGAAACAATTCCTCAATTTAAGTTTAAGATTATCTGTGGAGCAGCGAATAATGTTCTAAAAGAAGAACGCCATGGTGTTGTATTACAAAATCTAGGAATTTTGTATGCACCAGATTATGTTGTGAATGCTGGTGGAGTCATCAATGTTTATCAAGAAATTTTAGGATATGATCCTGAAGAAGCAAAAAGAAAAGTAAAAAGAATCTATAATAAAGTATTAGAGATATTTAAAATAGCAAAAGAAAAAGAAATTACGCCTGCTCAAGCAGCCAATCATCTTGCAGAAGAACGAATTCGAGTAATTCGTAACATTCGAAGCAATTATATAGTACGCAAATGAAAGACCCTTTAATTATTGTCGTTGGTCATTTTGGTAGTGGAAAATCAGAATTTGCTGTCAACCTTGCACTAAAACTAGCCAAAGAACAATCAGTTTGTTTAGCAGATTTAGATATTATAAACACCTATTTTCGTTCGCGAGAAATAAGAGAAATTTTAATACAAGAGCAGATTGAAGTGCTTTCCGATACTTTTAATTCTATCAAAGGATTAGATATGCCCTATCTATCCCCAGCGATTAAAGGCAGAATAGTGAAACGAGATAAATTAGTAATCCTAGATTGTGGCGGTGATACTAATGGAATTAAAGTATTAAAGCAATATTATGATGATATTGTTGATCAACCATATGAAATGTGGATGGTCATTAATGTCTTTCGTCCAGAAACAAGCAATGCAAAGCAAATATTTAAAATGATGCAAGCATTGAAAAGCGAATCAGGATTAGAGGTTACTGGGTTTATTAATAATAGTAATTATCTTAAAAGCACTACAATCGAAGATATGAAAGCTTCGAATCTAATCATGAAAGAAGTAGTTGCATTAACCAATATTAAAGTAGTTTATACTTCAGGAGTGGAATCATTGATGCAACAATTACCAATTGATATCCTAGGTGAAAAGTTTCCCCTAAAGATATTATTACGAGAAAAATGGCTTTAAGGAGATTGATATGGCAAAGGGTAAAATCGAAGTAGCAATAGAACGCTGCAAAGGCTGTGGCTTATGTGTAGCTGCATGTCCGCTTAATTTGTTAGAATTAGATACCAAAACATTAAATTCGAAGGGATATCAACCGATGCGCATCCATACACCAGAAAAATGTATTGGTTGTGCGAATTGTGCAATGATGTGTCCTGATGTTGTTATTACTGTTTATCGATTGGATTAAAAATATCTTTTAAATAATGTAATTGATATAATAAAAAATATTTTTATTGGGGGAATATACAAATGGCAAAATTAATGATGAAAGGGAATGAAGCTATGGCTTTGGCTGCATTAAAAGGTGGCTGCAAAGCGTTTTTTGGCTATCCGATTACACCGCAAAGCGAGCTTCCAGAATATTTGTCTCGGTATATGAGAGACTATGGTGGAGTATTCTTACAAGCAGAATCAGAAATTGCAGCAATTAATATGGTTTATGGTGCTAGTGCAGCAGGTGTTAGAGTGATGACATCCTCATCTTCACCAGGAATTGCTTTAAAACAAGAAGGAATTAGCTATATGGCTGGTTCAGAATTACCAGGAGTGATTATCAATGTTATGCGAGGTGGCCCTGGCTTAGGAGGAATCCAACCTTCCCAAGCGGATTATAAACAGGTTACTCGTGGGGGCGGTAATGGGGATTATTATTGTTTAGCTTTTGCTCCTGAATCACTTCAAGAAACAGTAGATATTATTAAAGAATCATTTGATTTATCGGATATTTATCGTAACCCTGTTATGATTGCTGTTGATGGTTTGATTGGTCAAATGATGGAACCCGTAGATGTTGATAAAGAAATAAAGAAGCGTTGGATTCCAGAAAATAATTGGGCAACGAATGCCACAATGGGACAGAGACAACGCCGAATTGTCAATTCATTATATTTAAATACTCCTGAATTAGAAGCACATTGTATTCATTTACATCATAAATATCAAAAAATGAAAGAAAATGAACAACGCTATGAAATCGTTCATGGGGAAGATGCAGAAATAATAATAGTCGCATATGGAACAATGGCACGTATTTGTCGTAGTGCCATTGAGGAACTCCGTGAACAAGGAATTAAGGTTGGATTACTTCGACCAATTTCCATTTGGCCATATCCCGAAAAAGCATTTGACAATTTATCTTCAACAGTAAAAGGGTTATTGGTATGCGAATTATCGATGGGACAAATGCTTGATGATGTTAAGATTGCCAATAAAGGGCGCTTGCCAATTTCGTTCTTTGGACGAAGTGGAGGTATGATTCCCGAAACAGAAGAAATTATGAATGCAGTTATCAAAATGCGGGAGGGGTTAGTCAATGAGTAAAGTAATCTTTCAAAGGACGAAAGCCTTAACTGACAATGAATTTTCATATTGTGCAGGTTGCACTCATGGAATTATTCATCGACTTGTAGCAGAGGTATTAGAAGAACTAAACTTAACAGATAAAGCAATCGGAATATCTCCAGTAGGCTGTGCCGTAACCAATTACAATAACTTCAATTGTGATATGGTTCAAGCTGCACATGGTCGTGGTCCCGCAGTTGCTACGGGGTTAAAACGAGTTTTACCAGATCGCATTGTCTTTACTTACCAAGGAGATGGCGATTTAGCATCAATCGGAACCGCAGAAATAGTACATGCAGCCCATCGGGGAGAAAAAATAACGGTTATATTTGTTAATAATGCAATCTATGGTATGACTGGAGGACAAATGGCTCCAACTACATTAATTGGACAAAAAACGTCAACATCACCATTTGGACGCACGAAAGAGCAATCTGGTTTACCAATTAGAATATCTGAATTGTTAGCAACCATCCCTGGAGCAGCGTATATTGAGAGAGTATCTGTTCATAATCCTGCCCATGTTAGGCGAGCAAAACAAGCAGTAAAACGAGCTTTTCAAACACAAATAGATCAAAAAGGATTTTCTTTGATTGAATTTATCTCTACTTGTCCTGTTAATTGGGGAATGACACCAAGTCAAGCACTAAAATGGGCAGAGGAGAATATGATACCCTATTATCCACTAGGAGTGTTTAGGGATGATACCAAGGAGGAAGGACAATGATTTCTGAAAAAATTATATGTGCTGGCTTTGGCGGTCAAGGAGTTATGTTAATAGGTCAATTATTAGCATATGCAGCGAATGAGAGGGGATTTAATACCTTATGGTACCCATCCTATGGACCAGAAACAAGGGGAGGCACTGCCAACTGTTCGGTTACTATTTCTGAAGTACCTGTGAATTCTCCCGTGATTTCAAAAGCGGATACGGTAATTGTTATGAACAAACCATCCTTGGAAAAGTTTGAAGACAAAGTAAAGCCACTGGGTAAATTATTAGTAAACTCATCGCTAATAGATCAAAAAAGTGTGAGAACAGATATTGAAGTATTTTATATACCAGTGAATGAAATAGCAGGTAAACTGGGTAATTTTAAGGTAGCAAACATGGTGATGCTAGGAGCATATCTTGCAAAAACACTACTATTTGATGATCAATTGATTATCAAATTATTGGAAAAACTATTTGGAGAAAAGAAAGCTCATTTAATTAGCCTTAATCAAGAAGCAATCACCGCTGGTAGAGAGTATTACAATCAAAACTACAAATAAGGCGTAAAGAGAAAAACAATAAGAGTTACGATAGTGACTCTTTTCTTTTATTAGGATAAAAAAGGATATATGGTTGACTGAGAACCGATAAAATGGTAAAATTTTAACAAGGATGTAAAAGAATCGCTTTATATTCAAGGAAAGGAACCAATATGAATTTCTTAAAGAAAAACTTAAAATCATTTTTGTTTTTATTATCTTTTGTTGCCACAGTTTTTATTTCAATGGCAATTGCAAATGGAATCCAAAAAGATTTCGGAAACATTGCTGTGACCATGGGAACATTTGAAACAACCTATCAAACCATAGATGGGGAAGAAAAGACTGGAGAAATCTCTTATAAGTTGTATACTCCAAAAACAGCAACATCAACAAATAAAGCAAGCGCTGTGTTATTATTACATGGATATCAAAATGACCACGAAACATCAGCTGCTTATGCATTAGAACTAGCAAGAAGAGGAATTGTTGTTATGGCTATTGATGAATTTGGTCATGGAGCAACTACCATTAGTTTAATTAATCGTGGCTATGTGAATCACAAGGTTACTGTTAACTTTGGAACAGATTCTGAAGAAAATGGTACGTTTGTTGAAATAGGTGGACCAGAAAGATATAAAATAATGATGAACTTTTCTAACATGAAGTTCTTCCTTGATAAATATTCGAAGGATGAAGAAGGAAATCAAATTTTAGATTCCTCTATGGGAGGAATTGCTGCTTATGCATATTTATCTGAATTATCCTATGTTGATAATAGCAAGATGGCAGTCTCGGGTCACTCGATGGGTACTTGGGCTTCTTGGAGTGTAAGTGCTGGTTTTTCTGGGACTGATATTGAACCCAAAGCAACCATTCTTCAAGCTGGAGAATTATTCACGAAAGATGCTTATGATAATGCTAATATTCATTTTAATAATGTTTTACTTTTAACGGCAAAATGGGATGAATTTAATATGTTCCGTGATTATAGCAAACAAACTGTGAATGATTCCATCATTCAAAATGAAATAACTAGTGAATTCTTGGGTGTAACTCAAGGAAACGGGGAATGGAATACTACCTATGGAGATTTTAGTGATGGAACAGCTCGTCGTAGGGAACTGGTAATGACGAATCACCGTCTATTAACTCATAATAAAAAAGCCATTGCAACAACAATTGATTGGCTTGATCAAACCATTGGAACAAACACGACATTAGAAAATTCTAATCAAGTATTTTTGGTAAAAGAATGTTTGATATTAGTTGCAACATTAGCAGCACTTGCTAGTATGTTGGCATTATTCACCATTTTGATTAAAATACCATTTTTTAGTTCAATTGCTCATCCAGAAATTATTTCTGAAAGAGCAAAAAATGTCAAGGTAGGATGGAAATGGTGGAAAGGTGCTATCATTACTATATTAATTGCAGGACTATCTTATCCTTTTATGACACAACTTGGACATGGCTTATTACCACTACCTGAAACAACAGTCTATCGAATGACAATCGGAAATGGCTTCTTATCATGGTATTTATTTTTAATTATTGTTATGCTACTAACAACGATTCTTCCATGGAGAAAAGCAAAAAGATTAAATATACCAAAGGATTATTGTGATTTAGGGTTATCCACTTTAGAAAATAAAGATCATTTTGATTGGATATTACTTGGGAAAAGTACTATCGTGGTTTTATGTATGGTTGCTTTCATGTATATTCAATGTATTATTTGTGAGAAAGCATTTATGCTAGACTTTAGATTTATTTGGCCATTCTTCAAAGGGTTTAGTCTAGAAAGATTCTTCCAATTCTTAGCATACTTACCGATTTTTATTGTATTCTTTATTTTAAATAATTCAAAAATATTTGCTCAAATGAGAAATAGTGGAGCAAACAAACCAGGATTTAAAGGCTTCTTATCTTGTTGGTGGCGTAATGCATTACTGATGGTAGGAGGAATCCTAATCTTAATCCTAATTGAATATATTCCATTCTTTATCGGTGCTGGTCCAGGGGCTGACCTTTTATTCAGTTCAACATTTGGTGGACCATTTATGTCGCTTATGATTGTCTTTGTTCCTCAAGTACTTGTATTTAGCGTAATTTGCACATATACCTATCGAAAAACAGGCAGTGTC
>Ga0116160_1000690_pt1 | contig 38490 bp, 32 predicted proteins | sample AD_JPNAS2_MetaG_FD_89879 | JGI IMG/M metagenome (GOLD analysis project Ga0116160, IMG submission 89879) | Active sludge microbial communities of municipal wastewater-treating anaerobic digesters from Japan - AD_JPNAS2_MetaG | ecosystem: Engineered > Bioreactor > Anaerobic > Digestate | place...
AATAAATTGGTGGTAATTACTGGTCTTTCCGGCAGTGGCAAGTCGAGCCTTGCATTTGATACTATTTACGCAGAAGGGCAGCGTCGTTACGTAGAGTCTCTTTCGAGTTACGCTCGTCAATTTTTAGGGCAAATGAACAAGCCCGATGTCGATTATATCGAGGGGTTAAGCCCGGCGATTTCCATTGATCAAAAAACCGTTTCTAAAAACCCTCGCTCTACTGTGGGTACAGTAACAGAGATTTATGACTACTTAAGAGTGTTTTATGCTCGTATCGGTAAACCATATTGCCCTCATTGTGGTGCAAAAATAGAAGCCCAAACTATCGACCAAATGATCGAGGTATCGACTAGCTTGTTTAACGGTCGTACAGTAACTATTCTAGCCCCAGTAGTGAGAGGGCGTAAGGGGGAATATCTCGAGCTTATTAAGGGCTATGCCACTAAAGGTTACTTAAAGGCAAGAATCGATGGCGAGGTAGTCAGCACCGATGCTCCGCCAAAGCTTGGTCGCTATAAAAAACACGATATCGAAATAATTGTCGACAGTATTGATTTAACGCCTACTGGTCTGAGCGAGGACAAGAGAATGCGTTTATCGGAGGCGATTGAGACAGCGACGCAATTAAGCCACGGTACTATTATTATGCAAGCCGACCAAGACGAGATAGCGCTTTCAACTTCCCTGGCATGCTCCAACTGTAATTTTGGTGCTTTTCCCGAGCTTGAACCGCGTCTTTTTTCCTTTAATAGTCCCTTTGGCGCTTGTGAAAAATGCGATGGACTAGGCTTTTTCCAAGAGTTTGACGCGGACCTCGTAATACCCGATAAAACAAAAACTATTGCTGGTGGTGCAGTTCTGCCCTGGAGCTATAATCAACATAACTGGTGGGGTGTTCTATTGCGTCATGTCTGCAACTACTACAATATCAACCAGTTTATCCCCCTTAAAAATATGAGCGAAGAAAAAGTTACTACTTTGCTATGGGGCAAGGGTGGCGTTGACAAAATACCAGTCAAGCACGCTACCAAAACCGGTTCGCGCTTTGAGTGGCACCTTCGTTTCGAGGGGCTTATGAACCTGTTGCAAAAAAGATACAGTACAACTAGCTCCGATTACATAAGGGACGATCTTGCAAAGTATATGACAAAACAACCCTGTCCTTTGTGTATGGGGAAAAGGCTTAAAAAAGAAGCTTTGAGCGTTATGGTAAAGAATAAAAACATCTATAATCTTACTAAATTAAGTATTGTTGATTTGCTAGAATGGTTTAACACTCTTTCCTTAACGGCGGCAGAGGAAAAAATTGTCCAACAAGTTGTGGTAGAAATCAAGGCACGCTTGGAGTTTCTTATCAACGTTGGTCTCGATTATCTCTCTTTGGAGCGGGCATCGGCAACACTGTCGGGAGGAGAGACGCAACGTATACGCCTGGCAAGCCAAATTGGTTCGGGTCTTGTAGGGGTATTATATGTTCTCGATGAGCCATCAATTGGTTTGCACCAGCGTGATAACGCAAAACTATTAGAAAGCCTTACTAAATTAAGAGATCTAGGTAATACTGTGCTTGTTATTGAACACGACGAAGAAACTATGAGGGTTGCTGATCATATTATTGACCTTGGACCAGGAGCGGGAAGGTTGGGGGGAGAACTGGTAGTAGGGGGTAGTCTTGAAGAGGTTAAAAACACAGAGCGGTCTTTAACGGGCCAGTATTTATCGGGCAAAAAAGAAATTTCTTACAATAAAAAACGGCGTCCAATGAGTGGTAAATACCTCACTGTAAAAGGTGCAAAGGAAAATAATCTCAAAAACATTAATGTTCGTCTTCCCCTGCATAGCCAGTTGATTTGTGTTACCGGTGTTTCTGGGAGTGGTAAGTCCACGCTCGTGAACGAAATTATTTATAAGTCATTAGCTAATAAACTCAATAGGGCGTGGCTTAAACCAGGCAAGCACGATTCTCTTGAGGGCTATGATACTTTAGACAAGGTGGTAGTAATAGACCAAACTTCTATTGGAAGAACACCACGTTCTAATCCGGTAACCTACACCAAAACCTTCGATTTTATCCGGGCACTTTTTGCCTCTACTACGGAGGCAAAGTTACGTGGTTATAGTGCGAGTCGCTTTTCCTTTAATGTCTCGGCTAAGCATGGTGGCGGGCGTTGTGAAAAATGTCGTGGCGACGGTGCCTTAAAGGTAGAAATGCATTTTTTGCCCGATGTCTTTTTAGCTTGTGATGTGTGTGGTGGACGGCGTTATAACCAAGAAACATTAAAAGTCCGTTACAAAAATAAAAATATTGCCGATGTTCTTAATATGACCGTCGATGAAGCGCTGGAATTTTTTGCTCCTATTCCTTTAATTAAAAATAAACTGCAGACACTTTCCGATGTGGGGTTGGGTTACATCCATTTAGGGCAAAGTGCCACAACACTCTCTGGGGGGGAGGCGCAAAGAGTCAAGCTCTCGACCGAATTGTCACGCCGTGCTACTGGTAAGACGATCTATATATTGGATGAGCCGACAACAGGCCTTCATTTCGAAGATGTGCGCAAGCTTTTAGAAGTCTTGCATCGTTTGGTAGATGAGGGAAATACCGTGCTTGTTATCGAGCATAATCTCGACGTTATTAAAACAGCTGACTATATTATTGATCTTGGGCCAGAGGGAGGGGAAAGAGGAGGAAAGGTTGTTGCCGCCGGTACTCCCGAAATGATTGCGGGCATAAAAAAAAGTTATACAGGGCAGTACCTACGAAGGTATCTTGCAAATAATACACCGCTCAATGATAAGTAAAGAAAAAATAAAAGACTTACCTACTTTGCCTGGAGTGTATATTTTTCGCAACAAGGCGGGAGTGGTTGTTTATGTGGGCAAGGCAATTAATTTGCGTAATCGCGTAAGTAGTTACTTCACGGGCGTACAGCATCTTAAAACAAAACAGTTAGTAAAGGAGGCAACCTCGCTTTCCGTAAAACAAACAGAGTCGGCGGTAGAGGCGTTGATACTGGAGGCGAATTTAATCAAAAAACATCAACCCGTTTATAATATTCGTGAAAAAGATGATAAAAGCTACCTCTATGTTTGGATTTCGCGAGAAAAATTTCCCCGCGTCTCTTTGGTAAGAGCAACCGACCTTCATAAAATTAGTGAAGCAAGACCTCGTTTGTTTGGCCCCTATACCTCCTCTGGTTCAATAAAAACGGCACTGGAAATATTACGCCCCGCTCTTCCCTATCGATCCTGTAGGCAGATGCCGAAAAAAGCCTGTCTTTATGGGTATTTAAAACTATGCGATGCTCCTTGCGAAGAGCGAATAAGTGTAGCGCGGTATAGGGAACAGGTGGGTGAGCTGATTGCTTTTTTGCAAGGAAAAAGAAAAAGCATTATTCGCAAAATGAAAAAACAAATGGCCGAGATGGCGGCTCGGCAAAACTACGAACGAGCGACTATATTACGCGATCGTATAAAAGCCTTGACGCACATTAATGATGTAGCAATTCTAAAAAAGAATGATATTGAAACAATTTACACACGAGTTGAGGGCTATGATATTTCCAATATTGCCGGCGCCAATGCTACGGGTAGTATGGTTGTTTTTATAAACGGCGAAAGTGAAAAAAGCGAATATAGGAAATTTAAAATTAAGAATTTTGCCGGCGCCGATGATACTGCGATGCTAGCACAGGTTCTAGCGCGACGCCTACGTCGTAAGGAGTGGGGGGTACCGGACTTAATTGTTATCGATGGAGGAGCGGGGCAATTGCGGGCGGTATCGCTTGTTCTTGGGAAGGCTGGCTGGCATATCCCATTGGTAGCGATTGCCAAAGGGGCAAAAAGAAAAAACAACGATTTTCGTTTTTATGGTAGAGTGGTAGAGCGCAATTTAACGCTTTTTAAGCAAGTAAGAGACGAGGCGCACCGCTTTGCGATTGGTTATTATCGTAAATTACACCGTAGGCAATTGATGCGAAAATAACCCGCAATCGCAACCTGAAATTAGCTTGTCTCACGTGGCACCCTTTACTGTTCGAGCGGAAGCGAGAACTTTTTACGTGGGATTTGATACTAGCGCCTAATAGTTCTCGGCGAGTACACCTCGAACGATAAGGGGAACGAACGCGGTACCACTTTACTGTTCGAGCGATAGCGAGAACCTTCCGTCATATCTTTACTGTTCGAGCGGAAGCGAGAACTTCCGCGTAAGGTGCAACATTAGCGTCTGAGAGTTCTCGGGCAGTAGCCCTCGAACAATAAAAATAAACCTCTCGCTATTTTATATTACGGTGCATTTACTTCGATACTTCCCAGTATCGAAGTAAATGTAGCAAACGCTATTGTTAAAGGGTAACGTTTAGCAAAAGATAAGCATGGAAGTGAGAACCTGCGTTACCTCCCTTTACTGTTCGAGCGGAAGCGAGAACTTTTTACGTGGGATTTGATACTAGCGCTTAATAGTTCTCGGCGAGTACATCTCGAACGATAAAAAGTGACGGCTGGGGCAAGCCTCGCTACGTGGACGGACGGGGCAAGCCCGCCGAAGAATCGGACGGGGCAAGCCCCGCCTAAAAAGGCGGGGCAAGCTGTATTGTTCTGTGCGGAGCGCATTTTTTGCCATAAAAAGTATTGACACATTCGAAATCCTGTTGTAGTATAAAACTCTTAATAAGCAAGCGGAGGAGGGGCTACCGCAATGTAGAAAATAATAAAAGTAGGAGCAGTATGAAGAAAATTAGAAATTATATTGCCAGCATTATGCTGGGCATTTTGGCGGTATTGCCATTTTGTAACGTTGCATTTGCTTACGATGTCAGTATTGGCGGTATTGCTAATAATACCTACTATAAAGACAACGTAAGACCAACTTTTTATGCAACAGATGGGGCAAGTATTGTTGCTAGCACCTTAAACGGCAGTAGCTTTTCCAGTGGTAGCTGGATAGGGGCAGAGGGTCTTTATGTCCTTACTGTTACAGGTTACAAGGCGGGTCAAGGAACTAAAATTGTCAATCGCAACTTTACGATCGACAAAACAGCACCTCAGGTGACCATTGGTGGCGTTTCCCAGGGCGCAACCTACACAGCCAATGTTGCTCCTACTTTTTCCGCAACAGACAATATCAAGTTACGTAGTGTTACTGCTACCTTAAATGGCTATGCCTTTAATAGTGGTACAACCGTGTCTGATGAGGGTCTTCATATTGTAACTGTTACTGCCCGTGATATGGCCGGCAATGTGACTATTAAGAATTTGTCGTTTAACATCGATTATCCTGAGAATGGTAAAGATGGTAAAGATGGTAAAGATGGCCAGGATGGTCGCGATGGTCAAGACGGTCGCGATGGTAAAGATGGCCAGGATGGTCTTAGCGGGCGCGATGGGCGTGATGGTCAAGACGGTCGCGATGGTCAAAATGGTCGCGACGGCATAACCACGAGCAATTTTATCTACCGCTATATTGGTAGCAAGGCAAGTGCGCAAACACAAACGCAAGAAGCGACAAGCGACACTGCTAATACTACGGCACAGGTTGTCTCTGAAACATCTGATCTTACTAACCTCAAGCTTATTACCTGCGAAAATGCAGAAATCTATGGTGCATCTATCGATGCTTGCCACAAGGTGCGTATTATTGGTCGCGCAAAAGAAGGTCTACTTATTATTCTGTACCTTAAACACGAAAAGAGTGATGAACCGGTTATTGGCTTTGTACGAGCAACGGCTGGCGACCGCTTTGAATTTGTTAGCGAGGCACCACTAAAGAGTGGCAACTACACTGTTTATGCAAAGGCGGCACGGGAAAACGGCGAAACTGGTCCTCTTATGTACCTAGGTTCGTTCGAGGTTACCAAATGTGCGTGGTGGCTTTGGCTCTTTTGGGTTTTACTTGGTCTGCTTATCGCACTAGTAATGCTTGTTATTGGTATGGCGATAGGGCGTCGTTATTACGAAGATCGATTAGAGGAGCCCACAAGAAAATCATTGCACTCTGCCTACCTTGACGACAACCATCAAGATCGTCTATAACGGCGAGGTCCCTCTTTAGAGGGACCTTCCGTTGCAGGTGACCTAAGTTGCTATGCAACACCCACATTTGTGGGATTCCAGCCCCGCAACAGGGGCACAAGGGAGCAAATACCTTGACAATTCAGAAGGTCGTGTTGCTCATAGCCCTCTTGGGGGCTGTGGGTATGGTATGGACGGGCGGCACGGGGTGCGCAAGCAACCCGTGTCCTGCCGGCACGCCAGAGTTACGTGTCGACAGGATAATCGACCAGTTCGGTAACGTAGTTGCCGGACAGATCGATCTCACCCGTCTTCCCGCCGGGTGGAAGGTACGCCTGGTGTCGAGCCAGGCAATGGAGCCCAAGGCGTCGGCCTACGATGCCAAGGGCACCATGACGCACGGCAGTTTTCCCACCAACCCCACGGTAGGAGACGAGCATTACTACAATGGCCGCTACTACGGCTATTGTGGTAAGAGGTGGGGCTGGGCACCTAGAGTGCCTGGCGCGGCGAGCGTGACGCCCGACGGCCCGACGGCCGCCTGGGTTACCTTCGCCACGGTTGGGAAGCCCATGGCAGTGGTGATTGTTGCCACCTGCCAGGGGCGTCCGGTGGGCATGCCCCTCGTGATAGGGGTAGACCCCAGCGCCAAGTTGGGGGTCAGTTTCCCCCCGGTACGTGAGGTAGTGATGGGGCAACCGTACCTCATCACTATTGTGGGGGGATATGCCTCTTGGCAGATCCCCAATCAAGGGGTTGGCCTCTACGTCACTTACGGTGGCGAGAGGTACCTTGTGGGGGTGCTGATGGCTGGCGCAAATGGTCAGCTTATCGCCACCTTCGGCGAGGGACTAAACGTCATACGGGGTATGATCCCCTATGGCGTTATGAGAACAATCACCGTCGAGTTCGAGATCGACGGTGAGCGCTACACGTTCCCGATCACGGTGATCGGGACCGGGGACGGTGGCGACGGCGGGGACGGCGGGGACGGCGGCGTGCTCGTCCCCATAGACTGAGAAAGGGTGAGTGTGAGATGGTAAGATCAATCCCTGCAGTAATTGTGATAGTTGTTTGTGTGGTCGGCTGTGGTGCCGACATCGCGGGCACCAATCCAGTCGACGAAGTAGCAGACGACCTCGCGCAAGCAGGCGGGGTTACTGTCTCCATTGCGCCGGAAGTTGCGGCGCGGGCGTTGTCGGACAGGTTCCTGTTCGATGATGTCCTCGTCCAGTTCCGCCGGGCGAGCGACGACGCAGTCGCGCGTCAGGCGGTCCTGACGCTCGCTAACCCGAGCGTCACCTTCAAGGGCCTGCCCGGCGGCTTTGTAGGCTACGCCTACGCCGCCGTGCGCAGAGACGGGGTTGTCTTCACCGACGGGCAGAGCTCGCCGGTGACTATCGTCGCCGGGAAGACCGTCAAGGCGGCTATCAAAATTGCCGCCACGACGGCCGAGGCAAGGATGGTCGCGCCCGCGACAAGCGGCGCGACCGTTACCACCCCCACCCCGGGGATCATTTTGAACGTCTGCGATCCCGGGGGGAAGCCCGTCAGCGCTCACCTCTACAGGGTGAGTGCGAGCGGTGCTGTCCTCAAGGATCTCGGTGTACGCACCGGGACCAACGAGGACCTAAGCTGGGGAGACAGTGGCCTCGGCGATGGCACGCATCACTACCGCCTCGAGACGGCAACGGCCTCGGGTGGCAGTAGTGAATTCAGTTTCTCGCTGGTGGTTGACACCAGTGGGGGGCTGAATATCGAGATCAGCAGTCATCCCGGGAGGGGGTGAGGGCGATGCGCTTCGCAGCGCCACTCCTTATACCACTACTACTACTGGTGCTGGTGGGGTGCGGTGCGGACGTGCTAGACACGTCCGCACCGCGCCAGTTTCTCGGTGAGGAGGCGGACCTCGCGCAAGCAGGCGGGGTTACCGTCTCCATTGCGCCACCGGAGGTTGCGGCGCGGGCGCTATCGGACCGGTTCGTCTTTGATGACGTCTTGGTCCAGGTCCGCCTCGCAGCGGATAACACGGTCTTACGTGAGGCTGTGTTGACGCTCGCGAACCCGTCGGTAAGTTTCGGCGGGTTCCCCGCCGGCACCAAGGTATATGCCTCCGCCCAACTAAGGCGCGGAGGCACCGTCTTTGCCCAGGGACGGAGCAAAGACGTAACGATTGCGGCGGGCAAGAACGTTAGTGCCGCAATCGTTGTCGAGGCGACGGTGCCGACCATCGGCAACAAATCGCCTCTTGACGGCGAGGTGGTCGCGACTAGTGCGCCGACCATCTATGCCAGGGTCACCGACCCCGGTGGCAAGAACCCCTCGAGCACGGTTGTGCTCGATGGGGTTAACCTCGGCACCTTTGCCGGTACCGAGGTTAGTGTTCCTACCAGTGGCCTAGCCACTGGGAGCCACACGGTGGAGCTTAGTGCTACCACCGTCTCTGGCGGGAGCGCACTTGCTACCTGGACGTTCGTCGTCGATCCCGCGGCGAACGTTACTGCTCCCTGGGATCAGTGGGTGGGCAAGGTCCAGACGTTCTACAAGGCGACTGGTTCCCTTGCCTACACGGCAACGCTGCTGACGGTGGCAACTCCACCTTCGGCAGCACAAGGTGAGGTCTCGCTGTTTTTCTTTAACGGCGACCTCAACCTTGAATGCCGAGGCGCGCTCTACCTCACCGACCAGGGTTTGGTTGGTGGGGAGCTGGGGTGGTATGACAACACGAACGTGTTTCATACCTACCCAGCAGGGCAGTGGTCGAGTGGGCCGTGGTTGTACGATGACCATGGTGACCTCGACCCTACAACAGGCACGGTAACCGTGCCCAACGTCTCTATTGATATTGATGGAGACGGTGCCCCTGAGTACACGGGCACGGTTACCCTCGCCCAAACGGCATCGACGCCGTTTTAAGGGCGACTTTCCTACAATGGCCCGCAGAAGATCTTTTCTGCGGGCCATTTCTCGTATAACCGCCTCGAGTTATCTTGTTTTATTTCAAAATTCAAAAACCAACAATCTTTTTTCTGCGTTTGCTTCGATACTTCCCAGTATCGAAGCAAATATAGCAATATGCTACAATAGCTTCAATGGCGAAATTTCGTAAAAATGAACTATCGAAAAAGGAGATAGAAGAATTACTGCTAGATTTTGCGGTCGTCTTAGCTAACATCAAGCAACCTAAAGAGGCTGTACAGTTCATTAGGGACTTGATGTCAGAACAAGAAGCAAGGATGTTCGCTAAACGCCTTAAAATAGCCGCTCTACTCTTGTCGGGTAAAAATTATTCCGAAATATCACAAGGTCTTAAGGTGTCATCGTCTACAATTGCAAAGATCAACGCTTGGTTGCAAGAAGGTGGCGAAGGTTACCGCTTGATGATAGCACGGCTCAAGGCGCGGCGTAACAACGAGCAGTGCAGTCCAGACATACACAGTGATTTTCCTAGTATTAGGCGCCGATATCCGGCCTACTATTGGCCACAAGCTCTTCTAGAAGCTGTGGTGAGCAGTGCAAGTAAGAGACAAAAGCAACAGATTATCCGTGCTATGGAAGAGATGCGCGAAAAAGATGATCTTTTCCAGCGCCTTGAGGTAATCTTGAGGCGTAAACTATAACCCTGCATTTACTTCGATACTGGGAAGTATCGAAGTAAATGCAGAGAAATAGAGGTTGCGGTGTTGCGGTTATGGTGGGGTGTAGTGGTTAATCTTAATTAAGGATAAGGAGATATTATGCCGGAATTGCCAGAGGTGGAGGTGGTTGCTCGAGGACTACGTAATAAAGTTGTAGGTCTTACTATCGACAAAGTTAGCGCAACGAGCGAAAAGGTCGTAGGTGGTAGTCTCAAAAAGTTTAAGAAATTCACGCAAGGCGCGAAAATTAAGAGTGTCCAAAGGGTAGGAAAGCTTTTGATAATACATTTATCTAACAAAAACGTTATTCTTTTACACTTAAAACTAACCGGGCAACTAATTTATGTCGATCGTTTCGGAAAGGGGTACAAAGGGGGTCACAGCCAAAAAGCATACGACACCAAGCCACCCAGTAAATACACCCATATTACTTTTGCTTTTAGCGATAAGAGCCATCTGTACTTTAACGATTTACGCCGTTTTGGTTGGGCGAAAGTTTTTCGCAGGCAAGACCTAGAAGAAAGAAAACAAGAGGCAGGAAAAATTCTTGCTGGTCTTGGTCCAGACCCTATGGGGAATGAATTTAGTTTGCAGTCTTTCCTCGCCAACGTTAAAAGGCGGGCAAAATCTAATATTTACCAAGTACTAATGGACCAAAAAGTTGTTGCTGGTCTTGGCAATATTTATGTTAACGAATTATTATGGCGCGCCAAAGTAAACCCCAAAACAAAAGTAGCGAAAATGCCAAAAGAAAAAATCCTTTTTATTGGTAGGGGAATTAAACCTATTCTCGAAGAAGCGATTAGCTATGGTGGCTCATCGGCTAATACTTTTGTAAAAATCGATGGCAGCAAGGGAAAATATACCGATCGGCTCGCTGTTTACCAGCGCCAAAAACAGCCTTGTCCCAGAAAAGATAAAGGAGTAATCGCTCGTGTCTCTATAGGGGGGAGGGGTGCTTTTTATTGCCCAATATGTCAAAAAGAGGTAAAATAATAGGTAGAGAACCACACAATATGAGCAAGACACAAGTATGGGGGGTAGTATTAGCGGGTGGAAAGGGAACACGCCTTAATTGCACCGATCGCCCAAAGGTTATGATAGAAATCTGCGGCAAGCCGATTATTCGCTATGTTATCAATGCCTTGCGCGGAGTAACGGAAAAAATCATCATTGTTACAGGTTTTATGGGGGAAAAAATAACTACCGCTTTTCAAAATGAAGGCGTGCAGTTTGTTCATCAGGCGGAACAGCTAGGTACAGCCCACGCACTTATGCAAGCGGAGAGAATTTTAAAAAATAAAAAAGGAATAGTGCTAATAGTCAATGGCGATGGTCCGCTTTTTACAAAAGAAGTGTTTTCTCCTTTAGTTAAGGCAATGGAAAGCGGGAAATATACATTAGTTTTTAGTTCGGTTGTAGAAACGCAACACCCAGAATATGGGCGCATTGTTCGTAACAAGGAAAATAAAGTTGTAGATATTGTTGAGGCGAAAGATGCAAATGTGGAACAAAGGGCGATCAAAGAAAAAAACGTTGGCGTTTATGCTGTCGATAATAGCTGGCTTTGGCACGCGCTTAAAAAAATAGAAAAAAGTTCTGTTTCGGGAGAATATTATATTACAGATTTGGTTAAAATTGCCTTAGCGCAAAAGAAAAGCGTTGAAGCCATTCCATCGCCTAGCGTACAGGCCACGCTTGGCGTTAATACGCCGGAAGAACTTAAACAAATAGAGCAAATTTTATGCAAAAAGTGAGGGGATTGTGAATAAACTAGAAAAAATGACGAGGCTATCGCTTATTCTTTTTGTTGCGGCACTTGTTAGCTTAACTATTCACAATACGCTTTATGGAATATGGCGTGTAGAAGAGGCGCTCTTTTCGTTGCTGGCAATAACTTTGTTTGTTGCTTTTTTGGTGAGTGTAATTTGGAATATTGTAACGTTTTTACGTTTTGGCTGGCCTACCGATATTTGGAAGGTAGGTTTTATAGGTGTTTTTGGCTTAATGGGTCTAATACCCAACTTGGGGTGTAACTTCTTTGCCTTTTTTGTGCTGTTTGGTCTTTTTATTTTACGCCCCGGGGCAACAGCTCGTACTAAGCGCTAAATTCGTCTTCTTTAAGTTCGTGGAAATTACGGAAAATGTAAGGCGAGATGCGCGCAACAATTTCATGGGGGTTGGTTCCCGCCCAACGGGCGAGGTCCTGTGCGCGAATAATATCACCTACACTTTTACCAATAAGGACAACCTGCTCGCCCACTTTGGCGTTGAGTCCGGTAACATCGATTATGGCTTGGTTCATACAAATTCTTCCCACTACCCCTACTCTTTTGCCGTTAATTAAAACCTGCGCCTTATTAGAAAGAGAGCGGGGGTAGCCGTCGGCATAACCTACCGGAATCACAGCAAGAGAAGAAATACGCTTTGTTTTATAAGTTAAGCTATAACCAACGCTTGCTCCCTCATTAACTCTTCTTACCTGGACAATTTTTGTCGACCATCGCAGAGCGGGCAGGAGGCCGGGAATTGTATCCTCGAGACCATAAAGTGCAATCCCCGGACGAACGGCGTCAAAATGCGCTTCTGGGTATTTGATAATAGACTTCGAGGCGGCTAAATGTACCATTGGCATAGCATTAGCATCGATTTGCTGTAATTGAAAAAGGGCGGACTCTATTTCTTTAATTTGGTTGCGTGAGTATATGACATTGTCTGCCTCGGCAAAATGAGAAAAAACTGCCTCTAAGATAAGGTAGGGTTTTTGGTTAATGAGGTTAACATAGTCTGTTGTTTCGGCGGGGTTAATGCCAAGGCGATGCATACCCGTATCGATTTTTAAGTGAACGCGCACGGGCTGATGGGCACTTTCCGCGACTTGGGCGAGAGTTTCAATCTCTTCTTTACTAAAGACTGTTATACGTAGTGAGTGCTCGATAACCCTTTGATATTCGCTGGGTTGAGTGTAGCCAATGACTAGAATTGGTACTTTGATTTTGGCAATGCGTAAGGCAATTGCTTCGTCAACAGTGCTTACCGCCAGCATATCAACCCCTTCTTGCCAGAGTTTGTTGCCAACTTCGGTAAGGCCATGGCCATAAGCGTTCGCCTTGACAACAGCAATCACACGCGTTTCTTCGTCGATGTGCTCGTGAATTCTTCGAAGGTTATTGCCGATTGCTCCTAAGTCGATATTGATCCAGGTTAGCATCTCTTTCCTTTATAGCTTTTCACTTTTAATAGCCCTCTCGATTACAGTTTCTGTAAAGGCGCAAACATGTAGATGTAATTCTTTTTCTACCCTTTGGCAAAGGCGTAATTTTTCTACTTTTTCCCACGGGTTTTGCAAAAAACGCATTGCCTTGATTGTTTCTGCGCTAATTGCTCGCCCCTCGTTTTGGGGGTGGTTTTCTGTTATTCCCCCAAGAAGGGGGCTAAACAAGTAGTCGCCATTTTCGCAAAGAGGATCTTGGCTGTAAACAGATTTGTTAAGTTCCGGTTTATACCCTAGTATAGAAAGGCAGTTAAAGGCGAAAAAATCAACAATACGGCGCTCTCCTTTTTTATCAATAACATTGAGGCTATTTACCAGTAGCTCATAAAGTGCGGGAAGTGGCTCTTCGTCGTGGGTGGAGTTTGTTACAACCTCTCCGATCCAGTATGCCAATTTTGCTTTTTGTAAATCGTTACTAATTGCGCTGTGGGAGTTAATAATATTGGCTTCTGTTAAAATATCGATACTTCGACCTTTTGCCACCACAATATCAAGCCGGGAGAAGAGGTTTGTTGCCGAGGCAAAACGACTTTCGGGACGCCGTGCCCCTTTAGCAAGTAGTGTTTTTTTACCAAAAGAGCGCGTAAACGTTGTAATTAGTCTATCTTTTTCTCCGAACTTGTCGCGGCGCAAAACAATAGCTTCTGTTTTGTAATTTCTCACGCTCTTATTGTGCAGTAAATAATAATAATTATCAACTTGTGTTATAATAGCCTTGATGGAGGAAAAAATGATAAACAATCCTTATTATTGGCGTAGGCGCATTGCGTTTTTCGTCGTGATTTTTGCTTTTTTAGCGGTCTTATCCACATGCATTGCTTCCGCTCGCGCTCTCGATGATAGCGAGAACGAAACGGTTACCGTTTCGGTGGAGAGTGTTATTACTCTTGAAGTAGAGCCCGTAACAGGGAGTGAGCCAAGCAATATTGTTGCCGATGCTAGCTTGAACAATGGTCTCGGCACAGGCGCAACAGACGTAACTGTTTCCTCTAACAACGAAACGGGTGCTATTTTGCAGTTAAGTATGATCTCAACCGATACTAAAAGCGGTAAACTGGTTCCTACTACTGGGACTGGATCTATTGATCCCACAACAGGCGGAACCTCTTTAGGGACGAACAAGTGGGGCTATTATGCCTACCAAACACCGGGTTCCCCGCCAAGCCCAATAACATGGGCGGCGGTTCCCGCCTCTGCTTCGCCTGCGACTATCTACTCTTCGGTTGGCGCTGGTCCGTTTTCTTACCGCGTAACTTATGGCGCCCAGGTAGACTATACTCTGCCCGGAGGAAAGACGTATTCTAACCAAGTTACCTATACGGCCAGCACCAAACCTTAGCAAAAACATAGGGTAATGAAAAAAGTTTATTTTTATTTTATTCTCTCCTTACTCTTTATTGTTCTTACGTGTCTTCCCTGCTCTTCTTCTTTTGCGCAAGGGAACACTAGTAAAGAAACAATTGCTATTACCCTACAAACCTCCTCTGAAAGAATCCAGCTTAAACCAGGAGAAGAAGTGTCGCGCACAATCCGTGTGCGCAACACGGGAGGAAAGGCGTACGATTTTACAGTTGAGGCAGTGCCTTACCAGCCAGACGCGCAATACAGGAATAATTTCGAAATTGAAAACAAGTGGACACAAATAAGTCGCTGGATTAAGTTTGACCGTACACAATACCACGCTGAGGTGGGAGAGGTGGTTGAGGTTCCTTTTTCTATCGAAGTCCCAAGTAAAGAACAAGCGGCGGCGGGTGGACAATATGCCGCAATTGCCGTAACAGTGCGTGACGATGCGGTAGAAGGGGTTAGTATCGCAAAAAGAGTTGCTTATCAGATTTTTGGCTTAGTCGATGGCGCCGTTGTTAGTACCGGTAGCGTTACCTCGCAGAGTGTTCCACGCTATACCTCTAAAGTGCCACTAAAAACTCATTTTGTAGTGAAAAATACTGGTAATATCGATTTTTATGCTTACGGCAAATTAAAGGTATCCTCTATTTTTGGTCGGCCTGTTTTTGAAACAGAGGAAGGTAAACGGACACGCGTTTTTGCCTTTCCCGAATCTAGCCCGCCGGAGGCAGAGGTGAGTTGGCAAGATGCTCCTATTGGCTTGTATTGGGTCACCCAAGAGGTGGAGTTGCTTGGTAATGTTACTGCAACGAAGCGCCTAGCCCTTGTTGCTCCTGTGTGGCTTATAATTGTTGTCGCTTGTGGCTTGATAGCGTTAATTTACCTTATAGTCAACTCAATACAGCAGAAAAAACGTATCAATCAACCAATGGGTCCAACAATATGAAACGATTAATTTTACCAGTTTTCTTTATTTTTTCGTTACTTTCCTTAAAAGGTTTTGCTTTTGCAGAAAGTAGCGATTTGATTAGAGTTACCGTGCCCGAGAGTGGCCATGTTATCTCGACTTATACGATAAATGGTAAGAGCGATATTGTGGTTACTTACAATAAGCACAACAAGGCAAGATTTTCTATTTTGGGACGAGGAGAGGTAGTCTTAAACGACCAGTTTGGCAATGTCTATTTTAATACTTTTAAGGACAGTACTGCCCTGGAGGATTTTACTGTTGATTTTGCGTTGCTAAAAGGGGTGGGGAATTACTCTATGACACTGCGTATCAGCGAGGAAGGTAAGGGTACGGCATCAAGAACTATTGCTTTAATTTATAAGCCACTTTCTGCTATTTTCTCAAAAGAGAAGGGGTTAGGGGTGGAACCCGATACCTGGGCGACAATCGGCGAGGAGACGCGCATTGGTGCAAATAACTATATTTACTTTTTGGGCTTTGCTTTTACCTGGCTCGATATTATTCTGTGGATCTTAATAATTATTATTGTTCTGGCGCTACTGGGCTATGTTTACTACCGCTTGCGCCGCCGGCGGGCGCGGGCGGGTAGAAAACGAGAAAAATAATTTCCCTTGGTGACATTGGCGCTTTATCTGGTATAATGTTCTTATGGTCGAAATTGCCGACAAAATGGCGAAGGTGGTTTCGCTTTGTAAAAGGCGCGGTTTTGTCTATCCTTCGGCAGAAATATATGGTGGCACAGGAAGCGTGTGGGATTTTGGCCCCCTCGGAGTAGAGCTAAAACAAAACCTAAAGAAACTCTGGTGGCGCGATATGGTTCAAAGGCGCTCCGATATTGTGGGACTCGATACGGCGATCATTACACGCCCAGAAGTTCTGCGTGCCTCGGGGCACGAGAAAGGGTTTGTTGATCCATTGGTAGAGTGTAAGGTTTGCCACGAGCGTTTTCGTGCCGATCATTACCACCTAGTAGAAAGCCACTTTGCAGAATGCCATAAAGGCAAAGAGATAAAAGACAATATCACTCCTGCACGAGCCTTTAATTTAATGTTCAAAACGTTTATGGGGCCCGTTGATAGCGATGACAACATCGCCTATTTGCGCCCCGAGACAGCACAAGGTATTTTTCTTAACTTCAAGAACGTCTTAGAAAGTAGTCGGCAGAAAATCCCATTTGGTATCGCCCAAATTGGAAAAAGTTTTCGCAACGAAATTACTCCTGGTAACTTTATTTTTCGCACGCGTGAATTTGAACAGGCAGAGCTGGAATACTTTGTACGACCAAGCGATGCGGAGCATTATTACAAGCAATGGATAGAGGCGCGGTTCAGGTGGTATTGTATGCTGGGTATAAAAAAGGAAAATCTTCGTTTGCGCCCTCATACAACAGAAGAATTGGCACACTATGCAATTGCGGCAACAGATGTGGAATACAAGTTTCCTTTTGGTTGGTCGGAGCTAGAAGGAATTGCTAATCGTCAAGATTACGATTTACAAACACACGAAAACCATTCCGGTCGTGATCTAAAGTATTTCGACGAAGAGCTAGGGAAAAAGTTCTGGCCTTATGTGATTGAGCCGGCGGGAGGAGTGGATAGAATGGTGCTGGCATTTATAGTTGATGCTTACGAAGAAATGGAGGACAGCGAGGTGGTTTTGCGTTTTGACCCCAGGCTCGCGCCAATTAAAGTGGCGGTTTTTCCACTAGTGAAAAAGGATAAACTGCCCGACGTGGCAAAACAGTTGTACGATGAGCTCAAAAAAGATTTTATGGTTGCTTACGACGAAGCTGGCTCTGTGGGTCGCCGTTATCGTCGCCAGGATGAAATTGGCACACCGTGGTGCATAACTGTTGATTTCGATTCTTTGAAAGACAACTGTGTGACTATTCGCGACCGCGACAGCAGAAGGCAAGAAAGAATTAAGATTACTAAAGTAAAAGAATATTTAGAAAGCCGTTTAGAGAAGTTGTAATGTACTATTAAAGAAAAGGTGCCCGCGCGAAAAGTTTGTCGCGCGGGCACCGATGTTAAACTGCCACCGCTAATCTTGGAGGGGTGGCATTCTTCCCCGAGCTAGTCACCAGTGTCGTTGACGACCCTTAGCGATGAGCCGTGGTCGCACCTGTTCTGGACGACGCGTACCTTGGCGCCCAGGTGCCACGTCGTAACCGACATTTTGCAGAGAGGGCATTCCTCGTCGTGCCTCTCTGCTTCTCGTGCCGGTTGGTCTGCGGGGACGACCACATAACGCTCCACGCTCCCGGTGTTGACCACTTCCCACTCTTGTCCGTTGTAGAAAAGGTCGGCGCCGAAGTCGTCGCGATGCCCCGCAATAACAAATTGCAGGGAGCAGGCGTCCAGTGCCTTCTCGATGTCGCCTACGGTGGCGGCGCGCCACGTGCTGTTGGTCTTAAGCCACTCCTCTAGGGAAGTGGCTCGCACCGTAGGCATTTCGTCCTGAGACCCTGGCGGAAGCTCACAGAGACAAATCCCTACTGGGAAGGCATCCTGGACTGCCATATAGCACTCTGTGTTTTCCAGAAACTTCAGGAAGTCTTCTGGCGAGTAAAAGCCAAGCCCGCAGGCCCTCTCTACAATGCGTGCCAACTGATAGAGGTGCTCCCTCAGCTCTAGTAGAGGCTCCGGAAACATCTTTTCACACCTTCCTTTGTCTTCTTTTATAAAGACTGTTACGCCTTCCCCTAGGGGGCTACGTAACGAGTTATTGTACTATAAATAATTCCCAAAGTCTATCCTTTATTGCCGTAAAAATTATAAATCTTGGGCGGGGAGCAAAGTTTGCAATTTTCAAAAACGGCAGAGGCTATTGCTACTGCCACTGCTAATCTATGGTTTTTATTCTATTTTTCTAATTATCCACAGTGGTGGTTGACGATATTGCTTGTCGTGGTAAAGTAGAAGCGAGTGGTCAAATGTGGGTCAAAGTGGGTGCAGGTGGCATACCATGTTTATTGGTGAATATAGGCATAATTTGGACGCAAAGGGGAGAGTTGCACTTCCCGCGCGTTTTAGAGACGAGCTCAAAGGAGGGGCGGTGGTAACTCGTGGTCTTGATAACGCCCTCACTCTTTATACAAATGCCGAGTGGGAGAAAATTGCTCGCAAGCTTTCTGCTTTACCTCTAACAAACGCCAGTGCCCGCGCATTTGTACGCCATATATTAGCAGGGGCAATGGCGGTCGATATTGACAGTGTTGGACGTGTGGTTATTCCGCAGTATCTTCGTAAGTTTGCCAATCTCTCTGGCACAGTAATAATTGCCGGTCTTTATAACCGGATAGAAATTTGGAACGAGAGTGATTGGCAAGCTTACCAAGAAAGTGCCTTAAAGGATACAGAGAATATTGCGGAACAGTTAACTGATTTAGGAGTGTAAGCGTTTAACAATTAAAACTGGACGGTAGCGTGGTTGCTCTCCAGGCATTGCCATTACAATGTTTGGAGCAGAAACCAAAATCGCTATTTCGCGCGCAAACGGTTGGTTGACTGGCGCATACACCAAGAAAACAACTGCACGCTGACGCGAGAACCCCGCGTAAAATTTTTTCAGACTAAGGAGGGGTAGGCACACAATTTTGACAATACAAATCACCCAAGGAGGGCTCGAGCCTGTATCGGCGCAAACCAGCGTTTCATATTAAGGCAAGAGAAAAAGACACACCGGCCGCGCTACCGGCCAGTAAGAAAGGGTTTATGGCGTACCAGCACATTCCCGTCCTCCTTGAAGAGGCTCTGTGTTACCTCGACCCCCATCCGGGGCAGGTTATTGTTGATGGCACATTTGGTTTTGGCGGACACGGGTTAAGGATAGCGCGCGCAGTGGGCAGCGAGGGAAAGCTTATTGCCGTAGAAAGAGATAGTCGCACCTTAAAAGAGGCGGAAAAGAATATTGCTTTTAGCAATTATCCCCAACTCATATTAAAGCAGGGGAATTTCGCCCATATTACAGATATTGTCCGTTCGTGTGCGCTAGATAAGGTAGATGGAGTATTGCTTGACCTTGGTGTGAATTCCTACCAGTTAGATAGCGCGGGCTACGGTATAAGTATTAAGCAAAATGACCCTCTCGATATGCGTATCGACAAAAGGGCGACAAGCAGAACCGCACTGGACCTCTTGCGTAGCTTACAAGAAGAAGAGTTAGCTAACTTATTGTTTGAAAATGCTAATGAATACAGGTCGCGCCGTATTGCGTCGCTTATTAAAAGCAATATTACAAACATTAAAAGCAGTGGTGACCTGGCGAGAATTATTGCTTCTGGTGTATCGTCCCGAGGGAGAATCCACCCCGCGACAAAAACCTTTCAGGCACTACGGATTGCCGTTAACGATGAGCTTAAAAATCTGGAACAGTTTTTTGCACAAGTTCTCCAGGTGTTAAACACTGGTGGCCGTATTGCAGTAATTAGTTTTCATAGCTTAGAAGATAGAATTGTTAAAAATAATTTTAAAAAAGAGCCGTGGGTGGTTATAAATAAAAAACCAATTACACCAAGTGCGGAAGAAGTAAAAAACAACCCAAGAGCAAGAAGTGCAAAACTGAGGGTTGCCACCAAAAGATGATTAAATATTTAAGGAGGCAAGTTGTTAATACCGAATACCAAAACCTGGCAAGAGGGGGCGCGAAAAAGAACCCTAAGCCGAACACTCTCAGTTGGCCCTGTGTCAACAAAGATTTTTGGCATTACGTTTATTGTGCTAATTTCTTTATTTTACCTTGCCCAGTCAAGCCAGAGCGCGACACGAAACTACGCAATTTCTGACCTAGAAAGTCGCAAAGAGAAAATCGAACAAAACAAAGACGAGCTTGCCGTGGAGGCAATGAGGCTTAAATCGTTACAGAGCGTGCAATCGAAGGCGGAGGAGTTAGGTCTTGAACCCGAGTAGTAGTACTTACGGTCGTGTTGAGCCGGTGTTAGAGAGGGGTCGTTTGCGTGTTTTGGGGATGGCCTTTTTCTTAATGTTGGGGTTACTTATTTTTCAACTTGGGAAAAAACAAATTTTTGAATACGATCATTTTAAGGCGCTCGCGTATCAGCAACAGGTTGCAGAATACACCAATACAGCGGAGAGAGGCTTTATTTATGCTTCCGATAAATCGGGAGCGAATTTTGGCAGTATCGATGGCAAAAAAATAGGTAACCTGTATCCTTTGGCAATCAATATTACCCGATACGATATTTCGGCGGTGCCAAACAATGTTGTCGATCCAGAAAAAACCGTCGAAAAGCTTGCTTCGGTAATAAACGACATTAACAAAGAAGAGCTTGTTACAAAATTATCAACGGACAAGCTATATTTGCCACCAATTAAAAAATCGGTGGAAAAAGAAGTTGCCGATGCGGTGAAGAATCTTGGTCTAAAGGGGGTAATGGTAGTGCCTCGTTCGGTGCGTTATTATCCGGAAGGAAATATGGCGGCGCAACTCATAGGGTTTGTAAACCACGAGGGCGAGGGGGCGGCAGGGCTAGAGATGTACTATAATAACGAACTCAAGGGTATTCCTGGGCTCACCCATGGTCTTAAAGACACTTTTGGGCGTATTATTGCCGGTATGGACTCATCGATGGCGCAAGATGGCGTTAATTTAGTGCTTACACTCGATAGTACGGTGCAGTTTATTGTTGAGCGTGAACTAAAAGATGCCATAGAAAAATATGGTGCGCAAGGGGGGTCGGTAATAGTGGTAGAGCCAAAAAGTGGTCGTATTCTTGCCATGGCAAGCGAACCAAGCTACAACCCCAATGAATTTAATAAACTCCCACAGGAGGAGCAGTGGAAATTTGTCAATCCAGTTGTTACTAACGCTTGGGAACCTGGCTCTATTATGAAGCCGGTGATTATGGCGGCCGCACTTAACGAAGGCAAGATTGAACCAGACACTATTCCCGAAGATCTTCCCGGTGGTTTTAGCAACCAAGTTACTATCGATGGCTACGAAATCCATAACGCCGAAGATAGGGCTTATGGCTACCAAACAATGACGCAAGTTCTCGAGCGGTCAGACAATATTGGTATGGTTTGGGTTGCCGATAAACTGGGCAACGATACAATGGCACGTTATTTGTCGGAATTTGGTTTTGGTAGTAAAACTGGTATTGACATAGGAGCAGAGGGAGTGGGCAAATTGCTTGATAGTAAAAGGTGGCGTAATGTACACCGGGCAACTATTTCCTTTGGCCAAGGAATATCAGTAACACCAATCCAGATGGTGATGGCATATAGTGTTTTGGCAAACCATGGTAAGTTAGTGCAACCGCATTTGCTGGATAGGGTTATCAGCTCTTCTGGCGAAGAGAAGAAAATCGAAGCGAAGGAAGTAAGAGAAGTAATCTCTGCTGAAACAGCCGACGAGGTTAAGGAGATGCTTGTTAATGTGGTGGAAAAGGGGCATGGCAAAAAAGCTAAGGTGGAAGGCTTTCGCGTGGCGGGAAAAACTGGTACTGCGCAAGTTGCAAAAGAGAGTGGTGGCTACGAAGAAAGTGCCCATATTGGCTCTTTTATTGGCTATGCTCCCGCCGATGACCCTAAGTTTGTTATGCTTGTTAAGCTCGACCGTCCGACGAATGTGGAATTTGCAGAAAGCTCTGCCGCGCCTACCTTTGGGGCTATTGCAAAATGGTTGCTCAATAATTACTACGTCGATTAAGGCTCTTCTTCCGTCGCACCTGTTACTGTTCGAGCGACAGTGAGTGGGGCGCTCCGCCATTTATCGTTCGAGAGAACTGCGCGTAGCGCCATCTCGAGAACTCCTAGACGTTGATATCACACCTGACCAGAGAGCTTGCCCCGCCCGGTCTCGGCGGGGTTCTCGGGTAGTAACCCTCGAACAATAAGAATGACGGTTCAGAGTTCTCGTCGCTCCGCTCCTCGAACGATAAAAACAAACCCCTCACCACTTTATATTACGGTGCATTTACTTCGATACTGGGAAGTATCGAAGTAAATGCAGGAAACGCTATTGTTAAAGGATAACGTTTAGCCAAAGATGAGCGTGGAAGTGAGAATCTGCGCTACCTCCTTACTGTTCGAGCGGGAGCGAGAACTCCTGCGCGAGTTCCAGTATCAGCGACTGGAGTTCTCGGTGAGTACACCTCGAACGATAAGGGCAACGACCATTGCCTCGCCTTACTGTTCGAACGCAGTGAGAACCCCGCCTAAAAAGGCGGGGCAAGCTTTCCGTGACATTCTTTACTGTTTGTATCTTGATCTCTGTTTATCCTTGGAGAGTGCTCTCTTTTTCGCTCGGAGAACAAGAGTTATACACAGGTAATTCTTATCCCTCTCGAACGATGTGTGCGTAATAAGAGGCAAGTGTTTGACACATTTGTTGAATAAGGGATAATATACTCAATGAGCAATACAATAATTATCTTAAAAAAATATAGGAGGGGTGATAATGTTTCGCAGATATATACTTAATTTTGTGGTGCTGGTTTTGTTGCTGAGCCCTTTTGGTCTTGCTAGCCTTTTTTCTTTAGGAAAGGCATACGCTCTTAACCAGGGCGATGCTCTGTGGGCAAAGTCTACCGTGGAGGGACAAGAAAGTTCGTTTTTTTACACCACGGAAACAGACTCTAATGGTGATCTTTATGCTGTCGGCTGGGTTAGGGAGAATAATGAATACAACTTCGGTAACGGTGTTACCGTAACTGGCAATGGGGCGAACTTTAATGCTGTAATTGTAAAGTACAATTCTTCTGGTGATGCCTTATGGGCAAGATCGACGACACAGGGGCCAAACCTGTCGCGCTTTTACGATTTAGCAGTAGATCCTACCGGTAATGTTTATGTGGTTGGTCAAATTTATGATAACGGGGTATATGGTTTTGGTGACGGCGTAACTGTGCAGGGAAGCTATACAGATCCTTACGAGCCTGGCAATGCCTTGATTGTTAAATACGATTCATCGGGTAAGGCTCTTTGGGCAAGATCGACCACGACAGCACCAGGATTTTCAGATCTTGGAGGAGTAGCAACAGATTCTACGGGCAATGTTTATGCGGTAGGCACCATTACCGGTAACAATGATTATAGTTTTAGTGCGAGTGTAACGGTAAAAGGCAATGCGACGACCGATAACCCCGTGCTTATAAAATATAGCTCTACTGGTGACGCAATATGGGCAAAGTCGGTCGAGACAGCGCCAGACACCTCACAGTTCAATGGTCTTGTTGTAGATCCTACGGGTAATATTTATGTGGCAGGCTTTGTTAAAAGTGCCGGTAACTTTGGCTTTGGTAACGGTGTAACAGTAGCTGGTAAGAGTGCGAACTACAACGTCTTGGCTGTAAAGTATAACTCATCTGGCGTTGCCCAGTGGGCAAGATCAACAGAAGTAGCGCCGGATAGTTCGGGTTTTTCGAATATTGCTATCGATGCCGCGGGTAATTTTTATGCCACTGGCTATATCATTAATAACAACCTATTTGATTTTGGTAACAACACTACAGTATCGGGAGCCGCTTCTTTGTCTCTAAATGCCCTGCTTGTTAAGTACAACGCCGAAGGCAAGGCGCAATGGGCACGATCAACAGAGACAGCAGGCGATGTTTCGGAATTTGGTGGTGTAGCCACGGATGCCGCTGGCAATGTTTATGTCTCCGGTAATATGAGCGGTACCGGTACATACGGCTTTGGTAATGGAGTAACCGTAGCTGGTAAGTACGAATATGACAACAATGTACTTGTAAAATACAATCCCTCTGGCACTGCTCTGTGGGCAAGATCGGCGACGAAAGCGCCTGATAGCTCTTGTTTTTTTGGCGTAACAACGGATGCTGCCGACAATGTTTATGTTGCTGGTTATATTACGGGTAACAGTCAATTCGACTTCGGTAACGGAGTAACAACAACAGGTGCCTACAGTGGGGGTGATAACGCTCTTCTCGTAAAATACGCCGGTCTTAGTACGGACATTGTTTATCAAAACCTACCTGGTCTTGATAAACCCATCAACATAGAAGATGGTGATGTAATCACTGTTCCACTCTTTACAATAAAAGTAAAACCTTACTCCGAAGTAGGTATCTCTAAGGTAGAATTCTATGTTGATGATAACTTACTCTGCACAAGCCATACCTCAGACAAAGATGGTGTTTACTCCTGCAAGTGGGATACTACTAAATATCATTCCACCGTTAAAGTTATTACTTACAACGCACATGGTGGGACTGCCACACTGACCCGTACTGCTTCTGTTTCGCTTACTGTTTTACCAAAAACAGGAAGGTAAAATACGACCGTACTGCTCGAGCGGAAGCGAGAACTTTTTACTATTCGAAGAGTATCCGCCGTAGGCGGAACGATGAGAACTATTTTCGTAAGTTTTGATACTAACGGTCTTTAGTTCTCGAGATGGCGCTACGCGCAGTTCTCTCGAACAATAAGAGGTGACGGTTGGGAGCTTGCCCCGTCCGGTCTCGGCGGGGCTTGCCCCGCCTATCTCCGGGCGGGGGGTTCTCGGTGGGTACACCTCGAACGATGAGGGCAACGACCGCAACATCTCTTACTCTTGGGTTCTAGCATAAACGTCTGATAGTTCTCGAGATGGCACTTCGTGCGTTCTCTCGAACGATAATCTTTTTACTGTTCGAGCGGAAGCGAGAACTATTTTCGTAAGTTTTGATACTAACGGTCTTTAGTTCTCGAGATGGCGCTACGCGCAGTTCTCTCGAACAATAAGAGGTGACGGTTGGGAGCTTGCCTCGTCCGGTCTCGGCGGGGCTTGCCCCGCCCCACGAGGCGGGGTTCTCGTCGCTTCGCTCCTCGAACGATAATCTTGTTACTGTTCGAGCGGAAGCGAGTACTCCTGCGCTAGTTCCAGTATCAGTGGTTGGAAGTTTTCATTGCCCTCGAACAGTAGCTGGTGCTACCGTTGACATATCTACGCAAGGCGGTAGAATAACAGTAACATTACAAGAATGAATTATTGAGTAATAATTAGGAGGGGAGTGCATAATGTTCTACAAACATGTTCTTAAGCTAGTAATAGTACTAGTTTTATCATTTAGCCCCTTTAACCTTACTGGTCTTTTTCCTGTGGAAAAAGCTTATGCCGCTAACCCAGGCGATGCCTTGTGGGCGAGATCGACTGTAGTGGCACCAGATAGTGATGTTTTTTATGGTACAGAAACAGATGCCACTGGTAATATTTACGCTGCTGGTGAAATAGTGGGTGATGGCGAATATAATTTTGGTGGCGGTGTGACTATAGCTGGTGATAGTGCGGATTATAACGCTGTAATTGTAAAATACAATGCCTCTGGCACTGCTTTGTGGGCAAGGTCAACTGTGGTGGCGCCGGGCAATTCGCGATTCGGGCGTGTTATTACCGATTCTAACGGTAATGTTTATGCGGTTGGTCGAGTAGAGAGTGAAGGTGAGTTTGACTTCGGTGATGGCGTTACTGTGGCCGGTAAGAATGCGAGCTACAACGCTATTATCGTTAAATACGATTCATCGGGCACAGTAAAATGGGCAAAATCGACCGTAGTGGCGCCAAGTAGTTCGCGATTTGTAGGTGTCACTGTTGATTCAAAAGATAATATTTATACAGTTGGTCAAATAGATGGCAGCGGACAATACGGCTTTGGTGATAGCGTAACCGTAGCTGGTAATAATACGGGCGATAACGCTATTATCGTTAAATACGATTCATCGGGCACAGTAAAATGGGCAAAATCGACCGTAGCGGCGCCAAGCGACTCGCGTTTTTACGCCGCAAAGGCAGATTCTGCTGATAATATTTATACGGTGGGATATATTGTCGGAGGTGATGAATTTAATTTTGGTAACGGTGTGCTTGTAAAGAGTGCTAATACATCAAGTGTGTATACCGATAGTGTTTTACTTGTTAAGTATAATGCCGAAGGCGTAGCGCAGTGGGCAAGATCAGTTGAAGTGGCATCTAGTAGTTCAGTTTTTTGTGATGTAGCGACGGACAACACCGGTAATGTCTACGTGGTTGGTCAAATAAGTGGCAATGACCCTTTTGGCTTTGGCAACGGTGTGATTGTAGCGGGCGTTAATCCGTCAGCTACCCTCCTTGGTGATGCTTTGCTTGTTAAATACAACCCCGAGGGTACGGCGCAGTGGGCAAAATCTACCGAGATGGCATCCGGTGCTTCAATACTCGAGGGTATTGCAGCAGACCCAAGCGGTAATATTTATGTAGTTGGCACTATTAAGGGCAAGGACCAGTATGGTTTTGGCGACGGTATAACCGTAAATGGTGCTACAGACTACTGTAATCCCTTGCTTGTCAAATACAGTCCGGAAGGGGTAACGCAATGGGCGCGCTCCAATGTTTCTGGTACATTCGGTACAAGATATTACGCTATTTCCCTTGATAGTAATCGCAGTATTTATATTGCGGGTCAAATTGGGGGAGATGATGAATATGGCTTCGGTAACGGCGTTACTGTTTCTGGTGCACATGATAATTGCGCAAACCCTCTTCTCGTAAAATACGCCGGTCTTAGTACGGACATTGTCTATCAAAACCTACCTGGTCTTGATAAACCCATCAACATAGAAGATGGTGATGTAATCACTGTTCCACTCTTTACAATAAAAGTAAAACCTTACTCTGAAGTAGGTATCTCTAAAGTAGAATTCTATGTTGATGATAACTTACTCTGCACAAGCCATACCTCAGACAAAGATGGTGTTTACTCCTGCAAGTGGGATACCACTAAATATCAATCGACAATCAAAATTATTGCCTACAACACACTTGGTGAAAGAGAAACCATTGTTCGTACTGCCTCTGTTGTTCTCCCCTCGACTACTACTAGTAAAGAAACTACCGCCGAACTCACTGTTTTACCGAAAACAGGAAAGTAAAATAACGACCCCGTTACTCTTTACCTTTCGAGCGGAAGCGAGTTTTTTACTGTTCGAAGAGTATCCGCCGTAGGCGGAACGATGAGAACTATTTGCGCGAGTCCCAGTACTAATGGTTGATAGCTTGCCCCGTCCGGTCTCGGCGGGGCTTGTCCCACCCCACCAAGACGGGGTTCTCGTCGCTTCGCTCCTCGAACGATAATCTTGTTACTGTTCGAGCGGAAGCGAGTACTCTTGCGCTAGTTCCAGTACTAGCGATCGATAGTTCTCGGGCAGTAGCCCTCGAACGGTAAAATAAACCCTTCGCCACTTTATATTATGGTGCATTTACTTCGATACTGGGAAGTATCGAAGTAAATGCAGGAAACGCTATTGCGATACATTATTAATACATTTATAGGCTCTCAAAAGTCCAATATGTTAATGAACTTTTGCAATATGTTATGGAGCGTAACATATTATTGCTCGTAACATTTTCTGGTGCAAGAATGTGGTAAATGGTATAATCAGTTTATGGTTAATAAGCTTCTTGCTTTTTATTTTGCTTGGTGCGCGCGCCGTGTTCTTTCTCGTGCCACAAAGGAAAAAGAGGTTATTGGCATTACCGGTTCCAGTGGAAAAACAAGCACAAAAGAAGCCCTCGGTCTTATTGCTCGCGCACAACATAGCAAAAGAGTATTAGTTTCTTCTGGCAATCTAAATAATGAAATCGGGCTACCTTTAAGTATTCTTGGGTACACGCAGGCTCCGTCTTCTTGGCATTATTTGCTGGTGGTATTCGGTGCCTTATGGCGTGCTTTTACATATAGACCACCTTCTTTATTTGTACTAGAATACGGCATAGATCATCCCGGGGATATGGATTTTTTACTCTCTATTGTCAAGCCAACAACAACTGTGCTAACCAGTATTAGCCCGGTGCATCTTGAATATTTTGATAATGTTGAACAACTGGTAGAGGAAAAGTTGAAGCTAGCACAAGCTATCGGGAAGGGTATGGTGATTATAAATGGTGACGATAGATATTTGCACGAGGCGTGTAAAAAAAATAATATTCGCGCAATTACTTTTGGAGAAAAAGCATATTGCACTTGGCGTATAACCGAGTTTAAGGTTGGTGGGAAATCTACGAGCTTTACTGTGGCAAACCTGCAAAAGAAGTATCATTTTTCTATTAATGCTTTAGGTGTACAGCATATTTATTCTGTTTTGCCCGCCATAATTTACGGACACATAGTAGGCATGGGTGCAAGTGAAATACAGAGGATACTCAGTGATTACACTCCTTTGCCGGGAAGGGGCAATGTTGTCGCAGGGCGGAAAAATACTACCATTATTAACGAAACATATAACGCGAACCCTCTTTCGATGGAGATGGCGCTTAAAGTTCTTGCTATAATGAAGAGGAAACCAAAAATTGCGATTCTTGGCGATATGTTAGAGTTGGGTGCCGAAAGTGAAAAAGAGCATAAAGCGGTGTTAGATTATGCACACAAGGTTGCCGACGAAATTGTTACCGTAGGTCCGAGAATGAAAGTCGTCTATAACAACGGTGAGCGTGCGTTTACCGATGTCGAGGGGGCGAAAAATTACGTTGCGCATAATCTAAAAGAAGGTGCCGTAATTTTAGTAAAGGGCTCCCAGGGGACAAGGATGGAGAAAATCGTTGAGGCAATAATGCTTAACCCAAGTAGCAAGGAAAAACTTCTACCCCGCCAAAGTAAGCGGTGGCGAAGTATACCAATTAAACCATTATAGAGAGGGAAAAATGTTTGATATTCAATCGCCCATACACCTTATTCGCTTGCTGTCTTTTACATCTTTTTCATTTGTTATTGGTATTTTATTAACACCACTATTTACCGACTTCCTTTATCGCAATAAATTAGGAAAGAAAATACGCCATACCGATTATGCAGGGGAAAAAGCACCCATTTATAAAAAACTACATCAAGGTAAAGAGGGCACACCTACAATGGCCGGTCTTTTAATTTGGGTGCCAACAACCATAATTACCTTTATTTTTAATATGTCGCGCTCTGGTACATGGCTTCCTTTGTTTTGTCTTGTTGGTACGGGAATTATTGGTGCCCTCGATGACGTTATGAATATTCGTGGCATTGGCCCTAACCGTGGCGGTATGCGTTTTTGCTATAAGCTCCTGTTTTACAGTGTGGTGGCGGCGGTTGGTGCTTGGTGGTTCTTTTTTAAGTTGGGGTGGAGCACGATTCACATTCCATTTGCTGGAAATTTCGAAATTGGTTTATGGTATATCCCTATTTTCATTATTGGGCTGGTTTTTTTCGCGTTTGCGGTAAACGAGACCGATGGTTTAGATGGTTTAGCGGGTGGAACTTTAGCTCTTAGCTACGGCGCGTACGCAATTATCGCCTTAAGCCAAGGAAAGTTAGAGCTGGCAATTTTTTGCGCCACAATCCTAGGTCTTCTACTGTCTTTTTTGTGGTTCAACATTCACCCTGCGCGTTTTTTTATGGGAGACACTGGAGCGATGAGTTTAGGTATGACCCTAGGAGTGATTGCTTTTCTCACTAACACGCCAATTGTCCTTTTTGTAATTGGTTTTGTGTTTGTGGTAGAGGCATTATCGGTAATGGTGCAAATTGCTAGTAAAAAAATATTCAAGAAGAAAATATTTCTTTCTTCTCCCCTGCACCACCATCTCGAGGCTTTAGGCTGGCCCGAAACTAAAGTAACAATGCGTTTTTGGATTATCTCTGCAGTTTCTGCGAGTGTTGGCCTTGCTATTGCCTTGTTTGACAAGATTTAAAACTATAGGACTTTTAATGGAACTTGAGGGAAAAAAAATTGCAGTGCTAGGCGTTGGTCGTGAAGGGCGTGCCCTTGCTGATTATTTCAAGCGCCACCATATCGTTGCAGATTTTTTAGAGCAAAACGAAAATTCTTCAGTGGGGGAAATTACCGACAATGGCTTTAATGTTTTGTTAGGTGAAAACGCTTTTGATGGTCTTAGTAAATACGACATAGTTTTTCGCAGTCCCGGTATATCGCCTCATCATCCCGCTCTTCGTTCCTACAGAGGTACACTTACTTCTTTAACAAGGTTGTTTTTTGATTTGTGGCCGGGCAGGATCGTTGCTGTTACCGGCACTAAAGGCAAAGGAACAACTGCTTCCTTGATTAAGGCAATCCTTGACCAGTCGTCGTTACAATCTGTTCTTTTGGGGAACATTGGTATCGCCGATTTAACGGTAGCCGATAATGCCTCGGGTAATGATTGGGCGGTGGTGGAGCTTTCTAGCTTTCAGCTTATGGGTCTTGGAGTAAGCCCAGATATTGCCGTAATGCTTGATGTGGGTGAGGAGCACTTAGATTACCATGCCTCCCTTGTGGAGTACCGCGAGGCGAAACTTGAAATTATGCGTCACCAAAAAAAGAATGACTGGCTTGTTATTACCGGCGAAAACTCTTTGCTTAATAAGGCGCAAGTATTGGCGAAGGGCAGAATACTAAAAGTCTTTGGTGATATTAAGGCAACTCCTGGCGCACCCGCGCTTTGGTGGCAGGACGATAGCCTTTTTTCCAACATCGGTGAGAAAGAAAAAATTATGCCTTTGTCAGATGTTACCATCAACCAGCCTCATAATAGGCTTAATGTTGCTGCTGCTGTTGCGGTAGCGAAAGTATTGGGCGTCGACAATAAAGCTATATGCCGTGCGGTAAAAAATTTTAAGGGCTTGCCTTTAAGGTTGGAGGAAGTAGCGAATATAGGGGGTATTTTATTTGTTAACGACTCTGCGTCTACTAATCCTAATACTACAATTGCCGCGATTAAAGCGTACACGCAAGGACCCCTGATTCTCCTTGCGGGTGGGAAGAATAAAGGGCTCGATTACTCCGCGCTCGTTCGTGAATTATCTTTAGCGAGAAATATTAAAATGGTTTATCTTTTTGGCGCTTTAGGACGTGAATTAACTTTGCTCTTTGAAGACGTAAAAAATAAAATTAAATTTACCGTAGTATCTACTCTTGCCGAGGCATTACAGCAAACAAAAAAAATCGCAAAAAGCGGCGACACGGTTCTTTTTTCTCCTGGCGCGGCGAGCTTCGATCAATTTGCAAATTACATAGTGCGTGGACAGCAATTTAATAAATTAATTTATGAACACTTCTCTCGATAAATTCCGTCGTTATTCAAAAAGACCCGACTATGTTTTTCTCCTTGTCGTGGTGGCGCTAGTATTGTTTGGACTTTTAATGATTTACTCTGCTTCGTCGCTTGTTGCTTTTCAATGGTTTGATGGCGATAACAACTATTATTTCGTTGGTCGCCAAGCACTTAGTTTAATGGTTGGAGTAATTGCCATGGCAATAACAATGGCGACCGATTATCGAGTGTGGCAAAAGTATTCTCTCTGGATGCTGCTTGCAACAATTATTTTATTGCTTATTGTTTCGATCCCCGGTATCGGCGAAGAAAGCAAAGGGGCGAGTCGCTGGCTCGACATCGGCCCTATTCGTTTTCAACCTTCGGAGTTTGCTAAACTCACCTTGATTATTTATTTTTCTAGCTTGTTTGCGGGAAGATCAGGAAAAGTAAATATTTTGCCAGTTATTGGTGTTCTTGCGATTATTTCTCTGTTCTTAATTGGCTTACAGTCTGACCTTGGAACCTTGGTGATTATGACGGGTACTGCGGTGGCAACTTTTTTTGTGGCAGGGGGATCTTATACACAAATTTTATTTGGAGGAGGGGTAGCCCTTGCCGCTTTCGCAGCGTTTATCCGTAGTTCGCAATACCGCTGGGAGAGATTTTTAATTTTCTTAAATCCCAGTGCGGAGTCATTAGATTCTGGTTATCATATTAACCAATCGCTCCTCGCGATTGGTTCAGGGGGACTTTGGGGATTGGGGTTGGGAAAATCAGTACAAAAATACTTTTATCTGCCAGAGCCATACACAGACTCTATTTTTGCTATTATCGCAGAAGAACTGGGTTTTTTACGTGCCTCTCTTGTGATAATTGCGTTTATAATTTTAGCGTGGCGTGGTATTAGGATTGCCCGCAATGCGCCCGATAACTTCGGTACGATTTTGGCGGCAGGTATTATTACATGGATTATTTTGCAGGCGTTTGTAAATATTGGTGCTCTTTCTGGTGTTTTGCCATTAACGGGTGTTCCTTTGCCCTTTATTTCATCGGGAGGATCATCTTTAATTGCAACAATGGCGGCTGTCGGGATATTGTTAAATATTTCAAAAAACGGATATGAAAAGTAGTGCGTTAAAAATTAAGAACAAGACCGTGGTCTTTACCGGCGGAGGAACAGGTGGACATTTGTGGCCTATTGTAAGCCTAGTTCATTTTGCGCGCCACGAGCTGGGTGTTGATGCAGTTTATTTTGGTACCGGTACTGATTTGGAAAAAAGAGTGTGGAAAAAAGAACGAGTACGCCAGATTATTATTCCCAGTGGTAAAAAAAGAAGTTATTTTTCCTTGCTAAATTTCCTTGATCCTTTTTTGCTTGCCCTTGGTTTTATAAAAGCGTTTTTTTGGCTTCTTATTTATCGCCCCGCTTTAGTTTTTGGTAAAGGGGGGTATGGAATGTTGCCAACCGTTATGGCGGCGAGAATATTGGGAATTAACATTGTTGTTCATGAATCGGATATTGTAATAGGACGCGCTAACAGAAAAGCGCTCGATTGGGGGGCGTTAGTCCTTACCGCTTTTCCTTCCGATACGTTCGATGTGCCAGATCCTCAAAAAAGTCGTCTGCGCTATTGTGGGCAAATTATCCACCCCTATTTTTACGAAAATGATGACAGTGGTAAGGGGCGAGAAAAAACAATTTTAGTTTTTGGAGGGAGCCAGGGTTCGGAAAAAATCAATCAACTAGTTTCTTCTTTGTGGGTCGAGCTCACGGCGATTGCTAATGTTATCCACATTACAGGGCCACAAAATATCAATCATTATCGTCAGGCTTTTGTAAAGTTAAAAGCAGAAGTGCGCAGTAAGCTTGTTTTGTTAGGTGAGGACGACGACTTACCCCAACACATCAAGAAGGCATCGTTGGTTATTTGCCGTGCTGGTTCAACAAGTCTTTGGGAGGTGGCCTACACAGGTACGCCAACAATCGCTGTTCCTTTGCCCCTCGCCACAGGCGACCATCAAAAATTAAATGCTTTATGGATGAGCCAAGAGTTTCCTTTTATCTCCTTTCTCGAAGAAAAAGGACTTAGTAGTGAAAAACTATACAACGCGGTAAAAAATAAAATCACAAAATCCGCAAACGCCAAGCCATCTCCTACCATCATTATGCCCAATATGGCATTAAAGCAGGTTGGTAATTTTTTGCAAGACGCGTTAAAGCAACATTATTTTGCAGGAAAAAAGACGTTTCACCTTGTTGGAAGCGAGGGGGTATCGATGCGCGGTATTGCAAAAGTATTGCAAGCAATGGGGCATAATGTGAGTGGATCAGATGTTTCTAGAACAGGGCATAGCAAAGCAAATATAACGAAAAACATCGATGCCGTTATCTATTCTTCCGCCGCTGTCGCTAGTGGGGCGCCCGGTTTAGTAGAGGTGAACAGAGCGCGAGCACTTAGTATACCGACAATTAAAAGATCTGCTTTTATTGCTGACCTTGTTAGTACAAAAAAGCTAATAACGGTTAGTGGTATGCATGGCAAGTCGACAACCACGGCTATGATTGCTCATATTCTTAAAGAGTTAGGCCTAGATCCTACCTACTTTATCGGTGTACCGCAAGATGGCATAGGGAACAATGTGGCTTTTTTAGGGCAGGGCAGTGTTGCTGTTATCGAAGCCTGTGAGTATGACAGGTCGTTTTACGATTTCAGAAGTGATATTATTGCTCTGACTAACATCGAAAAGGAGCACCTCGATTACTTCAAGGGCGGAATTAAAGAAATAGAAGAAGCCTTTGCGGAATATATTTGTCGCTCTCGCACTAGTGCGACACTGGTTTTTGATGCACAGAACAGTTACGAAAAAAAGGTTTTGGAAAAAATTTCTAAAACAAGAGCAGACATTAGAGTGGTTAAACCAACTTTGCCCCTAGGTTTGGAAAAAAACAATTATTCTTTTTTTGGCGATTATAATTTTTCAAACGCGAATTTAGCAACAAGTGCCGTTGCTCAATTGGGAATTATGCCCAAAGAAGCGTGGCGTGCTCTTCTTACATTTAAAGGTGCAAAACGCCGTATGGAACTAGTGGGGGAGGTAGGTGGAGCAAGAATATACGACGATTATGGACATCACCCTACAGAGATTAAGATGGCTTTAGATGCACTAAAAAAACATTATCCCAAACACAGGTTGACTGTTGTTTTTCAACCTCATCAGGCAAAAAGAACAGAGGATTTTTTCCAAGATTTTGTCTCTGTTTTGGCGCTGGCGGATCGGGTGATAATTACTGATATTTTTAAGGTACAGGGAAGGGATAAGGAAAGTAAACTTACGAGCGTAGATTTGGTAAACAAAATTAACGCCAAAAAGAAAGGTAAAGCCTTTTACCTGCCCCTCCCGTATGAAAATATTACACACTATTTACAAAGCTATAAAAAAGAGCAGGAGGTTGTAGTAACAATGGGGGCAACGGATATTTATAAGGTGGCATATCGGCTAGTTGGTAAAGAATAACTATGGCACTAGAGTATTTTTATCTAAGGCGCAGAAAAGGCGAAAAGATGGAGAAGAGGCGTGGAGAAAAACGCCCCAATAGCCGTTACGAAATAGATTATGTACGTTTGAAGTGGGTGGTAGTTTTCTTTTCCTTCGCTGTTTTGCTTTGGTGGTTTTTTGTTTCGCAGGTCTTTGTGGTAAAGGAGATAGTTTACGAGAGTGAGCCAAGTGAACCGGTTGTGGAAAAGATAGAAGCCCTCAAGGGTAAAAATATTTTACTGTTAAAAACGGAAGAGCTGGTGGCGAGTATGCAAAAAGAATTACCAATCATTAAGCGAATGGCGATTTATAGAGGCTTGCCAGATACCTTGAGAATAAGGGTGGAGGAGCGTGATAGGGCGATAGTGTGGCAAAGTAAAGAGAACTATTATTTTATCGATACTTCGGGGGTCGCCTATGAGCATGCAGAAGGAGGAAAAAAAGAAAGTTATCTTCCGATAATCGACGACAGTGGTATTGCGGTGGAGCTTGGCAATAGAATTGTTTCTAGTGATTTCGTTGCTACAGTGCAAAAAATTATCGATGAGCTACCCGCAAAGATAAATAACGAATCGATAGAAGAGATCCATGTTGGCGAATCTACCTTTAGTATTGCTGTCTTAACGAGTGATAATGTTATGATTAAGTTTGATATCACCCAGGCAGTCGATACACAGATAGAGGCGGTGCGCTATATTTATAGCGAAAAACGTGGCGACGTTAAGCAGTATATTGACGTTCGTGTATTAGGTAAGGCGTATATAAAATAATCTAATGTCTAAAGAAACATATTATGTTTGTTCGCAGTGTGGTAGCGAAACCTTAAAATGGATGGGGCAATGCTCTGTATGTAAAGCTTGGAATACATTAAAAGAGTTCAAGGTAGAGCATAGTAATTACAAGGAGGGGGGTGGCGTGTCTCGCACGGAAAAACCCGCGCCAGTTTATCGCCTTGGCGAAATAAAAAGCGCGACTCTTTCTCGCATAGAATTTGCTTTGCCAGCGGTGAGTAATGTATTAGGGGGCGGGCTTGCCCGAGGCTCCTTGCTTTTGTTTGGGGGTAACCCCGGTGTTGGTAAGTCAACATTACTTTTAACCATTGCTCATTGTATTAAAGAGCCCATTCTTTATGTAACAGCCGAGGAGTCACTGGAACAAATTAAGGATAGGTCGTTACGTATTAAGCCAGCTGGTAGTAGCGTGATGTATTTAGCGCAAACAAATTTTGCAACTATATTGGCAACCGTGGAAAAAGTAAAGCCAAAAGTGGTAGTTATTGATTCTATTCAAACGATTTTTGATCCATCTTTTAGCTCGAGCGCTGGGAGTTTGGTGCAGGTTCGCGAAATTGCTCTTGGGTTACAAAAGTATGCAAAGGCGAGTGGTATTAGTTTTATTATTGTTGGTCATGTCACTAAAGAAGGAAATATCGCGGGGCCAAAAATATTGGAGCATATCGTAGACGGTGTTTTTTATATGGAGGTAGAAAGCGATGATTTGCGTCTTTTGCGTTCCGCAAAAAACCGTTTTGGCTCAACGCAAGAGGTGGCGCTTTTGAAAATGGAGAAGGATGGCATTAAAGAAGTACAACATCCAGAAAAGGCGTTTTTAGAGCAAAGGCAAAAAAATTTGCCCGGCTCGGCGATAACGGCAGTAATAGAGGGGACAAGGGCACTTTTAGTGGAGGTCCAGGCACTGGTGGTGCCCACGATTTTTGGCTACCCACGTCGTTCTGCGGTAGGCATTCATTCCCAGCGTCTCGAGTTAATCCTCGCGGTTTTGGAAAAAAGAGCAAAAGTAAGCTTGCGAAATTTTGATGTATTTATAAAAGCAACCGCTGGTTTTGTTGCAAGAGAGGCAAGCGTAGATTTAGCAATTGCCCTTGCTCTTGTTAGTGCCCACCGCGACAAGACGGTTGATGCTAACTGGTGTATTTTTGGCGAAGTAGGGTTGCTTGGTGAGGTTATACTGCCCTCTGACGCACAGTTAAGGAAAAAGGCTGCGACGAGTTTGGGGTATAACCGGTTTGTAAAAAGCAAAAATATCGATGGGGCAATTAAAGAGGTTCTTTTTAGCACCAAAACAAACAGCTAGAGCATAATTATACTTTGGTTAACTTATCCATAGCTAGATTGTCGCAACTGTATTAAAGGGTATAATAAGGCTAGTAAAATAATAGGAGGAAGGTAATGAAAGCTAAATCGACAAAAATTCTTGTTATTGTAGCTTTTGTTTTGTTGGTTGTCGTTGGCGCAGTGTTTGCGCTAGGTAGATATGGCAAAATCGGTGCCTCTATGCTAGCCGATCGCCCCCCGACTAAAACAGCGTTGGTTTCGCTGGGTAATCATGAGTGGTACGAGGGAGAATATAGTAAATCCGATAATATTGGACGCTATGGCTATCTTGACGTGATTAGCCGTGGCTTTTTTTCTGACGTTTCTATATTAGAGAAGCATGGCTTAGTACGTGCGAACGATGGTTATGTTTATGCCTTTGGGAAAGCCAACAATAGTGCAACACTCAATGGGAAAAAAGCTAATACGATTACCCGACCATACAAAATTAGCAATATGAAGGTGGGTTTGATTGCTGCTGGCGCAGATCACTCGCTTATCACAAACGAAAATAATACAAAAATATATAGTTGGGGTGGTAACGGTGTTGGGCAGTTGGGTAATGGTGTTAATAGGGATTCGGCTAATATTATCGGTGTGAAAAATCTTACCAATATTAAGTATATCGCAGCAGGACACTATGTTAGTTACGCGGTAACGCATGATGGGGTGTATGCGTGGGGAGACAATAAATCCGGACAATTGGGACAGGGTACGCTTAAGGGGAGTTCTAATACTCCACTAAAAGTAAAATTACCCTCCAAGGCTTTTGTTAGCGTTGATACTTCTGGAACAAGCCAGATCGCCTTAGGTACTGATGGCACTGTATATACCTGGGGTCCAGAAAATCCTATGCCGGCAGAGGTTCAGGGGTTGCCTCGAGCAAAAGGTGTGGCTGCGTCTGCTAGCGGGGCATATCTAGCGCTAGATAAAGATGATCAAGTCTGGGTTTGGGGTAATACTAGTGCGTTTTCCTCCTCTACAGAGTTTGGCAAGGACAGTTACAAGGAGCCCGTGAAGCTGATGGGCGGAAGCAATATTAAACTAATAGATGCGGGCTCTTCAAGTATTACTTTGGTAGATAGAAATAATCGCGTTCTCACAACTGGGAGAAATGAATATGGTAATGTCGGTCCCTATCAGATATATGACAGCGTGCTACGAACAAGCGCATACAACGTTCTGCGTACTCCAACCCCAGTATTTATTGCAAATGATTGCAACAATGGGTGCATGGGAAGGCAGAGATATTCACAGATAACAGATGTTAAAGCTATTTCAACGGGTAATATGGGGTCTCTGATATTGGGTGCCGTTGGGCATATGTAAAAATATTGCAAAAACGGACGTTAATCAAGATGTTATAGAATTATGTCGACCGATAACCAAGTCTTACAAGATAGCGAAAATAAAGTGCCCAAGTGGGTCTGGTGGGTAGTTGTTGTTTTAGTTTTGGTGGCTGCGGTGTTAGCGTATCTTGTTTACGCACAAAAAAATAAAAGCACATCGGCAGCGCAGTCGGAAGAAGTAGTTAACGAGGCGAAGCCAACTCTCGAAACATTTAAGGATCCTTATACGGGCGTTGTGCTTGATTATGAT
>Ga0116160_1000701_pt1 | contig 38179 bp, 27 predicted proteins | sample AD_JPNAS2_MetaG_FD_89879 | JGI IMG/M metagenome (GOLD analysis project Ga0116160, IMG submission 89879) | Active sludge microbial communities of municipal wastewater-treating anaerobic digesters from Japan - AD_JPNAS2_MetaG | ecosystem: Engineered > Bioreactor > Anaerobic > Digestate | place...
CCTCCGGCGTCATTCCTGCGCAGGCAGGAATCTTAACACGAGGCGTTATTTATAAGGGTCGTGCCGTTGTTGTCAACTACGCGTGAAAATCTTTGAAAGTAAGGATTATTTTGTATTTATGTGCCTTGCAGTCTTTGATGTGGATCAGGGCGATATGCGAATCAAGACGTCCATACCCGAATTAAGATTCCTGCCTGCGCAGGAATGACGGAGGGGAGGAGCTGGAAGGACGCAGGTGAAGAACAGGAATGGCGGGGGGGTCAGGAGCGATGCGGTGAGCGGGTGGCGCCGCAGAGGAGTGGCGCCGGGCGCTGGTACTGAATTACCCTGTATTTACGCTAAGATTTCAAGTGGATTGATTCGCCCCCTTGCGTATGTCCCTTGCGACCGTGATACACTTAAATGGTATGATTACATGGGAAGAAAATCATCTGTTTGGATGATTTCAAACAGGAAAGGCTAATCGATGGCGAATCAAGGGAAGTCCTGGGTATGTCTTGTCTGCGGTTATGTGCATCACGGCGATGAACCTCCGGAATGCTGTCCTGTATGCGGCGCACCAGCCTCGGATTTTGAACTGCAAGCACCGGCGCCTGCTCCGGCACCAACAGCACCTGTCACACGATGGCGCTGTCTCGTTTGCGGCTATGAGCATGACGGAACGGAACCGCCTGATGCATGCCCCGTCTGTGGCGTCTCTTCCGATGACTTTGAAGCCTGTACTGCGGAAACAGCTGACGCTGCTGTCAGCAGTGACAGCTGTCGGGTGGTGATTCTCGGTGCCGGTATTGCCGGAGTCAGCGCAGCTGAATCACTGCGCAACGCATCACCAGGTGTGGAAATTACGCTTGTGAGCAACGAAGCCCGGCCTCCTTATTACCGTCTGAACCTGACACGCCGTCTTGCCGGAGAAATTGGAGATGAAGCCCTTCCGATTCATCCTCTTTCCTGGTATACAGATCGAAATATACGCCTTCTTGAAGGAAAAGAGGCAACAGAAATACGCGTGGAAAAACGGGAAGTTGCACTGGATGACGGCACTGCCCTTCCTTATGACCGGCTGATTCTGACCTGCGGCGCCCATCCTTTCATCCCGCCCGTGCCGGGTGCCGATCAGGAAGGTGTTTTCAGCATCCGCCGGCTGGAGGACGTGCACGCACTGGAAGCTTTGCTCCGGCCCGGTTCGCCCTGCGTATGCATCGGCGGCGGCATTCTTGGCCTGGAAACAGCGGGCGCTCTGGCGAAACGGGGCATCAAAGTAACACTGCTGGAAAACTACGGTTATCTGCTGCCCCGCCAGCTGAACCGTGAGGCATCAGCACTCCTTTCGGAAGCGGTGACCCGGCTGGGCATTCAGATCTGCTCTCAGGCGGCAGCCGCCGCCATTACCGGCAATGGCCGGGTAGAAAAAGTGGTACTGGAAGACGGCACCGAGCTGCCCTGTGAAGCGGTATGTATTACAACCGGCATCCGCTCCAATACGCACCTCGCACGCCGCGCCGGTCTGGCGGTGCGGCAGGGCATTGTTGTCGATAATCATCTGCAGACTTCCTCGCCGGGCATTTACGCCGCCGGTGACTGTGCCGAATATGCGGGCAGTGTATACGGTCTTTGGGAGCCCGCTCAGTATCAGGGCAGCATTGCCGGACTGAATGCGGCAGGGATTGCGACGGAGTTCGGCGGCATCGCCCGAATGACAACACTGAAAGTGCTTGGGCTGAAGATGTTCAGTCTCGGCACGATCAATCCTGAAGACGGCAGTTATACGGAGATTTCTGAAAAGAAAGACGGCTGCTACCGTTGCTATCTCTTCCGGGACAACAAACTTGCAGGCGCCATTCTTGTGGGCGACACGTCACTGGCGACAGCAGCGGCACGTATTCTCCGTGAGGGTACCGACTGCTCCGCAGCAGGACTGCCCGTTACTGTACATACATTTGAATCATTTTTGCGCAGTCATCTGCAGGGATAGGTTACATCAATGATAAAAAGCTCCATACGCTTTTATGCTCTTTGCCTTACTGCGCTGCTGATTGCCGGATGTGCCGGAGACAGCCGAACCGAACTAGCTCCACCCGATCGCTCCGGAAAAAGTGAGGTGGAAACTGCCCCGGCAGTGAAGCCTGAAAAAGCGGCACAGCAGGCAGAAAAAGCAGCGGCGCGGAAAGCATTGCCCCAGGGCAAACTGAATATCCGCTGCCAGAACGTGCTGGGCGAACTGTTGCCTGCCCGGGTGGATCTGCTCTGCTATGAAGACGGATTTGAAGACCGGATCAACGTACCCGACGGGGTACTGAGCATCAGTTACGCTATCGGCTCATACCGGGCGTATATCCATGTGCTGGACAACGGCGTGCCGGTTCTGGTGGAAGCGGAAGAGCTGACGATTACAGAAACAAAACCAGGAGAACTCCGGGTCGATCTGCTGGAAGGGGCAGGCGGCATGCTCCCCCTTCGGGGCTTCGACAGTGACGGCGACCTGGCACTGGACCGGGTCGAACTGAAAATCGGAACAGATCCGCATAATGCGGGCAGTATTCCCGGAAAAACTGAATTCTTTTATGACCCCCGGGTTTTCGACAAAACAACCCAATGGTACTGTGGCGATTTGCATGTCCATTCCAATTATGGTGTGGGCACGGAAAGCGTGGCGGCACTGGTGCAGCGTGCGGAAAAAGCAGGACTCGACTTTTTCGCTATCACCGACCGCAATACCCTTGCCGCTTCGGAAGACCCCGCTTTCAAATCGGATCGGATGGTGCTGCTTCCTGCCATGGAATGGGGCACGGACGAGCAGGGCGTGGCGCTGGTCTACGGTCCGCGCACCCGTCCGGAAATGCCTTCAACAGTCATGGCGGCGCAGGCGGAATGCCTGCGCATTCAGGCACAGGGCGGCGCTTTCGTGGTTGCCCATCCCTGTTTCCCGGGCAAGCCCTGGCAATGGGGACTCAGCTTTGTCAACGGCATTGAAGTGTGGTTCCGTAACTGGCGCGAGGTCCCGCCTATGGGACTGCCGCAGTTGGGTGCAGCGGCACAGGAACGAAAAGACGGCAGACTGCTTCATTCCATTGCAGCGGCAGTCGCTGCGGTAGATCTGGGCGATCTTTCTGCCAACGGTCAGGCAAATCTTTTTTATGATTATGAGCAGGTGCGCGGGCTCATGGCAGGGATCACGGGCGGCAGCGGCAGCGGCAGCCCGAAAGTGCCGCTGGGCAGACCGGTCACCTACGTCCATGCGCGGGAACTGTCTGTCGCCGGGATTCTGGAAGGAATCCGTCTGGGCCGCACCTATGTCTCCAGCGGCACCAACGGTCCCCGTATCCTATTTGTTGCCGATGTGCTGAGTGACGGGAAAGTGGACGTAGGCATCGGCGGCGTGGTACCGCTCAACGCAGAAGTGACTTTTGAAGTGGTTGTGCACAATGCAGTAGGGAAAAAACTGCAGGTCATTGAAAACGGAAGGCCTATCCGCACGATTCCCATCAATGCTCAGGATACAGGCATCCGCTTTAAACGCTTTCCCACACAGGACGCCGCTTACCGGGTGCGCGTGATCAGCCCCGCCGATCCGAAAAGTGAGGGCTTCGGCCCGCTGGAAGTGCATGCTCTGACCAGCCCGATCTATGCCCGCGATATATCAGCGGAACTCTTGTGGCGCAACCCCAACTTTGACCCGGACAAGTCCTGGGTTCGCATCCAGAACGGCGATCTGACCGATGTGGACGTGCAGCTCCCTGATCAACCGCCGCAGCCGGTACAGGGCTGGTGATTTTTACATAACCGAAAAAAAGGATATGAATATGTCTAAACAATGTGCCTTGTTGCTTGTGACTGTGCTGTTTTTCGGTTTTGCAGGATTTCATGCCGATGCCGAACCGCTGCGGGTCGTTGTGGTAACAGGCGGACACGGTTACGAAAAAGAGGCTTTCGAAGACATATTCATTCAGAACACGGACATTGCCTGCACTTTCTACAAACTGCAGGATGACAGTGAGCTTTTCGAAGAAATCAGCGACTGGCACTATGATGTGATTGTGCTGTACAACATGAGCCGCCGTATCTCTGAAAAACGACAGCAGAATCTGCTGCAGCTGCTGGATCAGGGGGTCGGGCTGGTGGTACTGCACCACGCCATTGCCGCCTTCAGCGACTGGAAAGAGTACCGGAAAATTATCGGCGCACGGTACTGGCTGGAAGACATGGAAGAAGACGGGATCGCCCATTCTGCTAGCCAGTGGAAGGAAGGCGTGGACATGCAGTTTCACGTGGAAGATCCGGGACACCCCGTCACCCGGGGAATTGAAGATTTCACGCTCCACGATGAAACGTATAAGGGCTATGACCTCGAGCCGGATAACCATCTGCTGCTGAGCTGCAGCACGGAAGGCAGTCAGCAGGAAGTGGCGTGGACACGGCAATACCTCAATGCCCGGATCTGTTATATTCAATCCGGCCACGGCGCAGAAAGCTATGCAAGTCCCGTGTACCGAAAACTGGTGGCACAGGCCATCGCCTGGGCGGGCAGCCGGGACTGATACCCCACTCTCCTCTTTTTTCTGCCGGACAAGCAGACACAAAAAGCCGGAAGCCTACGGTTAAGGAAAGCTTCCGGCTGAAGTACAGCAAATCAGGGCTGCCGTGGATACCTTTTATTCTTTAAAAGGATCCACCAGATTCTTATTGGCAAAATCCCAGTTGACCACATCCCAGAATCCTTCAATAAATTTGGGACGCAGGTTGCGGTAGTCAATGTAGTAAGCGTGCTCCCACACGTCCAGCGTCAGAATAGCCGTCTTGCCGTGGCGTACCGGCGTGTCCGCATTGCTCAACGGCATGATTTCCAGTTTGCCGGAAGCATCGGCTGCGAGCCATGCCCAGCCTGAGCCGAATAGTTTGGCGGCTGCCGAGGAGAACTGTTCCTTAAAGACATCAAAAGAACCGAAATCACGGGTAATACGGGAAGCGATATCACCGGCAGGGGCACCGCCACCGCCCGGAGACATGCAGTGCCAGAAAAAGCTGTGATTCCACGCCTGAGCAGAGTTGTTGAATACACCGCCTTCGGACTGTTTCACCACATCCAGCAGCGCCATATCCGCTTCGGGTTTCCCGTCGACGAGCCCGTTCAGATTGTTGAAATAGGCAAGATGGTGCTTGCCGTAGTGGAAGGACATCTGTTCTTCCGACACAAAGGGGTTCAGTGCGCCCAGATCATAGGGCAGCGGGGGTTGTGAAAAGCTCATAAAAAGCCCTCCCTTGTTCTTGTTGTAACCATTGTTTTCTGTACGCATGAAACAGCATTTAAAGAACACGCCCGGAACAGGAATAATTCCGGGCGGTTCAAAAGGACAAAATGCAGCTGCTATCAGAATTTATAGCTGTACTGCAGTGTGAAAGTGTTTTCTCTTAGGTGAATGCGCGTGCCTTTCCCCGCAAAGGAGAAAAGATCGCCTTTGCCGCTGTCGGTAATGGTGTTGGCGAAGGCATGTTCGTAGGCAAAATGAATATCGGACTGATCCGTCAGGGCAAAGGATACACCGGCAGTCAGATGTGACTTGACAATGGCAGGGAAAAGCGCATTGGCGAAGGCAATTTTACTGTCAATAGGCGAATTGGCAAGGGAAGTGCCGGCGCGCACTGTCCAGCGGGGATGTACCTGCCAGGTGAGACCTGTCTTGAAAACATGCTGATCTTTCCAGCCGAACCCGCCTTTGATGGGCGGTTTGCCAATTTGACGGACACCCGACCAGTCGAGAAACTTGTAGTCCGCTACCCATTCGAGTTCCGGGGTAATGCGCCAGGCAAAACCAGCCTGAACCGACTGGGGAATATCCAGCGGCAGCGGCAGCAGGTCCTTGTATTTGCTGAAACTTTCCATCCATTGAGGTGTTGTATAAGCGGCACCAAGACTGAAGCGCTCCCATTCCTTGTAAATACCCAGAGTCAGCCCGGCACCAAAAACATCATCGGTGCGGTTGCCGCCCTTCGTTTCCCAGAAGTTAAGCGTCAGCATATCCGTTTTGAAGCGGGCATAGTCCAGTGTTGCCGTAGCACCGAGCGCCCAGCCGTCACCAAGATCATGTGCGTAACCCAGCGCCACCTTCATCACACCGTATTTGGTACGCCGGTCGAAATTCTGACCGAGAAGCCGTGGAATAAGGGTACGGGACTGCTTGTAATCAACGCCCATTCCATTCACGGCAAAGAGTCCCACTCCAAGCGCTCCATGGGCTGTGGGGAAAATAGCGCCCATAGCAGGAATGTAGAAAATGCTGTCATCACCCATTTTCCCGGCAAAACGGTTTGCCATGGGCATCAGAAGAGGCCCTTTGGGCTCCATATACCGGTAGGGTGCGAAGACTTCAAAACTGAAGTCGAGACGCCGCTCCAGCGTAATCATACTGGCAGGGTTCAAAAGCAGCCAGGTGCTGTCTTTGGCACTGGCAACACCGGCACCGCCTGTACCGATCTGAAGCGCACCAAGACCCACCAGCTGATGCCCGTCTGTAGCAACAGCGGAAATATGCACCGCCGCCACAACAAGAAGCACTACCCAGGGCAATACAGCCCTTCGATTCACACGCATTTGCATAAAATTCTCCTTCTTTCTCCCGATCCATTACGGGCGTGTCTGACATAAAAACAAGAGGCGGCAGCGTCTGAGCAGATCCAGTTTTATCCCTGATTCAGCTGCCGGAGCGTAGATCCAAACCCAAGCCCGGGGGTAATGTACCATATCTCTATTGATTTAGTCAACATTCAACCCTCCCAAGAAAATATGCATGCGGCTGCGGCATAATGCTACCACTGCCGGCACCCGAAGGTCAATCAAAAAAGACCGGAAATCGCACGCTATTTCCAGTACAGCGACACAAGCCCCAGGACGCCTTTATCAATGCCGCTCCAAATCTGTGGTACACTATAAAGAAAGCCCTTCACAAGATGAATGTACCGCTGATTTCCTGAAGGATTGATGACAAGATGAGCGAAAAGAAAAACATATCACCCCCTGAATCCGCTGTCGGTCGACGCGACTTCATGAAGTTCATGGGTACGGCGGCGCTGGGTGCCGGAGCGTCAGGCGTTCCCGGTGCTTCAGAAGCAGCGGCACCTTCTCTCCCCTCTTCTTTTCCAAAAGTAAAAGAAATCACTCTGCCTATAACCCATCCCGATGCGCTGGCTGTCACGGCAGAAGATCACCTGCTGGCAGGCGGCGAAAATCTTGTGCTTCATCTGGACCGGAACGGCGCAGAGCTTGCCCGTTATCCGATTGATGGTCGTGTTTTTGCCCTGCTTTCTTTGGGCAACACGCTTCTGCTGGGCTTCCGGCACGGCGTCGTTCATTTCGACCCGGCAACAGAAAAGCAGGACAGATGGGAAGGTTTTAATGAACGCAGCTGCGTAACAGCAGTGACCAAAGATGAAAATCATATTTTTGTAGCGGATGCAGGCAATCGGGTGGTGCTGCGTTATGATCTGCAGGGCAGGCTGATAAACCGCATCGGAGACAACAAAGACGACGGAACGCCGGGATTTATCGTGCCGAGCCCCTATTTCGGCATATCAATGGACCCGCTGGGCATGCTGTGGGTCATTAATCCGGGCAGACACGGTGTGGAAAGTTTCCGTCCGGATGGCAGCCCGGTCAGCACCTGGTATAAAGCAGGCGCGTCACTCGATGCCTTTTGCGGCTGCTGCAATCCCATTCACATTGCGTGGCGCAGTGATCATTCTCTGGTTACTGTTGAAAAGGGACTTAATCGGGTCAAAGTCTATGCGCCCGACTTTTCCATCCGCGGTCTGGTTCAGGGTCCGCTGGAAATCACCGGGCTGCCTGTGAACCTTTCGCCCCGGGAAGCACCGCCTCTCACCGGCCTTGCCGTTGATTCACAGGATCGTATTCTGGTGCTGAATGCCCGGGATCGGAGCATCAGCATTTATGAGGAAAAAAACGCCTGACACTCAGAGTGCGCCAGGGCAGGGCGCTCACAGGCACAACAAAGGAGTATTGAAATGGACGAAGTCGCTTTTGTTTTTATGCTGTTTTATACGCTGCTCTTTCTATTCTTCATGGGCGTTGCGCTGACGGAATAGCAGGGCGTACATCCCGTACCTATTATCTTCCCGGAAGCGCAGGTCTTCCATTAACTTCGCAAGCAACGATAGACGCAATGGTTGGATGTCATCTGATCCGACCCTGTAATGCTATTTATTTCAATGCCAGTATTGTTAAACCTCAGCAATACTGGCATTTTATATTTTATGTTGTAAGATTAGATCACGCACAAAGAATAGTATTAGCATATAATTTGATTTTTCATGTAGACAATTTGTAAAGTTTCATTCATCGGTTATGGCAATTACACAGCCGTAATCTCGTGGGTCCTTGTAAATTGCTGTCATCATGTCGGATTACGTCCGTTAGCCAGCACAAAGGAATTTTTTCATGAAACACCATCTCTCGTTTGCCCTGTTGTTCTGTGTTGTTTTGTCCGGCATCTCAGCAGATGCGGAAGTGCGCTACAGCGGCGGCGCCGGGACACTGCAGTCTCCCTATCTGATCAGTACGCGGGATGACTGGATCGCTATAGCCGGGAATATTGAAGACTACAGCAGTTATTTCGAGCTCACCAAAAACATAGAATTCCCTGACGGTTTAACCATCGAACCGATCGCAGGCGAGGGGACGGGAGCAGTCTTTCAAGGCGTCCTGGACGGTCGTGGGTTTGCATTGTACTGCCCAACTGTCGATTGCCACGGAGAAGAGTTTGGCGGCCTCTTTGCCCGTGTCGATGGCGGCACCATTAAAAATTTGACCCTATGGGACGCCAATATATTGAATGGAGAGTGCAGCGGCAGTCTGGTCGGTCAACTCAAGGGCGGTCTCATTTCGAAATGCTAGGTCAGGAGCACCGTAAAAGGCAAGACGCAAACCGGTGGCGTGGTGGGTCAGTGCCTGGAAAGCGGTGTCATTTACAGAGCGTACGCCTCTTGTGCCGTTGAATCTGAAACAGGGTATGCAGGCGGTATTGTCGGACTTTGTAACACAGGCTGGATTACCACTTGCAGCTTTCGCGGAACAGTCGAAGGGGAAATCAGCGGCGGTGTGGCAGGGCATATGGAAAACTCTTTATGCGAGGACCGCTGGTCAAACGGGACCATTTCCGGTCGGCGGGCAGCGGGCGGGCTCATCGGGCATGCCACCAGCTTAGATGATGAACCCTGCATTAAAAACTGTTACTCAAGCGCCACTGTGGAAAAAAAATTGTCCTCCGGAACGCTGGGCGGACTGGTCGCCTGGGCCGGTGATGAAGTAGTTGCCAAGCATAGTTATTGGTGCATAGATACTGCCGGGACTGAAGACAGCGCCGTCGGAGAGGCGCGCACCCTGTCAGAGATGACGCGTCCCTCTGCTTTCAACACCTACGTCGACTGGAACTTTTCAGATATCTGGGTGGAGGACTACCTTGGAGAAAACGATGGATTCCCTATTTTTTCGGATAGGACTGCGAACGAGAATTACAGTGGCGGTTCCGGCACCTTAGACAATCCTTATCTGATCAGTCAGGTGAGAGATTGGCTGAAGCTGCTTGAATCACCGTACGACTGGGATAAACATTTTTTATTGATTGCAGATCTGGATTTCAAAGATGCTTCTATAGAACCTCTGGGCGATTGGGAAACAAATAAGGGTTTCAGCGGCAATCTGAACGGATATGGGCACTGTTTTGAAAATCTCCAGATCACCGCTCCTTTGGAATCCCATGCGGGACTCTTTGCCGGCCTGGAGAATGCCACAATTTACAACCTGTGCCTTAAAAACGTCCGAACAGCGGCAGCACAGAGCGCAGGCACCCTCGCCGGCTATGCCATTGATAGTGATATCAGTTTTTGTAAAGCGACCGGTACGGCTACAGCAGGTTCTCATGCAGGCGGACTGGTCGGGTATAGTCTGCGAAGCCGGTTTTACAGATGCGAGACGTCGGTGCGCGTTCAAGGATACATGTCAGCCGGCGGCATGACAGGCTATGCAGAGCAGAACACTCAGTTTCAGTACTGCGCCACCACTGAGAATGCAACTGCTCTTTATGCCGGGGGAATTGCGGGTTTTGTTACTGACTCCGGCCTTTTTACCGAATGCCGCACTACTGGTAATTTGTTCGGCGTCTTGATGGACGGACAGGATCCTGCACTAGCCACCCACGCAGGCGGAATCGCAGGATTTTGTATGAACAACATTGAATTTGCAAACTGCCATTCGTCCGGCAACAGCACCGGCGACCGCGCCGGAGGAATCGCCGGCTATTGCCACAGTGCGCCCGTCTTCACACAATGCAGCACCTCGGGAAGTATAAACGGAACGGGCGAGCCCAGCACCGGCGGCGGAATTGTGGCCGCTTGCGGGGACAACGTCACCATTTCCCAATGCTACTCCCTTGCGTCGGTGAATGCTGCCTATGCCGGCGGAATCGCCGCAGTGCTGGACGGCGGCTTCGAAATCAATAATTGTTATGTTCGGGGAACAGCAGCAGGCACTGTCTATGCCGGCGGACTCGGAGCAGTGCTTTACAACGGAACCATACGCAACAGCTATTCCACAGCCAGAGTAAGCCTCCCGACGAAGTCAGAAGGCGCCGGCGGGCTGGCTGGCCTGATCGACAACGTAACAGTCGAAGCATCTTATTGGGATGCGGAACGTTCCGGTATAGACTCCAGCCCTGTCGGAACGGCAAAAACCACCGAAGACATGACCTATCCCTATGCGACGGACTGCTATGAAAGCTGGGACTTCAGTACGGTCTGGACCGCCGATTCAGAAATGATAAACCATGGCTATCCGTGGCTATCCGATCTGCCGCCTGATCCGGAAGAAATGCCGTCAGAATACAGCGGCGGTACCGGGCTTTCCGATGATCCTTATCTGATCAGCACTGTGGAGGACTGGCTTGCTCTGTGCCGGACACCCAGAGACTGGCATCGGCATTTCGCTGTAACAGATGATCTGGATTTCAACGGTGTCACCATGCCGATGGCAGGCACATGGACAACACCTTTCACCGGCAGTCTGGACGGAAGAAAACACAGCTTCCGGAATATCAGTATGGGCGTCATTGACGAGGAGTACGCAGCACTGTTTCCGATATTTCAGGGCGGTTTCATCAAGGATCTCGATCTCATCGATATCTCTGTCATGAAATGCGATCATGGCGCAGGATTCGCTTATGTGCTGGAAAACGCCACAATCTCCGGTTGCACCGTATAGGGAAAAGCCAAAACAATGAGCAGTGCCGCCGGCATAGCCGCTCACTGCTCCAATACCAGCATCATTGACTGCCATGTCGAAGGCGATTTATCTGCCTATGGTCAGGCGGGCGGGCTTGTAGCATGGGCAGGCCCAAATGTTCTTTTCAGGCAATGTTTCGCAAAAGTAGAGGCTGATTCCAGGGGAATATCAGGAGGGATCTGCGGCTCCTGCATGAATAATGTTTCCTTTGTCGAATGCCGCACTTCGAACGGAATAATCAACGGAGTCCGTGCCGGCGGGCTTGCAGGATACAGCGAAGACAACTGCTCCTTTGCAGAAAGTTTTTCCGTCGCACTGGTTATCGGAAACTATTCAGGGGGACTCGTCGGCGAAGCAATTTCCTACACGTTCAGCCAGTGTTATACAAGAGCAGATATCTACGGCTTCTACATCGGGGGTCTGGCTGGTCGCCTGGAGGATTGCATAGTCCGTCACTGTTACTCGGCAAGCCCTATCGAAGAACACGATTCGGAAGCACTCACCTACGGAGGTCTGGTCGGAGAAGATGACGGAAGCACTTTTATCGCATCATACTGGGACCAGGATGCCTCAGGCGAAGTCCTCACTCCGGGCGGTGAGGGGCGAACCACTGCAGAAATGACCTACCCTTATGATCCGTCCTGCTATGAAGGATGGGACTTTGACACAATCTGGATTATCACGCAGGCGAACCGTAATAACGGCTATCCCTGGCTTCGCAAGGTTGCTCCTATCGTCGATGACTCTACCATAGAAGGTGAGACGCCGGTCGAAGGTGAGACGCCGGTCGAAGGCGAAACGCCTGTCGAAGGTGAAACACCCATCGAAGGTGAGACGCCGGTCGAAGGTGAGACGCCGGTCGAAGGTGAGACGCCGGTCGAAGGCGAAACTCCTGTCGAAGGCGAAACTCCGGTCGAAGGTGAGACGCCGGTCGAAGGTGAGACACCGGTCGAAGGTGAGACGCCCGTCGAAGGCGAAACTCCTGTCGAAGGCGAAACTCCGGTCGAAGGTGAGACGCCGGTTGAAGGTGAGACGCCGGTCGAAGGTGAACCCGTAATCGAAGGTGAACCCGTAATCGAAGGGGAGCCCGTGACCGAAGGCGAATCTGTGATCGAAGGTGAAGACAGCAACACCGGATCAGGCTGCGGCTGCAAATCCAAAGATCTGCGGACATCGACAAAAGCCTTGCTGGGTGACTGGCTGCTTCTGGGTCTGTGCCTGAGCACACTTCTTGCAGGCAGCGCCCTGCGCAAGAAAATCTGATCCCCTATTTCCGGTTCTGAATGCAATACCGGTACTGCCGCAACAGGCAGTACCGGTATTTTTTTGTTGTCCGCCCCCTGTCGTTATCTGGCGCATCAGGAAGCTCTGACTGTGCCGGGAGAAATCCTGCAGAACCTGGAATCGTTCTCGCCGCACTTTGCGCTCAGTTTCCGGAGTCAGACACAGCCGTTTCTGCCCCGCGCCGCAGGCTATGCTTTATTGTCCGCCTTTTTTCTGTCCGGCAATAAGTTTTTCCAGGGCAGGAAGAAAGGCTTCTTTAAAAAGAAGATGCCCGGCGGCGGTGGGGTGTCCGTCCAGCGGAAAATAAAGATCGGTCCGATCTATTTCTTTACGGAACGCATCGGTCACTTTGTAACAGGGCAGCCCTGCCCGTGTTGCTGCAGTCTCAATCGTTTTGTCCATGGCATCCGTCTGCAGAAGCCACTCAGGCATGTTATGCCCGATACGCCGCATGCCTTCCAGTGCCGCACGATTTACATAAGGTCCTTCGGGCATGGCAACGACCACTGTACGGGCACCGTAGTCTTCGGCAACTTTCCGTATGCGTGATAATGCGTGTGCAGCCCGGCTGATACAGGTTTCAGTCCAGGCGTCCTCCAGATCCATGGTCATAATATAGAAATCCGGATTCAGCACGGACAGATTGACCATATAAGCATTAAGATCGCCCTGCATGAAAGCAGTGCGCACGGGCTCTTCAAAAGAATCGAAGCGCGCTTTTTCTTCATCGCTGTATTTTTCATAAATTTCATGCGCCGTATTTGCCATCCAGCGGCGGTTATCTTCCGCTGTGCTCCGTCCGGGAGGCATGGCAAGGTGGCTGCGGCCCGTATACTCCCGCTCCCGCTGCAAATCACGCACCAGCCGTGTCGTATTGGGGAAGCAGCGACGTACCCTTTCATAAAAATCCGGCGCCGGAAGCGCATCGGGCTCCGGTCCCACTCCCCTGATATCATTGCCCTGAAGCATGCAAACCAGCACCAGATCGGGGCGCAGCAGCGGAATGGCTTTTTCCGCCAGTGCGGCATACTCCGGCGGTCCCTGCCCGGGCTTGCCGAGGTTGATCACTTCCACAGTCTCCCCTGCTTCCCGAAAATGCTCGTTCAGCAGACTCGTCCAGCAATCTTCTATATTCACGCCCCAGCCGTAGGTATAGGAATCGCCGATAGCGGCAATCCGAAAGGCTTTCCCCCGTTCCCTGGGCAATTCCCGGTCGCGGAGTCCGAGGCTGTTGATATACACATCATAACTGAATTCTGAGGTGCTGTAGTGCTGTTCATCTCCCGCCGGAAAGTTCAGCTCCACCCACTTGGGCAGATCAGGCGGCGCTTTCAGAATGCCAAGCAGCCGGTCTGCGCCGAGGACGGCTAGCACGGTCAGGGTAAGCGAAAACAGCACAAGCAGGCTGTTGATCAGAAGACGGCGAAGCATATTCATAGCACTCTTTTCTGTCCTGTCCCTGCCTTACTCTTTTTTTTCTGCGGGCAGATACTTCTCTAGAGCAGCACTCCAGCGGCGGTACCCCTCATCGTTCAGATGGAGCGCATCTTCCTTGAAGCACACCGGATCAGGCATGCCTTCACCGTCCATAATCAGCGGAATAAGATCGAGGAACTGCACATTTGGCAGAGCACTCAGCTGCTGTGCGATGGCAGCATTTGAAGCGAACATGGCTTCGTGCAGGTTCCACCGGGAGCGGCTTGGTTTGGTTGCAAGCACGATAATCCGGCTGTCCGGAAGCAGTGCCCGGATACGCTCCACCGATGCACGGCAGTCTGCTGCTGTCTGGACAGGCGTAAGCCCCCCGGCAATGTCGTTATCGCCGTCATAAATAACTACGGTATCCGGCCGATGCCCAGCAATCACCTCGTCGGCAAAGCGGAAAAGATCGCGGTAGCAGGATCCGCCGAAACCCCGGTTGAGCACCTGTCTGCCCGGGAAACAGCGCTCCACATCCCACATGCGTGCCGTGGAACTGCCTGTCATCAGCATACCGCCCCGCATAGGTGTTCTGTTCAGATTATCCTCTGCGAACTGATCCATGTTTTTCTGCCAGCGATTTTCGCCCCACTGAATGCAGATCCCCTGCTGCAGATCCCTGCAGCTCTTAAGCGGTACAGTCACCATGCCGCCCTTCCCTTCCGCCTCTTCATACTGATACTCCAGTGATGCCCCGGTATCCATCCGGATTATCCCTTCAGGTCTAAGCACCGGCATAATGACCAGTTTCTCCGGCAAGCCGGGCGAAGCAGCACAATACCAGGATGTGCCGCAGCAGACCAGCGGCTCTTTGCTGAAAAGGGTAGTGATAAAAGGTTTCTGAGCGCACTGCTCAAGAGATGCCGCCAGCACTTCCGCTGCTTTCATCTGCTGATTCTCCCTGCTGCTGTTCCATTCGATCCGGGCAATAAGCAGTGCTCCTTTTGCCCCTCTTTTCCGCATGTCATCGTTCCACACCCCTTCGCCCACCGTCACCCACGCCTCCGATTCTGTCATGGCGGATGCGCCGAAGTTGCCCATGGCTGCGCCCCGCTCCGGAATCAGCACACGCTCGCTTTGACGAATCACACAACACCGTTCCGTGTCCACCTGTGCCATAAACAACGGCGCCCGGTGCCGGATGATATGATCGTTATCCGCTCCCCGCCGTGTATAGACCAGATAGAGCGTATCGCCGGAGGCAAGCCAGTGCTGCTGTGTATTGTACGAACCCAGCTCGGCACCATCATCAAAACGCCATATCTTCGGCACCTCAAAATGAAGCCCGTCATCGCTCACTGCAACATAGCCCCGGGCATCATTGCGCAGCGTCAGATAATAACGGTTCTGAAAACGGATCAGTGAGGGCTCGCAAAGACCCCGCCCGCCGGGCACTGTCATTTCTGTGCCATGGCAGAGGTAACGCAGTGTTTCACCGTCAAAACGGCATCTGGCGACGGTCACGCTGTAATCTGACTGCCCCGCCGCCCCATAATAAAGTGGCACCAGCAGGTCTCCGTTATCTTCAGTCAGCCACTGGGAACAGGCATTGCGTGAACAGTGAAACTTAGGATCATCCGGCATTTCCAGAATTTTCCAGGAAGTCCAGCTTTTTTTCGCCGGATCATAGACGGCATAGGCAGTCTGATCGAAGCGCTCCTCCTGCGCAACCTGTCGTCCGTCAGGACTGTAACAGATCTGCGCACCCAGCGCCAGCACTTTCCCTGTCGGCGCATGCCAGCCCGGTGTCACATCACAGACCGCAATCGTGGTGCCGCCCGGGCCGTCACGCCATGCCAGCTCCGGTATTTCCACCGGACCTGTCCAGCTGCCGCCCAGATCATCACTGTACAGCGCATAAAGACCTGAGTAATAGTCTGAAATCTGAAGATGTTTCTGAAGGGTCATGACCACGGCAGGGGCACCATTTCTGCCAAAACCGGGTGCCGCCGCCGCACGGGGATGAAACCAGAGCCATTCACCGTCGTCATGCTCTATCACTGTCTCCACAGCAGCACCGTAATCGGCGGTGGATGAAAGAGTCGGCGAAATAAACCCAAGAAGGCAGATGAGTGTGGCAATACTGCCTGGGCGCAGTGCAAAAGCGGGCATGTGTCTTTTCCTTTTTTTGTCGGTCACAGCAATGATGCTATTATAGTCTTCTGTCGGTGCCGGGTGCATCCGCCCAGCACTGGACAGCCCGAATACACCATACCAAATTCAGAGCAATCATGTATATACGCGCCGTAACTTTTGATTTCTGGGGAACCCTCTTCCGTGATGCACAAGGAGAGGAGCGGCACGGGCTGCGCCTGCGCGGGCTCGTGGAAGCAACAGGCGCGCCGGAACAGGATGCCGACAGAGCACTGCGCAGCACCATGGCATTTTTTATGCGCAATCATCTGGACACGCAGCACACACTCACTCCCCACGACGCGGCACAGCTCTGCTGCCGGCAATTGAACGTACATGCCGATGAAACAACCCTGAAACAACTTGCCCAATGCTTCGGTGACGCCATTCTGAAGTATCCGCCCGTGCCCATCGACCGGGCGCTTGATGCCGTTCGTGTCGCATCAGAGCGGGTACCCGTCGCCCTTATCTCCGACACGGGCTTCAGTCCGGGCAGAAACCTGCGCATCCTGCTGGATAATGCCGGTTTTCTTTCCTATTTCAGCGCCCTGAATTTTTCCGATGAGACAGGAGCCGCAAAGCCCCAGCGGCGCATGTATGTATCCATTGCCGATCGGCTCGGCATCGCGCCTCACGAGCTGCTTCATATAGGCGATCTCGAGCCCACCGATATCACCGGCGCCCATCAGGTGCACGCAAAAGCAGCTCTGATCACAGCTGTCAATGCCCGTTATGCCGGAAGCACCCGTGCTGATTATCTGCTGCCTTCCTGGGACCGATTTCTCGAGTTGGTTCCCCGGCTGCTGTAACTGTTTTTCGCCCGGACGCATCCGCGGTATTTCCCAAAAAAACGCTCAGCGGATTAATTTGCCCTGTCCTGTATGTTACTCAGAAAAGAGGTTTCCGAAGTGATGGTTAAGAATGCCTTAAATCCGATGTTTCTCCTGCTGACTCTGATGCTGCTTGCGGCGTTTTCCGGAACAGCGGCAGAAACAAAGAAAAGCAGTGACACGTTTCCTCCCTCTAAAGTGGAAGTGCGGGTCTTCTCGCCGGAACAGGTGGCAAAGCCCGATCTGGTGCCTGATGCAGCAGGCGAGGACGCAGCGAAAGCGCCGACAGACCCTCTCGATAAAGTCCTTCTGGAGATTCAGGTCGTCCGGGATGAACTGCGCATGCTCCAGTCCACCCTGGATCTCATGATCAACCACATCATGGCGGATATGCAGGAAGAAAACCGCGTACTCCGCGAGGAAGTACAGCGCCTTTACCTCATCCAGAAAGAATTCGGCATCCCGGACACCACGCACATCCCCCGGCCGGGTATCGGTATTATCCGCGGACTTCTTCAGGCGGTACCGGGCATGGAGGAAAAAGACACGCCTGTAACACCGGAGCAGAGCGGTGCCTCCTTCCTGCCCGATGACGGAGGACAGGTGCCGGAAGAAGCGGACAGCGGCGCCCCTGCAGAGCCAGCTTCCCTTACCATCCTGCACGAATGGGGCCGCAGCCCGGAGATGGTGGAGGAACTGGATCATGCTGTCTCCACTCTAAAAGGACTGGTCGGCGTCGTGCCTCCCGGAAGCAGGCGTGCCGATGTGGAGGAACTGGGCAGGCAGCTCCGCGCCCGGTATGATGACTATGAAAACATCAACATAGAAATTTTTGACGACCAGAAATCAGCGGAAAACTATGTGGATACACAGGTCGGTGATCCTGATCACCGGGTGCTGAGCATCTCCCGTCACAGTGCGTCGGGAAGAGATCTGATTCTTTATCTGGACAAAGGCGAGGCAAAGGAGGTCAGCCCCTGAGTCCGCTGTGTCCTGATGATCATCCAATAGACAGGTTCTTTGCGAACCGGAAACAGAAAGGATATGTATCATGATGGATGCCCTCACAGCCATGCGCCTGCGGCGTACCGTTCGGGAATTCGAACCCGGAAAATCCATTTCCAAAGAAACACTGGAGACCATTGCTGATGCCGGACGTGTTGCCGCCACGGCAATCAATATCCAGCCCTGGGAGTTTGTCATCATCACCAACAGAGACATGCTGAAGAAAATGGCAGACCTGGCGGAATACGGAAAACACCTTGCCAGCGCTTCCGCCGCCATCGCTGTGCTCTGCAAGGACAGCCCCTTTTACCTCGAAGACGGATGCGCCGCAACACAGAATATGCTTGTGGCGGCAACAGCCCTCGGTATTGCCAGTGCCTGGATCGACGGCGAGAAAAAAGAATATGGCGCCGCCATGAAACAGCTTCTGGGCGCCCCTGCTGAAATCAAACTGGTGAGTATTATTGCGCTGGGCTATTCCAATGATGAAACCACTCCCGAAAAGCGTCCTTTGGAAGAAGTGATCCATTGGGAAAAATTTTTAATGTGAAAGTCAGTTGAAACCGGTCAAACTCCGGGAGAGTCATTATTTCAGGACTGACTGCCGGGCGGAAACGTCTGAGCTACGGAAATGAATAATGAAATCCAATCTCTCCCGGAGTACTTTGTTTCGCAGGATCGGAATTACGCTGCTGTTGTTCATCATCACAGCCGCTGCAGTACTGGCGATGCGCTGGGGAAAAGTCATTGTGGAAACGACCGACCAGACCCGCTCCCCTTTTCCCAGTGACGCCGAGGAGGTCGTCTTTACGATCTGCACCTATAACGTGCAGGCACGGCCTCTCTTCGATGAAACAAAAAACAAATTCGCCCACATCTCCCCGCTCCTCAACCGCTTCGATATCTGTGCCTTGCAGGAATGCTTCAAGGACTACCGCCGTGCCTGGGCAGCAGCGGAACACTCCTCCAAGATTTTTCACGGCACCCTGAAGCACCCTCTCAAATTAGTGGGAAGCGGATTATCCCTTCTTTCATCACTCCCGCTTATTAGTACGGACAATATTAATTTCGACACCTGCGGCGAATTTCAGAATCGCCCTGCGTCCAAAGGAGTACTCCTCGGACGGTATCAGGCGGGAGCTATGACCCTCGACGTTTATACTACCCATATCGAAGCAGGCGGAAGCCCTCAAGCGCTGGCGGCACGCAAAGGACAGGGTGAAGAAATCGTCGACTTTGTCAATGCTCAATCCCCTCCGGAAAACAGCGTCATTATTCTGGGTGACTTTAATATGAGGCCCAGCCGCGGACCGGAAGACAAGGAAAAGCACAAAGACAATCCCAAGGTCTATGTCTTCGACTGGATTAAAGAGACCCTGGATCTGCGTGATGCATCCGATGAATTCAACGGACCTGTCAGCAAAGAAATCGACCGCATCCTCTTTCGCCCCGGAAAGGGATGCGCCATGAAGGTGCTCCACTGGCAGCAGGACGACCCCGATTTCTATTATGCCGACGGGAAAACGCCCCTCAGTGATCATGCCCCGCTCTTTGCCCGCTTCCAGTTGGAACGCTCCTGACAGTCTTTTCTCAGCGCAAACGCAGAAGAAAAAGGTGGCTTCCCGCTTCTCCGGTGTCTGGCCGCAGAGATATACCTGTACCCTTATCAGGAAACAGCTGACTGAAAAGGCAGGCGCACGGGCGGCGGAGCTGTCGGGCGGAATCAGGAAATCATGCGGATGCGGAGCTGCTGTTCTGGTTTTTCGGCGCGCTTTTCCGTTTTTCCTGCTCGTAAACCACAATAGGTTCTTCCCGATTGAGTATGGCACCGGGAGTCATAATGACTTCTTTAATATCTTTGCGGCTGGGAATCTCAAACATAAGATCAAGCATCGCCTCTTCGAGGATGGCACGCAAGCCCCGCGCACCTGTTTCGAGGGAAATCGCTTTTTCCGCAACTGCCCTGATGGTCTCAGGCTGAAACTGCAGTTCAACGTTATCCATCTGAAACATTTTCTGATACTGCCGGATAAGTGCGTTTTTCGGTTCAGTCAGAATTTTTTCCAGATCATCGGAGGTAAGATCGTACAAAGTAGCAATCACGGGAATCCGACCCGAAAACTCGGGGATCATACCGAAAGAGATTAGGTCTTCCGGCCGTGCCTGTGCGAGGATATCGCCAAGCCGTTTTCGGTCTTTAGACTTAATTTCGGCGTTAAATCCGATAGCATTATTGCCGGTACGCTTTCGTATGATCTGCTCGAGCCCGTTAAAGGCGCCCCCGCAGATAAAAAGAATATCCCGTGTGTCGACCTGAACGCATTCCTGCTGAGGATGCTTGCGCCCGCCCTGGGGAGGCACGTTGGCAACAGTCCCTTCAATGATCTTCAGCAGTGCCTGCTGCACCCCTTCACCGGACACATCACGGGTGATGGAAGGGCTATCGCTTTTACGCGCAATTTTGTCGATTTCATCGATATAAATAATCCCGGTCGCGGCGCGTTCATGATCAAAATCGGCAGACTGAAGCAACTTAAGCACAATATTTTCAACGTCATCACCGACGTAGCCCGCTTCTGTCAGGGTGGTGGCATCAACGATGGCGAAAGGAACATCAAGCATGCGTGCCAGGCTCTCGGCAAGAAGCGTTTTGCCGCACCCTGAAGGGCCGATAAGCAGCACATTGGTTTTCTGCAGTTCCACACCGTCCACTTCAGAATCAGCGGCGAGGCGCTTATAGTGGTTATGTACGGCGACCGATAAAATGCGTTTCGCCTGATCCTGACCGATCACATACTGATCGAGAAAGTCCTTGATTTCCTGGGGTGTGGGCACATGAGACGCTTTGCGTTTTTTGATGCGCCCCTGATCTGCAGCCACAATATCAATGCACAGGGAAACACATTCGTCACAGATGTTCACATCCGGACCAGCAATCAGTTTATTGACTTCTGCGTGGGACTTCCCGCAGAAAGAACATGTAGGCCCTTTGCGGCGTGAGCCTTGCTGTGAAGCCATGAAATGTGCCTCCTCTGCTTCATTTAAAGAACGCAACGAACAGACAACAACCACAACATAGAGTGTAATTATAGCAGTTTCGCGGCTTTTTGTCAACAATATATAGTGCTGCTGGCGGACAGCCTTTACAGGAGCACGTTTACAGCAGTGCTTTCCGGAAGCGTGCGGCGCTGCGACGGGTCTCTCAGGCGCCTGTAGGCAGTCTGTGCAGGACTTCGTCGACGAGGCCGTATTCTTTTGCCTCTTCAGCTCCCATGAAAAAATCGCGGTCGCTGTCTCTTCGTATTACTTCGAGAGGCTGTCCGGTATGCCGCACCAGAATTTCATCGGTCATTTCACTGATACGCACAATTTCGCGCGCCTGAATGTCGATGTCGGTTGCCTGCCCGCGCACGCCGCCCATGATCTGATGGAGCAGAAACCTGGAATAAGGCAAAGCGAAGCGCCGCCCTTTTGTTCCCGCCGCCATGAGAACCGCCCCCATGCTGGCAGCCTGTCCGATACAAATGGTGGTGATTTCCGGGCGGATATACTGCATGGTGTCATAAATGGCAAGTCCCGCAGTAACGCTTCCGCCCGGTGAATTGATATAGATATTGATAGGTTTATCAGGGTCTTCCGCTTCCAGGAAGAGCATCTGAGCAATGATATAGTTGGCGACTGCATCATCAATGGGATATCCGAGAAAAATGATGCGGTCTTCGAGGAGCCTGGAAAAGATATCATAGGCTCTTTCGCCGCGGCTTGTCTGCTGGTAAATCGTGACGGCTTCAGGGGACACAGGCTTGGGATCGCTCATGTCCAGAGCGGCACGGATCGTATTTAAACCAGACAGCGGGAACTCAGGCATCGTTGTTTTCCTCTTTTGCCGCATCGTCCGTATCCGCTTCCGCTTCTTTTTTGCTCAGCTCTTCAGGCGATACGACCTTGATTTTGCATTTGGCAATGGCGGCTTTCAGAGTTTTGCTGTAGAGAATGCGGTGTTCCGTGGAGCTGCGCATGTCATCACTCTGGAAATAAGCGCGGAAAGCTTCAAGCTGCTCGGCATTGTCGCCCTGTACGAACTGGCGTGCATAATCATCGAAGTCCTGCTCGACTATTTCGATTTTTTCCTGTTCGCTCAGCGCATCAATGACATACATGGCTTTCAGGCTGAAGAGCCCCTGTTTTTCGGAGGCTTCCCGGATATTTTCTTCTTCCCGCTCCATATCTTCGGCGGAAATGTGCTGCTGGCGCATGCGCTCTAAAATAGATGCACGCTCGGCGTCGATAAATTTTTGAATCTGTCCTTTAGGCAGGACGAAGGTACTGGCATCAACCAACTTCTGCATCACCTGTTCTTCAAGGAGATGCCCGATCTCTTCGTCGGCTGTTTCCGCCAGCCGTTTCCTCGTAGTTTCGCGCATCACTTCCATAGACTCATGGCCTGCTTTTTTAGCGAACTCGTCGTTGAGCTCGGGAAGTACCCGCCGCTTGATCTCGTTGATGCTGATCTCAAACTGAGCGGTTTTTCCTGCAACTTCAGCGGCGGCATAATCATCGGCGAATACCACTTCCGCCGTTGCTGTATCACCCGCTTTTTTCCCGACCATGGCGGCTTCCATGTTTTCATCAAAGCGCTTGCTTCCGAGGATATAGGGATAGCCTTCAGCACTGCCGCCTTCAAAGGCCTCACCGTCTATAGTGCCTTTGAAATCGATTACAACCTGATCACCCTCTTCAGCAACGCCGTCTTCGAGCGGCTCAAATCGGCCGAAACGGGTACGAATATTGTTAATGCTGGATTCGAGTGCTTCCTCGGAAACCTCGTATTCGGGGCGCTCGAGCTCGATTTCTGCCAGATCAGCAAGCGCACAGGTGCCGGGCACTTCAAAAGTGATCGTATAAACGAGGTCTTCCTGATCATTCAGCTGTTCTTTGTCTTCCAGACCGGTTACTTCGGCTGTAGATACCGGGCGCAGTCCGCTCTCAAGAACAAGCCTTTTGGCGGCGGCATCGGTCAGCTGTTCGATGGCTGAACTGTGCGCATATTTGCCGAGCCTTTTCTCAAGCAGTTTGCGCGGCGCTTTACCCCGGCGAAAACCAGGCACCTGCACGCCGTCGTTCATTTCGTTATAAACATTGTCCAGAACAGCCATGACATTTTCAGCAGGAATCGTCACTTTAACTTCGCATACACAATCTTCTTTATGTGCAATGTCAAAGACAGGCGGTTTTTTCCAGTCGAAATCGTCCTGCTCCACGTCAGCGACCAGGCGTTCGTCAGTTTCGCCCGTTTCATCCGGTTCGGCTACTGCCGCGGCTGTGGATTCCTGTTCAGATGTTTCCATTGCATCAACGTCTTTTTCTGTCATGGATCGTACTCTCTTCCAAAAGGTTTACACTGGTGGGCGAGGCGGGACTTGAACCCGCACATCTTGCGATACTGGATCCTAAGTCCAGCGCGTCTGCCAATTCCGCCACTCGCCCGATGGGATCAAAATCAGGCATTTTCCTGTAATTGCCCTCTGGGCGGGCATGGTAAAAACAAACAGGCGGGGCGGACGGATTGAAACGCCCGCCCCGCCTGACAGCATACCATAGTGGTGGGCCGTACTGGATTCGAACCAGTGACCTTGTGATTAAGAGTCACCTGCTCTACCGACTGAGCTAACGGCCCCTCCGGGGGTGAAAAAAAAATGGAGCGGGAGACGGGATTTGAACCCGCGACGTCAACCTTGGCAAGGTTGCACTCTACCACTGAGTTACTCCCGCTCAACTGGTTGGCATAGTTTATCAGAAAAAAACAGGAGTTGTCAACTTTACCGACAGTTGTTTTTTGACGCTGGAGACAAAAGGGGCTTTTTTTCCGCAATAATCCCGGAAGAAGGAAAATTTACGCAGAGAAAAGGGGGGGACTGCCCTTGTCTGTTCACCTTCCAGGCACAGAAATGCACAGGCTTTTGGGGCTGGAACAGTGCTCTATGCCTGCCGACCGGCCCGCTCCTACTCCCACTCGATCGTGGCAGGCGGCTTAGGGCTTATATCGTGAAGAACCCGGCTGACTCCTGGTACTTCAGTGCAGATGCGTTCCACTGTTTTCGTGAGCAGCGGGGCAGGCAGCAGTGCGGGCTGTGCCGTCATGGCATCAACAGAATTAATCGCCCGGAGCGTGCATACTTCTTCCCAGACACGTTTTCCATCTTTAATTCCCACACTTTTCACCGGAAGCAGGCAGACGAGTGCCTGCCAGATCTGATCATACAGCCCGGCATTGCGGATTTCCTCAATAAAGATGGCATCGGCTTGGCGAAGGGTGTCCAGACGGTCTTTTGTGATGGCGCCCACGCAGCGTACACCGAGCCCGGGACCGGGAAAAGGATGCCTTCCCACCAGCATATCGGGGAGCTGGAGTACCTTGCCCAGGGCGCGCACCTCATCCTTAAAAAGATCGCGCACCGGTTCGAGAAGCGCCATCTGCATGCGCTCAGGAAGACCACCCACATTGTGATGGCTTTTGACTGCCACCGATGCGCCTGCCGCCGCCTGGTAACTTTCGATGACATCGGGATAGAGCGTGCCCTGCGCCAGAAAGTCCATATGTCCCAGTTTCTTCGCTTCTTCTTCAAAGACTTCGATAAAGAGGGCGCCGATGATTTTTCTTTTCTGTTCAGGCTCGGTAACATCCTTCAGCGCAGAGAGAAAACGATCTTCTGCCCGGACACAGATCAGTTTCGTTTTGAATGTGCCCTCAAAGACTTCACGTACAAGATCGGCTTCCCCTTTACGAAGCAGCCCGGTATCGACAAGCACACAGGTCAGCTGATCTCCGATTGCGTGATGAATCAGCGCGGCAACAACGGAGGAGTCAACGCCGCCGCTCAGTCCGCAAAGTACCTTCCGTGACCCGACGCGCTGCCTGATATCCTCCAGCATGAAAGAGGCATAGCGTTCCATGTTCCACGGAACCGATTCGCCGCAGCAGGATGCGGCAAAGGCAAAAAGTTCCGGCGTCGGCTCTTCATCTGCGGCAATGCTGAAAGAAGGCAGTCCCAGCGCCGCAATACGCGGCGGAATCTGCTCTGCTTTATCCGCGCCGAAGCATATCAATCCGGCAGGCGTAATCTGCTGCAGCAGCTGTACGTCAGCGGCGGCCGGAAGGATCAGCGTATAGACTTCTTTCTCGCGCAGACGCCTCACAAGCTGCATGCCGTCCGGCTTGCCGAAGTCCAAAACAACAATAGGTTTCAGACTGTTTTGCATAAAACAGGTCCTTCTTCCCTGAAAGTCAGGAAGGTATCTGGTAGTTGGGAGCGTCTTCGGTAATCGTTACATCATGCGGATGACTTTCCCGGATTCCGGCGGAAGTCATGCGTACAAAGCGTGCTTTGCGCTGCATGGAAGGGATGTCTTTGCAGCCGCAGTACCCCATGGCGGCACGGAGTCCGCCCATCAGCTGAAAGACATAATTGGCTAGATTTCCGCGGTAAGGAACGCGCGCTTCGATGCCTTCCGGCACAAGTTTTGACGCATCAGTTTCGAACTGCATGTAGCGCGCCTTGCTCCCGCGCTGCATGGCTTTGAGTGAACCCATACCGCGAACAAGTTTATAGGTTCTGCCTTCATAAAGAACTTTTTCGCCCGGGCTTTCCTCGGTGCCGGCGAAAAGACTGCCGATCATAATGCTGTCAGCACCGGCGGCAATTGCCTTGGCAATATCGCCGGAATACTTGATGCCGCCATCGGCGATGACAGGAATATCCGCCTCGCGGCAGACAGAAGCGACATTCAGGATTGCGGTCAATTGAGGAACGCCGACTCCGGCAATCACCCGGGTGGTACAGATGGCACCCGGCCCGATTCCCACTTTTACAGCATCGGCCCCGGCGTCAATAAGATCTTCCGCCGCTTCGGCAGTAACAATATTGCCTGCAACGAGCTGTGCTGAGGGGAAGGAGCGCTTGATCTGCCGCACCATTTCGATAATCAGTTCTGAATGACCGTGGGCGGAGTCAAGCACAAGTACATCCGCACCGGCCTGAAGTAACGCTTTTGCCCGTTCCATCTCGTCATCACCGACACCCAGTGCCGCACCCACGCGCAGTCTGCCCATGGCGTCAGCGTTGCGATTGGGAAAGTCCCTGGCTTTCATGATGTCTTTGATCGTCAGCAGCCCTACCAGACGCCCTCCATCATCGACAAGCGGCAGTTTCTCGATACGGTGCTTGTGAAGGAGTTTTTTCGCCGATTCCATGTCCGTATTCGGCGGCATGGTAATAAGTCGTTCGCGGGGCGTCATGATGGTTGAAATGGCAACGTTCATATCCTCTTCAAAGCGCAGATCCCGGTTGGTCAGAATCCCTACCAGATAACCGGTCTCGTCGGTGATGGGCACTCCGGACACATGATAGCGCGACATAAGCGCTTCGGCATCGCTGAGTTTCTGATCGGCACGCAGCGTAAAAGGATCGGTAATAATCCCGGCTTGAGAGCGCTTGACGCGATCCACTTCTTCCGCCTGTTCTTCAGCGGAAAGGTTTTTGTGGATAATGCCCATCCCCCCTTCCTGGGCGATGGAAATGGCAAGCTTGGATTCGGTGACCGTATCCATGGCGGCACTGAGCAGCGGAATATTCAGCCCCAGTGTACGGGTCAGCCGTGATTGGATCTGCACATCACGGGGGGTGTAAGCAGATCGTGCAGGCACAAGAAGCACATCATCAAAAGAAAGTCCGTCCTGAATATTGTTTTGAGAAGTCATACCGCCTCGATAAATGTTCCAGTTCTGTAGTCGCAAAGATCTGTGAGGGATTAAGTATAAACCAGTTTGGCACAAGAGGTAAAACAGGCAGCGCAAAGCGGCGTCTGCCGCATCTGTGCTCAGGGGAAAAGATATTCCACCAGTTGTTCCGCCTCTTTGAAATCAGGCACCAGCATATCTGCACCGGCTTTCAGAAGGCGATCCCGCTTGGACTCGTCCCAGCCCTCCCCATTGACTTCATCGGATGCGATGCCCAGCGCAATGCCGCCGGCATCCCGAACGTTACGCAGTTCTACGGGACCGTCACCGATGGCAAGAACCTGCGGGCCTTCCAGATGATGCTGACTGATAATTTCCCGGATGATCTTTTCTTTTGAATATTCTTCCACGCTGGGAAGAGCTCCCCAGATTTCATTAAAGTAATCGGCTACGCCCAGACAGGATGCTTCATTGCGCACATCGTCCCGGTCGGTTCCGCTGAAAACATACATGGTCACATCCAGTCGGGAGAGCAGCTCGAGGAAACGCAGCGACCCTTTGACGGTAAAGGATTCCCGGGTACGCGCTCCGCTTTTGATGGCGGCTATCCGCTCTCGCACCGGAACCATGAGTCTGTCGTTGTACACCTCTTTATAGGCTTCAGGGCTCTTGATTTCGGCTTCGGGCACAAGCCCGTGAGCACGCACCATTTCCTGAAGGCGCTGCATCTGAAAAATCGTCTGAATACCCGTTGTCTCGTCAATCATGACATTGACTTCTTCGCGGATCTGGTCGGTAGGCTCTGTACTGCCGCAGATCATTTCCACGCAGACAGGCGCCATAATCCCCTGCCAGCCTTCTCTGAGCAGGCTGATTGTTCCATCAAAGTCAAAAAGGATATGCTTGATTTTACCGCGCTCAACCTGTCGGATAATCTCAATTTCAGTTCCCGGCAGATACTCTCTTGTCATGTTTTTTCCCTTGTATTTCAATCTTTGTTACATGGATGGTTAGAAAAACCCGCCCCACCGGAGCACAAAAAGGGTGTGCGGGCGTTAACACTGAATCCTGAAAAACAGGCAGGACAGCCGGAAACCGCCTCAGCGGAAGCCGCCTTCGTCGTCATCTTCGTCGTCGTCATCTTCGTCGTCAAACATATCGAGATCGAAGTCCTCGATGAAGAAAATATTGTTCTCTTCTTCAACCTTCTGATTCAGATCCAACTGACCGAAAAAGAAATCGGCGCGAAGCCCAGCCTGTTTCATCACGTCTTCTGCAACGTAGACCGGACAGCCGACACGAACAGCGATCGCAATGCCGTCGCTGGGTCGCGCATCAATGCGCAATTCCTGAATCACGTCGTCCTGGTCATTGCGCTGCTCAACGCTGAGATAAGCATAAAAGGTTGAATTTTGGATTTTATAAATGGTCACGGATCGGAGCGTGGCATGCAGACCACTTAATAGATTCTCAATCAGGTCATGGGTCATGGGCCGTGGCAGTTTTTTCCCTTCCAACGCCATTTGGATGGAAGCCGCTTCGGCAACGCCGATGGAAATCAGAAGCACATCATCGCTGCTCGTAAGAATGACGCTTGGCACGCCCGATTCTTCGGATTGGATAAGACCTCTGATGGTAACGGTCAGCATTTTCACAAGATCCCTGAGCTTTCGAAAGAACAAGTATATTCTACCTGAAGGGACATGCCACTTCGAAATTATCTTTTCGAGCCGAACTGATTTGCTTTTGAAACACCCTTTTTCAAAGTGAAAAGAAGCGGCATGTCGCATGAAGCATGCACTTCAGCCCAGTTGGTACATACCTTCCTCGCCGTTCTGCCTGGGCAGCTCCTTTGGCAAAACAGTACACTTGTCCTGGCGTCATTTCTGAAGCATTCCATATATCAGTGTGTTATAATAGGGCAAACAGTGAAACAACACCGTCGCACTGGGCTGAGCGGAACTTTAACCGAAAGGGGTATTTCATGAGAACTGCAGTCACTTCGATTTTTCTCTTCGTCCTGTTTGTCTGCCCGGCAGGCGTGTGGGCAGAGGACTACAAGCCGGGCATAGAAATCATCCATCAGTACAGGAATACTGATGGCTCCTACGACACCTATAACTTATCAAGGGGCGAGCATACCTTTGGATTCAGAAATCCTGACGGCTCGCAGGATACCTACAATACAACCACCGGCGAGCATACCTTTGGATTCAGAAATTCTGATGGCTCACAGGATACCTACAATACAAAAACCGGCACGTGGGTCTATGGTGAACGCCACCCCACCATTGATGCGCACGATAAAAAGAGATCTTCTTCCACTGCCTCGTCCTCCACGCTTTGGCATTCCAACAGCAGCACCAGCTCAGACAACTCCAGCAACTCCAGCAGCTCAAACTCGTCCGGCTCGTCCCTGTATTCTTCCCCTTCCACTTATTCAAGCAGTTTCGGCTCTTCAGAAACCACAAGCACTTCCAAAAAGAACTCCGCCTCCGGCTCATCCCTGTATTCTTCCCCTTCCACTTATTCAAGCGGCTTCGGCTCTTCTGGAAGTACTAGCACTTCCAAAAAGAACTCCGCCTCCGGCTCGTCCCTGTATTCTTCCCCTTCCACTTATTCAAGCAGTTTCGGCTCTTCCACGCCTCCTGCCTCAACCTCCTCTACCTTCGGCAGTTCCGACTGGAATAGCTGGGGATCCGATGACTAAGGAAGATTAATTACGCCTTTGGCATGCTGCGCTGTCCATTAAGCAAGTATCCTGCGCAAAGGGAAAAGGCAAGTCTGAAGGAAAGCCGGGCATTTCTTTTTTAAAAAGATATCAGTTCTTCACAGCAGAACATAGATACCGAAAGGCATCATTCAGGACATCGGAACTTTCGGGCAGCGTGCCAAGACGGGTATTGTTCCAGGAAAAAACAATGTCGAGGCTCGGGATCACCGCCATACCGCGCATCCCGTTTTTGTGCCCCAGCGCAGCAAAGGTATCGTCGGGCGCATCACACCAGTAGCGCCTGCCTTCCCGATCCACACCGTTCACCCACCACATCCAGCTGTAGCTGCCCCCATGGTCGCACTGGTCGTCAGGGATACGCTGTGACCCATGACTGCGCGCACCTTCACAGAGCGCTGCTTCCTGCGCCCGGGTGCGGGGCAATGCAGCAGGCAGGGGCTGTGTGGTCAATTTCCGGATATGCTCCCCGGCAAGAATGCGTCCGCTGTGCCAGTGTCCTCTCTGAAGAAAAAGATAACCGAAACGGCAGAAATCGCGGGGCGACACGGCGAGCCTGCCCGGTCTGTCCTGAGGACCGAAGGCATAGAATGTAGGTGAATCCTCACATTGAAGTTTTTCGGTCAGACGTGGCAAAAGAATGTGTCCGTCGTAACCATCGGGCGGCACTTTGTAAATTTGCTGGAAAAGAATCTCAACAAAAAGCGCCGTCTGCCAGTCGTTGTAATCGAAAGCGGTACCCGGTGTTTCCCTCACTCCGTAGCAGGAGGTTTGTGTGGCAAAATGTCGCATCAGAATGCCCCGGTCTTTATAGCCCAATTCGGCGTTGATCTCCGCCAGACAGGGCTTGTAGTGATGAGCAGGCATATCAAGACTCTCTAAAAGCCCTTCCTCCAGAGCCAGAAAAAGGAAAAAACTGATCCAGGGCTTACATGCCGATGCTACATCACCCCGCCGGGTCGGATCGCCCCACCGGTATACCATGCGCCCGTGGCGGATCACACAACCGTCCCCCTCCATATAAGCGGCGAGCTTGTCCAGCGCATCGCGCTCCAGGCCCATTGCCTCCGGAGATGCTTCTTCCCAGTGTTCGCGCGGATAGGGCGTGCTCTGCGCTGACAGTGGACCTAGAGACGGAAGACATAAAAGAGCAGAAGCAAAGAAGAAAAGCAGAAGTCGAGGCAAGGGCATCATAGCCATGTTCTCCCTAGGACAAAAATACGCACAAAGAAGAGTGTAGCATGAAAGCCGGAAGGAGAAGAACCGGCGAAATCTTTTTGAGCGCATGGACTTACACCTTCTCGGGAAAGGTCAGCCGCCGGAAATGGTGTCTGCCGGGTGAGAAAGCGGATTTTCTGGGGGGATGGAGGAAAAGAGCGTGCCGTTATATCTGTTGTGCATTTTCCGGCGCTCTCCAGACTTCAATAAGGCGCAGCAGCAGCAAAAAGAAACCCCGGCCGTGACAACGTCATGACCGGGGCAGGATTGATCGTGTGGAAAACCACTTATGCGTTCGGTGTATAGCAGGTAATGATTTTCATGTAATTGGCGCGTTCAAAGGCTGCCGGGTTCGGGCAGTTGCGCTGGCTGAGACTGCCCTGCATCTGAGCGATGGATTCATACTCATGGGCTTCCATCCACTGTGTCATCTCGGCAAGCACCGTATTGATGTGGTCAATTCCCTTACGGAGAATGGCGGAGGTCATCATTGCGACTTTCGCTCCTGCCATCATTGCTTTGAGCGCATCTGTTCCGGTGTGCACGCCGCCTGTGATCGCCATATCCGCCTGAATGCGGCTGTACAGAATAGCTACCCAACGCAATGCCAGGCGCAATTCCCAGGAAGAGCTGAGGGTGAGGTCGGGCTTAACCTCAAGGTTATCCAGATCAAGGTCAGGCTGATAAAAGCGATTGAACATAACCAGTCCGTCGGCACCTGCCTGATCCAGTTTCTGCACCATATTGGCGGTGGAGCTGAAATAGGGCCCGATCTTGACGGCAACAGGAATGGTGATCGCTTTTTTGACTTCCCGCATGAGATCCAGATACAGATTTTCAACGTGCGGGCCATCCTGTTCGGGGTTGGTAGGAATATAGTACACATTCAGTTCGAGGGCATCAGCGCCTGCCTGCTCGATCTTGGTGGCTATATCCTGCCAGCCGCCGACGCTCACGCCGTTGAGGCTGCCGATCACAGGAATGTTCACCATTTCTTTTGCCTTCCGGATATGCTCCAGATAGGAATCAGGACCCATCTTATAATCCTGCTCCTCAGGGAAGAAAGTGAGCGCTTCGGAAAAGCTCATTGTTCCCTGCTGCAGGTTTTCGTTGAGATCTTCGCTCATGAAGGTAATCTGCTCTTCAAAGAGGGAATGCATGACGATGGCGGCTGCTCCGGCATCCTCCATCTTTTTCATGTTGTCCAAATTTTCCGTAAGGGGAGACGGGGACACAACGATGGGATTTTTCAGTTCCATGCCCAGGTAATTTGTACGCAGATCCATGTATCTTTTCCTCCTCCGTGTCACGCCCGGGGCGTGCCGGATTTGCAGGTTTGGGTTTTTATACTCAACTGTACCGACAAAAGCACCGGCAGCTTATTCAACCGCGGTCTCGTTTTCGGAACCAAACTCCATCTTCGCAAGATAGCTGTAGAGGCGCCATCTGGCAGCCACGTCCTCTTTTGCCCCTTCCAGAAGGGAAGCCGCAAGTTCGGGCTGGCTGAGCGTCAGCATCTTATAGCGTGTTTCATTATAAATGTATTTGTCAAGATCCAGCGCCGGCTCTTTGCAGTCGAGCTGGAAGGGATTCTTGCCTTCCGCTTTCAGTGCAGGATTGAAGCGGTACAAGGGCCAGTGACCGGACTGGACAGCATTTTTCTGTTGTTCGAGACCCATCACCAGATTGTAGCCGTGAGCAATACAGTGACTGTAGGCGATGACTATGGAAGGTCCTTCATAGGCTTCAGCTTCGAGAATGGCACGGATTGTATGGGAATCATTGGCACCCATGGCAATCTGCGCAACATAAACGTTGCCGTAAGTCATGGCAATAAGTCCCAGATCTTTTTTGGAGCCGGGCTTTCCGCCTGCCGCAAACTTGGCGACGGCACCGCGCGGCGTGGCTTTGGAGCATTGCCCGCCCGTATTCGAATACACTTCCGTATCCATCACAAGCAGGTTGATGTCTTTGCCGGAAGCAATAACATGATCCAGACCGCCATAGCCGATGTCATACGCCCAGCCGTCACCGCCCATGGACCACACCGTCTTCCGCACCAGGAAATCCGCCACATGGGCAAGCACTTTGGCTTCATCAGTGCCGATGGCCGCCAGTTTTTCCTTCAGTGCTGCAACCCGTTCGCGCTGCGCCTGAATGCCTGCTTCGGTTTTCTGTTCAGCGCCGAGAAGTTCAGCAGCCAGGGTTCCGCCGATCTGGCTTTCCAGCCGTTTGACCAGTTCTTCAGCAAATTCTTTCTGTTTGTCAATGGTCACACGCATCCCGAGCCCGAACTCCGCTGCATCTTCAAAGAGGGAGTTGTTCCACGCCGGGCCGCGTCCGTCCGCATTAAAAGCCCAGGGCGTGGTCGGCAGATTACCGCCGTAAATGGAAGAGCAGCCCGTGGCATTGGCGACATACAGGCGATCGCCGAAGAGCTGGGAAATCAGCTTCACATAGGGTGTTTCGCCGCAGCCTGCACAGGCACCGCTGAATTCAAAAAGCGGCCGCAGCAGCTGAACATCTTTTACGAGATTCATCTTGACGGCACCACGATCCACTTCGGGCAGTGACAGGAAGTAATTCCAGCGTTCTCTCTCCCGGTCACGGATGGGCGCCTGTTCCACCATATTGATCGCCCGCAGCTTGGGCTGCTGTTTATTTTTCACTGGACACGCCTGGACACAGAGCGCACAGCCTGTGCAGTCTTCCGGGGCAATCTGCATGATATAGCGGTTATCGGCGAATTCTTTCCATTTGGCGCGCGCCGACTTAAAGCCTTCAGGCGCATCCGCCAGGGTTTCTTCTTCCACAATTTTGGCGCGAATTACGCCGTGGGGACACACGAGAGCGCACTTACCGCACTGGATACAGATCTCTTCGTCCCACTCGGGAATTTCAAGGGCAATGTTCCGCTTTTCCCACTGGGTCGTCCCTGTGGGGAAGGTACCATCTACGGGCATTTTGCTTACCGGAAGGGTCTCGCCGCTTTCCGCCAGAATGGCAGCGGTGAATTCATGCAAAAATTCCGGAGCATGGGCGGGCACTGCGGGGCGGATATCGAAGGTGCTGGTTACGGTGCCGGGCACTTTCACTTCATGCAGATGTTCCACTGCCATATCCACAGCGGCCCAGTTCTTCTGAACAATGGTGTCGCCCCGCTTGCCATAGGTGTTTTTAATGGAGGTTTTAATCGCTTCAATGGCAGCCGCCTGCGGCATCACACCACTGATATAGAAGAAGCAGGTCTGCATGACGGTATTGATACGTCCGCCCATACCGGCCGCTTTTGCCACTTCGAAGCCGTTAATAATGAAGAATTTAAGTTTCTTCTCAATAATCTGCCGCTGGGCTGTTTTCGGCAGATGATCCCAGACCTCATCCGGTCCGTAGATGCTGTTCAGCAGGAATACAGCGCCTTCATCGGCGCAGCGCAGCACATCAAATTTCTCCATGAAAGAAAACTGATGGCAGGCGACAAAGTTCGCACGGGTAATCAGATAGGTGCTCCGGATGGGCTTGGGCCCGAAACGCAGGTGAGATGTGGTCATGGACCCGGACTTGCGCGAGTCATACACAAAATAGCCCTGCGCATAGAAACCTGCGTCTTCACCAAGAATTTTGATGGAGTTTTTATTGGCGCCCACAGTGCCGTCCGCACCCAGACCGTAGAAGAGCGCACGGGTGGTTTCCGGCGACTCCGTGGAGAAGGAGGGATCATAGGAAATACTGGTATGGGAAACATCGTCGTTAATACCGACAGTAAAGCGCCGTTTCGGCTCCTCTTTGCGCATCTCGTCAAAAATACTCTTGATCATGGCAGGAGTAAATTCGCGGGAGGAAAGACCATAACGACCGCCGATAATGCGGGGCAGCACTGCGAAGGGAGAGTTGCCGTTGATCGTAGCTTCCGTAACAGCAGTGGCAACATCCATGAACAGAGGTTCGCCTGCGGCTCCGGGCTCTTTGGTCCTGTCAAGAACGCCGATCACTTTCGTTGTTTTCGGGAAGGCAGCAAGAAGGGCGGCTGCGGAGAACGGACGATAGAGACGCACAATAACGGCACCGATTTTCTCGCCTTTCTGCACGAGATAATCAATGGTTTCCGCTGCCGCTTCCGCTCCGGAACCCATAAGCACAATCACCCGCTCCGCATCTGGAGCGCCGATATAATCAAAAAGGTGATACTGACGGCCGACTACGGCAGCAAATTTATCCATGGTCTGCTGCACAATGGCGGGGCAGGCTTCATAAAAAGGATTGCAGGCCTCGCGGGCGGTAAAGAACACGTCGGGGTTCTGGGCAGTACCGCGGAGCACGGGACGATCCGGCGACATTGCGCGCATGCGGTGGGCAAAGACCAGTTGGTCATCAATCATGGCACGCATGTCGGCAGGCTGCAGCACTTCAATTTTGTTTTCTTCGTGGGATGTACGGAAACCGTCGAAGTAGTGCATGAAGGGTATCCGGGCTGCCAGGGTGGCTGCATGGGCAATCAGCGCCATGTCCTGGGCTTCCTGGACGGAACCGGAGGCAAGCATACCGAATCCGGTACTGCGGGCGGACATGACGTCACTGTGATCGCCGAAAATGGACAGCGCATGGGTCGCCAGGGCACGGGCACTTATATGAAATACGGCGGGGGTCAGCTCGCCTGCGATTTTAAACATGCTCGGAATCATGAGCAGCAGACCCTGCGATGCCGTGAAAGTAGTTGTCAGGGATCCTGTCTGCAGTGCGCCATGAACGGCTGCGGCAGCGCCGCCCTCGCTCTGCATTTCAACTACAGTAGGCACCGTTCCCCAAATATTGGGCCTGCCTTCAGACATCCACTGATCCGCCCATTCTCCCATGTTCGAAGAAGGGGTAATCGGGTAAATGGCTGCCACTTCGCTTACCTGGTAAGCTACATTTGCAACCGCTTCATTACCGTCCATGGTACGCATCGGTCTGGTCATGTTTTTAACTCCAATCTGTAGGTCGTAGCACTGCATTGATCAGGTATCAAGAGGTTTGCCCGCTTTTTTCTGCAAAAGAGGAATTATTTTCCCCTGATCAGCAGAAAAGCCCCCATATCGATCTGCTTTTTTGCAAAGCAGATCAGGGGCACCTGTCAGGTTGCGGGAATACGCATATTATGCTGTTTATTCTCCGCATAAGCAAGGACAGGTCTAATCATTCGTTAAGCATAGTAAACAAGAAAAGAGTTAATTTTAGAGACGTGGCGCATCGGAGAAAAAACTAAAAGGAGGCGAGGGAGTCGCCACTGGAGATTTCGTTTTCCTCCCCTTCTGCCTGAAGGCCGACCTCCGTGACGTCGTCATTTTCAGGTGCTTCCATGTCTTCTCTGGCGATATTCGACGGCTCCCGGCCCGTCACTTTGCCATACAAGGTATCCCCCAGCCCGTACAGGACATAGAGGCATGCCAGCGGAAACAGCACAAGAGACACGCTTTTGACCATGGCGTAATGAATGATCCCAATAAAAAACGCTGTTATAGCAAGCGCCTGAAATGCATGACGCGGTTTGAAAAGAAATGTCTTCAGCCTGTTTTTGGGATACCGCACGGAGCTGACCATCAGGAAAGCGAGAAAAACGGAAGTCGGTCCCAGAGCGACATAGGCAAGTGATCCCAGCGCATGAGCATTGAGGCTTTTCTCAAAATATAAAAGGAAGAGTACAAAAGCCGCAAGGGTACCTCCAGCTGCCGGAGACGGCAGCCCGATAAAGAAATCCGAACGCCCGGCATGCCAGGTATTGAAGCGTGCCAGCCTCAATGCCGCACAGATAACAAAAATGATAGCCATGTACGATCCTGTCATACCGACAATAGATTCCGTTCGGGGCGACAGGGGGAGATGTGCATCGGGCGGCAGATACGCCATGAACACGAGCACAGCAGGGGCGACACCAAAGGAAACCATATCGCAGAGACTGTCCAGTTCCTTGCCGAAGTCGGACACACTGTGCGTGAGCCGTGCAACAAATCCGTCAAAGGTATCGAAGAGAATTGCCAGCAGGATACATGTTGCCGCCCACTGAAATTCCTGACCGATGCTTGCCAGTATGCTGGTCGTGCCCATGTACAGATTCATGGTAGTCAGAATGCTTGCCACCACATTAATGCGGAGAAAGCGGCGGGGAGTGCGATTTTTCTGAAAAAGTGAAGGAGTCATTGGAATTTCGCCAACGGCGTCTCGCCGGATTTGATTTTTTGCTGGAGAGAAACCAGCACTTCTGTTTCGGGCGGAAGATACACTTCCACACGGGAGCCGAACTTAATCATGCCGAATTTTTCGCCGCGTGTCAATGATTTGCCCGGCTGCGCACGGCAGACAATGCGACGTGCAATGGCTCCGGAAATCTGCCGCACCGTCACGGAACCATGCGGTGTGTCCAGCCACAAAGCATTGGATTCGTTGATCTTGCTCGCTTCTTTTTTCATGGCATTTATATAAGCGCCGGGTGCATAACGGACATCCCGCACTGTACAGTCGAAAGGTGCCCGGTTAACATGCACATTAAAGACAGACATAAAAATGGACACACGCCGGCACGGCCCGTCGTAGTGCGGTGATTCTTCCAGATCCTCTATGGCGACCACAGTACCATCGGCAGGAGAAATGAGCGTGGAAGAATCCGCATCACTTTGCCTCGGGAGATCGCGAAAGAAGAAAAGAACAAAAAAAGCGGCAAACCAGAAAGGAAGCGCCGCCCACTGCCAGTGCAGCCGCCACAGGACAACCGTTGCGGCAAGTGCGAGGATAAAAAGCGGAAGATAGTAACGCAGACCTTCCTGCCATCCGCTGAAGGGAGCATCCATGACAATAATTTCCTTTCACGGCACAGCACAGCCGCCAGTAAATCAGAATTCCGTCTAGCCTTTCAGCAGCCCCTGATCTTTCAGGCTTACAAAAGAGCCGTCACCGATGATGATATGATCAAGAAAGCGTATGCCCAGCAATTCCGCGCCTTTGCAGAGCTTTTGGGAAATCTGTATATCCGCCTGGCTGGGCTGTGCATTGCCGCTCGGATGGTTATGCACAATAATCATTGCGGAAGCACGGTTCCGCACCAGTGTGCAGAAAATATCACGGGGATGCGCACTTGTTCCGTCCAGACCGCCCATACTGATGTCATGGCGGGCAAGCACTTCGTTCTTGGTGGACATTTCCAGACAAATCAGCCGTTCCGTCTCGTAGGTCCGGAATTCCGGCATGAGCATATCGGCTACATCCTTCGCACTTTGAATACAGGTGCCGGGATGCCGCTTATATTCAGCCATGCGTTTTCCCAGCTCAAAGGCCGCTTTAATTGCGATTGCCTGTTCTTTTCGGATGCCTGATACATACTGTATTTCGCTCACCGTTGCATTGCCCATACGCTGCAGAATAGAAAAGGAGTCCAGAAGCAGTCTTGCCTGTTCCAGCGCCTTTTGCTCATCGCTTCCGCCGCTCAGAATCACAGCGAGCAGCTC
>Ga0116160_1000705_pt1 | contig 38108 bp, 58 predicted proteins | sample AD_JPNAS2_MetaG_FD_89879 | JGI IMG/M metagenome (GOLD analysis project Ga0116160, IMG submission 89879) | Active sludge microbial communities of municipal wastewater-treating anaerobic digesters from Japan - AD_JPNAS2_MetaG | ecosystem: Engineered > Bioreactor > Anaerobic > Digestate | place...
ACCCGCCAGACCTGTGCCGAGGAGGAGCATGCTCGCCGGCTCGGGAACTACCTCAGAGTATTCTCCCGACAGGACCGAATAGTCGAGCGTGAGGCAGTTAGTGAGGTACGTGTATTCCATAAGCTCGACGGTCAGCGTCCACGGAGTAGAGGCTTCGATCTGGTCCAGTATCGCCTGGCTCAGGTCGAAGTAGTCCGTCACCCAGGAGTTCGAGCTGTCGCTCAGCCTGCCGATGAGGATATTGTTTCCTCCGCTGGCAAACCAGATTTCCCCGAAACCTAAAAAGCACCAGTCCTCGTTCCCATAGTGCCTGATCTCGAGACGCGCCGAATCAAGGGTATTGCCTGCCCCGATGCCGAGTTCATGTATGTAGGAGTAACCGTCGGTTATCCGGTAATTGTTCCAGTCTATCGGGTTCGAGAAGGACGCTGCGGATGAGTAGCTTCCCGGCAGACACAGCAATATGAAGGCAAAAATCGTTGCGATGACTCTCTTCATCTATGGTTTTTCACCTCCTTTATCATTGTGAGAAAATCTTAGGCTTTCGGTATCCGGAAAAGAATAGGAATGCAGGGTTATTTTCAGTTCTTTATTTTGATGCCCGGTTCGTACCGGCTCAGGCGAGGCAAGGGCAATCCCCGGAGGGAGATGCAGGCCGGGAACGAAAAAGGGGACCGGATGATTATCCGGTCCCTTTTTTCACCTGAAGCTCATATGTGGATTCTCAAATCCCTTCAGCTTTTTCTCCTGCGCTTGTAAGCCAGGCCGGCCAGGCCGGTGCCGAGTAGGAGCATGGTCGCCGGTTCGGGTACGACTTCGTTGTAATCGCCTTGCAGGCAGGACCAGTCGAGCCTGATCCTGTCTCCGGACCAGTAATCCGCATCCCTGAGGCGAACCTCGAGATGCCAGGGCAGGCTGTCCGTAATCTCATTGAGGATACTCTGGCTCAGAGTGAACGTGTCGGTGACATAGCCGCTCACGCTTTCGCTGAGTCTCCCGATATAATCGTTATCCTCGTCGCGGACATACCAGACCTCTCCATAAAAAGAGCTGTCCTGGTTTAACATGTGCCGGATGGACAGGGTCGCCCAGTTAACGGATGTGCCGGGAGGATTCAGGTTCAGGGTGTGGGTGTATGTGTAACTGTCGTAGACATCCATACCGTAAAAAGGAAGAGTGTCGGAGAACGGGGTGGCGGCGGCGGTTCCTCCAAGGAAGCACAGCAATAACAGGGCAAACAGTAATGCAGAGATTTTCTTCATATCGCTTTTTCACCTCCTTCTTGTTCAGGATTTGGTGAAAATCTTTACAGTCCGATTCGCAAAAGAAAATCGGAATAGCACATCATATTGAAGGGTTTTGTTTCATGCGGCATTCTTATTTGTTTTAAGCTGATGGTGCGTCATACTTGAATGTGAAAGGCGAATGAGTTAAGAAACGGAAAGCGCATAAAAAGGAGGACGCACATGCTGGAGATCAGGGATTCTGTTGCGGTCGTAACCGGAGGCGGCGGGGGGATAGGGTTCGAGGTCGCGAAATACTGGATCAGGAACGGCGGGAAGGCCGTGATAGCGGATATCTCTGCTCCGCTGCTCGAGCAGGCGGAAAAAGAGTTGAAAGCGATGGGCGGCGATGTGGCGCCGGTCCTCTGCAACGTGACCACGGAAGAGGACAACGCAAAGCTCGCGGATACGGCGATCGCCAGGTATGGACGGATAAATCTCGTGGCGCCTTTTGCCGGCATCATCAAGGATGCGATGACGGTTTCCTACGACAAGGTGTCGGGGAAGGTCGTCCGGAAAATGACCCTCGATCAGTTCAAAGCGGTTATCGACATCAATCTAACCGGCGTTTTTCTGACCGTGCGCGAGTGCATGGAAAGGATGATGAACAACAAATGCAAGGGCCTCGTCTGCCTTGTCTCGTCGACGGGATCACTCGGCACGGCGGGCCAGATCAACTATTCTTCATCGAAGGCGGCCATGTCCGTTTTTCCGAAGGTGTTGACTGCGGAGCTCATCCGCCGCGGCCTGGGAAACATGATCAGGGTCGTTGCGATCGCGCCCGGATACGTGGGAACGCCGATGGTCAAGGGGATGAATCAGGATGCGCTGAAAAAAATACTGGCGGAGGTCCCCATCGGCCGGCTGATAGAACCGGAGGAAATAGCTTCTCTGGTAGGGGAACTTTACCGCAACGAGGCGCTGGCGGGCGACGTATTCTTTATTCACGGCGGCCTGCGCCTCGGGTCCAGAGGATAATATTCAGAGATATTGAATAAATTGCTCAGAACGGTTAAAAGGTGAGGCATTCCTGAACAGGCTGGAGGAAAACGGATGATTCATGTGATTGCGACGGTCGAGGTTGCGGAAGGCAGAAGAGGCGATTTTCTCAAGGAATTCAAAAACGTCATCCCGGCTGTGCGGAAGGAGGCGGGGTGCATCGAATACGGACCTGCCGTCGATCTGCCGACGGGAATGCCGCAGGTCCGTTTCCGGGAAAACACGGTCGTTATCCTGGAGAAATGGGAAGGACTTGACGAGCTCAAGGCCCACCTGAAAGCCCCCCATATGGCGGAATACCGGAAGCGGGTCAAGGAGCTGGTCATCGGAATGGACGTACAGGTGCTGGAGCCGGCATGATGGCGCTCAAGGGTTACCAGAGAAAATACCTCCGGGCGCAGGCCCATTCCCTGCGTTCCCTTGTGCAGGTCGGGAAAAAGGGTGTTTCCTCAGAAGTTGTTTCCGCGCTTGACCAGGCGCTTCGGGATCACGAGCTGGTCAAAGTACGTTTTCTGGAGCATAAAGAAGAGAAGAAAACCCTGTCCGGAGAATTATCAAAGCTGACAGGGAGTGAAGCAGTAGGATCCGTGGGACACATCGTGATTTTTTACCGGGAGAATCCCGTCCCCGAGAAGCGCCGGTATCGTGTTCCCATGGAAGGTCGTAAAGCGTAAAGCGTCAGGCGTAAGGTGTGCTTCAGAAGGACGCAAATCAGCCTTGTACACACAGCTTGCCAAGCTGAGGGGGGATGTTAAAACTAAGTGGTTAAAAATGTTAAAAGTGGGTTCCGGAATGCTTTACGGATGCTTTACGATTGAGCAAAAAAGGACGTAAATCAAAAAGGTTTTGATTCATCCGATTTAGGGGGCTGACCGTAGTACACGTGGGTGAGTTTGCTGTTGGGGTTTTCCTTAAAAAATAAATTGTCGGCCTTATTCCGTGCGGTGGCTAAACAGGCTATGGACTTTTTTAAAGACACATACGGCTCAGAATTTCTGGGGTAAGCATTGGCAAATTTAGTCGAAGCGGATAAAAGCTTCTCATAGGCATCAACCATCATTCTTCCAATCACTTGAAGTTCCGCCTCAGACAAGCCTTTTTTCTTCATTCAGTTACTCCTTTTGAATTTGGCTCTTATATGGAAGCCTTTATGTTCGCGGATCTTCATTTTGACGCGGGGACCTTACCGGCGGTATAGCTTTTTTTCCCACCAGTAATTTCATCGGGAGTCAATCCGAGTTTTGCGCCTGATGAAAGCAGGGAGGCCAACCCGAGAAGTAGCTGGGCCTGCGTTTTATCAGCCTTCCTTTTGATGGTCGCCATCGAAAATAGAGACGGATTTTTAGAATATTTAAGGTATTCATCCAAAACTTCCAGCTTATTTAAATAAGCTGCCGACAAGTAATCCTTGGCGCGCTGCAATTCACTCGAAGCTTCTTTATTGTCCAGTACCGGGACACCAGTCCGCTCAATCTTGCCCCATAACTGAAGAAGGTCCTTGTCTATTTCAGATGCGATACCAATGGCCTCAATCTCATTGTTGGTAGTCACGGATTTAATGAATGGAGCGTACTTTTGATCGAAAGACGTGGTCCGCGCAATGATATCATTGTAGAAATCTTGATAGAGCTCCGCATCCGGCTTCTTGGGTTCACTGCATGAAACGCAAAAGATGAGAAACGCACCTGATAATAGGCTTAAAACCACCCTTCGAGGAAAAAGATGGCGTTCCATAGCGTCCTCCTATCAATTACTATTCAAACTCCCTTCCTAAGAACTGGATATAGATCACATTGCCTACTTGCTTGAATTGGTGTCGGCGAGACTTCCTTCTCCTCCATCGGGGACCTCATGAGTTGATTTGAGTCGGTTAACCTCTGTGCGGAGGGATTGGTTTTCCTGGCGAAGTTCACCCATCATTCTTTTCATTTCTAAAAACTCGGCTTGCATCTTTTGCTCGAAAGCACGATTACGCGACTCAATATCGGCCTGCTGTTTTTCCACAATAGTGATCCGTTCCTCTGCGGCTACAGCGCGCTCAAAATGCTGAATATTCAAATAGAGTGCCGTGGCGTAAGAGGTGCCGGATTCCAGCACGCGGGCACACATCGTAAGCGCTTCAGAGACGCGGAATTCTGATTGAATAGTTCCTTTAACGGTTTCAGCATCTTTATATTCTTCCACCTGTTCACGCTTAAACTTTTCACCTTTCCCCGTCAATATCCATTCTTCGCGAACACCAAACTCATTACAGATAGCTGACCGCATAGAAGGTGATAATTCAATTTCACTACTTTCGATTTTTGAAATAGTGCTCTTATCACGGTATATCCTTTGTGCAAATTGAGTTTGCGTAAGCCCCATTCCCTTCCTTAACTCCCTAATTCGTTTACCTATCAGCATACAAAGGCCCGTAAACAACGAAAAGGTGATTATTCAATATTATCTTGACAAAGTTGAATTACTCAACTAAGTAACCGTTATCTAATTATCGCTAAAAAATAGACCCAAGGAGAACAGGAGGAAGCTGATGAGTGACGACTCCACCCCGTACAAAGATGTGCCCAGGGAAGACTTCATTAAGGCCATCCACATCCTCTTACTTAACCTCACGTACATGGTTTCCACGGTTCTCGAAGAATACTGCGACGCTCCTACCAGATCGTTGATCAACCGGGAAATTCATCAATTAGAGCGGGAAGTCGCTTCATTGCTTCGATCAGAGCCGGGTGCTTGCTCATCTCCCAAAGGCCCTTCAAACGGTTTCGGGAAGCTTTTGAACACCTCTCCCGCTAAAAGCCTTAATGAGCTTAATTCTTGGCACGCACGGGAATTGGCCGGTATCGCTGAAAAGTATTCAATAGAGCCCGGCACAATTCATTATTTCCCTAAAGGGCACCCAAGCGGTCTCGGTGGTCTGTCAATCTATTTTCCTAATCGCCCGACTCGGTATCTTTCCGAGCTGCCTGAAGGCACCGATAAAGCTCAGGGATCAGATCCTGGACCATTTGAAGCCCATCAGAACTCTTCCTCGTCGATCTTCCTAATCGGATATCCCCGTTGGTCACAAAGGCCGCGGCGATTGTTACAGCATGCGAAAAATCTTTTTCGTCGATCTTCATAAAGCCTCCAAAGGAAAGGAACCATGACGCCAACCCAGATAAAGACAGCATTCAAAGAGAAGGGGATCACCCAGAGAGCCATTGCCGACGAGCTTGGCGTCTCTGAAATGACCGTCTCCAAGGTGGTTCACCGCATCATTGTCTCGAATCGGGTAATGCGCGCGATCGCGGCGAAACTCGGCGAGGACCACCGCCGCGTTTTCCCGGAATACTACCTGCGCCCCCCGAAACGATCGACATCCAAGGTGCTTTAACGGTTACTTTCTAACCCTGTGGAGGTGTGAAAGTCAATGTCTAAAAGGCGAACAAAAATAGACAGAAATCAGCCGTCGTTGTTCGATTTCGACACTCCGATTCAGGAGTACGAGACCCTTCGGGTCAAGCTGATCGAGGGGCCGGCCAGGCCGAAGCGCGTTGAAAACTACGAGGAGGCATGCATTGAGATCGCGGCGACCGTCAAGACCGCCCTGCGAGCTTCGCAGAAGAGCCGAGAGCAGCTCGTGGATGAGATCAACGCCTACTTCGGCGGCCGCCGTCTTTCCATCCACATGCTCAACCACTACCTGTCGAAGCCGAGCGAATACCCCATCCCCGCCGTTTTAATCTTCGCGATCCAGCACATCACGGGTTCCCTGGAGACGATTTCCCGGCTTGCCCAGGCTGAGGACGCCCGAGTGATCTCCGGCGAGGAGGTGCGCAAACTCGCGATCGGCAAACTGGATGATGCGATCGCGGAGATGCAGCGGCTGAAGAAGGAGTTTCGTGGGATCAGGAAGTAAGGAGCAGGCATGAGCCGGCTTACATCGCCGGTCTTAGATCGACTTACGCCAAAATCATGAGGAGGTAAACGATGGCAAAGGACAAAAGCAGATACAGGATCGAGGCGGTCTGGAAGGCGGGTCAGGTCCTCAATGCCGTGGCCGACGCCAAGGAGCCGATCGGCCCGAGCGAGATCGCCAGGGAGAGCGGCGTCTCGGTCGATACGGCTTTCCGGATGTGCGCCACCCTGGAGGAACTCGGCTTCCTGCAGCAGATCGGCGACCGCTACCAGCTCGGCATGGGCCTGGCGCTTTTCTGGGCGCGGAAAAAGGCCAGCCTGGAAGGAGAAAAGAGCCGGGTCGAGCGCGATCTGGATTCCCTCGAAGTCTAAATAATTCTGAACCGGAAAGGATTCATCATCTATGGCTAACAAAGCGAACGGCACAAAAAACAAAGACGCGAATGTCGAGGCGGCCAAGGAGATCTACGAGGTGGCGCGCCGCGATGCGAATATTGAAATCGAAAAGCTCCGGGGCGACATGGCAGCTTCGAAGGACGAGGGATTCGCCCTGGGCGTCCTCAACCGCAATCGATCGGAGCGGGCCTACTGCGACCTGATCGACGCGATGGTGCTCTATAAGATGAAGAAAACGAAAGACTACAAGAAGACCGGGAGCACCTGGGAGCAATTTTGCGAAGTTGCCGGGTATAGCCGCGCTACCGCCGAAAGAATCATTGAAGATATGCAGCCCGTTGTTGATGCATTTTCGCTCAATTTGAGCGTTTTTTCCGGGGTCAGTTTAAAAGAAATCAGGTACTTAGGTAAAACAAAAGCGCTCACATTGAGCGGTTTTGACGAAAAGGGAAACCTGATCATTGACGGGGAAACGGTACCAGCAACGCCCGAAGAAATTACAGCCTACATCGACCACGTCCGCACCGTTCAACAAGCCCAGATCGACGAAAAGGACGCCGACCTCCGCGCCAAAACCAAGGTCCTGAAGGACAAGGAAAAGGTAATCAACCGCCAGGCCCGCGACCTCGCCAGATACGAAAAGCGGGCAGAGGCCCAGGGCCTCACCCCGGAGGAGGACGCCTTCCAGCAGAAGATGGAGAACCTCCGGACCGCCTTTGATGGTTTTTACATGTGCGACGTCGATCCTGAGCGGATGGAGGAACTCTTTAAAGATAATAACCCCACGCCCCGCATGATCGCGGCCTACCTGACCACTCTCGACTATATGCGCAAGCAGATCCTCGCGGCGCACAGCATCGCCACGGACCGGTACGGGAACCCCGCCATGTGCCCGGAGGACGCATGGCAACCGGGCATGGGAGCCGCGCTCCCGAAAGAGACGATTTCCAAATCGAGAAAATAAGGAGCAGCGCTCATGTGGCAGGAAGACCTGGCAGCGGAACTCAAATCAGCGCAACCAACGGAGCGGCGGCGGATCATCAGCGCATATATCGAGCGGACAGGCCATTCCGAGCAACACCTTTACCGGATAGCCAAGGCAAACGGATTTGTTTCCGGCCGGGAGCGTCGCTCCGATAGCGGCACATTGAAATGCGATCTGAGCGAACGGCAGATCGATTTCGTGGCGGGCCTGATGTACGAGACGGGTCGCGAGAACAAGGGGCCGATCATGCCGGTTGAGCGGGCGATCCAGATCGCCGAGGATTCGGGCTACATCGATCCCGGCCAGGTCACACCTGCCACGATGAACCGGCTCCTGCGCGATCGGCTGATTTCCAAGAAGCACATGAAGGCCCCGGCGCCGCACACCAACATGCGATCACTCCATCCCAACCATGTTCACGAATTCGACGTCTCCGTCTGCGTCCAGTATTACCTCAAGAACGGAAGGCTCGGCATCATGGACGAGCGGGATTTCTATAAAAACAAGCTCGAAAACTACGCCAAGATCAAAACAAAAATGCTCCGCTACGTGCTCGTGGACCATTTCAGCGGGGCCTACTATTTCCGCTATTTCGGAACCTCGGGAGAATCAGCCGAGAACCTCTGGAACTTCCTGAAGGAGGCATGGGCGCCAAAGCCGGCCCTCCGCCTGCCCTTCCGGGGCGTCCCCTTCCATTTGCTTATGGATACCGGAGCGGCAAACAAAGCCCTTGCCATCGTAAATTTTCTGGAGCGCCTGGGAGTGAACATCCCAAAAGGACGCCCCTACAACCCGCGCCGCCAGGGCTCCGTCGAGGTAACGCACGACATCATCGAGGAGTGGTTCGAGTCGTCGCTCCGGCTGCAGCCGGCCACGAGCATCGAGGAGATAAACGCCTGGGCGCTCGATATGATGATCTGGCACCAGGCCAACAAGACCCACACCCGTCACGGCATGACGCGCACCGCCTGCTGGCTGTTGATTCAACAGGATCAGCTCCGCGAGCTTCCGCCCGAGGACATCCTCCAGGATCTCTTTGCCCGACCGGAGGAAGAACGCACCGTCGAAAATTGTGAGATCTCCTTCCGGAGCAATACGTACAGCCTCAAGCACGTTGAAGGGCTCTTCAACGGAGCCAAGGTCCAGGTCGTCCTGCGGCCCTACAAGTGGCCCACGGTCGATGTGCGCTATCAGGAGAGGCTCTATGAGGTTGAACCGATCGAGAAGCTCCCGTCCACGCTCGGCGGCTTCCGCGCAGATGCGGCCGTAATCGGAGAGACATACCGGGCCAACCCGGCGACCGAGGCGCAACGGGCAGCCAAACGCTTCGACAACATGGCCTACGGAGAAGAGAAAAAGAAAGGTGACATCCCATTCGAGGGCCTGCGCGTATTCGGGCACCACGCGGACAAGGTGCCCGTGGAGTTCATTGCCCGCAAAGGCACCCCGATTGAAATCGAGCGCACCGTACCGAAAGAGATCCCGCTCGTGCAACTCCTGAAACGGCTCAAGGAGGAAATAGGCGTGATCCCGCCCGCACTCAACCAGGAACTGAGATCCCGTTACGGATCGACGATAGAAACCAACGAAGCAGAGGAGGTGATCAGAGGCATTCAAGACGGCACCTGGCCGAATGATGGAAGCGAAGCTGTACAGTCCACAGGCTAAACAGGAGGTGATTCTTGTGACGAATAATTCTGCTGCTTACAATCTCAAATTCAGTCCAATTGTACTTAAACAGATCGTGCTCGACGTCGGAATGAGCCAGGGGGCCATTGCAACTGAGTTGGGACTGAAACGCCCGACGATCAACCTGGTTCTGAATCGCGGGTACATCCCGTCCAGCATTCCTGATTTCCAGAAGCGACTGGAAGCGATCATCGCGGCCAACCCGCAGGCCATGCAGTGGCTCATCTCCCGCAATCTGGCTCCTCGCGACATCTGGAGCGCGCTCGGCAGGGATATGCGCAACGCCGTCCCGGCAGGCGCAGGGATGCGGAGCCACGCCTCGCGCCGGAACAATTCCCGGCCGATCTCGCCGGGAGATCCCGAAAACATCACATTCAATCTGGAGGTGGAAATGATCAGCCAAGAAGCAATGAAATACTTCAAGGTATTCCGGAACCCTTTCATCGACGACATCCAGAAGGACAGCGACATCTACATGAGCGACGAGCACCGCTATATTGAGGCGGCCATGCTCGACGCCGCACGGCATGGAGGATTCCTCGCCGTCATCGGGGAGGTCGGATCAGGAAAATCCGTCATGCGCCGGAAGGTGGTCGAACAGCTCAGGAAAGATGGCGACGTAATAGTCATATTCCCGCAGATGATAGACAAGACCAGGGTGAATGCTTCGAGCATCTGCGACGCCATCATCATGGACTTGTCCGAACAGAAACCGCGGATCAAGCTGGAGCAGAAAACGCGGCAGGTCCACCAACTCCTCCTGGAGCGGGCGAAACAGGGCTTCCGGGCCGTCCTTATCATCGAGGAGGCCCACGACCTGCATACCTCCACACTAAAATATCTCAAGCGGTTTTACGAGCTGGAGGACGGATACAGGAAGCTCCTCGGAATCATTCTGGTCGGCCAGGTGGAGCTCAAGCACCTGTTCAACGAGACCACCCACATCGAAATGAGAGAGGTCATCCGGCGCATACAGACGGCGGAGATCCGCGGCCTGAACGGCAATATAAAGCATTACCTGGCCCTCAAGTTCAAGCGGATCGGCGCGAAGGTCGAGGACATCTTTACCGACGAGGCCCTCAACGCCCTCGCCCGGCGCCTCACAACCCAGGACCGCCAGAACAAGACGATCTCCCACGCGTACCCCCTTATCGTGAACAACTATACAGCCCGCGCCATGAATGAGGCATACGAGATGGGCGAAAAGAGGGTCACCGAGGAAGTCATCAACAGGATCTGAGCGGAGGAGCGAGGGATGGCCAGAGGACGACAGTGGAGCAAAAAACGGAAACGGAAAGAGGCCCGCGCGCGCCAGCCGGCCAGGCATCTAATAATTGGCAGGCCGGCTGCCGGCGCCGGAATCGCGTGTCAGGCCAGGGGCGCCAATGTGGACGTCTCGGTCTGCACGGTCCAGCAGTTTCGTCAGCCCACAGCCTGCTACGGATGCAGGCATTACGGAGGATAGAGCTATGATAAAGCCACAGGCATTTTGCGACCGCTGCGAGTCCGTAATCAATGGTTGCGGCTACAGCGTAACCGGTACCATCGGACAGCGAAGAGCGACAATAGAGATATCGGCGGAAATCAATCAAAACAGCCCTGACGTGCGGCACCTGTGCGGCAAGGAGTGCCTGATAAAGGACCTGAGCCACACTATCGACCGCGTATTCGCGGGCAAGGAGGAAAAGCATGGCGACGTTAGCTGAAATAGAAAAACTTACCAAGAGCTTTGCCGAAAGCCGGGAGGAACTGTCCGCGCGGGTCCGCGCCCTGGAGGACGAGATCCACAATATCAAGAAGCGGCACCTCGCGGGCATAAAGCGGAGCGTGGGCACCGTGGCCGAGCGCCAGCACGCGCTCAAGACCGCCCTGGAAGACAGCAAGGATCTCTTCATGAAACCTAAGACCGTCATCATGCACGGCGTTCGGGTCGGGATCACTAAGGGCAAGGGAAAGATCGAGTGGGAGGACGACGCGACGGTCGTGAAGCTCATCAAAAAGTACCATGCCGACCAGGCCGAGATCCTCATCAAGACGAAAGAGACCCCGATCAGAAAGGCCCTGGAGGCCCTGCCGGCTGCGGATCTCAAAAAGATCGGCGTCACGGTGGAAGAGACGGGTGATATCGCCTTCATCAAATGCACCGACTCGGAGGTGGACAAGTTCGTCAACGCGCTCCTGAAAAACGAGGCCGAGATCAAGGAAGAAGAGGACGCGGCGTGAGCAAAGCCAAAATAGAGGACATGACAGTTGCGCAGTTTATCGACCGCTATTACCGTCCGGAGCGGTTGAATTCCGATCCCGGTCGGCGGGAACGGATCATCGCTGACCGGGAGCATGATATGGCGACATGCGGAGAGGCTCTAATCAGCAAGCATGAATCTGTAACGGGCCATATCATTGTGCTCTATGACCCTCGCTGGCGCCCGGAGCGGCATGTGCGTTTATTAATCAATAATGGAGCAGAGAGAAAGCCAGCAAAAAGGAGGAAGCGAAAATGCCGGGACCAGTATCAGATGCCTACCATCCTGAATTCGGGACGGTCGCGAACAGAGATATTGTCGCAGATGAAATCAGAAAGCAGGTTGAAAAGATCGGCAAGGTCCTCGGCCCTCAATTGAAGGAAATCGTCTCGGTATGCGAGGGCAAAAGCGGACAGAGAATAACGATCATCTTAAGTGAAAAGGAATTGCGCGTGATCAGATTCGCTCTCAATTACGCGCTGGATGGCATGTAGAGGAGGCTTTAAATGGGCGTGCCGAGACTGAAAAAAAAGATCGAGCTGAGATACCGGAAGGGTTCGACCGACGATTCCCAGAATTGCAGCCACTGCGAACATTTCGTCAAGGAGCATCCGATTAGACATTTGGGACGAAACGAGATTGTGGCACATGAGCCCCGCTGCAAAGTGATCGGGCTGGGAAACTCCAGGCGCTACCGTATCCGCGCCGATCACCGCTGTGATGCTCATCAGGTGGCGGCATGGTGGAGAAAGAAATGCGATCGGTTTGTGGCCGGTTTGAGGGAGCTGAGAAAAGCGGACTGAGTATATGCAATTGCCATTATTCCATGCCGAGTTCACCCGCGAAGAGGAGGCGGTCTATAGCCTCCTCCGGACCGGACGGAATAACGCGATCCTGGTCAGGAAGATCGCGGCGGAGACGGGCATGAGTGGTGTTGCGGTCCGGAAGATCATACGACGGCTCATCATGGAACACTGCATCCTGATCGGTTCGGCTGTCAGCGATCCTCCGGGTTATTTCATCCCGGAGACACCTGACGAAGCCATTGCGGCGACAAAAACCCTGCGCCACCGCGGGATCATGATCCTGATGCGGGCGGCGAAGCTCCAGCGCTGTTCGATCGAGCTGGTGTTCAATCAGGCAAGACTCGAGTTTGAGGACACGGAAAATGATTGATGATGAATTTAAAAAGGACGCGGAAGAGAGCCGGATCGCGAGATGGGGATTCGCCGCAATCAATGCCTGCCTGAGAATCCGTTTCAGGATCGGGGACGCAGTGACCGTTGCAAAGGGCCGGCTGGCTCTGTTAGCTCACATCATCACGGGCAGGTTCGGAAATGGAAAGAATCCGTGACCGCGTATGCTGGCAATGCCGGCAGTATGGATTCAGGCCCGGTAATCCCAAGGGATGGCGCTGGGCCTGCTGTTTCAAGAAGGGCTTCTGGTTCCCGGAAGCTGAGGATAAGCCAGGAGAGAGAAAGGGGTGTGAAGAATGGCAATAACGGACAGACAACGCATGCAGATCATTCGGCTCCTTGATCGCATGTCCCTGGGAGAACTGAGCGCCTGGAGCAGTGCCATCAGCAAGACTTACCGGCTGCGCCTTGCGGCCGAAGAAAGGAAGCTCATCAAAAGATTCAGGGTCGGGGAGCTGCACGAAAATTGAAACGGGAGGTTTGAAATGAGGCTGGCAAAACCATCGCACGAGATATTGACGGACATCGTTCCTATGGCCGTGCTCAGGAGAATCGAAGCATCAGGTAGGACTTGCTACAAGTCTGAAGAGAGGATCACGTCAGAATCTGCACCAAAATTTATCAAAATGATTCTCGATCGCGGACATGAATCAGTGATCGAGCATGAGACTATCTCCGTCCGATTCATATGCGATCGCGGCGTCTCCCACGAATTGGTCCGACATCGCCTGGCGGCATTCAGTCAGGAATCAACGAGATATTGTAATTACAAAGGGGGAGTCACGTTCATCATCCCGCCCTGGGTTAATATGAAACCAGGGCATTACGATGAAGACGATATCCAAGCGGCTGGTTTTAGTTCCTCCAGGACGGCCTTGCAGTGGGCTTACTTAATGCTCCGATGCGAGGAGGAATACCAGGATCTATTATGCCTCGGCTGGTCTCCGCAACAAGCACGCTCTGTTCTGCCGAATTCTCTTAAAACCGAGATCGTGATGACGGCGAACCTCCGCGAATGGCGGCATGTTCTTCGGCTGCGGACCTCAAAGGCGGCACACCCGCAAATGCGTGAGCTGATGATCCCTCTATTGAATGAGCTGAAAGCGGTTTTACCGGTAATATTCGATGACATCTCGTCGGAGGAATGAACAGATGAAAATCTATATCGCTTCCAGTTGGCGGAATCAACACGCGGTCGAACTGATGACAGACGAACTCCGGAGGCTTGGTTTTGAGGTAAAGAGCTTTGTTGAAAAGGCGGTCAGTGACGAGGGGCGCCATGGGCTGGCCTTTGATGTGGCCGCCTGGATTGAGTCAGAAGACGGCCGAGAGAAGTTTGACTATGATACAAATGGCGCAATGTCATCCGATCTTGTGATCTACATCGGCCCGAGCGGATGCGACGCCTGGGCGGAGATCGGTGCAGCCTATGCCAGCGGACGCCACGTCTTCGGGCTGCGAGCCAAAGGAGAACAGATCGGGCTCATGCGGCGCATGGTGACTTGGTACAATGATTATCGAGACATGATGGATGCTATCTGGGAGCTGAAAGAGATAGTTGAATATAACCATGCCATGCATGACAAGAAAAGGAGAAAGGCGGTGTCGGCATGAATTTCCAATGCCCCTACTGCAAAAAGAAATTGAACCTCATGGAGATGCAACTGGAAGGAGACCTGGGGACCATCATCCGACTCCAGCCCTTCTTCGGAAAAAATGCGGGCCTGGTCTGGGCGTACATCGAGCTTTTCGGAATCACCCCCATGAAGGCGAAGGCCAAGAAGATCAGAATCCTCCTGGAGGAGATCAAGGCGCTTCTCGACGCGGGCGCCTTCTCGTACAAAAAAAAGCACTACACGATCAGCCAGGCGGGTATCTTTGAGGCTCTAACCGCGATGGTGCACCGAAACTTCGAGGATGCCCTGCCCAACCACAATTATCTCAAGTCGATCATGGTGGCCATCTCCGAGCGCGAGGGCAAGGCCGCGTCGGTCCAGGCGGAGAAGGATCTCCGGCAGAACGAAAATGCAGCACGAAATACATATCGGCAAATAGACGAATCGACCAGGCAAGAGAATCTGCAGCGAGTCGGGAGCATTCTGAAAAACATGGGCGAGAGATGAAGCCGATCGATGCGACTCAGATAAAGATAATCCACATCGCCGTGGCCCAGCTTGGCCTCAGCGATGACGACTACCGGCTGATCCTGGATGCGCAGTGCGGCGGAAAAAGCTCCTCGAAGGACCTGACGTACAAAGAAGCGCATGGGCTGATAGAGTATTTCAAGACCCTCGGCTTCCGGGTGAAATCAAACCGACGCCGATGCTCCCTGTGCCGGCCCAGGATCTCCCGCGGCCCTGTGCCGCATAATGTGATTCTGCTTCTCAGCCCTGAGCAGTTGGCCATGATCAACTCCCTGCGGGCGGAGATCCGCTGGCGGTACATGGACGGATACGAGCGGTGGCTGAAAAAATATATGAAGCTCTCCACCATCCGGACCAGCCTGGAGGCGAGCCGGGTAATCGAAGGATTGAAAGGACTGCTCCGCAGCCAACAGAACTGCCGGGCATGCGACATTCGGAACTGAGGAGGCGCAATGCGAATCGTCAATTGGAGACCAGGGAACATTTTAGAGGCTGTCAACTGTTTCATTCCCTGCAAGGATGGCAAAGTTCGTCCCTGCCTGGATGAACGGGGCTGGCATTTGTACTTCTACCGGGAAGGCGACAAGCTGCAAGCATCAGAAGCCATGAAGGGGGTTGATGTCTGGACGGCCTGTAGGGTCCTAAATGAGCATGGCGCAATATTTGATAAACGTAATTGATCGGTTACGGAGGACGATATGGAAAAAATGTTAGTCGTTCTGTTCATTGGGATGATCATGGGTTCCGCGGTGACCCTGATGATCATCGGATTGCTTTTCGTTTCGCACGAGGTGGAACTGTTCATCTCGGGGTGCGGGAAAATCACGGACGGCTTTTCGGAGGAACTGAAGGCCCGAAGGGCGTCGGAGGAAACGGATGGAAAGGTGGCTCGATAAGATCGCCCCGCAGATCACGATAGAAACACTGCCGGAATCATACCAGGAGGTCGCCCGGATTGTCGGTGTTGACAACGCGATCAAGTTGTCGCAGTATCTGGGCGGCCTGGTATACTATTTCCCGCAGCTCGAAAGCCTGCTCCGGAAATATCGAGACGAGTTGATCCGGAGCGAGTTCACCGGCGCTAATCACCGCGATCTGGCGAAGAAGTACGGCCTCACCGAGGTCTGGATTCGGGAGATAGTCCATTCGAAAACCGCCCAGGACCAGCCGGATCTGTTCAGTAACCTCTCCAAATAAATCCCCTAAAGTAATTTACAAAACTACTTTAGGGGATTTTCTTTTTCTTTTCCCATAAAAACTCATTCCGAGACATATCACCTCCTTAGGACCTGATCGGGGCTGCGGAAAACGGGACCGCAGCCTTGACCAGGATTTTCAGGATCATGGGAAATTTCATTCAGTCAGCGCAAGAGACCTTGGACGCCGAGGGCGTGTATTCCGATCATCCGCGCGATCGGGGCGGACGCACCAAATATGGTGTTACCGAGGCGACCTTCAAGGCGGCCCTCCAGCGGGGGATCGTATCCGGGGTGTCGGATGTCAGGGATCTCACGCGCGAACAGGCGATCGCCGTGTTCCGAGCTTTTTTCTGGGATGCGATACGGCTGGACAAAATCAGCGATGACGATATCGCCGGCGAGATCTTCGACACGGCCGTAAATTCGGGTCCGGCAACGGCGGTCCGCATCGCCCAGCTTGCCCTCGAGTACCTGGGAGAAAAAGTACAAGCGGACGGAGTCATGGGGCCGAAGACTATAAGCCTGCTGAACAAGTGGTGCCGCAAGGACCCTCGCGCCCTGTACGTGTGTCTGAACGGATTTCAATTCATCCGGTTTGCGGCTATCTACGATCGGGGATTGATCGAGCAAGTAATGCGGCTGGTCAAGAGCGATCCCTCGCAGGCTGAATTCACGTGCGGCTGGACAAAACGGATTCAGCAGTACAACGGAATTTCAAAGAGGCGGGCTCCCGTACCGGACTGAGACGCCGGGAGCCGCGGCCATGGCTATGAAAGCCCCCCCGCCGCGTTTGCAAGAGCAAACCGGGGGAGGCAAGACAGCGGGTGCTCCGGGTCCTCGCAGGGAAATAAGTCGAGAGTTACGGAGCACCCGCATTTAAAAGGGGGAGGTCAGATGAAAAAAGTAAAAACGTTTTGCCTGTGGCTCTTCCTTCTCGCGGTCTGCGGATGCTCCATCGATGCGGAGTGGACAAAGCACGATTCGCTTTATGCCGGCATCCGGCACGGCGCGTTCAGCATATACGGCCACAGGAGCGCAACCGCCGACGATGCGCGGATCTCGGCGGCGGAAGGCTGGTGGGGAGAAGAAGTTGTTTTGAGGGAGCAGCCCAGGAATGAATCTTTGAGAGAACAGATGAGAGCAGCTTCCCAAGAAGCAGCAGGGGAAGCAGACAGAAAATGCGGTCAGCCCCGATTCAGGCAAAGATAGAGGTGCAACATGGAACGCCCAAAACTTTTACCAGGTGACGAGTTCGCCACGGCCAATCCGATGGCGCTGGGCAAAATTATCAACGTCATCCAGACAGCCAAGGCGGTCGACAACGATTCGGAATACACTCACACAGGCATTATCGTAGATCCCCACGGAGCAACGCTGGAGGCCCTCTGGACGGTAAATTCCCAGAACCTCTGGGAAGCCTACAAGGGGAAAAAGGTCCTGATCGTCCGGAATACAGGCATGACTCCTAAAGTCTTCGCCGCGGGAATGGAGAAAATACAGGGGCACATCGGCCAGTGGTATCCTGCTCATCGCCTCATCCTCCACGTGCTCCATGTGGCCAAGTGGATTCACTGGGACCGCATCGTCTGCAGCGAGCTCACGGCAAAGTTCGAGGCCGGCTGCGCGGAGTATCTCGGCGAAGACAAGGCGGCCGGGTTTATGCGGAACTATTACGGCATCAATCCTGACGACCTGGTGGACCGCTGGAAGATCTCCCGCTATTACACCACGGTGTTCGAGGGGATTGCCGAATAGTGGATGAGATAGATGATGCCCAGGATATGGAGGAGCTTCATCGAGATCTATCGATCAAGAAGATCCTGGCCAGGACGCAAGAGGAGGAAGGGCCGCTAATGATAGGTGGTATCCGTTTCTGCCTGGATTGCGAGGAGCCGATCCCGGAGAAGAGGTTGAAAGCTCATCCCGCCGCGGTCCGTTGTATTACTTGCCAGAACAGAAAGGAGCGGCGCTCATGAGCTGGGAGGAGATCTTGAAGAACCTGGCCTTCTGGGGACCAGGGGCTGTTATTGCCGGGTTGATGATCCTGGCTTTTTATCGCCTGGCATCCGGCTTTATCAAGGGATTTCTCTCGATCGGACAGGATTTCATCGCGGCTCAAAATGAGCAGGCCGCCTCCCTGGCGAAAATGGCCCAGGGGACTGAGGGGCTCCGGGACTCGATCAATGGCTTTGTAAACCGGGACAACCAGGAGCACCGGGAAATGATTCTACTCCTGAAATACACACGGGGAGAGATCAGCCAGATCAAGGAATGGGTCGAGCAGGCTGGTATCGGGCAGGTCAGGGAATCACTGAAAACGATAGTCAAGCACATTCGGGAGAGAAGCGATGACGGACGCTAAGAAAGAGCGGTACCGCCGAATCCGGGGAGCCATCCTGAAGCTCCTGGCCCATGAGCACCCCCATGCGATCGACAGCAAGGTGCTGCATTTTCTCCTGGACGATATCGGCTATACGATGCCCGAGGAGGAAATGGAGAGCCACCTGGCCTACCTGGAAGAGAAAAAATGCCTGCGTGTTGAAAAGAGGAAATCGACCGGCCTGGAGCTCAGGATGATCGTGATCTCTGCTAATGGCCTCGATATCCTGGATAACTTCAAACAGGACTGCGGCGTCGACGTGAGATTCTGATGACGGCGACCAGAGGCAGCTATATCGACGAAAACCGCGAACTCGCCTTCAGGGCCTGGCGTCAGTGCGGGCAGAACGTCGAGCGCACGATCCGGACCCTGAAGGAGGATCACGGTCTGCCGGTCAGCAAGCCCACCCTCTACGACTGGATGGAGAAATTCAACTGGAAGGAACGCGCGGCAAGGGCTGAGGCGGAGGAGCGAAAGACGGGCGATCTTCAAATGTCTTTTGAAGAGAAAATGCTCGCGGGCTTGGTCGAGCAGAAGCAAAAGTATGAGCGTTATTTCGCCACGCTCCCCGATACGAAGCCGGATAACCAGGCCATGTTTGCGTTCACCGCCCTGGTCCGGCTGATTGCGGACGTGCAGAAGCGAATCGCCGACCCGACCGCTAAAGTCAAGAAGACCTCTTCAGAGGAAGCCAGGGGCGCGAAGGTGGTCGGCCTGACAAAAGAGAAGGCGAAAGAGATCAAAGACAAGATCCTGGGGATTCAATGAGCATTCAATCCGATTTCAACCAGGCCAGATCCGAGGCCGGGATTCTTCTTTCCTACCAGGCGAAGTGGGTGGCGGACCAGTTCCCGGTCAAGGTGATGGAAAAATCCCGCCGAGTCGGGATCTCCTGGGCCGAGGCGGCGGATGACGCCCTCTATGCCTCAGAGAAGGGAGACGGCGAAAAGAGAAACGTCTGGTACATCGGCTACAACAAGGACATGGCCCAGGAGTTCATCCTCGATTGCGCCAACTGGGCCAAGGCATACAACCTTGCCGCCTCCGAGATGGAAGAGTACGAGGAGATCGACGAGGAGGAATTCGAGGGAGTCATCCAGACTAAAAAGATTCTCGCTTTCCGGATTACTTTTCAGACGGGCTGGCGGATCACGGCCTTGTCGAGCCGTCCATCCAATTTAAGAGGCAAGCAGGGACGCGTCATCATCGACGAGGCCGCGTTTCACGAGAACCTTGGCGAGTTGCTCAAGGCGGCGATGGCCCTCCTCATCTGGGGCGGCCAGGTCCGGATCATCTCCACCCACAACGGCGACGCCAACGAGTTCAACTCCCTTATCCAGGACATCCGGGCGGGAAAGAAACCGTACAGCCTGCACCGGGTCGATTTCGACCAGGCCCTGGCGGACGGACTTTATGCCCGGATCTGCCAGGTCCTGAAGCGCGAATGGACGCCGGAAGCTCAGGCCGAATGGCGGCAGAGCGTGATCGACTTCTACGGCGACGACGCCGACGAGGAGCTCTTCTGCATCCCGAGCCAGGGAAGCGGCGTGTGGCTCACCAGGGCGCTTATCGAGAAGTGCCTCTCCCCCGAGATCCCGGTCATCCGCTACGAGCAGCCCGCCTCCTTCGCCGAGCTGCCGGATCATATCCGCTACGCCGAGGTGAAGGACTGGTGCGAGGAAGTTCTTCTCCCGCTGCTCAAGACGATCAAGGCGGACCGTAACTGCGTCCTCGGTGAAGACTTCGGACGGTCGGGCGATCTGAGCGTGCAGATCCCCCTGATCGAGCAGCAGAACGCGAGCTGGCGGGCTCTCTTCATCCTGGAGCTGAGAAACATCCCTTTCCAGCAGCAGGAGCAGATCTTCAACTATATCGCCGACCGGCTTCCCCGCTTTCGCTTCGGGGCGCTCGATGCCCGTGGAAACGGCCAGTACCTGGCCGAGCGGGCCATGCAGCGCTACGGCTCCGATCGGATCGCCCAAGTGATGCTCTCCGATTCCTGGTACCGGGAAAACATGCCCGCCTATAAGGCCGCTTTCGAGGACGGGAACATTCTCCTTCCCAAGGACGCGGACATCATCGAGGACCATCGGGCCTTCAGGATGATCAAGGGCATCGCCAAGCTGCCCGAGGTCCGGACCAAGGGGCAGGATAAGAAACTGCGGCACGGCGACGCGGGGATCGCCGGGGCGCTCGCCTGGTTCGCCGCCCGCCAGGAAGGGGGCGGGCGGATCGAGTACGAGTCGGTCCAGAAAAGGGGGGCGTCGGAAGCCTCGGACGAAGACCGGGACGATCGGCAAGGGCGGAAGGACGGATTCCGGGTCGCCCATTCCGGCTTTTCCGGGGTCAGGGGGGCATGGTGAGCCGGAAAACCGAAATCGCCCACAATCGATTTTTCGGGAGCAGGACGGCCTGTGGGGCGGAAATCGCCTTGACACTGTTTATAACACTGTTACAGGCCGCGACGGGGGTATTCTGAGCATGCTTTTTGATCAGTACGGACGGGAAATAAAGGCCCAGAAACCGATCATGGAGGAAATCGCGGTTTCCTCCATCCGGGATCGGTACGGTTCCTACCCCTCCCACGGGCTCACGCCCCAGCGCCTGGCGACCATTTTCCGTGAGGCGGACCAGGGGGATATCGGACGCCAGGCGGAGCTCTTCGAGGAGATGGAGGAAAAGGACCTCCATCTGGGCGGCATCCTGCAGACCCGGAAGCTGGCCGTCTCGGGTCTCAATTGGGACATTCTCCCCGCCTCCGATTCCTCCGAGGACAAGAAGATCGCCGAGGCCGCGATCGAGATGATCGAGTACGTCGAGAACTTCGAAGACTTTCTCCTCGATCTCCTCGACGCGATCGGGAAGGCTTTCTCCATCCAGGAGATGATGTGGGACATCTCCGAGGGGCAGGCGTGGATCAAGAGCCTCGAATGGGTTCACCAGCGGCGCTTCACGTTTGCCTCGGCCGACAAGACCCTCAAGACCCCGAAGCTCCTCACCGACGAGGCACCGATCTGGGGCGAGGATCTTCTCCCCAACAAGTTCATCCTGCACAAGTACCGGGCGAGATCCGGGATAACCCCCCGGGGCGGGCTCCTCCGGCCGAGCGCCTACATGTACCTGTTCAAGAACTACGACATCAAGGATTGGCTCATCTTCAACGAGCTCTTCAGCGTCCCGATGCGGGTGGGCAAATACAAGCCGGGAGCGGGGACGGACGAAAAGGAGGCGCTCAAGCGGGCCGTCTTCAACCTGGGGGTCGATGCGGCGGCCGTCATCTCCGACAGCACGATCATCGAGCTGGTCGAATCTAAACGGAGCGGCAACGCGAACGTCTTCAGCCAGCTCGCCGAGTTCTGCGACAGGGCCATGTCCAAGGGCGTCCTGGGCCATACCGGCAGCGCCGAGAGCACCTCGGGGAAGCTGGGCGGTGAGGTCGCGGCCGAGAACGTCCGCCAGGACCTGGTCGAGGCCGACGCCAAGGCGACCATGAAAACGATCAAGTTTCAGCTCCTCGCGCCCTGGGTCCTGTTCAACTACGGTCCCGGCAAGGGCGTCCCCATCTTCAAACTCCACTTCGAGAAGGAAGAGGACCTGGAAAAGGCGGCCAAGGTCTACGGATTTCTGGTCAAGGACGCCAACTTCGAGGGGATCCCCGAATCGCACATCCACGACCGCTTCGGCATTCCGGTTCCGGAGAAGGGGGAAAGGACGCTCCGGGCGGCGGGGTCTCAGGCTCCGGCAATTCTTCCGCCCGGTAAGGATGGCTTATCGACCGCCAACCGGAGCGCATTTACCAGTCTCATGGTGAACGCGGGGATCGACCCCACGGACGCCTGGATCAATTTCTACCTTGAGCGGATCGCGCCGTCGCTGCAGGGTGCGCGTGAAGGCGCTCTGGGCGAGGTTGAAAAATGGCTGAGGTCCCTGTCTGAGCCTCCGGCCCAGGAGGAGTTCATTGCCGGGATCGAGACGATCCTCGGCACGTCGTCCTCGGCTGCGATCAGCCGCGAGGTGATCACCGATACCGTGGCGGAGATCTATACCGCTTTCCGGGCAGCCCCCGGCGTCAACCTCGCCTTCGGCGGACCGGACGTGCGGGCGATCAACTTCCTCTCCCGGCTCGACCAGTTCTACACGTCGTCGTACCTGAAGAACCCGGACGCCCAGAAGGTTATGCGCAACTTCCTCCAGGAGCGGTATCTGGAAAAAGGCGGAGGACTCTTCGGACGGGGAAATCCGGCGGATATCTCCGAGCTAAGAAGCCTCCTGGGCCAGAAGGTGGCGGAGCTTGAGGACTGGCAGATCCGGCGCATCGTCGATACATCGGTCCAGCGCACTCGCAACTGGGCGGGCCTGTCCATGATGAACGAGGGCGGCATTGCGGAAATCGAGGTCTACGAGCCGGTCAAGGATTGCAGCTTCTGCCGGGCCATGAACGGGAAGATCATCTCCGTGCCGGTCGCCTACAAGCGCATGCAGGCCCAGATGGGAATGACCCCCGAGGAATACGAAGCGGATATCCGAGCGATCGCGCCTGTCGAGGCGAACATCGAGGACATCGTCGGCAAGGGACTGCTGCCGCCCTACCACCCGCACTGCCGGGGCATGGTGATCAAGAGGGTCAAATGAGGATTACGCACAAGATACAGCCGGACCTCGAAAGACTTGCCCGGACCCTGGCCGGAAATCCAAAGGGCATGAGGCGGGCGGGCATGATCAATATCGTGACGGAAGTCGAAGCCCGCGCCCGGAAGAATGCGCCGGTCGTAACATCCAACCTGGCAAATTCCGGAACCAGCGATGTCAATGCGGACGGGTCGGTCGGGACCGTCAGCTTCACGGCCAAGTATGCGGGACACGTCCATCAGGGAACGGGGCTCTACGGCCCGCACAAGAAGAGAATCGTCTCGCCCAACAAGGCGACGATCGTCCCCAGGAACAAGAAGGCGCTCTTCTGGCCCGGCGCATCTCACCCGGTCAGGCTGGTCAAGACGACCAAGGCCCTGTTCTGGCCGGGCATGAAGCACCCGGTCCACTCGACAAAGGGAATGAAGCCGAATCCCTTCCTGCTCAAGGCGGCGCGTGAGACCGACATGGAGAAACTCTTCGTCCAAGGGGCTGAAAACTACCTGGCGCAAAAAGGAGAACGCTGATGGGGAAAAAGCTGCTGGCCTTAGTCTGCAAAGAGTTGGCAGACGTGCCGACCGAAATTCAGGTGATTCCTTACGGCATCAACGTGCAAACAGACAAGGGACCCTACACCCTGGATAACGAGTGCGCGGAGGAAGTCGTCGCCGCTTTTGCAAACAAGCAGAACGACATGGTCATCGACTACGAGCACCAGACCCTGTACGGCAAAGAGGCACCGGCAGCCGGTTGGATCAAGAAGCTGATCAACAAGGGCAAAGGCGGAGTCTGGGCAGTGGTCGAATGGACGGAGAAGGCAAAGCAGTACATCGCCAACCGGGAATATCGCTATGTCAGCCCGGTCGTTTTGCAGAACATCACGGACTTCAGGACAAGGCGGCTCATCAATGTTGCGCTCACCAATGCGCCGAATATCGACGGTATGGTCCCGCTCGTAAATAAATCGGGTTATCAATTCGACTTTGAAAAGGAGGAACCTACTATGTGGAAACTGTTGTTAGCGGCCCTTGGCCTTTCCGAGACGGCGACCGAGCAGGAAGCGGTCGCGATGGTAAACAAAATGAAAGCGATGGTCAATAAGGCCGTCCTCGCGGCCCTGGGCCTGTCTGAAACGGCAACCGAGCAGGAAGCCATCACTATGGTCAACAAACTGAAAACGCCGGTTCAGGTCGTAGCGAACAAAAGCGTTTTGACCGCGCTCGGCCTGGCCGAGACGGCGACCGAAGCGGATGTCACCGGCACCATCATGGCGATGAAGCAGGGGAGCGGACAGGCGGGCGAACTCGCGACGAAGCTGGCCACATTGGAAGCCAGCCTGAAAAAGAAGGACGCCGACGAGTTGGTCGCGATCGCGATGAAAGACGGGAAGATTACCCCCGCCCAGAAGGAGTGGGCCGATGAATACGCCAAAAAAGATCTGGAAGGCTTCAGGGTATTCGTGGCCAAGGCCCCGGTCGTCGTCGTCCAGGGCAAGATCATCGGCGAAAAACCGGCCGAGGGCGCGATCGATGAGGTCCAGCTTCAGGTCAACAAGCAGATGGGGATCGATCAGGAGACCTTCAAGAAGTACAACAAATAACGAGGGCGCGGCCTCAGCGGCCGTTACCGTCAGAACCAAATTGCAGAAGGAGAACACCATGAAAAAGAGTATTGAAAGCATCTTCGGCAGCATGAGGTTTCTCTTAACCCTCATGGTCCTGTGTCTTGTCGCGCTGCTCGTCCGGGCGCTGGGATGGGATGACGGCGGCGCGCCGGTCGTCATGTTCGGCTTATTGGCCGCCGACAAGGCGCTCGAATACACAGACGGTGTGGAGCTGGCCTTCCCAGTCATCAACGCGGACGTAATCTACGGAGGGTCGCTGGTAGCCGTCAATGCCGCAGGCCATGCCCTGCCGGGCTCCGACACGGCCGGGTTGATCTTCGAGGGAGTGGCGTTGGAGCGCGCGGATAATTCCCTGGGCAATGCCGGAGACATATCGGTCCGGCTCAGACGGCGGGGGCTCGTCAAGGTAACGATGGGCACGGCGATCAGCCAGGCCAACGTCGGAGACAATGTCTTCCTGGTCGATGATGAGACGGTGGACCTGGCCGCCAACACGACCCACGACATCTTCTGCGGCATCATCGCCGGGTACATCGATTCCACCCACGCCTGGATCGATATCGAGCCGGCGATCCGCCAGGCCGATGTGGCAACCCACATCCAGGACGCGACCGCCGCGCACGCCGCCTCGGCGATCTCCGTCGCGGATGCGGGACTCTTCACGGCTGCCACCGATGCGGAAGCCGCCCTCGCGGAAATCTACCAGCACCTGAAATCCGCCAAGGGGATCATCAATATCCCGATGCCGGTGATCACCGACGCCGGGGTCGCCCTGGCCGCGTTTGTGTCGGCTGACGAGGCGACAATGGGCTACTGCGTCACCGCCAAGGGTCTGGGCATCCGCTGGAACAACCACGCCACCCCCGGCGCGGTCGGGGCCAAGGTCATCGTCCCGCCCGATGCGGATGTGACGGCCAACATGGTCCTCCACATCCTGGCGGCCAAGACCGGGGCCACCGTGGGCGATGCCACCAAGTTCACTGTCGCCGCCTACAACAACGTGGTCGATGCGGCTTACGACGCCGATGCCACCTTCGGCGGCGATACCTCCGCGATGGTGGGAGACGCCACGGCCAAGGACGTCCAGGAAGTGACGCTCGCCCTGGCCCTGGCCAACCTCGCCGCCTATCCGGCCGCGATCGAGCTGACCATCAAGCCCAAGGACGGCACGCTCGGCACGGATGACGTGATCATGCTGGCCGCCTGGATCGAGTACAAGAAGAAGCTCCTGACGGCATAGGCTGCGAAACAACCTGAGAAATAGCCGGATTGCCCGGAACAAAATAATTTGATCGAGAGACGAAAGGAGAGGATCTCATGTTAGTGAACAAAGCAACCATTGCGGCGGTCTTTGTTTCCCTGAAGACCACGTTCCAGAATGCCTTCGATGCCGCCCCGAGCCAGTGGCAGAAGACGGCCATGCTGGTTCCCAGCGGCTCCAGCCAGAACGATTACGCCTGGCTCTCCGCATTTCCCAAGATGCGCAAGTGGATCGGCGACAAGGTGATCAAGGCCCTCTCGGCCTTCAAGTACACCGTGGTCAATGATGACTTCGAGGCCACGGTCGGCGTGAACCGCAACGACATCGAAGACGACACCCTCGGCATCTACAAGCCCCAGGCGGAAATGGCCGGTTTCAGCGCCAAGCAGCTCCCCGACGAGATCGTGGCAGACCTGAAGAATAACGCCTTCACCAACAAGTGCTATGACGGCCAGTACTTCTACGATAACGATCACCCCGTCGCGGGGGCGTCCGTTTCCAACAAGGGGACGGCGGCGCTTTCGGCCGCCAGCGTCGCCCTGGCCAAGGCCTCCTATGGAGCGGCCCGGCTTGCCATCTCGTCTTTCAAAGACGATGAGGGGCGTCCGCTCGGCTTGGTCCCCAACATTCTGGAAGTCCATCCCGCCAATGAAGAGACGGGCAAGCTTCTTTGCTACGGGGACAAGCTCGAAGACGACAAGCCCAACCCCTACAAGGGCACGGCCGAACTGGTCGTCAATCCGCGCCTCACCAGCACCACCGCGTGGTTCCTGCATTGCACGTCGATGCCGGTGAAGCCGTTCATCTACCAGGAACGCAAGGCCCCGGTCTTCGTCCAGCAGATCGGCGAGGAAAACGACGACGTCTTCAGCCGCAAGCTCTTCAAGTTCGGAGCGGAAGCCAGGGCGGCCGGAGGCTATGCCTTCTGGCAGATGAGCTACGGCTCGACCGGGTTGGGTTAAGCCAAGCAGACTTTAAGTGCACGATTCAGGGGGCGGGAGCCGTCCCGCCCCCTTTTTCCCAAAAAGGAGAAAGGCCATGATTCGAATCACCAGCAAGCAGGAGGGCTTCCGGCGCGCGGGAATCGCGCACTCGATTGCCCCCAGGAAATACCCGACCGATAAATTTTCGCCCGAGCAGCTCAAGGCGCTGAAGGCCGAGCCGATGCTGGTCGTCACGGAGATCCCCGACGCACCGGCCGAGGACGATGTGAATGCCCTCACGATCCCCAAGCTCACGGAGGAGATCCTGGCGATCAAAGCCGACGCGATCCTCAAGGGCCTGAAAAAAGATGATCTGGTTGCGATGCTGCGGGAGCTTCGTGCCAAGAAGGAATAGCGAGCCATGTACAGCGCCCTCACCGATCTGAAGAAACTCCTCCCGGAGGAGACGATCATCCAGCTCACGGATGACGAGAACCTCAAGCCGGTCGCGATCGATCCTGCCAATCCGCAGCACGCGGCGATAATCGGGCGGGTGAATGAGGCGATCACGGCGGCGGACGCGGAGATCGACGGCTATTGCGGGACCAAGTACTCCGTCCCCTTTACCACGATCCCGCGCCTGGTGGTCGGGCTCTCAGTCGAGATCGCGATCTACTATCTGTACGCCCGGCGCGCCATTCCGGAGGATGTCCAAAAGCGCTACGAACGGGCCGTCTCCCGGTTGAAGGACATCGCCAGGGGACTCGTCTCCCTGGGCGTGGAGCCGCCGCCCGCCGCAACTTCCACCGGGGGATCTGAGTCGAACAAACCGGTGAACGATCGGGTTTTCACGCGGGACAAGATGAGGGGCTTCTGATGCTGACCGATATAGAGGAGAAGATCACTGAGCGCCTGGAGGCGAAACTTGCAGAGCCGAAGATCGTCGGGATCGATGAGGCGCACGGAGCGCTCAAGGTCCCCTCGATCGACGTCGTTGTGGGGGGCGGCAAGTTCGAAAAAGTCTCCCAGCACTATAAGCTGAATCCGACCGTCTTCGTGGTCGTCACGTTTCAGAACCTGCGAAGCGTGAAGGACGTGAGAAAAGGAGTTTATCCCATCCTGGAGGCGATCGTGGGTCTCCTGGTCAGAAATACCCTGGGCCTCAAAATTGACCCGCTCATGCCCAGGCGTCTTGACAATATAACCGAAGAAAAAGAGGCCAAGGAGGGGAAGATCGTTCTTCAACTGGAATTCGAAACCGGCTTCGTGATCCCGAAGGTCTCCGATGAGGAACTGGTCGACCTCCTCACGGTCGGCCTGAACTATTATCTCGCGGCGCCGGACGGCTCGATCGACGAGACGGCGGACGCGGCGGACGAAATCACTTTAGGCGAAGAGTAAGGAGGAGCTTATGAGAGTTATCGCGGCCCAGGGGCTTAAATGCCCGTTGGAAGGGAACCCCAGGAAGTACATTACGGACGCGGAGCCGGTCGATGTGCCGGGAACCGCGTATTACAAGAGGCTGGTCAAAGACGGCTCACTCGTGATCGCGCCCGCAAAACCGGCCGGAAAGAAGGAGGCAAAGGCCGATGGCAAGTAAAAATATTTCATTCGACCAGATCCCGGCCTCGATCAGGAAACCGGGGAAGTATTTCGAGTTCAACACCAAGCTGGCCGTCCGGACGCTCCCGAACAACAAGCAGCGGATGTTGATCATCGGCCAGCGCCTGGCGGCGGGAACGGTTGCCGAGGCGGTCCCGACCCAGGTATTCAGCGATGCCGAGGCGCAAACCTATTTCGGCGCGGGATCTATGGCCCACCTGATGGCGCGGGCGGCGATCAAGGCCAATCCCTATCTCGACCTCACTGTCGTCGCCCTGGACGATGCGTCCGGGACGCCGGCAAGCGGAACGATGACCTTCACCGGTCCGGCGACGTCGGCCGGAGCGCTGATCATTTACATCGCCAACGCCAAGGTGGAGATCGCGATCGCCAACGAAGACACGGCGGCCGAGATCGCGGCGGCCCTGGTCGCCGAGATCGCCGATCATCCGGACCTGCCCGTCACGGCGGCGGCAGGCGAGGCGCCCAACACCCACGTGGTCACTTTCACCGCAAAGAACGACGGGCTGTGCGGCAATTCGATCGGCCTGGCTTATGAACTGACCAACGCGGCGGGGGTCGCCTGCGTGATCGTGGTGATGGCCACGGGCGCGACCGACCCGGACATCCAGGACGCCCTGGATGCCGTGCTCGCAGAGCAGTATGAGATCATCTGCACGCCCTTCAACAATTCGACCGACCTGGGCACCTTGGCCGACCACCTGGATCTGGTTTCCGGCGCGATGGAACAGCGCCCCGCCGTGGCCGTCTGCGCGATGAACGGCGCCTTGGCCGACGCAACCACATTGACGGGCCTGGTCAATCACGGCCGGGTTCTGTGCGCGTATCTGCGCTACACGGCGGCCACCAAGCGCCGGAGCATGCCGTACGAGGTCGCAGCGGCGATGGCGGCCGTCATGGCCTACGAGGAAGATCCGGCAAGGCCCCTCAATACACTGGAGTTGAAAGGGATCGCCGTGGCGGATATCGCTGACCGCCTCTCCCGGACCGAGCAGGAAAGCCTGCTGTACAACGGCGTCACGCCCCTGGAGATCGGCCCCGGCGAACGGGTTCAGATCGTGCGGGCGATCTCTACCTACATCCAGGACGCCCAGGGAATACCCGACATATCGCTCCTGGACATCACGACGATACGGACGCTGGACTATGTCCGCAAGGCATGCCGCGAACGGATCGCGCTCAGGTTCCCAAGGGAAAAGCTCTCCAGCAAGACACCTGACAAGGTGAAGAGCGAGCTCATCGACGTACTCTTCAAGTTGGAGGACCTGGAGATCGTCGAGGAGGTCGAGGCGAACAAGGACGGACTGCTCGTGGAGCGGGATCTCCAGGACCCCAACCGGCTCGATGCAAAGATCCCGTGTGACGTGGTCAACGGGCTGCACGTCTTCGCTGGGCGAATCGATCTGCTGCTGTAATCAAAACTGCTTCAGGAGGTAAATTCCATGTCTGAATATGTATCGCAGGTTTTGCTGGAGGTGGACGGCCAGGAGATCGACGATTTCAAGTCGGTCACAGAAAAGGAAGTTGAGATCCGGAAGGTCGTGCCGCTCATGAAAAAATTCGGGGTGGTCGGCACCCGGCCCCAGTACGGTCTTGAAGTCGAGTACGTCATCCCCAAGGATGCCCCGGAATTCGATTTCGAATCGGTTGAGGACGGCACGCTCACGATCGATCTGGAGAACGGGACCCGCAAGCAGTACTCGGGCGTCTATGCTCTCAAGATCGGCGACACCAAGTACGACGGTGAAAACGAAGCGACCCGCACGATCGAGCTGGTAGCCATGAAGAGGACGACATGAGCACGGAAAAAAGAATCCTTAAAATCGGCATCGAACACGGCGGCAAGGTCCACCGGGATCTGGAGATCCGCCCCCGGCTGGTCAAGGACCTGGTGGCGGCCTCCGGTTGCGACCAGGTCGCCAACGACAAAAACACCTACGAGGTGTGCTGCCTGGCCAGCCAAATCGTGAAGCTCGGGGAGATCCCGAAGGAGGCGATCACCGGAGAACTCCTGATGGAGATGCACGCCGACGACTTCGACGTGCTGACCGAAGCGGCGGAGGCGGTCCGGCAGCGGGCCGCCGGCTTTCGCCGCGAGCCAGGGCCAGGAGGCACTCCGAAAGATGCTCCTGGCGCTTCTCAAGCTGGGGTTTAGGCTTGAGGACGTCCTGCAGATGTCCGAGGCCGAGTTGGAGGGCTGGTTACGGGCGGCCGGATTGCTGAAACCCACTAAAACCTACGTCGTTAGAAATAAAAGCAAGAAGCGCAAATGAGAGAGACGATCAAACTTATTTTGAGCGGTGATGGTGCCAAGTTAGACGGCGCTCTGAATAAATCCTCCAACCGCCTGAAAGCTTTCGGCGGGGCAGCCCGCAGGGAGTTCGATTCTCTGCGCACCGCCGCTCGCTCGCTGGAGGGACGGCTCGCCGCGATCGGCGTTTCCTTCGGAGCGGTCGTACTGATGAAGCAATCGGCCGAACTGGACAAGCAGCTCACGCGCATAGGGCAAACGGGCGGGGAAAGCCGCGTCAAGGTGATAGGGCTGCGCAAAGAGCTATTCCGCATGGCCCAGGAAACCGGGCAGGAAGTCGAGAACCTGAAGGCCGGTTTCGATAATGCCGTTCAGGCCGGGCTCAGTTTCAAGGAGGCATTGCCGGTTACCGATGCCGTCAACAAGGCGATGGCGGTGACCGGGGCCAAGGCGGATCAGCTCTCCTCAGGACTCACGGTGGCGGCCACGGCCTTCCAATTCGATCTATCTAAACCGGGGCTTGCCCTTGATCTGTTGGACAAAATGACCGTTGCTGGACGATCCGGCAGGGCCGAACTGGAAAATCTCTCCAGCATTTTCGCCCGAGTCGGCGTGAATGCTTCCCGTGCAGGGATGAGTTTTGATCAAACACTCGGTTTCATCGAGGGCCTTTCTCTTTTGGAGGGCAACCCCGAGCGTTTATCCACCTTGGCTGACAGCACTTTAAGGCTTTTCACAAATTTCCAATACCTTAGAAGAGCCCAACAGGCAACAGGCGTCAAGTTCTTCACTGAGAAGGGAGGCCGTCGAGATCCTCTCGCAGTTTTCCAGGACCTGAAGAAAAAATATGACCTTCTGAAAACAGATCAAGAACAGGAATTATTCATGGCAAGAGCCTTTCAGGGTGCGGATCTCGACACTATTAAAGGTCTGAGTACGCTCCTAAAAGGCGACTATTTGGAAAAGACGAGCCGTATCGTTCAGGACACCAGCAGGGCACCAGGTACAATCAAGAAAGATCTGCCTGATGCGATCGACAATGCCGTCGATCAGACCGGGAGGCTCAAGGCCAGGCTCCGGGAGGCAGCAGACGCCTTCATTCAGCCCATGAACCGGTGGCTGGCAAAGGGGATCTCCAAGCTGATCAACTCCGGAAAGGAAGGCGGACTCGATCTCTCCGGAGGGCAGTTGGCAGCGGGCGGAACGGCGGCCCTGATCGGCGGCTATGCGGCTTACCGCTTCGGCGGAAAGGCCCTGAAGGGGATCATGGGCAAGCTGGGGGGCGACGCGACCGGGATCGCGATGGGCAAGGCGGTCGAGGCGGCAACAGGGGTGACGCCCGTTTATGTCACCAACTGGCCGGGCTCGATCGTCCCAGGAGGGCCGGGAACGGGATGGGGTGGAAAAATACCCGGCGGACCTATCCCCGGCCCTGCAGGGAAGTTAGGAAAGCTTGGAAAGATGCTGCCGTGGCTTATGCGAGGCGGGGCGGCTGCATTGCCTTTCTTGATGTCTCCGGCTGGGCTGGGCATCTTGGCGGTTGGGGGAGTTGCGGCAGGTCTCGGATATCTTGCTACTCGTGATGCGTCGCCTCATTTTGAAGGCAGCAGCAGTGAAGCGCTCGATTCCATGACACGCGATTATAGAGGCCAGGAATCCACAATGGTCCAAAACAACGTCCCCATCACCATCAACGTGGACCCGTCTCTCCGGGTGACGGCGACTACCCAGGACCTGAATACACGGGTTGATCTCAAACGGGGCAAATTCTGATGCCGGAGCCGGACAAATACAAAGCCTCTATTGACGACGTCTTCGAGTTCGATTGCGAGACGATCGAGGATTCGTTCGAAAAGGCTATCGCCCGCCACGAATTCCCCTACCGATCGGGCGCTCTCCTGGAGGACATGGGGCAGAAGGCCCGCGTGGTCAAGATCCGCTGCTTTTTCCTGAATGAGTGGTACGAGACCCACAAGAGCTTTATCAACTACATCGACATGACGGACCATGAATACGAGCTGACCCATCCCAAATACGGGCTGATCAAGGGGCAGATCGAATCGATGGTGGTGCGCCATGACGACCGCGAGCTGACGGCGGAGATCGACCTCACCTTTGTGGAGCAGATGCGTGGGGTGATCGACACCGTCTTTGCGCCTCCGGTCGATGCCTGGACCGAGGAGGCTTACCAGGCCGGCCAGGACGAGCTGACCGAGGAGGTCACGAAGGACATCTGGGATGAGTACCTGGAGGACTTTGACGAACTGCTCAAGGAGATCGACCCCACCCAGACGACGCTCTTCCAGCAGTTCAGCGGCCTGAGCAAAAAAGCCCAAAATTTTGTGAAGACAGTTGACCGCTACGTGGCGCGGCTGAAATCGACCTTGAACACCATCCAATCCCCGGCCAATTCGCTGGTCAGCACGATCACCTATGCGACAAACCTGCCCGGCGTGGTGATCGGGAGCCTGGCCGGGACCGTCGAGCGCTATGCCCTGCTTTATAACACGATCCGGAACGCCCCGGACCGGTTTCTGCAGAGCTTTCGAAACGGCGTAGCCGAGCTGGAGGACGCCTTCGGAGAGTTCGGCAAATACACCCGGACGGCCAAGGCCCAGCGGGCGGCGGTCGAGGTGGGTGCGATCTTCAAGGAAGACCAGGTCAAGGACGCGGCAGCGCGGCAGCAGGCGCAGGTGAAAACCTTCTCTCCGCTCGGACGTCCGCAGAAGGCGATCGCCGAGCCGGAGCAGATCCTCACCGTCACGGAAATCGAGGCCGCCCTGGCAATCGTCCGCACGGATCTCCAGGTGGCGATCGACGAGTCCCGATCGATGCAGTCCCTGAAGACGATGGCGGCCGCCTTGACCGATCACGTGATCGCCATCAAGAAAAGCCGTCCGCCTTTGATTGCCGTGCAGATCGACCCGGCGATGCCGCTCCATCTGATCTGCCTCAAATACGGCCTGCCCTACAAAGAGGCCGAGCAGATCCTGGCGATCAACCGGATTCGGCACCCGAGCTTTGTATCCGGAGAGGTGCAGGTCTATGCCCGATAGCGTGCGACTCCAGATCGGCGGCCAGCGCATCGAGAACTTCCTCTCCTACTCGATCGAGGCGGACCTCTACACGGCGGACGATGCGTTCAGCCTGGAGCTGGCAAATCCTGAAATCAAGGTGACGCCCGGCCAGCGTTGCGAGATCCATGTCAACGATCAGCGGGAGCTGACCGGCATCATCGACCGGGTCACCCCCAGCTACGACAAGTCCGGCTCGCGGCTCCGGGTGGAAGGGCGGGATCTCTGCGGGCTCCTCACCGATTCCTACTGCGAGGAGTTCATCGATGTGCGGGGCATGACGGTGAAGGCCCTTGCCGAACGGCTGCTGCGGACGGTCCCGCTTATCAGGCGCAAGGACATTGTTTATCAGGATAACATCAGGGGGAATCTCAAGAAGAAAAAGGGCCGCGGCGCAGCACTGGCAGGATTCGACACCGCTCAAAATTTCGCCAAGATCGAGCCCGGCCAGACGATTTTTGATGTGCTGCGGACTTTTGCGGCGAGCCGGGGCATGGTGTTTTATTCCATGCCGAACGGCACACTCGTATTCGGCCGTCCCAAAGACGGCGGCGAACCGCTCTACTATGTGATGACTCGCAAAACGGAGCCCCAGGAAAACAATATCCTGGAGGGGACCCTGGTTCAGGATATCTCCCGGCGCTACTCGAAAATCGTTGTGGTGGGGCAGCAGCAGGGGATGGACTCGTTCGGTTCAAGCGCGGTGAACACGAAAGCGACCGTGACCGACCCGTCCTTTCCCTTCTATAAACCTTATGTCGCAACGGACAGCAACGATTCCAGGAGCCCGAAGCTGCATGCACAGATGCTCCTGGAAAAAATGAAATACGAAGGGTTTCAACTTCAATACCGTGTCGCCGGGTATGCACAGAACGGCGCCAATTATAAGATCAATGAGATGTGCCGAGTGGTCGATGAGGTCTTCGAATTGGAGGAGAATCTTCTGATCTACGGGCGGACATTCGAGCTTTCAAAGGACCGGGGCAGTTGCACGATCCTGCGGCTCGGCCTGCCGGGGAGGGTTCAATGAGGGCGGGCGCGGGGATCGATCGCCTTGAACTTGGTGTTGAAGGGGCTCTTCCGTTCGGGCTGGAGCGTTACGGTTTCCCGCGCGGAGCAGCGGCTGCTTGTGACGTCCTTCAAAAAACGCTGAGCGCCGAAAGAGTCCGCCTGAATGACGATGGTCTCTTTCCCGAGATCGTAGGTCATCTGATTATCCCGGACGGCCTTTACCCTGCGTGCTTCCAGAGTGATGGTGAAGGGGCGATCATGCGGGACGGTCTTAAAAGATATTGCTTTTTCGTAGCAGGAATTACCCCAGGCAGGACCTGCGAGCACGGCAATTATCAGGACTGTCGAAACCAAGTAGCGCATGGAGGGATCATAGAATGATCCGGGGCATAATTCAACAGGTAATTGAGGGAGCCATCAAGCGTTTCACCGCTTCCGGCCGCTCTGACGAGACGATTGCCGACCGGGAATACTTCCAGCACTATGGCTTCACCTCCCGGCCGCTTGAAGGGGCCGAGGCGATTATCATCCGGGAAGGCAACCACCTCGTGATGATTGCCTCCGACGACCGGCGCTACCGGATCGCCCTGGAGGAGGGAGAGGTCGCCCTATATACCGACGAGGGGGACTACGTTCATTTCAAAAGGGGCGGAAAGATCGAGGTCCTCGCCGGGGCCAAGGTGAAAGCCACAGCGCCGGAGGTGGAGATCATCGCGTCCACCAAGATCACGATGACGGCGCCCCTCGCGGAGATCTCTGGCAATCTGCAGGTGGGCGGCAATATCGAAGCGGGCGGCCAGATCAATGACTCAGTCCGATCGATGGCTGCGGACCGGGCAATCTACAACGGCCATACTCATCCGGGAGGCGGCACTCCCAGCGGGCAGATGTAATGGACTTTGCACTCACGATCGACAACCAGACCGGCATCGCATCGATGAGCTTCGACCAGGCCGAAGACGGGAATCTCCTGAACAATATCTATCTGAGCCTGGCCATCCGCAAGGGCTCATTCTTTCAGAATCCCGATCTCGGCTCCCGGCTGCATCTACTGCAGCGGTCCAAAAACACCGGGCAAACCGAGGCCCTGGCCGCCGAGTACTGCCGGGAGGCACTGCAGTGGCTGATCGACGCGGTGCGGGTCTCTAAAATTGATATTTACACCGAGCGCGACCGGCGCCAAGACGTCCATCGCCTGCGAGTTCTGATCGAGGCGACCAAGGCGAACGGCGACCTGGTCACATTCACGACATTTGTGGAGGTGGCATGAGCTTTAAAAAGACGTTCGATCAGCTCCTCGATGAGATCCTGACCGACTGGCGCAACCAGCTCCCTGGGGCGGATACCTCCCAGGGGAGCCTGATTTTCATCAAGTCCGCGTGTCTCGCCTCGGCGCTGTGGGGCCTTTACAATTATCAGGACTGGATCTCCCGGCAGGTCTTTCCGGATACCGCCGACAGTGAATATATGGAGCACCACACCTGGGTACGTGGGATCACTCGGCGGGCGAGCGAAACCGATGCGGAGTTGCTTGCCCGGCTGCTCGAATATATCAGGCGGCCGCCTGCGGGTGGAAACCGGTACGATTACGTCAAATGGGCTTTGGAGATCGATTATGTGGCCGCCGCCTGGTGCTTCCCGGTGGCGCAGGGACCCGGCACGGTGGATGTCGTGATCCAGGCCGACGCCGACTATACCGGGAGCGAGATCCCGACCAGCCATACCCTGACCGGGACCGTCTCCGGCACGGCGGAAAACAAGCTGGTCGACGCAGGGGGAGGCTTCTCCGGAATCGTGCGGCCGGGCGATATCGCTGTCAATAACGACCTTGGGACCGAGGCGGAAGTGACGGCAGTGGACAGCGATACCCAGCTCACCCTGAGTTCCGATATCTTTACGGCAGCCGCACAGGCTTACACCCTCCAATCCCTGACCGTTCAGGTTAAGGAGTACATCGACACCGTGAGGCCCGTGACGGCCAGCGTGGTGCGGGTGCTGCCGCCGACCGTGCAGACGGAGAATGTCGAAATAGAAGCGGCGGGATTGATCGATGCGGCGCAGGCTGAATCCGAGATCGAGGCCTATATGAACGCTTTAGGTCCTGGCGATCTGCTCATCGTTGACCAGCTAAAGACCATCGCCATCAACAACGGGGCGACCCGGATCAACTCGATCACCCCGGCTGCCGATGTCACGCCGGACCCCTATGAGATGGTCCGGCCGGGCACGATTACCATCACGAGGGCGGCATGAACAATGCGGACGTCTTAAAGCTTTTGTTCCCGGTCGAGCTGCTGGGCGAATATGCGGCCGACATCTCGGCCGAAGGGGCCGAGTTGGACAAAGCCCAGACTTCGGCTGACACCCTGCTCGGCGAGATATTTGCCGACCAGGCGTACTTGCTCTTGCCGTCTTTCGAGCACACATACGGCTTGATTCCCGGTCAGGAGGACACCCTTCAGGTCAGGCGGGCCGCGCTCCTGGGAAAAATTCGTGATCGCGGTGGCCTTTCCAGACAGTATTTCATCGATCTTGCGGCCCGTTTCGGAATCACGATCACGATCGGCGAGTTCACCCTCTTTATGGCCAGTTGGAGCCGAGCGGGCGATCCGCTCAGCGTCGAGGGTGTCCAATGGCTCTGGCGGGTCAACATGCCGGAGGTCAACGTCGTCCAATTCCGGGCCGGACAGTCGGCAGCCGGTGAGCGCTTGGGCTGGTGGCGGACCGGCCTCCTGGAGGCACTTCTGGAAGAATTGAAACCGGCCCACACGGTACTTATCATTGCATACGTAACTTAATCGGAGGAGATCATGGCAAAAACAGTATTTGCAGACGGAAATCCGGCCACCGGAACCCTCGGGACGATTGTCACCGCAGCCTTTTTAAATGCCCAGAACAACCACCGGCACACTGGCCGGGACACGGACGGAGACGGTGCGATCGATTATGCGGCGGCCACGGGGGCGGGCAATGCCTATGCGATCGCCCTAACCCCCGCGCTGGACGCCTATATTGCGGGGATGCCGATCGTCTTCAAGGCCAATCACGACAATACCGGGGCGGCTACCCTTGCCGTGAACGGCATGGCGGCGAAGGCGATCAAAAAGAGCGGCAGCGTTGCCCTGGATGCTGGAGATATTAAAAACGGCCAGATCATCACTGTCGTTTACGATGACGTGAATTTTCAGCTCGTCAATAATGGCCAAGTTGATATGAGCCAGTTCGGCAGGAGCCTGAGTGTCACAGGATATCAGAAATTGCCGGGCGGCCTTATTGTTCAGTGGGGAAAAAACGAACT